>Ga0210394_10004749_pt1 | contig 15638 bp, 12 predicted proteins | sample IncBWC12MmetaG_FD_160121 | JGI IMG/M metagenome (GOLD analysis project Ga0210394, IMG submission 160121) | Forest soil microbial communities from Barre Woods Harvard Forest LTER site, Petersham, Massachusetts, United States - Inc-BW-C-12-M | ecosystem: Environmental > Terrestrial > Soil >... | reverse complement strand
AAGCCGCGAATCAGCAATTGCGGCATTTGGCCACCCACGATGCGTTGACGGGCTTGCCGAATCGCGTCCTGCTGGACGATCGCCTGCAGCAAGCCATCGCGCATGCGGACCGTGACACGCGCTCGTTTGCGCTGCTGGTTTGCGATTTGGATCGCTTCAAGCTCATCAACGATTCCTTGGGACACCGCGCGGGCGATGAACTTCTGCAAGAAGTCGCGCAACGCCTGACGGCGCTGGTGCGACCTTCCGACACGGTGGCCCGCTTCGGCGGCGACGAGTTCGTCCTCATCGGCACGTCGATCAGCGACGCTGACGATGCGGCGGCACTCGCGGCGCGCGTCATGGACGTTCTGCAGGCTCCCGTGCGTATCGCCGCAATCGACATTCATACCTCGCCGAGCATCGGCATCGCCATGTATCCGGACGACGGTATCACCATGCAGGCGCTGCTCGCACACGCCGACGCCGCCATGCATTCGGCCAAACAGCAGGGCCGGGGTAACTTTCGCCGCTACGCGCCCGGAATGGACACTGGCACCGAGGACCGCGTCCAGTTCGAAAGCGAACTGCACAACGCCGTAGCGCTGAACCAGCTGCGGCTCTACTATCAGCCGAAGGTGGATACCCAAACCGGCGAGGTGCGCAGCGCCGAGGCACTCGTACGTTGGATGCACCCCACGCGCGGCATCGTTTCACCGGCCGAATTCATCCCGCTCGCTGAAGAGTGCGGGCTGATCGGCGCGATCGGCGGCTGGGTAATTCGGGAAGCGTGTCGGCAGGCGCGTGCGTGGCAACTCGATGGGGTGCCGACGCTGCGGGTGTCGGTGAATCTCTCGGCATCGCAGTTCCGCGACAGCGGGCTGGTCGACAGCATTCGCACCGCGCTCGATGACGCCGGCCTGGAGGCTCGTTACCTCGAGGTTGAACTCACCGAAAGCGCCGTGATGAGCGATCCCGAGAAATCGATTGCGGTACTCGAGCAACTGAGCGCCATGGGAGTGCTCGTCTCGGTCGATGATTTTGGAACCGGCTATTCGAGTATGAGCTATCTGCGTCGATTTCCGATCGACAAGCTCAAGATTGACCGTGTGTTCATCCACGAGATTGTGAGCCGTCCCGAGGATGCGTCTATCGTGCGGGCCATCGTCTCGCTGGCGCACAGCCTGCGGCTCAAGGTCGTCGCGGAAGGGGTGGAAACTCCGGCGCAGCTCGACTTTCTCAGAACGGCGGGATGCGATGAATACCAGGGTTACCATTTCAGCCGCCCGTTGCCCGCGACGGAATTCGAGCGCCTGATCCGCGAGTCGCAGGCGCAGGACGTTCTGACCGAGGACGACGCCGCGCGCACTCATAGCAAGCTGTCCGTGTACGTGCGCAAGAGCGGCATCTAGGGAAAGGAACGGTGGAAAGAACAATTCAGCGCCCGACCAAAAATATCTACCGCGGGGGATATGGCACCTGAAGATAATGCTGCGGTCGAAATGTGAGGGGTGGCGACTGAACAGCGGAACCGTAGCACAACTCAAAGTGCGTAAGAATTTGATTTTGCTTGGTAATTCGGAGTTCGGTAGATCCTGCTTCGAACCAGGTGGTCGGCGGTTCGAATCCGTCCGGGCGCGCACTCAATATTAAATAAAATCAACGAGTTATCACCTCCGCCGCTAGCCGGACATCCGCCGCCGGTGGTGGTTGCGGGAGTTCTGCAGGACTCTGAGTGTCGCAGATCCTCTCCGCTGCCTTCGATCGAGCTCGAAAGTTCTGCCGGGGAGTAGTGCATCGTGAAGCGGCCGCTGTGATGCCCGAGCAACCCCTATCGAAGGTCCAATATTCAAGCACCTCCAACTATTGGATAAGGAAGACACGAATCTAATGAGGCGTTTCTACGAAGGCGCTCACGAATGCCAGGCGCCCTTCTCGACGTGCATAACCACTAAGGGGGCTCACTATGCGTATCTCAACCATTTGCGTTTTGCTCTCTGTGGCCAGCATTCTCTCGGCAGCTCAGGCCCAGACCCCGCTCATCAGCGCACCGACCGGAACGAAAACGTTGGCGGCCACGCTCAAAGTGTATGCTTTTCCGGGCGCCGGCCAGAATTCCGCACAGCAGTCGCAGGACGAAACGGAGTGCTACACCTGGGGGGTGAAAGAGACTGGCAATGATCCCTTCCATATCGCAACCCAAGCGGCGGAGCAACAACAGCAGGCCGCGCAACAACAGCAACAGGCGCAGCAGTCCACGTCCGGTTCCGCGATCAAGGGCGCCGTGGGTGGTGCGGCCGGCGGAGCGATCATCGGTGCGATTGCCGGCAATGCAGGCAAGGGCGCCGCGATTGGCGCCGGCGTGGGTGCGATCGGCAATAGCGTACGGGCGCAGAGTCAAGCGAGCCAGGCGAGCCAACAAGCAGCTCAGCAAGCCCAGGCTGCTGCCCATATGTCCGCTGCGAAAATGAATGACTTCAAGAAGGCGTTCTCGGCCTGTCTGGAGGCAAAGAAATACACCGTTAAATATTGAACTCGCTGAGCTGCGGCGCAGGTTCAGCTCAACCCGATGAGATAATCCTACGGAGGCCCGATGTACTCTTATTCACTTCGCCTCGACCGAGGCGCGCGAGCGACCCTTGCGGCCGTACTCATTCTCGCAGTCCTCTCCCCATTCCTGGCGCTCGCCGATTCGTCGTCCTCGCCATTTCCAGGGCTCGAACTCGTCCCTGCAAAGAATATTGGCGCACTGTATCGACGTCCCGACGTGGATCTCACTGCCTATAACAAAATACTGATCGGTGAACCCGCGGTGCAGTTCAGCAAGAACTGGAACCCGCGCAACTATGGCACTTTTGGTCTCTCGGCTGCGCAGCTGACGAAGATCCGGGTCGAATTGGCGGCCATGGCCAAGGGCGTCTTTACGAAGACCCTGAGTGATGGCGGCTTTGAGATTGTCACCGACGCGGGCGACGGCGTGCTCGCGATCACGCCGAACATCGTCGACGTGTTTATCAACGCCCCCGATGTCCCGACTGCGGGGCGATCGAGAACCTACACCATGGATGCAGGGTCGGCGACGCTTGCTTTACAAGTCAACGACGCCGTAACGGGTACATTGTTGGCGATTGCTCTCGACTCGCGGCGCAGCGGAACCTCGAGCATGCGGTGGACCACGTCGGTCTCCAATCGAGCGGCAGCCGAGCAGATGCTCAAAAATTGGGCCGAACAATTGAAACGTGAGTTAGACGCCGCGCGCGCCAGATAGACGGTAGCGGCGGCGAGTTCACCCGAATGGCAGCTAGTGGACCCTGGCGTACTTGAGCGCCCCGTGATCGTGAGCCACTCCATCCCGCAATGAGAAACTTCCTGCGCCAACTCGTTTACTTCGCCGTCTACGGCACGACCGGGGTCTTGCTCACGCTCGCGGTAGGTATTGGAATTCACTTCGCCAATGGTCCGGCATTGATGCCCTGGCATGTGGCGCCACTCGCGGCCGAGTTCCGCGCCGCCGATGCGTCGAACTTCGAGTCGCTCGATGACTACCGCGCGCTCGAAGCGAAGCTGATGGCACAACTCGACGCCGAGGTGTATGCGCAGGTGCCGCAGGATCAGCGCCGCGCCGTCAACCGATACTTCGCCGGCAGCCTCGCCGACGCACGCAGGCGCATGCCGAACTGGAATCTGACATTTGAGATGCCGGCCAGCCAGCCCAAGGGTGCCGCGCTGCTGCTGCATGGACTGACCGATTCACCCTATTCGATGCGCGCACTCGCTGAACTGTTCGCCGCGCGCGGCTGGTATGTCGTGGGCTTGCGACTCCCCGGCCACGGCACCGCGCCCGCCGCGCTCACACGAGTCACCTGGCAAGACTGGGCGGCCGCCACGCGACTGGCCGCGAAGCACTTGCGCGCGAAAACGGGTCCCGAAGTGCCGCTGGTGATCGCCGGCTATTCGACGGGTGCCGCGTTGGCGGTGGAGTACGCGCTGGCGACGCTGCAGGGAGAATCGCTGCCGCGTGTATCGGGTCTCGTGCTCTTGTCGCCCGCCATCGGCGTATCCCCCGTCGCAGCTGTCGCCGCGTGGCCCGCCCGTATCGCGCGCTGGACCGGTTGGGAAAAACTTGCGTGGACGGAGACTCCTCCAGAGTTCGATCCCTACAAGTACAACGGCTTTACGGCGAATGCGGCAGATCAGATCTACCAACTCACCAGACGCCTCGGCGGGCAGATCGCGGCACTTCGCAAGTCCGGCGGCGTGACCGGCCTGTCGCCGGTGCTCGCCTTCCAATCGGTTGCCGACTCGACTGTGTCCACGGCTGCCGTGGTGGACGCATTATTTGCCAAGCTCGCGCCCGAAGGCCACGCGGTGGTGGCTTTCGATATCAACCGCGATCCCGAACTTGAACCTCTGCTGAGTCCGGCGGCGAGGTCCGTGACACGAAACCTGCTAACCGGACCGCCCCTGCCTTTCGATCTGACGGTGCTCGGCAACGCCGGCGGCGCGGAGGGGGGAGAGCGGGACGCGACACTGGTGGCTCGCCATCGTGCGGCGGGCGGTATGTTGGTGGACACCCGGCCGACCGGAATGACCTGGCCGCGCGATACTTATTCTTTGTCGCATATCGCGCTGCCTATTCGCCCCGATGACCCAGTTTACGGTGCCACGCCGCCGGCCCACTGGGACTTCATGTTCCTCGGCAGAGTCCAACTCGTCGGCGAGCGTGGAATCCTTGCAGTGCCCGCCGGCGACTTCGCCCGTCTGCGCTACAACCCGTTCTTTGCATACCTCGCATCGCGCCTCAATGAGTTTCTGAGTGCGCGCGAACGATGAACGATCCGATGTTCAGCCAATCATTTTCCCGACCCCGGAGGCCTGTTTATGAATACTAAAATTGATCTTGAGCACATCCATTGCGACAGCCGACGGGCGCTGTTGAAATCAACCATGGGTTTCGCGGCCTTGGGCGCAATCGGTGCTTCTCTGATTAGTGTACCCGAGCTGTCCGACGCGGCGGCGCTGACCAAGGATACGCGCGACAAGCTCACGCCCGATCAAATCATCGAGGAGATGAAACAGGGCAACGAGCGCTTTCGCTCCGGGAAGATGTCTCCGCACGATTATCTAGCGCAGAAGCGGGCAACCGCTGCCGGGCAATATCCGGCCGCGGTGATCCTGAGCTGTATTGACTCACGCGCCCCGGCTGAGATCATTCTCGATGCTCGTATTGGTGACACGTTCAATGCGCGCATCGCGGGGAATATCGCCAATGACGATTTGCTCGGCAGTCTGGAGTTCGCCTGCGCAGTGGCCGGCGCCAAACTCGTCCTGGTGATGGGGCATACCGCATGCGGGGCGATCAAGGGTGCGATTGATGGTGCTCAGCTCGGGAACCTCACTGGCTTGTTAAACAAGATCAAGCCGGCGGTGGCCGCTACGCATTACGAGGGTGAGCGCACCAGCAAGAACGGTGAATTTGTTGACGAGGTGGCCAAGACCAATGTGCGCCTGACCATCCGCGCGATACGCGAGCACAGCGATGTGCTGGCTGGCTTGGAGAAGGACGGCAAGATCAAGGTCGTCGGTTCGATGTATCGCTTATCCGGGGGGCGTGTCGATTTCTTCACGTGAATCGGCTTGATGGACCGGCACCGAGCACCGTAGCAGAAACGTGGCGTTTGATGTCGTTTCATGCGCTACGGTGCCGATTTCGAGTGCGGGCGGACCTGCTAAGTGGTTGAGCAATTTAAGAGCCGGTATGATGAGATATGCACAACGCCCCTGGGCTCGTCGGCGCACCCCAGCGTCTAAAAATAAATGAGCTGGAAAGTCTTAGGGGGCTAGCTGCCTTGCTTGTAATTTTTTTTCATGTGCCAAAGTGGAACTCAGCTTTGGATGTCGGAATAATAAAGAATGCCTACTTAATGGTTCAGCTGTTTTTTGTACTATCAGGTTTCGTGATTTTCAATTCCTACGGGAACAATATTAAATCAACGCGCGACCTGGTGAGATTTCAATTCCTTCGCTTTGGGCGTTTGTACCCGGTACATATCTTGTTTTTGCTGATTTTCTTGTTGATAGAAATAGCCAAATACATAACGCAATCTAAATTTGGAATAGTTAGTCCCAACTCGCAGCCGTTTAGGGAAAATAATTTTACAGCACTTGTTCAGCACATATTTCTAGTTCAAGCCATAGGTCCCACAGGCAACCACAACACATTCAATATCCCGTCATGGTCAATTAGCGTTGAATTTTTCACATATTTTATTTTTGGCTGCGTCGTGCTTTTGGCTCGCAGAGGATATCGGGATTTCATTTTCGCGGTTATTGCCATCGCCTCTGTCGTTCTGCTCGCCTCGGCTGCCACCTTTGGCTTCGAGGATGTATTGAATGGTTTGGCAGGATTCTTCATTGGCTGCTTAACAGCGGTCTCAGTAAAAAATGTGACGCTGAAGGTTTCTCGTGTGGTATCGCTTATTCTGTTTTTTGCGATAATTGCGTTTCTTCAATTTAAGACTTCCAAGGCTGACGATGTCGTAACTTATTTTCTCACCGCTGGACTGATTGGCGCCCTGGTGCTTCAAAAAAACGGCTTCTTGAACAGTGTTCTTCGGCTTAACGTGCTCACTTGGCTTGGTACCATTTCATATTCCCTGTATATGTCCCACGCCGCAGTAGAGTGGGTAGCGAATCAAATATTCCGAGTTGTTCTAAAAGCCCCTGAAGTTATCGACGCTTCGGGAAGAAGTATTCCGCAATTGTCGGGGTTTTCGGCGCTTTTGGGCGTGGCGTTTATTCTCATTCTTTCGCTCGTTGTAAGTTCATTCGTTTACAGGTTTGTGGAAAAGCCGCTGCGCGAGAGGTCTCGAGCCTTTGCTTTTTCCCGGCTAAACTAGTTCGACCCAAGAACAAGGGCGGGGTATCCCAAGAATGGACCCGTACTCCTCCTTCGAGTTGCGGGCGACGCCTGTGCGAACGAACTGCCCAGCAAGAGGAGCCCCGCACCGCAGGTTTCAGACCGCGTCGGGGCTGCCTGCGGAATCGGTGCGACTTGATCGGGTCTCATAGGCCTTCACGGCATCGGGAAGGTTGAAGAACATGCTGGCCGGACCCAGTGCCTCGCCCAACGGGGAGCGCCGGACCACCTCGAGAGCTTGCGGATTCAGAGCGCTCAGGCACAACGAAATCCCGTTTTTGCGCAGATTCTCCTCGGCGTAGGTCAACGCGCGCAGCGCCGTGTATTCAAAATCGGGGATGGCGCTGCAGTCCAGGATCACCACTTTTGGACGGACCTCAGCGACGATGGCCGCCAGGTGTTCGCGCGCTCGCGGCGCGCTCGCGAAGTTCATGCGGCCCTCGGTCTTGACAATCAGCAGTCCCGGGATGGTCTCATCGCCTGGATGATCGGCAGAATGCGGACGAAACACATCGGTCCCGGGTTTGCGCCTCAGCGTATACACCGGCGGATGATTCGCTTGGTAGACCAGGGTCAGGACCGATATCGCGATCGCGACCAGGATGCCTTGCAGGGTTCCAAGAATCACGACGCCGGCGCCGGCGGCGACGGCCCACAGGAATTCAGTGCGCCGAATGCGCAGGATGGATCGAAAATCACGCATGTTCAGCAGCGGCAACGTCGTGACCACCACCACGGCCGCCAGCGTGGCCTGAGGCAACACGCTGATCAGCGAAGACAGGAACAAGAGCGTGGCGACAACCATGGCCGCGGTCACGAGCTCGGCGACCTGGGTGCGGGCACCCGCGTGCGAGTTCACCGCGGTTTGCGACGTGCCTCCGCCGGCGGGGATGCTCTGGAAGAAACTGCCCACGAGATTCGCTGCACCGAGCGCGATCAACTCGCGATTCGGGGCGGGAGGCGGATCATCGGGTCGCGCGAACGCACGACCGGCGGCGATGGATTCCGTGAAGGACATGAGCGCAATGCCCAGCGCGCCGGGCCACAAGCTGTTGAGGAGCAGCAGGTCCGGAACGGCCGGAGCAGGAATTCGTGCGGGGATTGGGCCCGTCAGCCCGACACCGGCTGCCTGCAGCCCCAAAAAACCGGCGGCTGCGATACCGAGGATGACCGCGGCCAAGGGCGCCGGGAAGCGCGGGCGCCAACGTTCCAATCCGACGAGCATCGCCACCGTGGCCGCCGCCAACAGCAGTGTTGCCCGATTCGTCTCGGGCACGTGTTGCAGGGTCGCAAGCACTTTGTGGAAGAAGTTACCCCCACCTATGTGCACACCCAGCAGTTTCGGAACTTGGTCGACAAGAATCACGAGGCCAATGCCGGCTCGAAAACCGGTCAGGACCGGGTCGGACATGAAGTTGGCCAGAAACCCTAGCCGCAGCAGCCCGGCAACCATCAGGAAAGCGCCGACCAGCAGCGCCAGCGCCGCCGCGGCAGACATCATTTGCGCGGGATCCGCGCCCGGCACGACGAGCGCCAGTTCGGTGGCGGTCAGCATGGCGATCGTACTGGTGGTGCTGACGCTGAGAGGTCGCGATGATCCCAACAAGGCGTACACCGCCATGGGAACGAGCGCCACGTACAAGCCGGCCTGCACCGGCAAGCCCGCGATGCTTGCAAGCGCCATGGACTTCGGGATCACCACCGCTGCGGTCGTCACGCCGGCGATCGCGTCGAAGCGCAGCCAATCTTTTGGGTATCCCTTCAGAAAATTCCCGCCCATGATGTTGAGTCTACAATGAGTGCCGGCGAAGGCGGCGATCCAACGGGCAGAGGAGGAAAAATGACCCGGATGAGTGCGGTACTCCTCAAGGGACGCGGCGGCTACGGGCAGCTCGAGTTTCGCGATGACGTCCCGGTGCCGGTACCGCGAGCCGAAGAGGTGTTGATTCAGATAGCCGCAGCCGCCGTCAATAACACCGACATCAACACGCGTACCGGATGGTACTCGCCGGACTCCGGCTGGACCGGTGCGCCGCCGTCGTTTCCGCGAATCCAAGGCGCCGACGCCTGCGGCCGAATCGTCGCGGTAGGTTCCGGGATCGATGCGGCGCGCGTCGGCGAGCGCGTGCTGATCGAGCCGGTATTTCGAATTGGCGGCGTGTCCAATCATTACCGCGCGATCTACTTTGGTTCCGAGTGCGACGGGGCCTTTGCGCAGTACGCCCGCGTACCGGCGGCGCACGCGTACGCAATCCGGAGCCCCTTGTCAGACGCCGAGCTGGCTTCATTTCCGTGTGCCTATTCAGCTGCTGAGAACATGCTGACGCGCTTGAATCTGGCGGCCGGGGAGACGGTTCTGGTTACGGGAGCTTCTGGCGGAGTCGGGTCGGCAGCAGTGCAATTGGCGAAGCGCCGCGGTGCGATGGTGCTGGCCATAGCTCGAGCCTCGAAGGCAGCAGCCGTTTCTTCCTTAGGTGCCTCGCGAGTACTTGAGCGCGATGAAGACGTGCTCGCCGCGCTGGGGCGAGAGCGAATCGATGCGGTGGTCGATGTCGTCGGCGGCGATCAATTCACCAAATTGCTCGATGTCCTGCGGCGCGGGGGCCGCTACGCCGTCGCCGGCGCCATCGCTGCACCGGTGGTTTCCCTCGATCTGCGGACTCTGTACCTCAAGGATCTGCGCTTGCTGGGCTGCACGGTGCTTGACGAGACTGTCTTCAAAAATCTCGTCGGCTACATCGAGCGCAATGAAATCAGACCGCTGGTCGCCAGCGTCCATCCGTTAAGCGCCATCATCGAAGCGCAGCAGGAATTTTCGCTCAAACAGCACACGGGAAAGATCGTGCTGATACCTTAAGCGGGAATACGGCAGGCCGGCTTATCGCCCTTTGAATGCCGGCTTGCGCTTCTCGAAGAAAGCCGTGCGCGCTTCCTTGGCGTCCTCACTCGCAAATGCGATGCGGATGTTGGACAACTCATAACGCAGCTGCTGCTCCAAGTCACCGGTTTCCAGAGACTTGACCATGCCCCGCTTCAGCAGGCGCAGCGTGATCGGCGACCATTGGCAGAGTGATTCGCAGTAGGCGGCGAGGCGTTCGTGGAACTTATCGTCGTCCACCACTTCGCCGGCCATGCCCAGCGTCACGGCCTCGTCTCCGCGGACCGTACGGTTCTCCATCATGAAGCGCATGGCTTGCTCGTAACCCATGGCCTGCGGCAGCGTGATGGTCAGCCCACCATCGGGCGACCCGCCGATGCGGGTATAGCCGGCCATCAGTCTGGCGCCGCGACTGACGAGTCTGACATCGGTGGCCATCGCCAATCCTAAGCCGGCGCCAACCGCGACGCCGTTGATCCCGCCGACCACCGGCTTGTCGCAGCGCCTGCGCATCGACAGCAGAAACTGGCCCACCCAACTGACGTCGTCCAACTGCGCGGACTGGGCGGATAACGGCGAATAACGTTCAGACCCCGATAGGTCCAATCCGGCACAAAAGGTATCTCCGCTACCGGTAATCGCGACCACCCACACGCTGTCGGTCCTTGCCGCCTCATCCACCGCTGCGACCACGCCCCAGGCCAGCGCGTCGCTGAGAGCGTTCTTTTTTTCTGGCCGATTGAGCCTGATAGTCCTGACGTGCCCGACATCCGATACGTCAACGATATTTCCCATGGCTTACAATCTCCTTCGAGTTTTTTTCAGGCTCTGCGCCGGCGCGAGCGGTCGATCCGAGGCGGTCCCGCCAGGCTATGATCGGCGCGAAAACCGCCGACCGCAATCGGCAGAGGGGGATTTCCCGTGAACAGCTACTGGCCCTGGGCCGCCGCCCTCGTGATTTACCTCTTGTTTCGCGCTTGGTACGACAATTGGCGCGGCCGCCTGTCGGCGGGCGAGATCGACACCCTGATGCGGCGGATCGCGGCCAACAATCAGGGCGAGCGTGTGCGCAGCGAGATGGATACGCTGCGCCAGTTCCTGGAAGCCGACGACGGTCGGGAGTTCTTCATGCTCAATGTGATCCGCTTCGCCGACGGCGATGTCGCCGACCCCAAGAGCGGAGAGCTGCAGCCCGCGCGTAAGGTCATGGAGGGCTACACCCGCATGTTCCTGCCGGCGCTGTTGGCGCGCGGCGGTCACCCCGCCCTTGCCGCGCGCAAGGTCGGGGGTTTCCTCGATACGTGGGGTATTGAACCGCCGCCTTGGTCGATGATGGGTTATGTTCGTTATCGCAGCCGCCGGGATCTGGCGGAGTTGGTCTGTCATCCTAGGTTCACGGGCGCACATGACTTCAAGTACGCCGCCATCCCGCAGACCTTCAATTTTCCAACCCGGCCCATGATCATGACGTTGACCGGCCCGCGGATCACGGTCGCACTGGTGCTGTCGCTTGCCGCGGCTTTGGGTCAGCTGGCAGCGCTGCTCGCCTGACGCTGACTAGCTCCTCGGCGCGAGCGAAAGACTGGCCTTGAACACGCGCAGAAAATTTCCGCCCATGATATTCGCGACTTCCGTCTCGTGCATCCCCCGCGCCAGCAGGGCCGCCGGGATCAGGCTCCAGTCACGGTAGCTGCGGAAAACCGGCCGAAAGTTGGCATCCATATCCGTGCCGATGGCTACATGTTCGATCCCCACCGAGTCGACCAGGCGTTGGATCGAATCGATGTAGTCGGCAAACGTCCTCTGCCCAATGCCGGACGGCCATGAGCCCACTATGCCGCCGGCAGCGGCCACCAGTTTGGCGTGCTCGCTGCTGATCAGACGCGGATGGTTGAGTGTGGGCGTCGCCAAGTTGGTATGTGAAATCATCACCGGCTTGGTCGACACGTCGAGAACATCTTTGCTCACGGCAAAAGTCGAATGGGCGAGATCGACGATGATCCCGGTCCGATTCATTTCGCGGATGATGGACTTGCCGAATGCTGTCAGGCCGGCGTGCACCGGCGCTTCGGTTTGTATGTCGCCGATCTGATTAACGTGGTAGTGCACGATGGTGATGGCGCGCACCCCATCGCTGAACGCCTCGTGCACCCGTTCGAGTTTATCCTCGATGAAGTCGCCGCCTTCCACCGCAAAGATCGCGGCGGTCTCGTGGCGATGTTGCGCAGCGTAGACATCGGATGGATTCAAGCCCCGCGCGAGCTCGTGATTTTTTACCAGCATCTTGAGCTCATCGAGCTGCCGCCGATAGTCCGCGTACGCTTCCCCCGGCTGAAATTCGCGGCTCGCATGCAGCGCACCCTGCGGCGTGGCTTCGATCAGCCGCATGTCCGCCACGGCGGCAAACAGCGCGGCACTGACATGGCCCGTGTTGAGGTCCGCGATCGCTTGTTCCTCGAAGGGTTCGCCGAACGATTTGGTCGTCGGCGTCTGGTAGGGAAGGTGGCTGAGAAAGAAGCGGCCCGGATGGCAATGCGTGTCGACCGAAGCATGGCGCTCGAGAAACGCGACGCCGGCCGCCCGCTGTTGCGGGCTGATCTCCATCCCCAGATCCGCAAGCTGCGCCGAGTCGCCAACGGGCGCTTTCGCATCCTGAGCACGGCCGGATTTCGTCCCGAAAGCCGCCGCGCCCGCGGCGGCTATGAGGCCCCCAAGAGCGGCACGCCGCGATAGCCGCGATGTACCGACCTTGGTATGCCCGAATCTGATCTGCGCAGTCATTAATTGATTTCCTCTGTCTCGATTACATTTACGCGCCGCGACCGTGCGGACGATTGACGATGCGGTAGCCTGATGGAGCCATTTTGCAATTGCAATCAGCCCTACTCGCCGGGCGATCAAAGCCGAATCGGGTACACTACGGTGATCTCAGCCTAAGCGACACAACTATGCGAACTTGTTCCGCGCAGCCGCTTGTTGTTTTGGTTTCGCTGCTCGCGCTCGATAGTTGCGCTACCCGGCCGGTCAATCCGCGGATTGACCACGCCGACGCACACTCCGGCTATCGATTCGAGACGCGGCAGGTGTACCGCGAAGACCACGAGAATCTGGTAATACTGGCCTTCTCCGGCGGCGGCACTCGTGCCGCGGCATTTTCTTACGGCGTGTTGGAGTCCCTGCGCCGTACTGAATTTCTGGGAGCCAACGGCAGGAGGAGTCGACTGCTCGACGAAGTCGATATCATCACCGGCGTTTCGGGCGGCAGTTTCACCGCCCTGGCCTACGGTCTTTACGGCGATAAATTGTTCGACGACTACGAGCAGCGCTTTCTCAAGCGCAATGTGCAGGGTGAAATCTTCGGCCGGGTGCTCAATCCATTCAATTGGCCGGCGCTATGGTCGCGTGGTTGGGGGCGCTCGGAATTGGCCGCCAGACTCTATGACGAGATACTGTTCAATGGCGCCACCTTTGCCGATTTGAACCGCGGCGCCGGGCCGTTCATAAACGTGTCCGCGACCGACATCACCAACGGCTCGCGCATGGGGTTCAATCAAGGGCTATTCGATGTTCTGTGCTCCGATCTGGGAGCCGTAACCTTGTCGCGCGCCGCGGCCGCATCATCTGCCGTTCCCGTGGTGTTATCGCCCGTGACCATCAATAATTACGGCGGTACTTGCAATTACGCGCTGCCGGAATGGCTTACGCCGTTTTTTCAGTCCAACGACACGCCGCGCCCCGCGGCCCGCGCCATCCGTGAGTTTGGGGCGGTATCGGAATATTCCGACGGCGTGCGACGACCCTACATTCATTTGGTCGATGGCGGCGTATCCGACAATCTTGGCATGCGCGGCGTGCTTGATGCCCTCGAATTAATTGAAACAATGCACGACATTGGCGCACCGACGCCGCTCGACAACGCGCGGCGCATCATTATTTTCATTGTCAACTCGCTGTCAACGCCGCCGACGGATTGGGATAAACATGAGCGGGCTCCCGGAACGCTGCAGGTTCTCGTCAAGGCCACCGGCGTGCCCATCGATCATTATTCCTATGAAGCGGTTGAATTGTTGAAAGATACGATGGCGCGTTGGCGGCTGTTGCGGCAGCTGCGCGATTCGGCCGCCTTCACTCCCGGTCACGATCCCGCGGCCGACGCGCTATTGCGCGCACCGGAAGCGCAAATCTATGCGATCGACGTTTCCTTTCAGCAATTGAAGGACAAAAACGAGCTGAAATATCTCAACAAACTGCCGACCTCGTTTCATCTGCCGAGCGAGGCGGTGGATCGGCTGCGCGCAGCCGCCGGCAAGATCATCTTGGAGTCTCCCGAGTTTCAGCGTTTGCGCAATGATGTCGGTGCCACCATCGCGCCCGACTCCACGGCGGCGGGTGAGCCCAACCGCGTCCAGTGAGGCCGCCTCGACGCAAGAAGCCTCCTCTCAGTCGGATAAATTGCCCAAGTCCGAGGAATCGAGCAGCAGCGCCACGGCCGAGTTGAGGCCGCTGCGATCCTCCTCGTCGAAGCGCGCCAAATCCGGGCTATCAAGGTCGAGTACACCCAACAGGCGCCCGCGCTTGATCAAGGGCACGACGATCTCGGAGCGAGAAGCGGCATCGCAGGCGATATGTCCAGGAAATTCATTCACATCCGGCACCACGATTGTTTCCCGGCGCGCGGCGGCCGTACCGCACACGCCGCGGCCGAGTGCAATGCGTACGCAGGCCACTTTTCCTTGAAAGGGACCGAGCACCAGTTCGCCGCCACGAATAAAATAGAATCCCGCCCAGTTCAAGCCGGGTAAGCCCTGGTACAGAAGCGCGCACAGGTTGGCGGCATTGGCGAGGCCGTTGCGTTCACCGGAGAACAGCGCCACCAATTGCTGGTTCAGGTCGCGATAAGCGGCCGTTTTGGAAAGACTCGGATTGGAAACTACGGTGTGCACGGTCAAATCGTCAATCTATAGACACGCTGAGCCGTGCCGCTGAACAGCGCGGTTTTCTCGTCCGCCGAATAGTTCTTGGCGATCACCTTGAAGGCGTTCCAGAGCGTTGGATAGCTGCAGCTACCAAGATCCACCGGGAAGTTGCTTTCGAACATGCAGCGCTGCGCGCCGAATGTTTCGATGCAGGTTTCGATGTACGGCTTCCACTCGGCCGCCAACTGTGCCGAGGATGCCGGGGGAGTGCGCAAAAAGGATGGAAAATTGCAGAAGGCCATGGCCAATCCGCCAAGCTTGACCGACACATTGGGTAGCGCCGCAAGCTTGCGTATGTTATCGCGCCAGATCGGAAAGCGCTCCTCGCGCTTGCCCTGGTAGCTCGCGACCCCGAGCGGTGTGCCGACATGATCCAAGATCACGGGAGTTGTGGGAAAGGCGCGCACCAGATCGATCAATTCGGGCAGCTGCGGTTCCAGCAGCCAGGCATCGAAAGATAGATTGAACCTGGCGAGCTGAGCGTAGCCTTCACGGAAGGCCTTCGATGCGTACAGTCCGCGGCCGATGCGCGCCAAGGGTCCGAGCACGTGGGAGTCGGCATCGTAAGAGGCGCTGTGGCGGATGCCGCGGAAGCGGCCGCCGCCGGCCTTGAGGTGCCCTTCCAGCGCTTCGCTCACCGCCGCACCCGCGATTAAATCCACATGACCGACGATGCCGGCACAGGCGCGGATGTCGCCATACCTGCCGCTTGCACACATGGCGGCAATGCCGTTGACGAATTCTGTCTCGCCGATTGACTTGAACGCATCCGCCGCGTCGGCGCGGTACATCGAGCCGCATTCCATGAACACGGTTGCGCGAATGTTGTGGCCGCTATTGGTATCGTTGAGCAGCTCGGGAAGAAGATAGTGCATGGCACGCAGAA
>Ga0210394_10004748_pt1 | contig 15640 bp, 13 predicted proteins | sample IncBWC12MmetaG_FD_160121 | JGI IMG/M metagenome (GOLD analysis project Ga0210394, IMG submission 160121) | Forest soil microbial communities from Barre Woods Harvard Forest LTER site, Petersham, Massachusetts, United States - Inc-BW-C-12-M | ecosystem: Environmental > Terrestrial > Soil >... | reverse complement strand
GATGTTGACCGAATCGTTGAGCCGGCGGTGGAAAGGCGCCTGGCGCGGCTGCAAAGCAGTTAAAGTTCAAGTGGAGAATCGTATGAACCCCGCAGTAGTTCCGGAGAGCGATGTTGCTCTCGAGAGCGGCGTCGATAAGCCCGCCGTCGCCTCGCCGGCCGTGAACTCCGTCCGGGAGCCGACGGCGAACGCGCAATGGCTGATCCTGTCGGCGGGAGTCTTGTATTTCGGCGTGTGCTTCTATCTGTTGCGCGCTCAGATGCTCCTCACGGGCGGGCTGACCTACCCCCTGGACGACACCTACATCACCATGGCGCTGGCCAAGAATTTCGCGCTGCACGGGGTGTGGGGCATCACGCAAAACCACTTCGCCTCGGCATCTTCGAGCCCCGGCTTCGTCTTGCTGCTGGCCGGAGTCTTCAGGCTGGTGGGGATTCACGACTGGTGGCCGCTGGTGCTGTCGCTGGGCTTCGGGATGCTCGCTCTGATCGCGGCGCAGCGCCTGCTCGGTGGCCGGACCGCAGCAGCGCAGTTTGTCGCGCTGTGCGCCATCGTGCTCTTTACGCCGCTTTACGTGCTGGGCCTCCTCGGCATGGAGCACGCGCTGCACGTCGCGCTGACCCTGGCGTTCCTCGATCGCGTGGGACGGACCTTGGCAAGAGAGCAATCGCCGTCGTGGGGTCTTCTGCTTCTAACCGGGGCGATGGTCTCGGTACGGTACGAGAGCCTGTTCACGATCGCCGCCGCTGGCCTTTTGTTTCTCTCGCAGCGACAACTGCGCGCAGCCGCCTGGCTGGCATTTTCCGGCGCCGTCCCGGCGGTGACTTATGGCGTCACTTCGGTCCTCCACGGCGGGTACTGGCTGCCTAACTCCGTTTCGCTGAAGGGTCTTTCCGGCAACGAGGCGATCCACCGGCCGATTGCCGCGGTGCTGCACCTCGGCCGGAACCTGGCCGACGCGCCACATATGGCGGGGCTTCTCGCCGCTGTGCTCATCCTGCTCGCCGTCCCGGCCGTTCGTGCCGACGGCCGCGCGCGGAGCATGCTGGCCATCGTTCTTGTAACGACGATGCTTCACCTCTCCCTCGCGCAAGTGGGCTGGGCCTACCGCTACGAGGCTTACCTGGTCGCCGCCGCCATCGCCGCCATCGCTTACGCCCTGCCCCATGTGAAAGTTGCGCGAGACCAATGGGCAAGCACCGCGCTCTTGACCCTCGCCGGAGCCGTCCTGGCGCAGTTGCTCTTTGCCGACGCGGCCTGGGTCTATCCCCATGAGGTCTACGTCCTGGCGGTTGCGATCGCGGCAATCGCGTGGGCGGCTCGGTACGTCAAATTGTCGCGCGAGCGCTGGGCGACTGCCGCGCTGCTGGTGATCGGCGCGATCGGGACCTGGACGCTGTCCCAAAGGGCTCTCGCGGCCGCACGCAGCCTTCCCGAGCGGTCTATGGCCATCTATTGCCAGCAAATACAAATGGCGCGCTTTCTCAGTCGTTTCGAACCGGGAGCCGGCGTTGCTGCGAATGACGTTGGCGCGATCAATTACTACGCCAATATCAACTGCCTCGACCTGTTTGGATTGGCCGACCAGGAGGTCTACTGGCTAAAGAAGACGGGAGGGTATTCGACGGCCGCGGTCGCGAAACTTGCGCGCGATAGACAAGTGAAAATCGCCATCGTCTACGACTCCTGGTTTTCGGTGTTTTCTCCACCGGCGCTTCCGCGTTCCTGGGTCCGCGTGGAGCGCTGGGACACCCCCTACGGGTCTTATCTCGGAGGGACCACGGTCTCTTTCTACGTCATCGATCCTGGCGAAGCCGCGCAGTTGCGTCATTCCCTGGACCTGTTCGCTCCCTCGCTTCCGCCAAGCGTGCAAGTCTTCGACCGATAATCTCGCGCTCGCCGCGCCCGCCCCGCCCGCCTCCGGCTGTGCCTGGAAAACGCGTTGGCTTTTGGCCCGTTTCTCGCCAAAATTTCATTTTACTGGAAAGGGGGTCAGGTGTATATGTGTTCCCCGTCAGGGCGGTCGAAATGAAATCCCGGATTTCAACGGGTTGGAGGGAGTACACCCAAATGATAGCCAGACTGTTATTTGTTTTGTGCGCGTGCCTGGTGCTGATCGCGCTCAGCTGGAGGTCGCCGATCGCGTCGGTATCCACCACGGCCTTCGCGCAGCAGGGAGCGCAGCAGCAAGGAGCGGTCGATCAAAACGCTTTCCCGGGACAGCAGGGACAGGGTCGAGGCCAGCAGGGGAACCAGGCTGCCGGCTTCGGACGAGCCAATACGCCGACGTTCGCCGGGCCGCCGGCAGGAATGAAGGCGTTGCCGACCGATCTGTTTACGTCGAAGAACTTCTATAAGGACCAGGCGCTTTGGTCCGAGCAGCGCTATTTCCGGTGCAATTTCCCCCGCCAGATCACCGATATCTGGACCTCGCGCCGCATTTATTTCAACGGCAACAATCCGCCGGCATCGGCTGCGTGGGGCGATTGCAGCCTCGATTATCCACGAGCGAAAATTGTGAGCCCCTACCCCTATAAGACGGCTAAGGAGCATTACGAGGCTTTGCTCGCGGCGGCGAAGGCCAAGGGCGGCCCCACCGTCTATACCAAGGCCACCACGCCGGACTGGGATGGGTTCTACGCGCGGGACGCCGGACCGGGACACGACATGGGCGCGGAGTGGCTTTGGGGAACGCTGAACCAGACTCCCACCATTTTGTCTCTACTCACCCCGGAATACCAAAAGCGTATGGTGCAGATGAACTATCACGAGGGCGTGGACAATTCGCCGCAGTGGGAAGCCTCCTTCTGCTATCCGGAAGGGTTCATGCGCTGGTGGGCGCAGGCCTCGGGCGGCGGGAATTTCCAACTTACGATGACTCCGTGGAATGTGCAGTTCCTGTCGGGCACCGCCGCCAACTTCCTGCGCCAAGTCTTGATCGGCAAAGATCACGTGCAGAAGGTGCCGCAGTGGTACGGCGAGACGGTGGGATTCTGGGACGGAACCACGCTGGTCAGCTGGACCTCGGAGGTACAGGGCTGGACCCTGTCGCACTCGATGTTCGAATTCAGCGACAAGATCGAGTCGGTTGAAACTTACAAGCCGGCCTACGATGCGACCGGCAAGTTCATCGGACTCGATCACGAGGCGGTGTTCTACGATCCCGACGCATTCGTCCAGCCGTTGCATGCGACGTTCCGTTTTGTTCGGCAGGCGACTCCAGACGCTCCGAACCGGCGCTACACCTACATCGAATGCTTGAGCAATCTGCGCGACACGAATGGCAGGCCGACGCAGCTCACCGCCGCTGATTTTCGGTATATCGACTACTACGGCCGGCCGTGGGCTCAGAACTGGGAGAAGTACTTCGAAGTGGGCTGGGATAAGCCGGTGGATCCGAAGATGCAAACGATACTCGACATGTTCAAATAACGACTCGTAAAACAGGGAGCGGCTGCGAACGGAACTCGATCGTTCGCGGCCGCTATTTTTTTTGCGTGCACTCGCCCGACGTTAGTCCAATCTTTGCTGCGTTCTACGACGAAGAACCGGGCAACCGACGAAAACAATTCGCTTCACTCGAAAGGCCCTCGGGTGTTATAAGCATCTCATCTGAACGACCACAATTAGGGATGGGATTCTAGGAGCGGGAGGAACTGAAACCAAATGAAACTTAGACTATTCGCAGTTTTGTGCGCGTGTGTGGTGCTGATCGCGCTCAGCTGGAGGATCGCGCCGCCGACGACCGCCTTCGCGCAGCAGGCGCCGGCGCAAGCGCAGGCCAACCGCGCGATCGGCTTCGGACGAGCGGGTACGCCGACGTTCGCCGGACCGCAGGGAGGCATGCAGGCCTTGCCGGTCGATTTATTTACCTCGAAAAACTTCTACAAGGATCAACAGTATTGGTCCGACCCGCGCTATTACCGCTGCAATACGCTGCGCCAGTTGACGGATATGTGGACCTCCCGCCGGGTCGATTTCATCAAGACCAAAAAAGCTCCGGCATCCGCTGCCTGGGGCGATTGCAGCGTGGATTATCCGCGTGCAAAGATTGTGAGCCCGTACCCCTACAGGACGGCCAAGGAACATTACGAGGCCTTGATGGCGGCGGCCAAGGCCAAGGGCGGCCCGACCGTCTATACGAAGGCAACGGTGCCGGACTGGGACGGATACTACAATCGCGACGCGGCAAACAGTCATGACGCCGAGTGGTTTTGGGGAACCCGCAACCAATCGCCTACCGTCCAGTCTCTGCTCACTCCGGAATATCAAAGGCGCATGGTGCAGATGAACTATCACGAGGCGGTGGACAATTCGCCGCAATGGAACGGCTCCTTCTGCTATCCCGAAGGATTCATGCGTTGGTGGGGTGAGACCTCGGGCGCTGGAGGTTTCCAACTCACGATGAGCCCGTGGAACATCCAGTTCCTTTCCGGGGCCGCTGCCAACTTTCTCCGCCAGGTCCTGATCGGCAAGGAGCACGTGCAGAAGGTGCCGCAGTGGTACGGCGAAACGGTCGGATTCTGGGACGGAACCACGCTGGTCACCTGGACCGCGAACGTGCAGGGCTGGTGGACGCATACGATGTTTGAATATAGCGACCAGGTTGAGTCGGTCGAAACCTTCAAGCCCGTATACGACGCGAGCGGCAAGTTCACGGGCCTCGATCACGAGGCGGTGTTTTACGATCCCGTCGCGTTCGTCACGCCGATTCATATAACCTATCGCTTTACCCGCTTGGCGACCCAGGACGATCCGAACCGGCGCTACACCTACATCGAATGTTTGAGCAACATCAAGGACGTGAAGGGCCGGCCGGAGCAAGTGACCGACACCGACCCGCGCTTTATCGACTACTACGGCCGCCCGTGGGCCAAAAACTGGGAGAAGTATTTCGAAGTGGGCTGGGATAAACCGCAGGACGGTGGCGTGCCCGCCGACATCCTCAACAGCCTAAAGTAAAGCAAGAACGACTTGGCGGCTGCGAGCGCAAGACTCAGCGTTCGCAGCCGCCGATCTCTCACCGACGACACCCCGCCTAATGGCAAGCCCTCTCTTTGGGACGAGGCATCTCGACAATTTGGCCCATTTCCGCCCAGGGTGCCGTTCGTTCATCGTGATTCGTTGGATGCGAAACACCGTCAAGCGGGAAATCGACGAAATGCTAGAGCGAAAGCGTAAATTGGCCCATCGGCCCATTGTAGAAGAACGTGCAATGTTGCAGAACGTCCCTGCCGATCAGGACCAACAGCCCCTGAGATGCTAAAGCTGCTCCCATCGCCCTTGGCGCGTTGAGGGTAAAAATAGGGGTGATGATTTGAATAGGATAGATATTGCAGGGATGCTTTTCATGAGTAGCTGACTGCATGTTGGCGACATCAATTACCGGAAGGCCCAACTCCTTGGCTGCACCCTCATCGATACACGTATTGGAAGCTCCAGTGTCAATCAGAGCGAAACCGGACTTTGGCGTTGGGACTGTCTTGCCCCGGGCTGTTAATCCCTTCCCCGCGCTTTGCTCGATTGTCACGGACACCTGGACAATCGGACCGCGCATCAGCAGGCCGATTGCTGGCGGCGCTTGAACGGTCTTACCGTCCGCCGTCTTTCCCTGTGCCTCTACTTGACTGTGAAGGATCGGCATTCAGAATCCCTAATGTTAAAGCCGGCGCGCAAAACTCGATCTGCGCCTCGGATGGTCGCCGAATGAGAACGTTGTTCAGACCGTGTTTTTCTGCGGCTCCCTGCAACGCCTCCTCGATTGTGTCAAACGCACCCGTAACCTGCTCCCCACTTATGACCAGAATCTTGCCCCCGTACTGCTTCAAGAGTTCATCCTTGTGAGAATCCAGGTACTTGCGCTCAGTCTCTAGGACTGACATATTCACACCTCGCCTGGAGACACGGGTAACCCTGTGCTGGGTCTCCAACTCGAAACCTCATTATATCACGCCGGACAAAAGGCACCGCCGCGCCCGTGACGCAAAGTGCGCGATAATCACATCTGCCCATGCTGATCTTCAGTTTGACCGCTTTCTTGAGCGCCCTGCTGCTCTTCCAGGTCGAGCTCATCATCGGCAAATATATTTTGCCCTGGTTCGGCGGCTCCTCGGCCGTCTGGATCACCTGCATGCTCTTCTTCCAGACGGTCCTGCTGGGCGGCTACGCCTACGGGCATCTTCTGGACCGAGGTAGCGCGCGCGCGCAAACGCGGCTGCATCGGCTTCTGCTGGTCGCTTCCCTGCTCGTCCTCGCCGGCCAGTTCCTGGTCTGGCACTCTCCGCTCACGCTCGATTCCAGTTGGAAGCCGCGCACGCACGCCGACCCGCTGCTGCAAGTGCTCGTCCTGCTGGCCGTGAGCGCGGGGCTGCCGTATCTGGTCCTGGCCTCCACGGCTCCGCTGCTGCAATCCTGGTGGAGGCGCCTCTATCCCCAGCGCTCCCCGTACCGGCTCTACGCGGTTTCGAACTTCGGCTCGTTTTTGGGGCTCGTCAGCTATCCGTTCCTCGTGGAACCATTCCTCACGCTCAAGACGCAGGCCTGCCTCTGGACCTTCGCCTACGGCGCTTTCGTCTTGGGCTGCGGCTATTGCGCTGTGCGCGCTGCGAGCGCTCCGGAACCCGCCGCCGAACGAGCGCCCGACGTCGCACTTGCCACGCAGGACGCGGCGCGTGATTCCGCCACGGACTTCGACTCCGAGCCAGCAGCCCCGACGAAAGGCCTTCGCCTTCTCTGGCTCAGCCTCGCGGCCTGCGCGTCGGCGATGTTTCTCGCCACCACCAACCAGGTCTGCAAGAACGTCGCCGCGGTGCCGCTCCTGTGGGTCTTGCCGCTCGCGCTGTATCTGCTCTCCTTCACGCTCTGCTTTGAAAGCGACCGCTGGTACTCGCGCACGTGGTTCCATCCCGCGTTTGCACTGGGCGTTTTTCTGGTCTGCTTCGTTCTCTCCACCGGCGAGGGAAAAAATCTGCTCGCGCAGGTGGCCATCTATTCGTTCGCGCTGTTTGCCGGATGCATGGTCTGCCACGGCGAGCTCGCCCGCATCAAGCCTCACCCTCGTTACCTCACCTTGTTCTATTTGATCGTTGCGGGCGGCGGCGTGCTGGGCGGAATCTTCGTGGCCCTGTTAGCACCGCGCTGGTTCGCCGGATACTGGGAATATCAAGTGAGCTTGTGGTTCGCGGCCCTGCTCCTGCTCGTCACACTATTTCGCGACAAAACCTCCTGGCTCTTCAGCACTCGCGTCAAATCGTCGCTGGTGCTGGTCGGCGCCGCCGCCCTGCTGCCCGAGAGCATGGCCCTGGCCGTGGGCTCCCGGCAATTGCTGGGAACTCTGCCGTCGGTAGTGGTCATTCTCGGCGCGCTTTTCTTTTTGCAGGGCAAGCAAAAGGCGGCGGGCGGAAAAATGCGGAGCGTGATGACGGTGGCCAGTTGCACGATCGTCCTGCTGGTGCTCGCCGCCGAATTCGTCACGCTCGGCAAAGCCTCCGAAGGCAAGATCGCCGCCGTGCGCAATTTCTACGGCGCGCTCACCGTGGACGACCGGAATGCCGCGGACCCTGCCTGGGAAGCCTACGCGCTGCGCCACGGCGACGTCGTCCACGGCTTCCAGTTTCGCGCCGAGAGCAAGCGGCGCATCCCCACTTCCTACTTCACCGAGGAGAGTGGGCTCGGCATCGCTTTCGCTCAACGCGCCCAAATCGCCGCGTCCGCCGCGACGCCCGGCCAACTTCGTGCCGACGACATCGGGCTCAGCATCGGCGACATCGGGCTCGGCATCGGCACGGTCGCGGCCTACGGCCGGGCGGGAGATACCATACGCTTCTACGAACTCAATCCCGAAGTCGTTCGCCTGGCGTCCGACCCGCGCTACTTCAGCTACCTCGCGGACAGTCCCGCGCACATCGATCTGATCCTCGGAGACGGCCGCCTCTCTCTCGAAAGCGAACTGGCGCAAGGCGCGCGGGAAAACTTCGACGTCTTGATTGTGGATGCCTTCAACGGAGACGCCGTCCCGGTGCACCTGCTCACGCAGGAGGCCTTCGAGCTCTACCTGCGGCACCTCAAGCCCGGCGGGATTCTGGCCGTGCAGGTGACCAACACGTTCCTCGATCTGCGGCCCGTGGTCGTCGCCGCCGCGGAACACTTTGCGCTGCCGAGCGTCTGGGTCCACGCCGAAAAAAACGAACACACCGGCTATGAGAATGATTGGGTGCTGATTTCAAGAAATGCGGGGCTCATTGACGCCATCGCCGCTCGCGCCAGGCAAGCGTCGAAAATGCAGGTTCCCGAGCGGCGCTTGTGGACCGACGACTACAGCAACCTCTTCCAGGCCCTGCGCTAGTCAACCCGCGGGAGTGCTAGCGAGAGCCGAATAGCTCGCGCTCCGCGTCCAGCCAATCGCGCAGGTCGTAGCCGTGCACGCAGCCACGTTCGAGGAAAAGTTTGTGGGCGCGCAGCTCGATGGCCCGATGTTGCCGTTCGGCTTGTTGGCGGAGCAACTGCTCGAGCGACTCGTAGTCTACTACCGAGGCTTTCGAAGACCCCTTCGAGATGGTCCTGGCCATTCTTCCCTCTGGCAATCAGATCCGTCGAGTAATCGTCTGCGAGGAACTCTATGCGGCGCTTGTTACACCCCTGTCACGCTATTGTCAACGTATCAATCCGCCGCCCTGGCTGGAGCGCCCATCGCAGCTCTTCTCGCGCACAAGCCTCAGGTAACGACCGGAGCGGTCCTACGCAGGGTCGGAGAGGGCCGCGCCTTTCTGGAACACGCGCTCACCCTCGAGCCTGCTCCTACGAACCTGAAAGCTACCTTAAGCCTGAAGACTACAATTAGGGAAGTGTCGTTCCACATTTGCGCAAGCCCCCACGACACTTCGCGGCACACTGGACGACATTTTGTGGCGCTCGGCACGCGGGAGACCCGCGACGTACAGGTCGCCCGTCCCGCGAGCCCCGCCGCTAACCTTTTAGGTTGCAGCAATCTGGGCGCTCCGCGTGTCGCAGAGATTACCTGTCCTCAGGCGGATGGCACTTCTCCTGCACCTCACTACCGTGGCCTCGCTCCTCGGAGCGATGGGAAGGGGTAGCCAAATGCTTCGCAAACTTGCCGTGGTGGCTTTCGCTTTGCTGGTCGCGCTTCCTGCGTTTCCGGACACACGTCCTCCGTCGATCGAGCAGGCGTCCCCGGCCTTGCACCTTATGAACGATACGGAGTTCGCCCTATTCCTGGCGCACTTGGACGGAGCTGCGCTCCAGTGGGAAGCGCAGCTGAGAAGCATGGACGTGAAGTCTCTCGGCCTGGGCCGCCAGGATACCGGGGAGCTGGAGGAAGGCTACAGCCGGTGCCTGCAATCCCTGGGAGACGCGCGCGAGGAAATCCAAAAGCTCTCGCGGAAACAGACCCTGAGGACCGATTTGCTTCTCCTCGTTGACCTCAACGACCTCGCCCGCAATTTGGATGGGCTGGACCGCGATTTGGCGACTGCCGCAACCGCGGACGGAGGCGCCGCCCCTCGGAAGTCGCTGAGCTACGTGCGCGCAGTCCTCGGCATTGACTCGGCCCTCGGCGCGCACACCGACGAATTTCGCAACCACGTTTTCGCCTTCGCCAAAGTCATAGACGCCTCGCTCGACCAAACGGAAAAAGAGCCCGCCGATCCCCCGGCCCAACAGTAAGCGCCACAACGGTAGCGCGCCGTTTCTCGGCGCCTCCCGTTCGTTAACCCTCCGACACCGATCGTCACGCGCTTCCCTGCCAAATTCGTTGTGTCCGTGGCAGGACGGGCGTACGATGCGCCAGCCACAGAACAGACCGAACATTCGGGATGAGTGGGTTCGTAACCGAGGAGGCTACCGTGAAGTCTCATTTACGTTTGCGCATGACCTGCCTCAGCGTTGCGCTGCTGACCGGAGGACTCGGCGCCGCCCAGGAGCATCGCGTACCGGCCGCAGAACTTCTCGCTTGGCCGTCTCCCCAGCAGGACGATGCCGTAACCCATTACAATCTCGGCTACGCGCTCTCGGCCAAGGGTGATTTCGACGGGGCCATCGTGGAATATCGCAAGGCAATCGCTCAGCGTCCGAGCTACCCGGAAGCGCACATGAACCTTGGCAGGGCCCTCGGCGCCAAACGCGACCTGGACGGGGCCATCGCGGAATTTCGCAAGGCAATCGCTCAGCAGGCCAACTATCCGGAAGCGCATTACAACCTCGGCAACGCATTCGGCGTCAAGAGTGATTTCGACGGGGCCATTGCGGAATTTCGCAAGGCAATCGCCGAGCGGTCGAACTATCCGGGAGCGCACCTCAACCTCGGCAGGGCCCTCGGGGCCAAGCGCGACCTCGACGGGGCCATCGCGGAATTTCGTACGGCAATCGCCCAGCAGGCCAACTATCCGGAAGCGCACTACAACCTCGGCAACGCCTTCGGGGTCAAGGGTGATTTCGACGGGGCCATCGCGGAATTTCGCACGGCAATCGCCCAGCGGCCGGACTACCCGGAAGCGCAAGCTGGCCTCGACAGGGCGATCGAAGGTAAGGGCGAACCCCAGCCCCAGCCGTGATGTACGACCTTGGCAGACTGAGGATGCAAATTCCGGCTCAGCTCGGCACAGTTATGGGGCGAGGTTGAGCCCCCGGTTGGGATCGGCCAGTTGTGGGACCGGCCAGTTGGGATCAGAATGAATCGTCGGACCCTCGCCTGCTGCGCCCTCTCTTTTGCGAGCACGCTGTGCCCGGCCCGTCTCCCCGCGCAAACCGTATGCGATAACGGAAACAAGCCCCTGAACGCCGCGCAGCCTTCGGGAATCACGCCCGCTGAAATCATCCAGAAGTTTGCCGCGAAGGAAACCACCTTCAAGGCGGCGCGCGACCGTTACGCGTACACCTTGGACGTAACCGTCCAAACCCTTACCTTCTCCGGTTCCTTCGATGGCGAGTACCATCAGGTCTCCGAGATCACTCCTGGCGCCGACGGCGCGCCCGCTTACAAGGTGACTTTCGCTCCGCAGAACACGCTCCAACGAATCGGCCTTTCGCAAGACGATTTCGACGACGCCCGCCTGCGGCTTCCCGTTGCGCTCACCATGGAGGAGCTGCCGCTTCTTTCGCTTGCCTACGTCGGCCGGCAGCACGTGGATATGCTGGATACGTACGTCTTCGACGTCTCTCCCAAAAACGCCAGGGACGCGAAGAAGCTTTTCGCCGGTCGCATCTGGGTGGACGATCGGGACCTCATGATCGTGAAGACCTGCGGGAAGCCGCGGCCCGATCAAAACGCCAACTCCAAAGGCAAGGCTCAGCTCACGCCTCTATTTGTGACTTACCGGGAAGAGATCGACCGCCGGTTCTGGTTCCCCACTTACGCCAGAGCCGATGAGTTCCTGCCCTTCCCCAAGGGCAGCGTCCACGTCCGCGAGGTCGTGCGCTATTCCGGCTACAAGTCATCGAATCCCCAATAGAGTAGCCCCCACTGGAGTAGGCGGAAGCAGGCCCATTTTCTTGAAAAACGACGGTTAGGTCCGCAAACGAAAATCAGTCCTTCACCGTGACGCTGAGCGGCTCCGACAGTTGGAACAATAGCCGCGTCTCGGCGGGTATGCGGATGTCTTTCTTGCCGGTGTACGCGGCCGCGCCGGTTCCCGCTCCGGCCCCCGCCGCGCCGCCGATCAGCGCGCCCTTGCCGCCGCCGGCGATGCCGCCGATGATGGCTCCGACGCCCGCGCCGCCGCCGATGAACTCCCCATTGTGCTTGTTGTGATTTTCACCGGTGCGGCTGACGTGGCTGGTCGCGAGGTTATAACTTGTGCCGTTCGCTTCGAGCGAGTCCAGCGTCAGGTCCAGCTGCGCGACGCCTTTGAGGCGCCCCGACCCTTCCGCGTCCGCCACATGGCCCCGCACCACGGAGTCCCGCGGGATCACCGTCTTGCCGTCCACCACGACGGGCCTGGCCAGCGTCGCCTCAAAGGAATCGCCCGGGCGGTTCTCCCCGCTCGAAATCGTTTGGTTGAGCACGACGTCCAGCGCCGTGCCTGCGGGCACGATTACCGGTGGGGTGGACTCAAAGATCCGCCCGAGCACGCCCGGTTTGTCGGGCGCTGCCGGCGCGCCGCCATCCGGAGTGCCGCTGGCTTGCGGGGTCTGCGAGCAACCCGCCAAGGCCAGCAGCAGCGGTAGGACGCACGCGGCAACTTTGCCTTTATGACGCATCATGTGTCGCCTCCTGATCGTCGGGCCTGGGCACTCGCTTTTCGGGTCGGTTCGACACCGGAATTTCGTGAATTCGCTCGTGCGCAGGCTACTCTTAGCCTCTAAGCGTGCAATCGCCGCTCCACGCTAATAACCCTATGTAATCTAAGATCCTTAGCAGATCAGCGGGGCCTCCCTGGACCGCCAGAAAGCCATAGCACGGGTAAGAATTACACGTACTTCCGATATGGCCAACTCTGACCTTCGTAAAAACGCGGGCGATGTAACCCATAACACCGTCACTCCGCGACGACTGTTGGGAGTGTTTGCCGGACGCTCTCGAGCGCGTCCACCAGCACATCGAGGCCGGCGGACTTCGCCACAAACGCGTCTACGCCAATGTCTCGCGCTGTGGAAGGAATGTCGTGGATGCTGAAGAGTATGATTTTTGTCGACGGCGCGATTTTTCGTATTTTTGGTACCAGCTCGAGGCCGCTCATTGCGGGCAGTGAGATGTCCAGAATCACAACGTCCGGAATCAATTCCTCAATCTCTCGAAGCGCCTGCTCGCCATCCGCGGCTTCGCCGCACACCTCCCATTTCGGGTTTTCGCTGAGTAGAAGGCGCACGCCCCTCCGGACCACTGGGTGATCGTCAACGATCAGTATTCGGCTCGTCATCGAGGCCACGCCACCTTTCTCCCTCACTGCTTTTCTCTCATGGCTGGGCCACCGCTTGAGGAGTGGGCCTCATTTGTCCCTTACCGTACAGCTTGATTCTAGCCGTTGTAAATACACTGTTCGCCTGAGGATGTCGCCGTTCTGCTCTAATAGCAACAGGTGGCATACAGTTTGCACCGTACGCGCATGAGCGTTGCATGCTCCGTGCGGCGAGTGTAGATTACCAGCGGGCAGAGCCGCCGAAGTCCAAATCCCGGACGGTAGCGAAAGGTCCTCAGGTAGAACGAGCCATCGAAGATCGCGACCCCACCCAATCGAACGCTGACAGCCGCAAATCGCAGCTCGCGGAGAACAAGAAAACCGGCCCCGTGCGCTCGCCGGTCCGCTCGCTCCTGTTTGGCGCGGTCGGGTCCTGCCTCTTGCTTTGGGTTGCCGCCTACAACGGTTATCCCACCGTCTACCCCGATACGGGCGGCTATCTCTACACCGGCGCGTTTTTCATCGCCGTTCCGCCGTTCCGCGCCCCCGGCTACAGCGTCTTTACGCGCCTCGCGGGCTTGGGCGCCAGCGCCTGGTTCACCGTGGCCATGCAGGCGATCGTCGTCGTCGCCGTGCTCTACGAGATTTGCAAGCACGTGATCGGCGGCCAGTCCAGGTTCCGCGACCTCTGCCTGCTGGCCATCGTGTGCGCGCTGGCGGCGCTGACCAGCCTGCCCTGGATTGTGTCCGAGCTAATGCCCGATGTTTTCGCGGGCGTCGTTTTTGTCTCGGCCTTCTTGCTGGCCTTCGGTGGTCGGTTGCCCTTGGCCGAACGCATCGGCCTGGCGGCAATCCTGGCGATCTCCGTGACCGCTCATATGTCGCTGCTGCCGATTGCCGCCCTCTTCGTCGTGGCGCTGGCTATTGGACGGGTCTCCGCGTGGCAGGTGCAGGGAGCGCTGCCGGCTAAATCGATGCTGGCTTGGCTGCTCGCGCCCATCGCCGTCGCCGGGCTTTGCACGGCGACGCTCAATCGCGGCATGGGCCTCGGCTTCAGCGTCTCCCCGTCCGGTAACGAATTCCTTCTGGCCAGGCTGTTCGGCGAAGGCCTGGCCCCCGATTACCTTCGCGAGAATTGCCCGCGGGAGCCCTTTGTCGCCTGCCGGCACCTCGCCGATCTGCCCAGCACGCAGGAACAGTTCTTGTTCTGGTCCCCTCTGCTGCACGAGATGGCCGGGCACGGCGATGAGATCGCGGAAGTTGTGCGCGGAACGGTTGCCGCCCACCCGCTGAGGTTCGCAATCAGCAGCATGAAGGCGACCTTGCTTCAGCTCGCGGAGTTCCGCACCGGTGATGAAATCCGCGCCTCGATCTTGCACGCGCCGAACTCGAATGGCGCCGTAATCCTGCAAGTCTTCCCCCGCGACGCCCGCGCCTTCTCGAACTCCAGGCAGGCTCGCGGCCGCATGACCCTGATGACCAAGGTCGCCGCGATAGTCGACGTGGCGACGTTCGTCCTGAGCCTCCTTGCGTGCGTGTTTCTTGCGCGGACCGGGCGCGCGCCGAGGGTGAACCAGCTCTTCTATTGGGCGGTCGTCTTTCTGGTCATCAACGCGGGGATTTGCGCCAGCTTGGCCGGCGTCTACGATCGCTACCAAAGCCGCGTGGCGTGGATCGTGCCCCTGTGCCTTTTCTCATACGTTTGCTGCCTCGTCGAGAGCCGCAGCTCCCGGGCTCCCGAGACTCCGCACTAATTCCCGTTTCCGCTCCTTGTCCCGATGGCACGTCGGGCGTACCATGTGCCAACTGGAAACGCCCAAACCGCAAGATTTCGGTTGGCTGGGGGAGGTAGGGGAATGAACGCCGCACGACTCAGGATTTACGCCATCGCCTGCGCGGCATTGCTGGCCGCCGCTGTGGGAGGCGCCTCATCGCGCCGAACGTCGCCGCTAGCCGCCCCCGCGCAAACAGCTCCGCAGGATTACGCGCAGCTCTTTACGGAGCCGGTTATGGTCAAGGGCTCCCCCACCAATCTCCGCTCCTTGGACGTGAGTTGGAACGACAACGCCAGGCAACGCTACTATCTGGCCGACCGCACGAACAACGCCATCGACCTGGTCGATTCCGCTACGGACACCTTCCTCGGATTCATTGGAAAGGGTCACTACACAGGCGCCCGGCTTTGCCCCGGCACCAACGACGGGCGCCTTTGCGCCGGGCCGAATGGAGTCGTAACCGACGACCTCGGCCACGTTTGGGCCGGAGACGGCGACGCCAACATCATCGAAGCCGACGACAAGCCGGGCACCACCATCGTTCGCTCGATCCCCACCAACGGCAAGGGCCGGATTGATGAAATGGCTTACGATCCCACCACTCACATTCTGCTGGCGGAAAACGACGGCGATACGCCGCCCTACATCGTTTTCGTCAACGTTAAAGACGGCTCTATCGTCGGCCGCTACGACTATCCGAAGGAGCAGGATGGCATGGAGCAACCGGCCTGGGACCGCGCCACCGGAATGTTCTACCAGAACGTTCCGGGGAAGATGAATCGCCTCGATGTGTTCGATCCCCACAAGCTCCCCAATCCGGTCAAGAGCTTGCCGGTGGCCTGCAGCGGCGGATTGCTGGGCCTTACCCTTAGCGGCCTCACCGTCGGACCCAACGGCCGGCTCATGACCGTGTGCGGCAGCGTCGGCGGCCTGAGCGTCGACCCCAGAACCGGAAAGGCCGGGAACCCCGTTCCCGAAGGCTCTGACGCCGACGAGGTCTGGTACGACCCGGGC
>Ga0210394_10004747_pt1 | contig 15642 bp, 18 predicted proteins | sample IncBWC12MmetaG_FD_160121 | JGI IMG/M metagenome (GOLD analysis project Ga0210394, IMG submission 160121) | Forest soil microbial communities from Barre Woods Harvard Forest LTER site, Petersham, Massachusetts, United States - Inc-BW-C-12-M | ecosystem: Environmental > Terrestrial > Soil >... | reverse complement strand
CCTTTAGCGTGCCCGGAAGTGACCATAAAGAACCGCAGCTTTTCACCCTCAAACAGGACGGAAGGAAACTTACAGGTAGCGGTGGCCCTGATGCGGTAGAACAGTATCCGATCACCAACGGCAGTGTGGACGATGATGTTGTGAAGTTTGAGTTGAGCACCAACAATTGGACGTTTAAATATAATCTAAAAAGAGTAGGCCAGGAGTTGAGTGGAGACTTACTACTCAAAGGTAAGGAAGGTGACACCCGCAAAGCACACGTGACGCTAAGAAAAGTTGTCGGTGCGGCCGAAATCGGGACCGTCCAAGCTGAGCCACAAGACGCTGTTCGAGCTATCGTGCACGCTTTCGACCGGTTTCCGATCGTTGCCATTGGCGAAAGGCACTCGTTGAGCGAGGTCGGCGATTTCTACGTGTCACTGGTGAAGGATTCCGGGTTTCAGGCCAAAGTGAATTACATGGTGATCGAGTTCGGTACACGGCTTTCACAGCCGATCCTCGACCGCTACATCATCAGCGGAGAAGGGGTTGCTCTTGAAGAGCTTCAACACGTGTGGCGCGACACCACCAAAGTGTTTGCTTTTGAATCGCCCGTTTACGCGCAACTGCTCGAGGCGGTTCGGGAAGTCAACCTCGGGTTACCACCAGCACGGCGCATACGTGTCCTTGCCGGGGACTCGCCGATAGATTGGACTAAGGTCACGACCCACGAGCAGTGGGAGTCTTATCAGCCCAACAACCTCTCATTCGCGGAAGTCATCAACGAGCAGGTTTTAGCACACAATCGCAAGGCTTTGGTAATCCTGGGCGGTAGCCACGTCAGCAAGAGCCGGGATCCCAATCGGGATCCAAACACTACGACTTTGGTCGAGCGAAGGCACCCGGGAACTGTGTATGTTGTGCTCCTTGCTGCAAGCAGACAAGGGCCAGCATCGAAATGGAGGGTGCCTTCGCTAATGCCCACCCTCAAACCGCCCGACCAGGGCGACTTTGGCGATGCAGTTCTCTATCTTGGAGAGAATTTGACACCGGCGGACCCCGATTGGCAACGCTACCGCACAGACCCGATTTATATGAAGGAACTCGACCGCCGCGCGCGAATTGAGTGGGGATGTGGCTTCGACTTAAACCGTTTCATAAACGGACAGTTGCCATGCCCCTAAAAGGCGCACGGAGTTCTTGCCCGTGCAGTTCGGGAACACTTTGGACGGAAGAGCAAGCCGACTTCCCCATAATCAATCGAGGTAAGCGCTATCGGTATCTTCGGCTGGGGCTTTGGCAATCGCGGGTAAAAACGAAAGAATGCTGTCGCTATTGTGATCCTCGGTACCGGGCTGTTCAGTTCTCTGCACACGCAGACTTGCCGCATGCAACTCTTACCGAACCAGGTGTTGCACCCAGGCGGCGAACGCGTGCCAAGCCGCGGTCTTTCCGATCGGAAATCGAGTTTGCAGCACGAGTACGAGGAAAGAGCCGGCCCACAGCGTCGCCCGATGGATCCGACGCGTAGACCATAGATCGTAGCCAACCAAGACGAGCAAAAAGCTTTCGGCGAGCAAAGCTACAACGGGAGACTTCCGGTATACAAAAGCGAACGGCAAGCGTGCGATCGCGGGAGTCAGCAGCGCAATTGTCGCGATGTAGATGAATCGCTTGTGCGCGGGCGGATCCAAGCGCTTGCGGTAGGCGAAATAAAGCGGGACGGCAAAGATCAGGATATCGGTCAGCCCGACAATGTAAAACATTTGTGGATCCCGGGCCGCCGGCGCGCCCCGAGCCAGAGCGTCGGTTGCCGCCACAACACCGAGAACAATCATGAGACATCCCAGAAAAAATCCCGCCACGCCCAACCGCCGATGAATATCTACGCGGCCGGCGGAGACCAGCGAGGTTTGAGCGACGAGCAACAGGATCCAGCAGGAAAACACCGCGCCGTGTAGATGAATGATTCGGCTGGGCAGCGGCGCCCGAAACAGTCCGGCAAGATAATAGGTGTGCGCAAAACCGACGAAGACCGTCACCAGCATGACCAGCGCCATGCTCGAAAAAAACACGTGATCGAAACGGCGACCGGGCAGGTTCGCAATGCGAGCACCCGTCCGGGAGCATTCCGCAGCTGTGGCCATAGTTCCCCCACGCTGTCCGGATCGCCCTTGTCCCAGAGGGCGTGACCGCCATTGTAGGGTCAATGACCAGATCGCGCAATGTGTGGGTTCCGCTACCCAGGGGAAAGCACTTCGCTGCGGACTGGAGAGTGCGAGGTTAGTTGGAAACCTCTTTGGGCTTGGCGATCTTCTGGCCCGTGTCGATGACGAAGAGCTGGTAATTGGAGTAGGAATGCCGAGCGTTGAACTGTTTGCCGCTCAAGTGGACCGTGATCTCGACAGACTGAGGAAGCCACAGGCTGACATCGCGCGCGGCGAAGACCACCGGGCCGTAGTCCAGCGACTGATGCTCAAAATCGAGGAACAGTTCAGGAATTGGATTAAGAAGATCGGTTTCCAGGTGAACCACCTGAAATGTGGTCGCATCGACCCAAGCGGTCCCCTTGAGACTGATCGCGTAGGAGCCCCTCCGGGTGCTGAAGGAACTCATGGTATTGGGGCGGTCCGGTCTCTGTTGGAAATTGAGGAGATAGGCCGGGGTACCGTGCCAAATGCCCAGGCCCTTGCAGGCTATATCGAACTGGTCGAGATGGATCGGATGAAAGAGGAGGACAAGCGTAGTAGAGCCAATGGCTTGGACGAAGCCTCTCCGGCTGGCATAGCCATCGCGGTATTCATCCACAGAGAAATAACGGGAATCCCGGAGCTGGATGTTGGCGACGTAATTGGCCTTGATGTGGACAGTGTCTTCCAGATTGCCGTTGCCGCGCCGGCGCTCGAGTTTGACGATCTCCGTGGCGGTGATGCGATTGACGTTGTCCACGAATTCGTGGGCGTTGGCAGTAACGTGGGGCAGGACCTCGGCGATCGAGCAGGAGCTGAATTGGGATGGAGGAGGGATGCTAAGTTCGCGCAGGTAGAGAGTAAGGAAGGAATCGAGCGTCGCGGCGTTGAAGTCCGGCACAGGAAATTCGCCGATTGGGGCAGCCGGTGAGGTGACGCTGTGTCGGGGCTCGAGGATCAGGGGAAAAACATGGTCGAGGATGAGCGAGAGTTCGACCGATTGGCCCGGAGAAAGAGTGAGGTCCAAATGCGCAGGGGAAAGCGCCGGACTGGACACAAGGACATGGTAAGAACCAGGAGGAAGATTGGGGAAAACGGCACTGGACGGCTTATCGACAATGGAGGAGACCTCGGAGTCGAGGAGCGGGGAATGGATCTGGATCGTGGCTGGAAAATCGGCCTGGAGTTTGCCAAACGTCTGAACCAGGACAGTGATGGAAGCAGGCGAGCCGGATTGCCCTGCAACATGAATGGGAGTGAGCGCAGCGCCCAGAACAAGGACGAGAATTAGTGCACGCGCCGAGCGAACCATGACGAAAACCTTCCGTTTAGGACTTGCAGGGACTTTCCGAAATCCGGGCCGCGAACGGAATTCCGAAGCATGAGACTAGCGGGAGTGTACACCGGGAAGATGAAAAAGAGTATGGGCTGCAAAGCGCTCGACCGTCGGCTTGAGGATGCGCGTGCTGGGCGCGCCGCCCAAGGGCAGCGAAACTTCTTCGCCTTCGATACGCACGGCGACTTTGTCCTGTGCGCCAGCCAGCGAAAGGCGAATACCTTTCTCACCCGCGAGCAAAGGCCGCTTGGGCAGTTCTCTGAGGATTCCGGCCAGTTCCTTCGGGTCAAGCTTCCAGTAGCTTCCTGCCGGTACCTGTTCTTTGGAGTTGACATAGCCATATTAGATAGCTATCATCGAGGCTATGAAAGTTAGCGTAGCGGACGCCAAGAACAAGCTTCCCGAGCTAATCAAGGCCGTCGAGAATGGTGAAACGGTGACCATCTACCGGCGTGGTGTCCCTGCCGTGGACATCATCCGGACAAAAAGGCCGAGTCGTAAAAAGCGGAAGCTCGGAACACTGAAAGGAAAAATTCACATTCGCGATGTCGACTGGTGGAAACCCATGTCGGACGACGAAGCCGACGCTTTCGTCGAAGGGCGTGACTAGGTGCGGTTGCTCCTGGACACGGTCGCTCTGATTTTCGCTGTTGAGTCACCGGAACGACTCACCAAGCGCGCGACTGGCATTTTGCAGAACACTGAAAACATCCTGGAATTGAGCGCGATTTCTCTTTCCGAAATCGCCGTCAAAGCAGCCCGCGGCAAGTTGAAATTTTCCGCTGGTGACACGCGCCGCGCGCTTGAGGACCTGGACATTCGCGTATTGCCGTACACAGCGAACCATGCATTCTTTCTTTTCGATCTACCGCCCCTACACGCAGACCCCTTCGACCGTCAGATCATCGCCCAGGCTTTATGGGAAGAGATCCCGGTGATGACTTGCGACGAAAAATTCAGCCTGTACAGCGGTCTCAAGGTTCTTTGGTAATTCTTAGGGATCTTGCCTCTCGCAACGGCCAAAGCCGGGCTCGTGTGAGTTAGGCGAGATCGTATGTGAGTGCCCCGAGCTCGCCCTTGTCAGTATTGCGGTCGTTGGTCCCGCGCCTAGCCGTAATCCCTATCACTTAATGTCGTCGATCGGGGTAGAGCGCGTTCTATATCTGCACAAGGGCCTCAAACTTGCCCGTAGAGAAGAAAAATGGCAAGGTAGGGCGATTTTACCCCACGTAATGCCTTTCCCACTTTACAGGGATGGTGTATTCTGATGGCACCTAAAAAGGTGCTTCATCGGAGATAGCGTATGCTTGACATTACCAAGGACATCCAGTCGCTGACGACCTTCCGGCGCCGTTCCGGCGACTTCATGAAGCAGCTGAAGAAAAGCAAGCGCCCCGTGGTGCTCACTGTCAAGGGCAAGGCTGCGGCCATCGTGCAGGATGCCGCGGCGTACCAGCGCCTGCTCGACATTGCCGCTCGCGCGGATTCGGAAGAAGGAATCCGCCAGGGGCTCGATGACGTGGCCCACGGACGCACCCGGCCCGCCAAAGAGGTCTTTGACGACATCCGTCGTAAACATGGCATATCACATTGAGTTTGCCGATCGCGCTGCCCGCGATCTCGAAGCCCTTTATGTGGAAAAGAACGCTGCCGAATCCGAAGCGGCCTCGCGCTGGTACAACGGCATGGAGGAGGCGGTCTACGCGCTTGCGACCTACCCGGATCGCTGCCCTATGGCCCCGGAAGCTCGAAAGCTAAGACGAGAATTGCGGCACCTGCTCTACGGCAAGAAACCTCACGTGTACCGGATCCTATATGGAGTCGATGAGCGCAGACAGACGGTCTGGGTGCTCACCGTTCGTCACGGCGCACGGCGGCGGCTCAAGGCGTCTGATGTCAAGTGAGCCGCGGGGCTTCCAGCAAACCTGAGATTCTGCAACAACTTCAAAATCATCAGGCCGCGCGAGTTTATTAGTCTCGCAGCCTGTGCCTAAATGTTGAGTTGACCCTATGATTCGTATCACAGCGCCGTGAGTGCGTCGAATGACCTGGTGAGCGGCCTGAGACATAGGTAACACATTGTACCGGACACATAGGTGACACTTTCTCCCTGTAATGGGGAGGGAGTGATGCCTTGGAAGGAGTGTTCGGTAATGGATGAAAGAATGCAGTTCGTTGCTCGCCGGCTAGCCGGCGAGCAAATGGCGGAACTTTGCAGGGAGTTTGGCATTTCCCGTAAGACCGGACTAAAATCCGCATTTGAGGAGGTTTCTATGCGCCTTGAAAGCGGCATGCGCTTCGATCAATGCATCGGTCTCCAAGACCGGGATGCTCTTGACGGCAGGGTATTCGACGCCAACGTGCTCACGTGCCACGACAAGCCGCTGAGCGCCGGAGAGAATATTAGGGTGGGAGGCAGGGCGTATCGCTACGAAGGTGATGACAATCTCGGAAACTCACACTTCACCGCGCTCGAGCCATTCCCCGAGTTCGAGACGGTTGAGATAGCCCACAAAGACATCTTCATCGTCCTAGAGATTTATCCGATGAAGAATGGTCACTTCTACGTGTGGCCATACGTGCAGAGGGGCGAGACCTCCGGCAACTACACACGAAGAGCCTTCAGATTTGTGGGAGAGTTTGAGACCCGTGAGGCAGCCGTGCAGGCTGGTATCGAAGCTGGGAAAAAAGAGATCGCGGATTATGATTACTTGGAGGTCGGCCATGCCCGACGCTAAACATCCTTGCAAATGTGGGCACTCATTCTCTTCGCACACCGGAGATGTTCGTGAGTCGGGCGCAATGAGCGTGGATGACGCATTGCTCGGCGATAACAAGGGGTACGACATCTTTTCAGACAAGCCGATTGGAGAATCTGGATGTAGTGAGTGTTCTTGCCGGCAGTGGAAACCCGCCAATTACTAGTTAAGTGTATTTTTCGGCGTGCCCAGCCTGAAACTCAAGTGTTGAGATCGCGGGAGTGGCGCAATTTCATGTTTTTACGACCTGGCCCGCGTAATCATCCGGGATTACCCATGCCGGCCGCTCAAATCGACTATTGCCTCACTGCCGCGTCTTCGTAGCTGAATAAGCATCCCAGTCATCAAACAAGCGTCTCCTGCTTTTGTCCGAAGGTAGGATATAGTCGGGGACGCAAGCCAGATCCGGAAAAACGTCATGCCCAAAAAAGAGCTACATTTCAGCATCGAGGGGACGACTCCATACACGTTCCCGATGGCTCGGCTCGCCGATTACTTGCGGGAACTAGCGACGTTGCTAGGCAACGAAGACAACGTCCATTTCCTGCGAGTTGACGATGGCAGCGCGAATTGCGCCATGGAAATCGATGCCGAAATCGAACCAACTATCTCCGAACGTGTGCGACAAGCCCAGAATGGTCTCGGGCCTAAGGAAGCGGTGAAGGCGTTCAAGACGATTCGTTACTACCTTGATGAAGATGACACGTCGGCATTCATGGAATGGGACAAGGGCGAAGTCCTGATCGAGTTCCCACGAAAGTCTCGGGGTGCCGAAGAGACTTTCGGGCCGTTCTGGGAAGACGGCTCCCTCGACGGCATGTTAATAAAGATCGGCGGTATGGACGAGACTGTGCCCGTTCACTTGCTGTATGAGGGCGTGCACCACGCCTGTAACACCACGAGGGAGATGGCCAAGAAGCTTGCGCCTTATATCTTTGGAAAGCCGATTCGGGTGCATGGTCGTGGGAAGTGGTATCGGAATAGCGAAGGCAAGTGGGAATTACGATGGTTCGATATTCGGGATTTCGAAGAGCTGAGCGACGCCAGCCTGCTCGATGTCGTGGGAAGGCTGCGGGCTATACCGCACAATGATCTGATGAATTCTAAGGACCCTTTGGGAGACATAATCAAACTCCGGCACGGTTAGAGGTCCGATGGTCGCTTTCGATTCGACGTTCCTGACATTCCTCTTTATTCCCAGCGCTCCGTGCGAAACCGAACACGCCAAGGAACGCGTCGACTATCTTATCGGAAGTCTGCAGGGCTCAGGTGAGCGAATCGTCATCCCCAGTCCGGCGTTGGCGGAACTGCTGATTGGTGTAGGCCATTCCCGCAGCCAGATTCTCCACGAGTTGACCCACAGCCCAAAATTTCTCATCGCTTCGTTTGATACGAAGGCGGCTCTTAGAGTTGGCATTGTTGGCTGAAACTGTTCGTAAACATGCTGGAAAAAAGAAAGGCGATTCGGGCGGCACATGGGCGAAGGTCAAGTTCGATTGGCAGATCGTCGCAATTTGCAAGGCGCAAAATGTCTCGACGATCTACTCCGAGGACACGGACATTAAGAAGCTTGCGCCGCTCGTGGGCATCAAGGTAAAGAGCGTTGCCGATCTGCCGTTGCCACCTAAACCTTACAGCAGTAGCGGTCACACGCTGTTCAGTTAGATCGCGAGAGCGAGCAATGCAGAAAGGTGCTGCGCAACCTACTCGGTGCGCATGGAGGATCGGGTTCCTTCCGAGATCAGCAGAAGTTTGGTTTTCTTGCCGGAGCCATCGATTGCCAGCGCATGCTGGTGATCTTTGTCGAACGTGAATGTGATTGAATCTCCCGGTTGGAAGGCTTGTGTAGTTCCCGAGGAACTCGTAGACGTGCGTTTCCGTTTCTATTGGTAGATGTAGTGGCATGCATAAAAGTCTTTCAGCTCCCAGATGTCAACGACGGTGCCGCGCTCCTTGGCGCAAGCCACACAAGGAATCGAAAAGAGCAGCAGGGTGGCAGCGAACACCGACGAGGTTTTCATCGTCCCATGTTACGAATCACACGCCGGCGACGGGGGAAATTTCCGTTGCCGTCCGGAATCCTGGCCAGCATGCAGGGTGTTAGGCTGATTCCACGGCATCTGGCGCAACACCAGGTCGCAGTACCGCACAGGTGCCTGTCCGGAATCCCGGCCAGCGGTGTGGGCTTTTTGCTTTTTTGAAAAGGCTAATGATCACCCCGAGGACCAGACCGCGTATCACTTTCGAGATCAAATTGCGGAGGTCGGTGTGCGGGTGAATACCCGTTTGGAGTCCCGGAGTTTGGCAAGGGCTCTTTCGAGCGATTCCTGCGCTCGTGCAGCACGCAGCGCGTAGGCAGAGTGTCCCGGAGCGTAAAGCGACCTAAGGAGCTCTTGAAGGTCGGAGGTGGCTGTTCGCAAAAGTTGAAACGCCGAGTCGAGTTGTTTGGCCACATCCTGGTTCATCAGGGCGGCGTGGCTCAAGGCGGCAGGGGCCTGTTCTTCGAGGAGGGTATTTAGTACGGTGACGTTCGGTGGGACGTTGATATTTCGCAGGGCCTGCGGTTGAAGGATCGCTTCGATTGCGGCAATCGCTGTGTCAACTGTAGTTTCGACTCGAAAGTTGCCGAGCCCGAGTTGCTGATCGAATTGGCGACGCATAAGAGTGATGCTGTTGTTGGCAGCTTCGGCTGATTTCTCTGCCGCGGCTGCGGATTTCTCGGCGGCGTCAGCGGACTTCTTCGTTTCTCGGAAGATGTAGATCGTCGCAATAAAGTAGCCGACCGTGGCGAATGCGGCGACGAGGGCAGCGATCGCGGTGATCCATTCGGCCATGGGCGCGCTCCTTGGTGTCCACTGTACTTTTTTCGTAGAGACGGCGTCCAGATTTAGCCGGGTTTTTCGATTTGGTGGGGGCGCAAGGCGAGGCGGTTCCTGATTTCCACCGGGCGGGTTCGGGCATGCGGGCACCGCCTAGGCTCGCAGAAAGGCTTTTACTTCTCCGCTGGCGACAAACTGACTGAAGCCCCCGTCCGTGTAGCCATGCTTGGTATTGTATCCAGATTGCCCGAGATCAGCGGCGAAGCTGTCGAGAATCGCTTTTGCGTCGCCCTTTCCGACTACTAGGATGTGCGCGACTTCCCGTCCCCCTCGTGGAAGTTTTTCTCGAAGCATCTGCATGAAGTGAGCTTCCTTGGCCTGCCACCCGATGATCAGGATTTTCGTGACGGAGGGAAGGTGTTGCTCGAGAGTGAAGCGATGACTTTGGGGCCATTCAAAGAAGTTCTCGGTTTTGGTTTGTACGGGGACAGCGATCGCGGGAACGATGGGCCGCTCGAACGAGTGAATGCTGGCCGGATGGGTCGCATCGGCGCGGATGTACGTATTAGTGAGCTTGATGGTGTTAGCCTGTTCAATGATCTGCTCGATTCCGAGTCTAGTGTTGGGCGCAACGTCGACGTACCTGGCCCAGTCGACGGAGCCGTGGGGCTTAAGGAGCCTGAAGGTGGGGTGAGCAAAGAGGGCTTCGTTTTCTGGGTCTGTTTGCTTGTAGTCGAAGGAGAGTAGGGCGCGGTCGAGGAGAAGGTCGTAGTTAAATGTGACTAGGCAAACGGGCTCGCCGGGTGTGTTGAGGTGCCGAATCTGGTCCAGGAGCGGAACATAGTTGGTGAGGCCGCTGGTTGCGTTGAGCCACTCGTTTGTGACCCTGAAGAGGAGATCATGGAGATAGTAGCGGACGGCAAACAACTGGCGTTTGCGCTCCGGGTCCCCGTTAGCCTGGGCGTTGCCTTCGGCCAGGAAAGATTCCAGCTGTTGTTCGACGCTGCCTGTGAGCGGTCGGCGGAGGCTGCGAAGCACTGGAAGCAGCTTACGGTAATTTGGATTTGCGACGATGTCGCGGAAGGCATCGTAGGGGTCAAGGAAGAGTTGCGGTGCGAGGGGAGGACGCCAGCGCTCACGCGGATTCGGCGGTGCAGGGGGAGGGCCGAAACCCGGAGGGGCAGTTGGGGGTTTAGGCGCGGGATACTCGGAAGCAGAATCGTAGGAGGCGCCGGCACCGAAGATGACCACCAGCATGAGCGCATTATATCTGAGGCAGTGGATTTTCCTCGAAAAGGCGGGCAACGAGGACGGAATCGAGATACGCTCGAACCTCAACAATCGTGCCTTTCACAAAGCGACATATCCAACAGTACCGGTTATCGAACTTGAACCTGTTTTTGGCGATGGCCTCGGAATGCAGCTCGACCACCGCCCAGTCGCCACTTACGAGCGCATGTTCCACATGCAGTTCCGCACCTTTCGGTAGGACCTTTGCCAACTTGTCAAAGGTATGTGCGAGGAACTCGGCCTTGCTGTGGTAGTGACCGGCAAGAGGATGTGTCCCCTCGACGATCCAATCCACGTTGTCCGCCACGTGGTCGAAGAACACTTTGCCATCTCCGGATTCCAGATTTTTGAAGATTTCGCGAACGTAAGCAGTGCTCAACTCCTTAGGTACAGCAGATGGTCCAGTAGACATCTTAAGTGACCTCCTTCGCATATCGTGATCCAAAGGTGTAGGGCCTTCGCAGCGCAAATCTGACCAGCCACATGACTCACTTCTCCACGGTGCGTCGGGAAGTTAGCTCGACCGAACGTTGTATCTGAGCACCCGCGGCTTGCCGGCAGGAACTTCAACGACGCCGAGGCCCCCGGTTTCTTTTCGGATGTCGGGCATGCTCTCCTCCGAGATGTGAGTTTGAGGAGCTTGGTTAGTTGACGCGCGGGCCAAGAACGGACATTTAACTCCCGTCCGAAGCGAACGTCAAGGGGCGGATAACGGGCGCATAATCAGCCGCTCTGGACCGAGGTACCTCTTCCGCCGGAGGACAGAATGAAGATCCGTTGCGGCCGTATTTGGCTCTACGTAGGGTGGGTGGGACATCTTTAAGGATGCCGAGCGGCTTGTCTGTGGCGATTTTTCAACAATTACGAATCTCCACTCCGGTATACTCATGTGCATCAGACCGCGTTTTGCATTGCCGGTCCTGCCCGTTGTTTGCCGTGCTGACTCTGGCGTAGATCGCGACTTTCACTGGTTGCCGCCCTTTTTATTTGACTCCTGCGTTACGGGACATATGATTCCACTCTCTACGGGCGTAGCATTGCGCCGCAGCATCCTTGCATCCCTTCCGGTCTGTTGCGCGTCTCCGCCCATGATCGACCGTCGCGTGCGGCAATGACTTACGGCTTCCTGGAAGCAGGGATTTTGGTGGATGCACGGGCCGTACCTGGAGAAATACAACAATACGCGAGAACTGTACTTACAGCTCAATGCGCTAAGTGCCCTAGAATCGATCGGAGGGAAAAGCAGAACGCAACAGTAGAGGTATTCTGTTGCACGGCCTCGATAGCGGTTATGCCAGATGCTGTCGGCGAGTTGTGGAGAGCTCCGGAATCAACTTTCAGAAGCCGACCGAGCCAGCAGGCCAGCAAGCCTGACCGGCGCTGCGCGGTATAATTCTGTTCCCCGTATCCTCCGCACTTCAAAGCGGAGTTTCCAATGTCAGAAGAAAGAAAATTTGCGATTCTAATCGCTGCCACGATCTTGTCCGCCCGGAAGCTGGCCGAGTTAGAAAATCCAGATAGACCCAGCCCGAAGAAGATCGCTACCGTAGAGACGGCGATCCGACACGCAGCCTACATCCTCGAAGAGATCGATAGGAAGTGGCCGCAGAAGTGACCATGCAAGCGGCGACATCCTCGCCACCGCGGCTATTCCCGTGATATAGCGGTCTTCCGATGCTGGCCAAAGGGCTTGGCGTGAGCCACACCTACGGAGGCGCGGCGCAAGTGCACGGGCTATTTTGTGGGGAGGAGAGCGGACCAATTTTGGAGGAGGGTGAGGGGACGAACGTTTTCGTCAGCGGCGGCGTTGAGGAGGAAACGCTGGCCGTCGGGGGTGACGTCGAATTCGATCATGCCTTGGCGATAGGTGCGCGGGGTAGGCCGGAAAGTGAAGAGCGGGACCGGACGGCCCACTTCAAGGCTTCCTGGTTTTTCGGTGATCGTGACGGCGACGATCTCGTTGCGGAGACTGACGAAATAGAGTTCCTTGCCATCGCGGCGCCAGCGCGCCCACCGGCCGCCCTCGGTGGAGACTTGCCACATACCGTTGCCGGAGGGAAACGGAACGATAAAGATTTGTGGGCCGTTCGAGGCGGCCAGGGTAAAAGATACAAACTTGCCATTGGGGGAAAACTGTCCGCTGGATTGCAGGCCGGCGATGGCAGGAGACGTCAGGAGTGGCCTGGCGGGTTCACCGGGAGCAAGCGAGTGCAACCAGATTTCGCTGCCGCCGTGGATGAAGCGCTCGGAGAGGATGTAGCGGCCGTCGGGGGACCAGTCGGTAGGCGAATCGTTGTCGGGTGAATCCTGGAGGACTGTCTCTGGGCCGGTGCCGCTGGAAGCACGAGCAACTAATCTAAAGCGCATGGGCAGACCCATGGAGAAGGCGAAACGGGAATTGTCCGGAGACCAAACGCCTTCGGAGTTGGAATAGCCTTCGAAGGTAAGGCGAGATTTGTTCGCGCCGGAAGAATCGAAAAGCCACATGTCGCCCGCGGGATCACCCATGTTGACCAAGATATGTTGGGAATCGCGAGAGAGGCGCGGGGACTGGTAGATGCCCTTTTCCCCGACAAAGCCCAAGTGCTTGCCTTGCCGATCGACCCATTGCAAACGAGAGTGCGCCATGGACGAGCCAGTTTGAAAGATAAGCTCGTTCGTTTCGGAGGCGGTGAACCCGGCGTGCCAGACGCCTAAGTCGACAACGACGCCCTCGGCAATCGGAGCGGGGGATCCCGTGGGTAAGAAGTTTTTCAAGTCAAATGGCTGGGCGTAGAGAGCAGCGTCTCGGACGAAGAGAAAACGGTCCTGGGCATAGGCGGCGCCGGAGCGGGAAGACATCAGGAAGCGATTGAGTTTGCCATCGAGGGAAGCGACGAAGATGCCGTTTTGTTCGGCTTGCGCCGCGGAATGGTTTGTGGCGAGATACAGAAAGTGCTCGCCGTCGGGAAGGAAGTAGGGCCAGCGGTGGGTGGAATGGAGTTTGGTATCAAGCTTGGTAACGGCGGCGGGAGTGCCACCGGCAGCGGGGATCTGGTAGAGAACGTCGCGGACCATCGGGGAGAAGAGGATGGCGCCAGAAACGCCCCAGGAGCCGCCGCGGGCGGAAGGCGCGTCGCACAAAGTGCGGACGGTATTGGTGGCGATGTCGATGGTCTTCAGCTTGCCGTCGGCGAAGAAGCCGAGGCTAGAGCTGTCAGGAGACCAAAAGGGGAAACTGCCGCCATGAGCTCCGGGTAAAACGCGTTCGGTGCCGTTGCGTAAGGAGCGGTACCAGAGATCGTCGCCTGCGCCGAAAATAACGGCGCTGCCGTCGGGCGACAGGGCAGGCGGGGCGCCGAGGTCACCTTCGATTTGGAAGGGTGCACCAGAGTTGGGGACGATGGAAGAGTACGTGGGTGCGGCGGGCGAGGCGTGCTTTCGGCCGAGAAAATAGAGAGCGAGGGAGGAGCAAAGCGCGGCGGCGGCGATGACCCAGGGAAGGAAGCTGGGCAAACGGCGCTTGGGGGAAATAGGGATGAGGACAGTGGACTGCGTGGAGGGATCGGCGGGAGAAATGGACTTCAACTCGAGGGCGACATCGCGCGCGGATTGCCAGCGATCGTCGGCATCCTTGGCGAGGCAGCGGCGGATGACGTGGTCGAGATTGCGTGGAGTGAGGGGCTTAATGGTGCTGACGGGCGCGGGGTCTTTCTCGAGGATGGCGGACGCGACGCTGAGCTGGCTTTTGCCTTCAAAAGCGCGCTGGCCAGTGACCATTTCGTAGAGAACCGCGCCGAAGGAGAAAATGTCGCTGCGGCCGTCGAGTTCTTTGCCTTCGACCTGCTCGGGGGACATGTATTGAAAGGTGCCGACGATGGTGCCCTGTTCGGTGACGGGAGAGCTCGGTGAGGCGGAGGTGAGAGTGAGAGCACTGACCGGAGTGACGGCGAGCTTGGCGAGCCCGAAGTCGAGGAGCTTAGCGCCGGTTTTGGTGAGCATGATGTTGCCGGGCTTGAGGTCTCTGTGAACGACGCCGCTGCGGTGAGCTTTGTCGAGAGCGTCGGCAATTTCGGTGCCGATTTTGAGAGTTTGCTCGATGGGGAGTGCGCCCTTGGCAAGGCGTTGCGCAAGGCTTTCGCCCTCGATGCACTCCATGACCAGGAAGTCGATGCCATCCTGCGAGCCGATATCGAAGAGACTGCAGATGTTGGGATGGTTGAGAGCGGAAACGGTTTTGGCTTCACGCTCGAAGCGAAGTTTGCTGGCGGAATCGGTGGAAAGATGGGAGGGAAGGATTTTGATGGCGATGGAGCGATCGAGACGGGTGTCGCGGGCGCGGTAGACTTCGCCCATGCCACCAGCGCCGAGGGGAGAAAGGATTTCGTATGGGCCGAGCTTGGTGCCTGGAAGAAGTGGCATAAGGTGCAGGGATTATAGCCTCAGAACCGACTGGCGAGGTACCTTCGACCGCCAAGTCCCGAACGCGTTACCGTCGAAGTGCGTACTGGTCCGCGCACAAACATCAGTGTTCTTGGGCAACGTCTTCGGATCGCTTTTCGTTAAGCCCTGGCGGGCGAGGGCAGAGAACTCTGTACCCATCCAGATGCGCAAGTATCGCACCGGAATATTCCAATTCGCGAGCCGCTGTGTTGGCGATCCGCCCTGGCCGTTGGTAACAGTGCCCGTGGGAAAGTCTGCCAGGTGCCCTTGTTGATTCCCTTCATTGGCAGATCCGGTGAAAGTGTTTTGCCAGTTGTGCGGCGATTAGGTTCTGCGGCACACTGTAAGCCCTTCCTCTGCAGACCACACTAGCTCATGCCTCTTTACGCAGTGATAGGGTATACCCGTGCAAGCGCACGCTTAATTTTGTGAAGCTACAGTAATCTGAACTTCATGACTCGCGGAACCGCGGGCGTAGTTGACCGAGATTTGCGTTCCAGGTTTAAGGGCCGCGACTGCAGATTCAAAATCCTTGCCTTTGATCAGCCTTCCGTCGAGCGCCAGAATGATGTCTCCCACCTGTATTCCTGCCTTCGCACCAGGACCGTCTGCGCTCACGTTGGTCACCACCGCAGCGTCCCCCTTGTTCTCGGCATGGATACCTATCCAGCCAATGAGCTTTGCGTCCGTTGGTGGCAATACAGCCGCCATTTGTTTGCCACTATCGGTGATGGTGGGGGAGTTTGAGGCATGCGTTTCGTCAGCAACTCGGACCGCTTCGTTCTGTTGTAAATTCGCGGTTAAGTGGGCTTCGGAACCAGCCTGGATACTAAGTTCCCGCGACCACT
>Ga0210394_10004746_pt1 | contig 15644 bp, 25 predicted proteins | sample IncBWC12MmetaG_FD_160121 | JGI IMG/M metagenome (GOLD analysis project Ga0210394, IMG submission 160121) | Forest soil microbial communities from Barre Woods Harvard Forest LTER site, Petersham, Massachusetts, United States - Inc-BW-C-12-M | ecosystem: Environmental > Terrestrial > Soil >... | reverse complement strand
CGCGGCTCTCGATGATCGGCATGGCAATTCAGTCGCCCAGGGCCTCGGACGCCCGCGGCATGCGGCCGAAACTTCGGAAAGCGAGGGTGCCGCCGAATCGGTGAAAGAGTTTGGCTCCCCGGGCCGGATTCGAACCAGCGACCAACCGGTTAACAGCCGGTTGCTCTACCGCTGAGCTACCGGGGAACAAAGGCAGCGGGTGGCGCAAGCGCGCCTGCGTATAACAAAGCCGCGCGCGGTTTGAAAGCGGGTCCGGCAAGTTCGCATGGACGCGCGTCCGTCGCGGCGGCTTTGGGGTTATTTCGAATTATTCGGCGGCGCGGTGCGCACGTTGTGCCACGGATCGTAGGCCTGCTTGGGCTTCGTGGGTATGGTCTCGAGCGCGGACTTGTAAGCCTTGTCGTCGGCTTTCACGGAGGAGTTGGATTCCTCCGCTTTGGGTTTGTCCGCCTTCATGCCCGGAAGGGTTCCCCACGGAGACGCCCCCGGCTGTTGCGAGTAGGCCGGAACGGTCGCCAAGGAGAGTACAACGCCCGCTATTGCGATGATTCGCACCGGAGCCTCCCTTGCAGCGGTGATGTTGCTAACCCGTGCGGCGGGACATATCCGCCGCAAAAGCAAGAGCGCGGGTCCTTTCGGACCCGCGCCCTGTTGTCTAGCAACTCAGCTTGGTCGTGCCAAGATGGGTCGATCTTAGCCGATCAGAAGCCGACGCCGATACCGGCGAAGCCGACGATGATGTCCTTGGTCGCCCAGTTGGCGGTCGTGCCGATGCTGACGACGTTGGACGCAACCAACGCGTTGTTGATGATGTCATAGTACTGGAAACCGGCCTTGGCGTACCAGCTGCCGAGGTTCGACGGGATCCAGGTCAACCCAGCCACGAAGGTGAGGCCGGTCGTGAACACGCCCAGGCCACCGGAGCTGGCGACGCCGCAACAGGTCGGGTTCGTCCAGAAGTTCGTCGGACCGACAGTCACGTAGGTCGGCGCCTTCACCGTCAACCAGGGCAGGCCCCACATCTTCAGGTTCAGGGTCGGGGTCATACCGATGGTGAAGTCCCCGTTGTTGTTTGCGCACGAGAAGCACGCCGGCATCTGGTTGTTGTTGTTGCCTTTGAACTCGTAGTACCAGGTCACGTAGGGATTGAACGTGATCGGCCAGCCGGTGAACGAGTCGTTCAGAGCGATTTTCAACTCGTTGAAGTTCAGGAAGCCGAAGCCAATCGTGCCTGCAGGCCCGGCGAATTTGCCGATGTCGCAGGTTGTCCCAGGGCCCGCTGCCGTTAAGTTACAAGCGACATCGCCTGAGTAGACGTTGTAGAACGTGTCGCTCAAGGTCCAGTATTGACCGAACGTGACGGACGCGTCGATGAACACGACCGTGTCGAACAGGTCGCCGTTCGCGCTCGGCTCGAAGGTGCCCCAGTAGCCGGGGAAGTTGTTGGACAGGTCGGCCGCGACGCCGCCGCCGGTCGTGATCTTGTTAATGAAGCCGGCCTTGTTCTTGTAGAGTACCCAGTCCAAGCCGGCGACGACCGTGCCGGTGCTGTGATTGATCAACGCCTGACCTTGCGGGTTGATCAAGAAGCTTTCCCAGTCCCACTCCACGAAGCCGTGGATATCCAACGGCGGCGGCGCGGGTGGCGGCGGTGCCTTAAGCGGCATGCTCATGTCGGCGGCGAGTGCCGCTCCCCCGAGCCCCAGCGCCCATACGCAACCAACAACAAGAGCAATCGAAGATCGTATCTTAGTCATCTTGGTCCCCCTGGCTCTCAACCCGGCCCAAGTCCTATGGCGCGGGGCGCTTCCAACCTGACCCGCTGGAGTGCGAGCCGTCGGAGTCGAACGGACGTTAGCATTCGATCCCTGCCCAACAAAGCGCCGGATGCTGTCTCCGTCGTGTATTGGCCCTGAATTTTCCAACTGGTTGCAAATTTGTCACAGTAACCGGTCACCCCGAACTGCTGGCGCCCGAACAGTATTGGTATGCCATGCCGCTTCAATTTACTTATCGCGCGGGCAATCGCCCGTCTAATCTTGCTGAATTGAGCATAAGGCACCGAGAGATCGACTGGAGTTCGCGGATCAATTTGCGCAAACCAGCCCACCTGACCATTTGGTGCCATAGTACTCGGCGTCCGTTTCAACGGCACAAAGCGTGCGCTCAGTTTGCCGAACTCTTGGGCGGCGGCTGCACTGGCTGTGGCCAAGCGGCAGCCGGCGCAACGGGGGCGGCAGGCTTGGGTTTCGGCTTGAGCTTCGTCTTGTGCGGCGGAGGCGGAGGTGGCGGAGGCGGAGGAGGCGGCGCCGCAGCTTCGGCCTCGCGCCGTGCCTTCTCGGCGGCTTGCGCGGCCAGCTCTTGCTGTTTGGCGATTGCTTCGCTCTGCATCACCACCATGTAGCCTTTCGCCTCCATGCAATCCTGCACGGCGTCGCTTCCTCCAGCAGCATCGTTGTTGCGGTGCGGATCGCCGGTGCCCGTGGACGTGTGCATTTCGGCCTGACACACCGCGCGATCCCTGTTGAACTGCTGGGAAACCGCCGGATCGCCGATGTCCTGACCGTCAGCGCGCACGTAAGCGAAGCGCCCTCCCAGCGAACAGGCTGCGAGCGCCAACGCGGCGAGGATCAAAACGACTAAACGCAACACGTCCCCTCCGAAGCGCGAAGATTGCCGCCGACTATTTAGCACGCGCAGTTTGTTGGAGGCCACGCCCGGAATTGAACCGGGGTAAACGGTTTTGCAGACCGCTGCGTAACCACTCCGCCACGTGGCCTTATGTGGTTGAAGTATTGTGGCAATTCGAAGCCTTGTAGATCGTCCCGAGGCTCGTTGCTACCGAAATTGCTATCGAGGCTATTTTGGCCCTGCAAGGCGCCCTTTGGCAACCTGCATCGCCCAGTCAAGCTTGAGGGCAGCGTCGCCTTGCATCGTGTCGGTAACGTGGCTGTACAAGTCAAGCGTGATCCCCACCGACGCGTGACCGAGTCGCTCCGAAGCGATCTTCGGATGCACGCCGCTGGCGAGCAGCTGAGTCGCGTGGCTGTGCCGCAAGTCATGGAACCGGACGCGCGGCAGATCCTTCATGCGACCCATGAAGCGGGCGAATTCGTACGTCAGGCTGAGCGGCTGATGAGGTTCGCCATCGGCGCGGGCGCACAACAAGGTTTCACCGGTTTGGCGGACGCCTAGCGCAAGGAGTTCCTCGGCTTGCTGGCGCTTGAGCCGGCGCAAATCTTCGATGGCGTAGGCGGGGAGGGTGATAACGCGGTGTCGACCGGATTTCGGCGGCTTGAACCGAATTCCGGTTTTCGTCTGCTCAAGGCTTTCCATCACCCGCAGCGTGCCGCGATCGAGATCGATGTTTTTCCATCGCACGGCCAGCACCTCTCCGCGGCGCATTCCCGTCGATAGGGCTAGCAGCACCGGCCAATAGACCCGGCTATGGGCGATCGCCTCAAGGAGCCGCGCCGATTGTTCCGCGTTCAGCGTCGCCAGGGTGTGTCGCTCGACCTTCGGAAGGCGCTTCTTGAAGGCGTCGGCCGGATTGATCGCAATCACTCGCAATTCGACGGCGCGGGATAAGGCGGTTCGGAGAATGCGGTGGATGTGCCGGCGAGTTTGCGGCGACAAACCACCCGCCTTGCCGTCCAGGCGGCCGCCCGTTGCCCACCCATTGTAAGCCTGCTGGATGTGGGACGGCGCCAACTTCGAAAGGGCAAGGTTGCCGAGCGCCGGTATGAGGAAGTTGCGGACAATCTCGCCATAGCGCTCATGCGTCTTGGGGGCGACCTCCGCGCGGACGGTCTCGAGCCATTGCTCAAGCCACTGGCGTACCGACATGCGAGTCGGGTCGACGTGCTCGCCATTGTCGATTGTGTGGAGCAGCCGCCGCAATTCTTTTTCAGCGGCCTTACGATCGCCGCGGACGGTCGATGTCGCAACGCGGCGCTTGCCGGTGGCGGGGTCGGTCCCGAAATCGTAGCGCAATTCCCAGGAGCCCTCGGAACGCTGGCGAATATGGCCTTTCATGAATGCCTCCCTCGTTTGGCGTTGTGAAACGCGTGCTTGCACTTGTCGGAGCAAAATTTAGCGATCGCGCGCTTGCTACCTGTTCCACCATGCCCGGCCTGAAATAGGCGCCGACACTGCTGGCATGGGATTAGCGAGCCACCGCCGGCGACGAACTGCGCCATTTCCAAATTCATCGCCTGGAGCAAATTGCCCGGCTCCAGTACCAGCACGGGCGTGGGGCTCGGCCCTGTTCCCGGCTCGAGCAGCACATCGACCGTGCCGACTTTTGCAAAAGTGCCGCGTGAATTCGCGACGCGGACCACGTTGGGAAGCGCTTGGACGTAGATCCGCATTTTCCTTATTTCGGCTCGCCAAAAGGACAGTTCCTCCGACGGCAATTCACCCGTCGAATAGGCGCGCGTGGTGAGAAGGCCCCATCGTTCCGCAAATCCGACGCAAGCATTTTCAGAACCATCGAGCTGAGAAAACTCGAGATAGAGCGCCGCGTGTGCGAAGGGCGCGTATTGCTGCTTGCCGTGCCCAACCTGTTGAATACGCCCGCTTACGCATTTGTACGCCGGTTTTCCGGGCGATTTCGCAAAAGCGCGCGTCCATTCGAAATCGATTCTGACTTCTGACACGCTCCCCCTCCACACCGTATTGAGACGGATGAGCCAGACTATGCGCTTCAATCATTGTAGTCAAGGACGAAGCGGTTTAGTTCGGCATCAGTGTGAAGCGGGCAGCACCAAGGAGGATGCGACATGACTGCAAGTGCTGACGAGCCCAAGACCCTTTCCGTTCCGGTGGCCGGCAAACGCTATCTCGACCTTGGTCGGAATGCGTCTTACGAGGCCGCCAAGCGCGGCGAAATTCCCACGATCAGAATTGGAAAGTTGCTGCGCGTCCCAGTGCAGGCGATGGAGCGATTGCTTGACCAGGCGGGGCGGCAGGCCACGCCATGAGCAACATCGATTGCGCTTTCCATGGCTTCTTGGCCGGCGACGCCGAGCTGCGGGTTTCCCAGGCCGGCAAGAATTGGGTTCGCTTCCGCGTCGGTGTTGGCAAAGACGACGCGGTGCAGTGGCTAACCGTCGCGGTGTTTGGCCGAGCGGCCGAGGCTGCGGCCAATCTGAAAAAGGGCGACCGCTGTTATTGCGAGGGCACAATCAAACTCGACACCTGGCGCGGCAGCGACGGGGCGGAGCGGCACGGATTGAGCGTCGCGGCATTCCGATGCGAACGCACGCATCAGATCGGCCGCAACAAGCCGAAGCGCGAGCGCGACAGCAATCCGAAGCCGCAGCCTGGTTCCAGCGTAACGTTGAACGATGAAATTGGCTTTTGAGGCGGCACATGCCGGCCGGCCTCGACATCACAACGATTGACGAACTGACCGGCGGCAAGCTCGGCCTGAGCGACATCGCCTGCCCGACCTGCGGCCCTATACGCCGAGCGGCGATCAATCAGCGCCGCAAGGTCATGCGTATCTGGCGGCTCGATCAGGGTTTTGCGTCATTTCATTGTGCCCGCTGCGGCGAGCGCGGCTACGTCCGCGATGGCCGATTGGCGCCGCCAGCTCAAGCCGTCATCGATCGCGCCAGAAATGAAGCCGTCGAACGTGAGCGCGTTGCATCAACCGAGCGACTGTCAAAAGCCCGATGGCTGTGGTCAAGGCGGCTACCGCTAAGTGGCTCGATCGCCGAAACGTATCTCCGCACCCGCGGCTATGACGGTCCACTGCCGGCAACGCTCGGCTTCTCGGCACTCCGACGCTGCGTGAGCCCACGATCCCGAATGGCCTTGTGCAGGGCCCGGCCATCACATCGGCACAAAGCGCGGACCTAAAAAAACTCTCGCCGTTTTTGGCCGCCGGCGTCCGTCAGGTTGTTGCACGCAAATGACGGCGCGCCCGGCTAGCACTCGCCTTTTCGATCTTGGCTCTAATCCGAAAGGCGTCACCGGATCGCAGTCGCGGCGAATACGGGCCACCAAAGGTAAGTTTGGGCCCGCAAGCAAGGCGCGTCAGTTGACCGATGAAGAACGCCGCTCCGTTGAAGATCAACTGCGCCGCGCCGGCCAGCTAGGGACGGTGCCGTGAACCGCCCATTGCTCGCATGCGCTTTGTTGCTCGCGGCGCTGGTGCCCGCCAATGCCTGGCAATCGCGCGACAGCAACTACAACAAAAACGTCACGTCGGGCGGTGGTGGCAGCTACACCGGCCCCGGCGATGTCGTGTCTGGTGCGACTCAATTCAATTCATTGCGCGCCTAGGTGCCTGCACGGGATTTGGTTATTCCAATAGCAAAATTTCGGAAATGGGAATTTGGCCTAGCGGGTTTTCCTCCGGGCAGCGCGCGAGCATGAACACGAACATGGGATATTGGTAGAGGCATGGGGCACGTCATGCTGAGCGCTGCTGAGCTCCGGCCGCTTGCCGAGATCGTTGATTACGACGGCCTTATCGCCGCCATGCGGGCGCGCGCCGCCGAGCGCAAGCTGGCGCTGTCCGCTGGTGAGAATGCGATTGTTGCGGGGTTGCCTGATAAATATTTGCCGAAGCTGATCGGCACGAATCCGGTGCGCCGGCTTGGCATGGCGTCGCTCGGCGCGGTGCTCGGTGTGCTCGGAGCCAAGCTGATTTTAGTTGCCGATGAAGAAGCCGAAAGGAAATTCAGCTCGCGACTCAAGCGACACAACCCGAACTTGGTCCGTAGCGGTACGGAGACACAACTAGCGCAGCGGCACGCGCAGCGAATGGGACGTAAAGGAGCCCGTTCGCGCTGGGCCAAGACGACTCCCGAGGAACGTAGCGAGGTCGCACGGAAGCTGAATAAATTGCGTTGGGACAGGCCGAAGATTGTGGAAGTGAAACGGGCGGCGACATGAACAATGCATCAGACCAGCGCATCGCGATCCATGCCGGCGACCCACCGGGGATTTTCGAGGAAGAAGCAAAATTGCTCGCCCTGTACGCTAGCGCAATCGAGCGGGACGTAGCGGACATCCTCGAGAAGTTTCCTGGATCGACGGGGACGGCTTACATCGAAAACATCGGCGAGAACATTCCAGACGAAACGATCAAGGCTGCGGTCAAAAGATTGGCAGCGTCTAAATTCCGGCAGAAAGGAATGGCGGCATAATGGGCGCGGCCGCAGGAGCATCCGGTCTATCGCTGGCCTCAATGGGCCTTGGCGCCATCGGCTCAGTCGTGAAGGGCTTCGGCTTGTCGACCGCCGACACATTCCAATCCGAAGAACTTCAACGCCAGGCCGAATACAAAGGACTAGAGGCGACACAGACCAACGCGCAGATGATTCGGAACCTAGGGATTACACTCGGCAACATCGACGCGGTGCGCGCTGCCAGCCATGACAACCCAACATCGCCGACCGGTGCCGCGGTGCGCGATTACACCGAAATGGTCGGCACTGAACAAAAGAATATCAAGGTCGACAGCATCCTGGCGCAAGCGCAGCAGGACGAGGCAAGTGCCGCGTATCTGCGCAACGCATCGAGTGTTGCGCTGCTTTCCGGCGGTATCGACGCGGGCGCTGGGATCCTCAAAGGAATTTCCGGCCTGCCGGCATTGCAGGGCGGCCTCGGCAATAGCTCGATCGGAAATCCGTTGCAGCCGGGCGCGCTCTACTGATGCCCGCCAGCGCGACCATGAAGCCGCGAGTGCGGCGTCAATTTAGATCATGTCCGGCTAACCCGCCGGATCAGGTACTTCGATAAGGCCGGTTCCGTTACAGGTGGGGCAAGTTACCTTGTACGTAACTATGCCAGTCCCATGGCATACCACGCAGGGAACCGGCGGATTTTTTCTCGTGTCCTGACCATTCACGCACCCAGGAGCGGTGCATGTTCTGGTTTCATTGATTTGTCCGTCGCCATTGCAGCGCGGACATTTCACGGTGTGCGACATTCGCCCTCACTCCAATTTATAGGCCCTTACACTCGAAAACATTGGGATCCGAACCGTGCTGGTCCGCCGCACCCGTTTTCATTGTGACGCCATTCCTTTCGCCACGAAAGGGGAATACCGCATCGGCTTAGATAATTGTGGATCAGGCGGGTCGCGCCGGCGCCCGTTAGTGGATCGGTCCCTTGTCGCGATCGTCGCGCGGCGTTTCTGGACGCTCGCCTTCCTTATTATTGCAAATTGGGCAGGGCATTCCCGCTCCACCGCAACGGCATCCGTTTGGATGCGTGCTGCCCCATGGTCTGTCTGGATGATCCTCGCAGACCCAACGTGCGCCCTGGCAAGTTCCGCAGATCATTTGGAGCCGCAACGCGAGTAGAGCCTTACGCTTACTCCTAGGCCTCGCTATGTCCGATATGGCTCCTTGTCGCGCCGTAGGTAGCTGTCATTTGTGACAGTTGCCAAATGGCTCTCTGCTGCCCACACGATGCTCGCCGCCGGCATCTGTCGCCCCCTTAAGCGGTGCTGCTCGGGGCGGAATGGGTTGCTCCCGATGCGCAAGGCTCTGTTGATCGCAGGCATCGTCCTTGGGTTGGCGCTTACAGCACTTTGGATTGCCTTCCTGGCATTTGAACTTTTCAGTCTACTAGCATCTTGGTTTTAGGTACTCCCTTGACGTGAATCCCGGATCAGGCGCATCTTGAAAGCGCCCCGACGCGCCGCGCAAACGACGCGCCGGGACTTGACAGAACGCACCGCGCACGGAGCGTCATGCCCGAAACGACTCATATCACAGAACAATTCAGCGGCATTCCGCCTTCCTGGCCGGTGCATTCACACACAGCTAGGAGGACTACCCATGTCGCATGCAAACCTAAGCCGCCGCGCCATCCTGGCCGGGGCAGCATCCGTGCCCGCACTTGCGCTGCCGGCCGCAGTGGCCGTTGCCCTGCCTGCCATATTCGCAACGACCTGAAAACCGGAGAGGATAATTGGCATTTGCCGGCACTCGCCAACGCGGCAAGGGCCCTGCTTGCTATGCCTGATGAGGCTCTTCCTCCATTCGTCAGTATCGTGCCGGACCTCGATTTGTTAAACGCCGCTACGGAAATGCAGGAGGCCGATGCTACAATCGAAAGACTGCACAGACGGCATGGGGACCATGCGGACGGTCGCGGGGACTATCAAGAAGTCGAGGCCAAGCGCCACAATGCACTCGACATTCTTGCCGGCGAGAGTGCGCGCTCATGGAATGGAATGGTCGCAAAGGCTCAGGCGTTGAGCGATCGGCGCCTCATTGAGGATTTCGCGCGGCATGGCGAAATCGCCACATCGCTTGCCGCCGATGTACTGCGCCATTTCGGCGCGCGTTTAGCCTAAGCTATTGAGCACGGCGCGGGGCGGCCGGCGCTGCCCTGCGCTGGTTGCCCCGTAGGTTACCGACTTATGGTAAGCTCTAACTGCTCAGCCGATCCGTGCCCTGCATATCTCGGGGTACGGGTTGGTTGCGTGCACAACTAGGCCCCGGCAAGACCGGGGCTCTTTTTATGCCGCGCAGATTCGGCTGGGGCGGCCAGTGCTTGGCGAGGAGATTGTGAAGCGGCTCGATCAGGCCAGAGGTACCGAGCTTAATCGAGCCGCCAAGCTGCCGAAGGCGGGGAGCGCCCCGGCCGCCGTGCAGCAGGTCATCAAAATCGACTTGACGACACCTTAATGAAAGGCGGCAGCTCGTTGGCGGTTGTTAGGTTTTTCGTCGACAAGCTCTCGCGGGGCGGCCGTGCGCCGCCCCGCGTACTTATGGTCCGCGCAACGGGACAGCCGGTTAGTGCTTGGACTTCGCTGGCTTGTGAGTGCTATGCGCGTCGCGATTCGCTTGCCGTGCATCGCGCCCTCCGGCTCCCATCATTGCGAGCTGTTGCAAATGGGCCGTTGAGACTCCGTCCGTAGTTGTGCCGGCCGGAACGGCGCTCGCGCTTTGGCAGCACATAAGACCAATACCGGCGGTAAAAGCTAAGGCAGCTAGCATCGTTCGCATGGATTCCTCCCTCATGCGCCCCATACAAATTAGCCGAAGTTCGGCCGCACAGACGGTAAGCGATTTTTGAGCAGCCCGGAAGCCGTCAATGCGGCCGGCGCGCCGCTGCGCCAAGACGCAGCGCACGATCGGTCGAACTTTATGCGCTTTCGTGATCGAACTTTATGTGCTTTCGTGATTTATGTGCTTTCGTGAGTTGAGCCGGGAGTAGGCTCGACCGGCGGCTCGTGGTCCCCCCGACACCCCGCCGCCCGGCTAGACGAAAGCCTAAAAGAGGCGACCGACTCGAAAGCTCCAAGCGCTAGCATCCTGCTTGGGGCTTTTTTGTGCGTGTGACAGAACTTGCTCGCCGGGCCGGCGCTGCCCCGCGTCCAAAGTGTTCCACAGCAATTACTTTGCCCAAGCCAGGCCGCAAAAAACCGCATCGATTATTGCGGCGCATTCCGTAGCCTCGAAGATTGGCGATGTGCTCTGACGTTGCGGCGACAACGGCCATGGGGCGGCTTCGGCCCTGGTCATATGGTTCCGCGATGAATGCGTCCGAAAACCGCCAGCGAGGCCGCTCCGACCGAGCGACAACGGGGTGTGGACATGACCATGTTTACCAACATTGCCCGCTATTTCCGCGCATGGAAAAGCTACGACAAGGCCATGCACGAGCTTTCGTCTCTCACCGATCGCGAACTTGCCGACATCGGCATTTACCGTTGCGACATCCCACGACTCGCACGCGAGCATTCGCGCGGGCACTACACGATCCGACAGCGCGCCCGTGTGCTTGAGCGGTGGCCCGTCGCCCTGGGGGAAGATACCTAGGTGTTTGCCCCGAGTGGTTTGATTTGTCGCGCCGCAATACGGTTTAGGCGCGTGCGGCGGGAGCGACGGAGTGTGGGGCGGCCGGCGCTGCGCCGCGTCCGTTGATGAAGAAGGTCATTCGGTCGGTTCGGGTAACTTTGCTTCAATGCTGGTAAGCGCACGGTCGCACCATGCCACGGCGCCGCGTAGTTCTGTCAGGAGATCATGGCGCTTTTCACCGATATAGTACGCAAGGTCATAATCTTCGCCCGTTACAGTGTAGTTGGTACCTTCACCGACACCAGTTTCTGAAAGGGTAGCGTACGACTCAAAAGAACCTTCTTTCAAAATGAGATTCCGAGCGTTTCTGATAAACAGCAGCTCGGCAGCGTTCTTCGTCGTTGGATCGTTCCACCACTCTTTAATTACTCGTTCATGGGTTGGCGAAATGCGCCGGTCATGATTCCAAAGGGCGTGCTGAATAGCGCGCAGCGAAGCGAGGATGCCTATCATATAGAACCGAAACGCATAGCCGATGAGTTTGTTGTTGACCAACTCATCGACGCCCCACTGTGCGGATTTCAAATAGAGGCGAGCTTGTGGAAGTTTCTTTGTCAAAGCTAGATTATTCGACTCGCTCACCGATCTTTTCCATCTCAAGCACCGGCATGCCTGCTGCCGACAGCGCGCCCCGCGTGGGGGTGCCAAGCACGATCACAATGCCGCCGGTCTGAATGCGGTGCATCGGGGAAGCCTGACTTTGGTTGTTCATGTCCTCGAGCGCCAGGGCCGCTCGCACCGCCGCCGCGGCGTTCTCGCTGTCCAGCAATTGCGAAAGCTTGAGCGGCACGCGGGTACTGAGCAGCTCCACGAATTTCTTTCGCTCCTCGCGCCGGTAGTTAATCACGTGCGGCTTGTGCAGGGCGCGATAGGCGCGTTGCCGCTTAAGCCCTACCGCATCGGCGGCCTGTTGCCAGGTCGCGCCATCCTCGACCATGAGCCGCACGAGCTCGCGGATTGACTTGCCGATGTATGCGCCATCGGTTCGCGTGCTCGTATATTCCTTCGCGGGCATGTCTAACTGCCGTTCCTGATGGCCTGCCGCCGCGCCCGACGCGACGAGACGCGCCGCGGTGCGAATTGCGGATAGGCGCGATAGTAAGCCTCCTGGGCCGTTCCCGCTCGCGGCCGAACCTCGTGGCGGAATTTGAAACTCGGGACCAGGTAAAGATCCCACGGCGGATCGCTATCGATCGGGCGACGCTCGGCCGTCGCCTCGTCAGCCGCCGCGATCGGGTATTGCGGGGATTTGCTCATCCGATAATGCGCCTCATCGATTTATGGCCGGCATAGACCCGCACCGGCTTGAGCTCATTCGCAGGCGTAAGCCCGACCATTGCGCGACCTTCGCCCATTGCGATGCAAAGATACTGCAACGCATCGGCCAGATGGCTAAATCGGTTCTTTGCCGGCTCGGTCTTGATCTCGGCGGATCGCAGTTTTCGCTCGTAGCAATAGCCGCCTTCCATGCCGGCGATCAGCGTGCGGCAGCTCGGGGAAATCTGTAGCCGCGGCCGGCCGTCATAGAGCTGGCCGAGCAGGTAATCGACCGCCTCAATTCGAGTGTCGATCAAGTTCTGCTTCACCGGCGACGGCTTCATGGGAATGCCGTTTGCCGCAAAGATGTCGAAGGCGGTTCGCTCGTCCGTCTGCGTCTTGTCGGCACCCTTCGGATCGCCGTAAGCAACGAAGGTGTGGCCGGAATACTTCTGTTCCAGTCGGCGCTTCACTTGCGGGGCGAACAGTACGGCCGAGGTGTTGTAGCCTTGCATCTCGTCGAGAATGATCACTCGGTTATTGACGGTCTGGCCAAATAGCACGCCAGGCGTCCGGCCAAAGTCGGCACCAATCCAGATTTGATAACCGGGGACCGGCTTCAAAGCGTCCTTGGCAACATGCAGGTCGCGCCGGAATGCTGGCCATACCGGCTCGCCGTCGACCACAAGCGCCACCTGGTTCAACACGCGCGACTTGATCCAGGCCCGAGTTTTGCCGGCGATCAGGCTTCCGTAATAGCCCTGCGGCAGCCATTTCAGGTTTTCCGCCTTCGGGTTGTCGTCGTAGCCAATGACCACGCCATCGGCGCGGCGGACCTCGAGCAGTCCAGGCGGCTGCATGAAAAAATCCCACCTGTCCGGCCACGTCAGCGCTACGCGGTCATCCTCGAGCAGCCCCTCGGGCAACGGCACTAGGCCGCGCATCACCGAAGTCCAATGGTCTTGATCCGCGATATTCATGTCGGCAATGACACCGTGCCAGGTCGGGCCACCGTCCTTGATCGCAGGATACCGGCCGGCTCGCGATGTCATTTCGTCGAACAGCTCCTTGATGAGATATTGCAGCTCGTTCACGTAGAAGGCCGTGTATTCGCCCGAGCGCAGCTTTTGCACGTCCGCCTGGTCGTCGAGGGCGAGAAAATCCACCTGCATGGCAACATCGCCCCAGGCGACCGTTTGCGTTGGCGGTTGCGTCCATTTCAAGGGCCCATAAATCCGATCAGGAAATGTGTCGAGCCAGGTGCGAATCGTTGTCGTGCGCAGCTCCGGGTAGGTCGTGCGCACCACGGCCATTCGGGTGCGGCGAAGACCGTCCGGGCCCGGCTTCTGGGCGTTGGCGATCGCCCAAAGCTTCAGGTTGGCGGTTTTTGACTTCCCCGAGCCGACCGGCCCGCAGATGATTTGCACGGGCGCGGTCGACAGCATGAAAGCTTGCAGCACGGCGCCGTCGATTTCGTAAATCGTCTGGCCGAATTTGTCTGTGGCTAGCTCACTCATCGCCAGAGCCAGCCTGTTCGTGGCGCGGCGGGGGCGATGGCAGCGGCGCATCACCCTTCAGCAGGCGATAGATGGCGAGCCGAGCAAGATCGCTCGCGCTCATGCCGATCTCGGCCGCCAATGCCGCCAGCTCTTGCCGGCGCTCCGGTGCTAGCCGGATCTCAAACCGCTCGCTCATGCCGGGAAAGCTACGGCAGCCATCCGGGCGCGCAACGCACCAGACCGGCGGTTCTGGCGTCGCGCGCGACGCCTCCGGTCACGGCTTATTCGATTCCTCGCCGCAGGCTCCGGCGCTTAGCCACCTTGGCGGGCGGTGGCAAGCGGTCAGGGCGGAGCGCTACTATCTCGTCGAGAGCCTCTCGTAATTCCTTTTCCGCCTCCTTCAAAGCCGCCAGAGCCTTTTTGATGCGAGCCGGGCTGATCGATCCATCCATCTGCAATTCCTCAAGGCTTGTGGCCGACGCGCGGCAGAACGGAACGGGTCCGAATTGCTACCGGAATTGCTACCGAACGGGAAAGCATGAGCCGGGACGGACTGGCACGCAATGGCGCGGGACCGTCCATCTTGCAAGAGGAAATGGCACTTACGGGGACGTGGCGGGATAGGGATAAACGGCCAACACAGAATTTGCAGACCGCTGCGTAACCACTCCGCCACGTGGCCTTGCTCGACATCGCCGGATGGCCCTCCGGCCGCTGATGTCCAAGTCCGCGATCTATAAAGGAAGTTTGCGGGTCCGACAACGGCGGCGCCAAGCCGTAAAAGGCTCGTCGTCGCCCGGCCTCCGTGATAATCGCCAAGCCGTGCCGCAATCGCGGTCCGCCCGTGGGCGCCATGCTTGCGTTTTGCCCGACCGTGCCGCAGAACACTGCCTCGCCAACGCGGAGGGAACCGCGCGCATGTTCGACGCCGCCACGGCACGCCGGTTCATGGTGGAAGGGCAGGTGCGCACTGCCGATGTCACCGATCCCGGATTGCAGGCGGCCATGCTGACCCTGCCGCGCGAGCGTTTCGTGCCGCAAGCGCTCGCCGAGCTTGCCTATCTCGACCAGGATCTTCCGATCGCCAAGGATCGTGCGCTGCTCAAGCCGATGGTGCTCGCCAAGCTTATTCAGGCTGCGCACGTGCGTCGCCTCGATCACGTTCTCGATGTCGCTTGCGGGACCGGCTACTCCTCGGCGGTGCTGGGACGGATTGCCGAATCGGTCATCGCGTTGGAAGAGGAGGCTGAGCTCGCGCGTCAGGCGCAGGATGCGCTCGCGGCAACCGGAGCCGCCAATGTCGAGGTCGTCGTCGGGCCGTTGACTGTCGGTTGGCCGGCGCGTGCGCCCTACGACGTGATCATGCTCGAGGGCGCAACCGAAATTGCGCCGGAAGAACTGGGACGCCAGTTGAAGCCGGACGGACGGCTTGTCTGCGTCCACGGCCGCTCGCCGGCCGCAAAGGCGATGATCTATCACCGGATCGAAGGTCGGATGGTCGGTCGGCCGATCTTTGACGCTGCCGCGCGAGTGCTTCCGGGCTTTGTCGCTCCTCCCGCATTCGTCTTCTGAAGCCTTCCGCAAAAATGGCGGATTCACGTCGCCGGGGCATACCTGTGGCGCATATGTGCCAATACCGAGAAATTTGCATCGGAAAGCGATCCTAGGGGTTTCACCGCGCCCGCTAGCCGAATAATGTGCTGTGTTCCGCTTCGCGGGCCGTCGAGCCTGCGTGACTCGCGGGGGCGAGCCGGCGCGGGACAGGGGAGCAGCGTAAATCGCATGCTGGGGGTGCGGGCGCATAGGCGGACGGTTGCGAGTCTCCTACTGGCCGCAGCTGCCATCGGCGCGGCCTGTTCAGGGGCCGCGGCCGATACGCTCGAATGGGCCTTGGTGCAGGCCTATCAGAACAATCCGTCCCTCAACGCGCAGCGCGCATCGCTGCGCGCGACCGATGAGAACGTGCCGCAGGCTTTGTCGGGCTATCGTCCGAAGCTCAGCGTCACCGCCAATGCCGGATACAATTTCACCAACGCCACTTCGATAGTCCCGCTCG
>Ga0210394_10004745_pt1 | contig 15647 bp, 16 predicted proteins | sample IncBWC12MmetaG_FD_160121 | JGI IMG/M metagenome (GOLD analysis project Ga0210394, IMG submission 160121) | Forest soil microbial communities from Barre Woods Harvard Forest LTER site, Petersham, Massachusetts, United States - Inc-BW-C-12-M | ecosystem: Environmental > Terrestrial > Soil >... | reverse complement strand
TCGAAATCGGAGTTTTGGTGAGTTCAGTTCAGAATCCCGCCTACCAGGCCGGAATGGAGGCGCGCTTTGCGATTGCGGCGCGCCACAGCCGGATGGTGCGCATCTTGCGGATTGCGGTCCCCGCCGCTGTGGTTCTGTCGTTCGCTTCCATCGTCCTGGTGTCGGTCTTCAATCCGTTCCGGATGCTATTGCCAAGGCTGCCGATCGAAATGGGAAACCTCGTCGTCTCCGGCACCAAGATCACGATGGAATCGCCGCATTTGTCGGGCTATTCGCAGGACAAACGCCCTTACGAAATGTGGGCCAAGACCGCGACCCAGGATGTGACCGATCCCGATCATGTCGACCTCAAGACGTTGCGGGGCAAGATGTTGATGGAAGACCAATCCACCGTCACGATTGAAGCGGTGAATGGGTTGATGGACAACAAGCAGCAACTGCTCGACCTGCACAAGGACATCTATGTGCAAACCACCGCGGGCTATGAGGCGTGGCTCAGTCAGGCCTTCGTCGATATGGCCAAGGGGACGGTGACGTCCGACGAGCATGTCGACGTGAAATGGGCGGACGGAAGATTGTCGGCCGACACGATGAAGATCACGGGCGGCGGCGCGGTGACCCGGTTCGATGGCCACGTCGTAATGAATATCGACAAGCTGCCACCGCCTGCCGATGCCGAGCCGGCGCCTGAACCGCCGCGCCCCGCAAAGGCGCGGCCGGCCAAAAAGTCCTCCAACCCGAAATGATTCGATGACGCTGTTTCGCCGAAGAATCGCAAGGCCGCGGATCGTCATCGGCGTCCGTTGCGCTGTCCTTTCGTTTGCGATGCTCGTCGTGACCGATGCCATGGCCCAAAGCTCGGCGACCGGCGTGCCCAATGCCATGCAAGGCTTTTCGCAAAATCGCGATCAGCCGATCCAGATCGAGGCGGCGAGCCTCGAGATGCGCGACAAGAAAAAGGAAGCGACCTTCACCGGCAACGTGAAGGTGGTTCAGGGCGACACCACCATGACGTCCAAGGTCCTGGTCGTTTTCTACGAATCGAAAGACCCGAACACGGCGCCGGCTTCACCAGCCGGTTCGAAGGCCGCGGCAAATTCGGCCCCCATGCAATCCGCCACCCCCGGTCCGGGCGGAACGTCGTCGATCAAGCGGCTTGAGGCCAAGGGCAACGTGATCGTCACCCAGAAGGATCAGGTCGTGACCGGCGATACGGCCGTGTTCGACACCAAGACCAACCTGATCACCATGTTGGGCAATGTTGTGCTGACGCAATGTCAGAACGTCTTGAGAGGCGATCGGCTGCTGGTGGACATGACGACCGGCGTTTCCCGGGTCGAATCCGATAGCGGCAAGGTGAATGGCCTGTTCCTCAATCAATCTTCGGGACAGGGATGTAGCGCTCAAGCCCCGGGTGCTGCTCCAGCCGTGGCGCCGCCCGGTGGGTCGAGCAAATCAAAGTAATGTCAACATCTTAACCGAAACTTCGTCGAGGCGCGGTTGAAGGTGGCGGTACAAGCCTGTATCTAGCGAACGGGATCACGCGCTTCGGAACTTGCACGGCCGGCCCGCTGGGCAAGGGGCAGTCGTTCAATCATGCTGGGCGGGCGAATCAATAGCCGCGGAACTTCTCGAAGGGCTCGGACAAAGCGGGGATGATGGATCTACTCGGCATGTTCCGGCGGCGCCCCGCAAAACGCGGCAAGAGCGGCTTTGCGCGCTCGCGCGAGGATATCACCGCGCTTGGCGACAGCATGGGCGAAATGCTCACGAGCCCAGTGCGCGATGCGCCGCCGCTTGCCCGCGCGGCACCCTCGCCAACGCTGGATTTGCCGCGGGTCGAAAAACCTCGCCCGGCTCCGGCCAGGTCCGCAGCAAGCAAGCCCGCAGCCAGGAAAAACGGCGCGGCCGCGCCCCGGCTGGCGCCGCGGGCGGGATATCTCGCTGTGCATAGCGTGGAAAAGAGTTTCGGAACACGTCAGGTCGTGCGCGGTGTCAGCATCTATGTCCGCCGCGGCGAGGCCGTCGGTCTGCTCGGTCCGAACGGCGCCGGCAAGACGACCGTGTTCTACATGATCACCGGCCTGATCAAGGCCGACCGCGGCGCCATCGAACTCGATGGCCATGACGTCACCAAGCTTCCGATGTACCAGCGCGCGCGGCTTGGCATCGGCTATTTGCCGCAGGAAGCTTCGATCTTTCGCGGCCTCACCGTCGAGCAGAATATCCGCGCGGTTCTGGAGGTCGTCGAACCCTCGAAAAGAAAGCGCGAGGCGGAACTCGATTCGCTGCTGGATGAATTCAACATTACGCGGCTGCGAAAGACGCCATCCATTGCGCTGTCCGGCGGCGAGCGGCGGCGCGTCGAGATCGCGCGCGCTCTCGCGACCCGTCCCAACTACATGCTGCTCGACGAGCCCTTTGCCGGCATCGACCCGATCGCGGTCGGCGACATCCAGGATCTGGTGCGCCACCTCACCAACCGCGGCATCGGCGTCTTGATCACCGACCACAATGTCAGGGAAACGCTTGGCCTGACGGATCGCGCCTACATCGTCTATGCCGGCGAAATCCTGACCGAAGGCAGCCCGGACGAGATCGTCAGCGACCCGGATGTCCGCAGGCTCTATCTCGGCGAAGAATTCCGGCTCTGATTTCGGTATCGGGGTCGTGGGGGTTCCTGGTGGGGCCCGCCAAAAGGCCGCGCAGTCAGCCTTTTTTCCACGAAGTCAAGCCGTGTACATCGGCCCGTGACTAGTTTAAGCAAGAATCGGACCAACTTTCCGAGAATCGGCTCTTGCCTCCATGGCGCTGACGCAGAGATTAGAATTCAGGCAGTCGCAGTCGCTGGTGATGACGCCGCAGCTGATGCAGGCGATCAAGCTGCTGCAGCTGTCCAATCTCGACCTTTCGGCCTTCGTTGAGGAGGAATTGGAGCGAAATCCGCTGCTTGACCGCGAAAGCGATGAGCCGGCGGGCCCGGTCGCCAATGAGGCGGTGGCCGAAAGCGGCTTTGGCGAGGAATCCGGGGGTGAATTCCAAGATTCCTTCCAAGACTCCGGCGCCGACGGCTCCGAGCCGGTCCAGGAAGAGTGGATGAACCGCGAACTCGGCAGCCGCACCGAAATCGAACAGACCCTCGATACGCCGCTCGATAACGTGTTTTCGGAGGAGCCCGCGGAAGCCGCCGCGCGCACCGCCCAGGACGCGATGCCAACGACCTATACCGAATGGGGCGGCGGCGCCTCCAACGACGAGGGCTATAACCTCGAGGCCTTTGCCGCTGCCGAGGTGACGCTGGGAAGCCATCTTGCGGAGCAACTGGCGGTGGCCTTCGCCGGCCCGGCCCAGCGCATGATCGGCCAGTACCTGATCGACCTGGTCGATGAAGCGGGTTACGTGCCGCCCGATCTCGGACAGGCCGCTGATCGGCTCGGCGCTTCGCCCGACGATGTCGAGGCGGTGCTTGCGGTGCTGCAGAAATTCGATCCGCCCGGGGTTTGCGCGCGAAACTTGAGCGAGTGCCTGGCGATTCAGTTGCGCGAACTCAATCGATACGACCCCGCGATGCGGGCGCTCGTTGAAAATCTCGAGCTGCTGGCCAAGCGCGACATCGCATCGTTGCGAAAGCTGTGCGGCGTCGACGACGAAGACATCACCGACATGATCGGCGAAATTCGAAGGCTCGATCCGAAGCCGGGCCTGAAGTTCGGTTCAGCGCGCGCGCAGACGGTGGTGCCCGATGTTTATGTGCGGCCCGGCCCCGATGGCGGCTGGCATGTCGAACTCAACAGCGACACGCTGCCCCGCGTGCTGGTCAATCAGACCTATTACACCGAGCTGTCGAAGACGATTCGGAAAGACGGCGACAAGTCCTATTTCAGCGATTGCCTGCAAAACGCGACCTGGCTGGTTCGCGCGCTCGACCAGCGGGCCCGCACCATCCTGAAGGTCGCAACCGAGATCGTCCGCCAGCAGGACGGCTTCTTCACCCATGGCGTGGCGCATTTGCGGCCGCTCAATTTGAAGGCCGTTGCCGACGCCATACAGATGCATGAATCGACGGTTTCGCGCGTCACCGCCAACAAATACATGGCGACCAATCGCGGCATCTTCGAACTGAAATATTTCTTCACCGCCTCGATCGCGTCGGCCGATGGCGGCGAGGCCCATTCGGCGGAAGCGGTGCGCCATCACATCAAGCAATTGATCGACGCCGAGGATCCCGCGCTGATCCTCTCCGACGACACCATCGTGGAACGTTTGGGCGCAACCGGCATTGATATTGCCCGCCGCACCGTCGCCAAGTACCGCGAGGCGATGCGAATCCCATCGTCCGTGCAGCGTCGGCGCGACAAACAAAGCATGCTTGGCAATGCCCTATCGGCGCCCGCCGTATCCTCCGACCGCTCCCGGGATATCCAGCCCGCCTGATGTGATTGCGTCCCCGCGGAATCGGAATAGTGTCGCTAGGCGCAACTGTTGAGAGGCACCCCCATGACTCTCCGGATCTCTGGAAAAAGCATCTCGGTCGGTGACGCATTGCGCGGACGGGTCTCGGAGCGCACCGACGAGGTGCTGCGCAAATACTTCGACGGCAATTACTCCGGCCATATTACGCTGAGCAAGGACGGCTCCGGCTTCCGCACAGACTGCGCGCTGCATCTTGATTCCGGCATCACGCTGGAAGCCGATTCCAACGCGGCCGACGCCTATGCCAGCGCCGACCAGGCCCTGCTGATGATCGAAAAGCGGCTGCGCCGCTACAAGAGCCGGCTGAAGGATCGCTCGGCCCGCAAGGCCCACGCGGCCTCGCAACAGGCCTTGGCAGGGATGGAAGCCCCGCCGCTCGACGCGCCGAGTTATGTGATCGAGGCGCCAAGCGAAAGTGACGAGGAGGTGATCGGCTATAGCCCCGTCATCATCGCAGAGGCCACCACCGCGCTGAAGCGCCTGTCGGTCTCCGAAGCGGTGATGGAACTGGATCTGACCGGCGCGGCCTGTCTGGTGTTCCAGCACGGTTCGAGCGGCCGGGTAAACATCATCTATCGCCGTCTGGACGGCAATGTCGGCTGGATTGACCCCCCAGCGGTTAATGCCGGAGGCTAGAGGCCGCGCTAGCACGAGGCAGCAATGCCGTTTCGAAAGATCATGGCCAAACAACAAGCTAAAGCGCGGCTGCAATTGGGTCCAAACGATCGTGTTTTGGGGCGGTCATGGGCGTTGACGGCCAGATGGACCGCCCCTATGGTCCGCGCCCTTAACGATACGGCGGGGCGGTATCTTTACGGGTGTTGGCACCGCTCTTGCGTTGGAGTAGAAGCCCACCCAACTAGGATCGGGGTGGTCGGCGGCCGCCTTTCCCGCCTCATTCGACCGCCGATGTCCGTTAGCAACCCGACGATCGATTTACCTCGGAATTTACCTCGGAACGCCCCATGACGATTACCGATCTGGTCGCACCCGAGGCGATTCTCCCGGCATTGAAGGTCAACAGCAAGAAGCAGGCGCTGCAGGAACTGGCGGCGCGTGCGGCACACCTGACCGGGCAGAACGAGCGCTCGATTTTCGAGGTGCTGTTGCAGCGGGAGAAGTTAGGCACAACCGCGGTCGGGTACGGCGTTGCGATCCCGCACGGCAAGCTTCCCAAACTGGAAAAGATTTTCGGTCTGTTTGCGCGGCTGGAACGCCCGATCGATTTCGAGGCGATGGACGGCCAGCCGGTCGACCTCGTGTTCCTGCTCTTGGCACCTGAAGGCGCCGGCGCCGATCACCTGAAAGCCTTGGCGCGAATTGCGCGGCTGTTGCGTGATCAGGATGTTGCGAAGAAACTGCGGGCCTCGCGCGAGGCCCAGGCGATCTATTCGGTGCTGGCGCTGCCGCCGGCGAGCGCCGCGTAATATTTAAAGCGCCGACCGCGGGGCGGTCTTTAAGGATCGCCGCCGCGACATCAACGAAAAATCCATCAAGCGCCAATGCTCCAGGATTTCAGTGCGCCGGGATTTCAGTGCGCGTCGATCTTGCGCACCGGATCTCAGTGCACGCTGACGGCCTGCAGTTCGTTGCTCCAGGCGTTCGCAATCGCAGCTTCCCGCGAATCGGTCAGCATGATCGGGGTGCCGTCGGCTGAATGGAGCGCGAACAGTTTCAGTCCCGGCGCGACCTTCGGCGCCTGCGGAAACAGGCCCGGCACGTCTTCCGAACGGATCTGCTTCACATAGGCGATGTGGCCTTCGCCCAAACTTGCCAGCGCCTCCAGCGAGACGGCCGGCTCTAACACAACATTACCTTCAGTCATCGTCTCGACTCCTTCTGAGTCCAAGCGGTCGAGTCCGCTACTCGTTCCATTATTCGTGTTCATTGATAGCGATTGTCTTAACGACCTTCTCCGGCTCAGGCCGGGCGAGCTCGATCGACAACAGCCCGTTTTTCAGATCCGCGCCCAGCACAAGCATCCCCTCCGCCAGCACAAAGGTGCGCTGGAAGTGGCGCGCGGCGATGCCGCGATGGATGTATTGCCGGGCCTTGTCGTCCTGTTGGCGTCCGCGGATGACGAGCTGATTTTCCTCAGTAGTTACATCGAGTTGGTCGCGGGTAAAACCGGCCACTGCGAGCGTGATGCGCAGCCGCTCCGGCTGCCCATTGGCACGGTCGCAACGCTCGATATTGTAAGGAGGATAGCCGTCCGCGCCTTTGACGACGCGATCGAGCGCACGCTCGATTTCGTCAAATCCCAGCAGAAACGGACTCGATAACGAGGGAACACGAGACATTTTTTTGCAAAGCCCTCTCGAAGCGACTTTGAAGTTTCGGGGCCCTTGCGGCACCCCAACATGACCTGAAGGTGGATTCACCCTCCGGTCAAAGCCAATATGGGCATATTTCGGGGGTGTTCAAGCGCCCTCTGGGGAGGTCCCCAACGGCTTTGTCATTATGGTTTAGATGGTTTAGCGCCGCCGCTCGTTGCAGATGACCCCCTCGGCCGCCAGGACTTCGATGTCGGACTTCGAGTAGCCGAATTCGGCGAGCACCTCACTGGTGTGCTGGCCGAATTTGGGCGGAACGTTGCGAAGGCTCGCTTGGCTGCGCGCCAGGCGGATCGGCGAGGCCACCCCCTTGTACCAATCCTTCTCGATGACATCGCCCCGGTAGGTGGCGTGGCTGCCGGTCAGGGCCTGGTCGATCGACTGGACCGGTCCCGCCGGCAAGCCTGCCGCAAGCAGGCGATCGCAGAGCGGTTCGGCATCGTGCTGGCTGAACACCGCGGCAAGCTCCGCGCGCAGCGCCTCGCGATTGGCGATGCGGTCCTTGTTGCGCGCAAAGCGCGGATCGCCGCCGAGTTCAGCCCTGCCGATCTCTTTGCAGAGCTTGCGAAACGTGCCGTCATTGCCGACGCCGATGAAGATGTCGTCGGTGCGCGTCGGGAAGATCGCATAGGGCACGAGGTTCGGATGTTCGTTGCCGGTGAGCGAGGGTGGCTTGCCGTGCATGAAATAGTTCGCCGCATGCGGATGCATGACCGCAAGTCCGGTCTCGAACAGGGTGGTTTCGAGGAACTGCCCTTGCCCGGAGCGTTGCCGCTCGGACAACGCCATCAGGATGCCGATCGCGGCGTAAAGGCCGGTGGTGATATCGACCACCGGAACGCCGATCCGCATCGGACCCGACTGAGGCGAGCCGGTCGCGGCGATCATCCCGGTCATGGCCTGAATGATCGCGTCATAGCCGGGATTTCCGCCGCGCGGCCCGTCGGCGCCGAAGCCGGAGATGCGGCAGTGGACGAGTTTTGGAAATTTCGCGCGCAGCACATCGTTGCCGATGCCCCATTTGTCGAGCGTGCCAGGCTTGAAATTCTCGATCAGCACGTCGGCGCCTTCGAGCATCCTCATCAGAACGGCGCGGCCGCCATCGCTCGCCAAATCGAGCCCGATCGAGCGCTTGTTGCGGTTGATGCCGACAAAGTAGGCCGCATCCTCCTCGTGGAACGGCGGTCCCCAGTCGCGCACCTCGTCGCCGGCCGGCGGTTCGACCTTGATCACATCGGCGCCGTGGTCGGCGAGAATCTGGGTGCAGAAGGGTCCGCCGAGGACCCGCGTGAGATCGATCACACGCAGGCCCGTCATCGCGCCTGAACCAGTTTCAGTCATCGAAAACCTTCGCTCAAATCCGTTTTAGGGTTTGAGAGCTAGCGGTCTTCGCAATCGGCATCAATGCTTTTCCGTGCAAGCGGCCCGCCCGCTAATGGGTGGGCCGCTCGTGGGAATTGCGTCAGACCACCGTCAGGCGGACATCGACGTTATTGCGCGTGGCGTTGGAGTAGGGGCACACGTGGTGGGCCTTGGCGACCAGCGCCTCGGCATCCGCGCGCGGAAGTCCCGGCAGCGAGACTTCCAGCGCGATATCGAGGCCGAAACCGCCTTCCGAGCGCGGGCCGATACCGACCGTGGATTGCACCGAAGCATCGGCGGGCACCTTCGGGCCGCCCTGCGAGGCAACGAATTTCATCGCGCCGATGAAGCAGGCGGCATAGCCGGCAGCGAAAAGCTGTTCCGGATTGTTGCCGGCGCCGCCGGCGCCTCCGAGTTCCTTTGGCGTAGTGAGCTTGACGTCGAGTGCGCCGTCAAGCGTCGCGGCGTGGCCGTCACGGCCACCGGTAGCCTTGGCCTGGGTCTTGTAGAGCACATTCACGGACATCGGGGTCTCCTCTGGTTGCGGCTTCAACGCTATCTATATTGCAGACGATTAGATTGCGCACAATATAAAAAACATGATCTCACATTTAATTGTTCGCAATTGAATATGGGTCCGGCGCGGCCCACAATGGCCTGCAAATGTGACGAGGATGATGAAATGGCCCGAAAATCGCCGGCTGCGGACCAGCCGCTGCGGCTCGACAATCAGATTTGCTTTGCGATCTACTCCGCTGCGCACGCCTTCAATCGCGTCTACAAGCCGTTGCTCGACCGGCTCGGCCTGACCTATCCGCAGTATCTCGTGATGCTGGTGCTCTGGGAGCGCGACGGCGTGCCGCTCAAGGAGATCGGCGAGCGGCTGCATCTCGATTCCGGCACGCTCACCCCGCTGCTCAAGCGGCTGGAACAGGCCGGCCTCCTCAAGCGCACGCGTTCGACCGAAGACGAACGGCAGGTGCTGATCGCGTTGACCTCGCACGGTCAGGCGCTCAAGGACAAGGCACGGTCAGTACCGATGTCGGTCCTTGCGGCGTCGGAATGTTCGGTGACGGAATTGCTGGCGATGAAGAACGAGATCGTCGCCCTGCGCGACCGGCTCAATGCGGCGGCGGGGGTGTAGTGGGGCAGGGGCGGAGAGCTATAGGTGTTTCTTCGTAAACGCCCGGCCTGGGCCGGACTTCAAATATTTCTCGAAGGCGAATGCGCGCTCTTCACTACTAAATGCAATGTAGTTTTTAAGTCGCCAAGGGCGATATTTCGATGTGTGGGATACCTCGCCCGCATTGTGCTTAAGTAACCGCGCGACCACGTCATCGGTAACGCCGACGTAGAAATGCTCGTCGTCAAGGCTTTCCAGGATATAGACGTATTTCACCACATCCTCCCTCGAAGGCAGGACAAGCAAATATCAAGCGGCGGAAGCGCTAAGCAGCTTCCTGCCCGTCTTCGCCCTTCGGGCTACGACGCGGCAGCCTCCGCTACGAGGTGGCTCGCCGAGCCGAAGCAGGCGAAGCCTGCGGAGGCTGGTGGAGCCAGGCGGGATCGAACCGCCGACCTCTTGCATGCCATGCAAGCGCTCTCCCAGCTGAGCTATGGCCCCTTTAGAAGCCGCACGTCTTGGGCGACGCGGGCCTTAAACTTACGGACCCTGAACACAGTTCAGGGCCGATCTCAAGTCTCCTCGTCGCCTCCGACATCGCCGATAATATCGGTGACGTCCTCGTCGCCCTCTTCTTCATCGGGGATGAAGGTGGAGTCATCGTCATCGTCGTCTTCGATCGTCTCGTCGATCTCGATATCGTCTTCCGATTCGGGAACGACCGCCTTGACCTTGCCAGTGTTCTCCTCGGCGTCGGCCTCCTCGAGCGGCACCAACTCTTCGGCCTCGACCGGCTCCGGCACGACCTCGGCGGCGGTGGCCGCCGCAGCAGCGCTGGCGCGGGCGGCATCGCCGCGAGCCGCCCGGGGCGGCGCCACCGGGGCAATCGGCACGACCTCGCCAGTATAGGGCGAGATCACCGGGCTCTTGTTGAGGTCGTAAAATTTCTTACCCGTCGTCGGGCAAATGCGTTTGGTTCCGAGATCGGACTTGGCCACGTGTGGAATCCTGGGAATTTTCGAAAAGCGGTGCTTCACTTGGCTAGTTGGCAGGCCGCTGTCAATAGTGCTTTCTCGGAAGGGGGCGGGTGCGTGACGCGGTGCGCCGCCCGATGTAAGAACCCCGGCCTATCGGGCCCATGAGGACACAATCTTGACCCATTCGGATCGCGTTACCGATCACAAGACCCCCCTGGAAGCCCGCAGCAGCGGCCCCCTGATCGGAACGGTCCGCATTCCCGGGGATAAATCGATCTCGCACCGGGCCCTGATTTTGGGTGCGTTGGCGGTCGGAGAAACCCGCATTTCGGGCCTGCTGGAGGGCGAAGACGTCCTCAATACCGCCAAATCGATGCGGGCTTTGGGCGCGAAGGTCGAGCGGACGGGGGATTTTGCCTGGAGCGTGCGGGGGGTCGGGGTGACCGGACTAGCCCAGCCTGCGGCGCCGCTCGATTTCGGCAATTCCGGCACCGGCTGCCGGCTGGTGATGGGAGCCGTCGCCGGTTGTCCGATTACGGCGGTTTTCGACGGCGACGCATCGCTGCGGTCGAGGCCAATGCGGCGGGTGCTCGATCCCCTGGAATTGATGGGCGCGCGGGTCGGCTTTAGCGGCGAAGGCGGCCGGCTGCCGCTGAGCCTTGCCGGCGCACGCGATCCCTTACCCGTCCTCTACCGCACGCCGGTGGCCTCGGCGCAGATCAAGTCTGCAGTCCTTTTGGCCGGCCTGGCCGCGCCCGGCGTGACGACGGTCATCGAAAACGAGGCGAGCCGCGACCACACCGAACTCATGCTGCGGCATTTCGGGGCCGAGATAATCTCCACGCCTGAAGGTGGTCATGGCCGCAGGATCGAGCTGACCGGCCAGCCCGAACTGCACGGTGAAAAGGTGGTTGTTCCTGCCGATCCGTCATCGGCGGCATTTCCGGTCGTGGCGGCCTTGATCGTCGAAGGCTCTGATCTGATCCTTTCCGACGTCATGACCAATCGGCTCCGCACGGGATTGTTCACCACGTTGCGCGAGATGGGCGGTTCGATCGAGGAGCGCGACGTTCGCACCGATGCCGGCGAGCCGATGGCGCAACTTCGGGTGCGGGCCTCGAAATTGCGCGGCGTCGAGGTGCCGCCCGAGCGGGCACCCTCGATGATCGACGAATATCTGGTGCTGGCGGTGGCGGCGAGTTTTGCCGAAGGCACCACCATCATGCGGGGCTTGAGCGAGTTGCGGGTGAAGGAATCCGACCGCCTGGAGGCTACCGCCGACATGCTGCGCGTCAACGGCGTCAAGGTGGAGATCTCCGGCGATGACCTGATCGTGGAAGGCAGGGGCCACGTGCCCGGGGGCGGCCTCGTTGCCACCCACATGGATCATCGCATTGCGATGTCGGCGCTGGTGATGGGGCTCGCCTCCGACAAGCCGGTCCGGGTCGACGATACCGCGTTCATCGCCACCAGTTTCCCGGACTTCATTCCGATGATGCGGGCGATGGGAGCGGAGTTCGTTTGACAAATTCAGTTAGCGGTATGGATGGCAGATCCGGGCCATAAGTGCTATATTATCTAGGACTTTATGGAGAGGCCTAAATGACGCGGGTTGTAGTCAGAAAGCTCAACGGTAAGAGCGGTGCGCGGCCTGCTCGAAGTTCAGTTGTTTCGAAACATGTGCACAGGCCGACCGGGGAGCGAATCAGAATTCTTTCCGTCGACGCAAACAGTCCGACTTTCGGGAATGATTTGAGTATTATTTTCGAACGTAATGTCGCCAAGGCGCGACGCGCGAACAAGAAAAAGTTCGGTTCGCCCGATCGTGCGCCGCAAAAGGCTTGATAAGCCGAAGTTCTGGATTGTCGCCGGTCCCAATGGATCGGGTAAAAGCAGCATCTATACCGACACCGACATTGAAGATTTCGGCGGCTCGGTATGGATCATCAATCCAGACCTTCTGACAGCCCGAATCCAAGACACAGAGCACCTAAAGCCCAGAGCGGCGAATATCGCCGCGGTAACTCGCATCTACGAGTGGCTGGAATCGTCGATCGCTGCATATCAAACGATCGGCGTCGAAACGGTTCTCTCGACCGAAAAATATCGTACGCTGGTCCTTGCGGCAAAGGCACACGGATTTGAAGTGCGGCTGATCTACATTTTGCTTGATTCGCCGGAGCTAAGTGTAGAGCGCGTGAGGCTTCGCGTAGGAAAGGGCGGTCACCATGTCCCGACCACCAAGATTCGCCAGCGCAGGGAGCGGTCGCTCCGACAACTGCCATGGTTTCTCAGGAATTCCGACCTTGCATGGATATTTGACAATTCGGGTGCTAGGCCTGCACAGATCGCCAAGAAAATCGGTAATACGATCATCGTTGACCCGGCAGCTCTTCCCGAAATTAAGGAAGCGGTTCGTCTGGTCAAAGGTGTGAAATAATTCGAGCGGCCGCATCCCATGATCATCGCCATCGACGGACCCGCAGCGTCGGGCAAGGGCACGCTCGCCAAGCGTCTGGCCGCGCACTATGGCTACCATCACCTCGATACCGGCGTGATCTATCGCGCCGTCGCCTATGCGTTGATCAGCGAAGGCGCAGACCTTGACGACGAGGCCGCCGCGGTCAAGGCCGCGCAGGACCTCGATCCGGGGACCTTCGGCAATCCGGCGCTGAAATCGCATCAAGTTGGCACGGCCGCCTCGGTGGTCTCCGCGCTCCCCAAGGTGCGGGCGGTCCTGGTCGAGTTCCAGCGCCAATTCGCCGCCAAACCCCCCGGCGCCGTTCTCGACGGCCGGGATATCGGCACCGTGATTTGCCCGAACGCCGAGGTGAAGATTTTCGTGGTCGCCGACCCCAAGATACGCGCCCATCGCCGGGCCCTGGAAGCTCGCGCTCGCGGTGAGGCGGCCGATGAGGCCACCATCCTGGCCGATATTCTGGTCCGTGACGAACGCGACCGGAACCGCACCGTGGCGCCTTTAAGACCGGCTGAAGATGCTTACTTGCTCGATAACTCCCATTTGGATATAGAAGGCGGCGTCCGGGCCGCCATCGACATTATCGAGGCCGTCCGAGCGGGCCGGCGGAAGGTTTGAACCTCCGCCGTCATTGGAGGAAAGCCCGCTCCGAAAGCCTTGGAAGTCGATATCTCGAACCGAATATTCGAGACCATTCGTCCCCGGACAAAATCAACGTATCGAACGTGCAGGCCAGCAGCCGGCCCGCTCTCGCAAAGTCTTGCGAGGCGGTCGTCAGTAGTTTGCGGAACTCTGGCCCCGTGCGTCCGATGCGCCCTTAAACCCGACTGGCCGGCAATCCCCCGCATCTGGAGAACAAATGGCTTCGACTGCTAATTCCTACACTCCCACCCGCGACGATTTCGCCGCGATGCTCGATGAGTCCTTCGCCGGCGGCAACCTGCAGGAAAGCTCCGTCATCAAGGGCATCGTTGTCGCGATCGAGAAAGACATGGCCGTCATCGACGTCGGCCTGAAGACCGAAGGCCGTGTGGCGCTGCGTGAATTCGCCGGGCCCGGCCGCGAAAGCGACCTCAAAGTCGGTGACGAGGTCGAGGTGTTCCTCGACCGTATCGAGAATGCGCTCGGCGAAGCCGTGCTGTCGCGCGACAAGGCGCGCCGCGAGGAGAGCTGGGGCAAGCTCGAGAAGGCCTTCAACAACAACGAGAAGGTTCACGGCGTCATCTTCAATCAGGTCAAGGGCGGCTTCACCGTCGATCTCGACGGCGCTGTCGCCTTCCTGCCGCGTTCGCAGGTCGATATTCGCCCGATCCGCGACGTCGCACCGCTGATGAACAATTCGCAGCCGTTCCAGATCCTCAAGATGGATCGCCGCCGCGGCAACATCGTGGTGTCGCGCCGCACGGTTCTGGAAGAGACCCGCGCCGAACAGCGCCAGGAACTGGTGCAGAACCTCGAAGAGGGTCAGGTGATCGACGGCGTCGTCAAGAACATCACCGACTACGGTGCGTTCGTCGATCTCGGCGGCATCGATGGCCTGTTGCATGTCACCGATATCGCCTGGCGGCGGGTCAATCACCCGACCGAAGTGCTCACCATCGGTCAGACGGTGAAGGTCAAGATCATCAAGATCAACCACGAGACCCACCGAATCTCGCTCGGCATGAAGCAGCTGCTGGACGATCCGTGGCAGGGCATCGAGGCGAAGTATCCGCTGGGTTCGCGCTTCCATGGCCGCGTCACCAACATCACCGACTACGGTGCGTTCGTCGAACTGGAGCCGGGCATCGAAGGCCTGATCCACGTCTCGGAAATGTCGTGGACCAAGAAGAACATGCATCCCGGCAAGATCGTCTCGACCTCGCAGGAAGTCGAAGTGCAGGTGCTCGAGGTCGATTCGGTCAAGCGGCGTATTTCGCTCGGTCTCAAGCAGACCATGCGCAATCCCTGGGAGGTGTTCGTCGAGAAATTCCCGGTCGGCTCTACGGTCGAAGGCGAGGTCAAGAACAAGACCGAGTTCGGCCTGTTCCTGGGGCTCGAAGGCGACGTCGACGGCATGGTTCATCTGTCCGACCTCGACTGGAAACTGCCGGGCGAGCAGGTCATCGACAACTTCAAGAAGGGCGACATGGTCAAGGCCGTGGTGCTCGATGTCGATGTCGAAAAGGAGCGCATCTCGCTTGGCGTCAAGCAGCTGGAAGGCGATCCGTTCGCCGAACCCGGCGACGTCAAGAAGGGCGCGGTCGTGACCTGCGAAGTGCTCGACGTGAAGGAAGGCGGCATCGATGTGAAGATCGCCGGCACCGACTTCACCACCTTCATCAAACGGTCCGAGCTTGCCCGGGACCGCAACGATCAGCGCACCGAGCGTTTCGCGGTCGGCGAAAAGGTCGATGCCCGGGTGATCCAGTTCGACAAGAAGGCCCGCAAGGTGCAGGTCTCGATCAAGGCGCTCGAAGTCGCCGAGGAAAAGGAAGCCATCGCGCAATATGGCTCATCCGACTCGGGTGCGACGCTCGGCGACATTCTCGGCACCGCGCTCAAGCAGCGGACCGACAAGTAAGCCCTTTCGGCTTGCGGCAAGACATGGGCCCCGGTTTCGACCGGGGCCTTTTTTCGGGGGCTGCCCCGGTCGTCAAGCGGAAGCGACGCCGTCCTTTGGACGGCTATGCCGGCCATCCATGTCTTGGTTCACGAAATGAAGACGTGGATGCCCGCGACAAGCGCGGGCATGACGAAACACAACGATCTTCAGGTCTTGTTTTCTTCAAATTGCGCAGCAATTGATGTAATCAGGACATGAGATATTTAAGGCTATGAAGCGAAGACGGCATACCCCCTTCAAGGATTGCTTCGGGAGAGTTTTCGATGTCGCTTGACTCAGATGTCATCGTCGACCG
>Ga0210394_10004744_pt1 | contig 15649 bp, 13 predicted proteins | sample IncBWC12MmetaG_FD_160121 | JGI IMG/M metagenome (GOLD analysis project Ga0210394, IMG submission 160121) | Forest soil microbial communities from Barre Woods Harvard Forest LTER site, Petersham, Massachusetts, United States - Inc-BW-C-12-M | ecosystem: Environmental > Terrestrial > Soil >... | reverse complement strand
CAGCGACGATGTGGATATCATCGGCCAGGCCATCGGCGCCGCGCAGAGCGCGCTCGATGCCGGCGTCCCCGGCGTCCTCGGAATTCACATCGAGGGGCCATTCCTCAATTGGGCGCGCCGCGGGGTGCACGATCCGAAACATCTGCGCTTGCTCGAAGGCAGTTTGGTCTCCCTGCTGTGCGGCTTAAGCTCGGGGCGGACGCTTTTGACCTTGGCGCCGGAGATGACCACCACCGAGATGATCGCGAAGCTCGCGGCGAGCGGTGTATTGGTATCGGCGGGACACAGCAATGCGACTTATGCGGAAACCACGGCGGCGATCGCGCACGGCGTCCGCGGCTTCACGCATCTGTTCAACGCCATGGCGCGCCTGGAGCCGCGCCAACCGGGGATTGTCGGCGCGGCGCTATACGACACCGCCACCTGGTGCGGAATCATCGTCGACGGGCATCATGTCGACCCGGTGATGCTCAAGTTGGCGCTGCGCTGCAAGCGCCACGACCGGTTCATGCTGGTTACCGATGCGATGCCTCCGGTTGGATCCCCTGAGCCCACCTTCGTGCTGCAAGGCAAGACGATAACTGTCGTCGATGGAGTCTGCAGCGACGAAAATGGCACGCTTGCCGGTACCGCACTCGATATGGCAACTGCGGTGCGCAATGCGGTTTCTCTGTTGGACCTGAGCATTGCCGAAGCCGCGCGCATGGCCAGCGAATATCCGGCAGAGTTCCTGGGGCTAGGTCACGAGCTCGGGCGGATCGCGCCGGGGCTGCGGGCGAATCTGGTGCTGCTGGACGATGATCTTAAGGTGCAGCGCACTTGGATCGAAGGTCTGGCGTCCGACTAGTTCTTCGGTCTTGAAAATTTGACGCTGCCCAGCGCATCGAAAAGACTGCGTTGCGGGCGCGCTGCGCATTCCGCCAGCAGCGCGGGTCCGAATGCGCCGAATGCGCCGGAGTCGTACACGTGGCTGCCGGAGCTTGCGACCGCAAAACCAAACAACCACATCATGATGGTGTTGGCACTCTCGGCATCCTTGCGAGCAAGGTCCACATGGCGAGCCGAGAATGTCGCGCAATCCAGCGTCGAAAGATCCATCGGGTTTTTGCTGTCGGGCTTCACCGCGGCAAGCGCATCCAGCAAACTTTCGTTCGGGTTGTTCTTGCACTCCGCATCCAGGCCAAATCCGAAGCCAGCCAGCGCCTCTCCATACATGTAATGCGAGCCGGACTTTGCGACCGAATACCCGAACAGCCACATCACCATGTTGATCGGATCCGCGGCGGGCAGCGGGGCGGCGGTCCCCACCATCTCGTTTTGGTATTTGGCGCAGGTGGTGGTGGCGAGATTGACTTCGGCGGCGCGGCTCATGCCGGGCCAAAGGCACACGAATAAAAGACAGCCGCCGATAATTTTCATCGATTGACCTCGTCGAACACGTGAGGACTTCAAGTCCGGGTGGGCAGCAGCCGCGCGACCAGCGGCGCGAACCGGCCGGATATTACCCAAGATCTCGCCGCTTCGATATCCGGCGCGAAATAGCGATCGACGGCGTAAAAAGGCACCTCCTTGCGGATGGCGGCGTGAACTTGCTCGAGCGTCGACGAGGACCTCGATGGACGGTGAAAATCGATGCCCTGGGCCCCAGCCAACAATTCAATGCCGATAACCGCCGCCGCATTGTCCACCATGGAACGCAGACGCCGCGCCGCATGGGTCGCCATGCTGACATGATCTTCCTGATTGGCGGAGGTCGGAATCGAATCGACGCTGGCAGGCGCCGCAAGGGTCTTATTTTCCGACACCAGGGCGGCCGCCGTCACCTGTGCAATCATGAATCCGGAATTGAGACCGCTGTTTTCCACCAAGAAGGCGGGCAGCCCGCTCATCTTGGGATCCACCAATACCGCGGTGCGCCGCTCTGAAAGGCTGCCGATCTCTGCGATCGCGAGCGCCAGCGTATCGGCGGCAAATGCCACGGGCTCGGCGTGAAAGTTTCCGCCGGACAGCACATCGCCCCCTTCGGTAAACAGCAGCGGGTTGTCCGTCACGGCATTGGCCTCGATACCCAGGGTCGCGGCACAGTTTCGCATCAGATCCAGGCAGGCGCCCATCACCTGCGGCTGACAGCGAAAGGAATAAGGATCCTGCACGCGCGCGCAGTCCAGGTGCGAGGCGCGAATTTCGCTGCCGGCAATCAACTCGCGATATTCGCGCGCAACGGCGATCTGGCCCGGCTGTCCGCGCACCTGTTGAATGCGCGCATCGAAAGGCGAGTCGCTGCCCTTCAAGGCATCGACCGACATGGCGCCGGCAACCACGGCGGCGGCAAATAAATCTTCCGCGCCGAACAGTCCCCCGAGCGCAAGTGCCGTGGAAACCTGCGTGCCGTTGATCAGCGCCAGACCCTCCTTGGCGTGCAGTTTGATGGGCTCGAGTCCCGCCAGGCGCAGTCCATCTGCCGCGGGCAACACCTTGCCGCGTACGCGCACACGACCTAAGCCCAGCAGCGTGGCACTCAAATGCGCCAGGGGCGCGAGATCTCCGGATGCGCCCACCGATCCTTGCGCCGGAATCACCGGGTACACTTCATGCTCGAGCAGGGCGAGCAGAGCATCCATGAGTCCCAAGGTGATGCCGGAGTGGCCGCGTGCCAGCGCATTGATTTTTAAAACGAGAATCAGGCGAACCACGCCATCCGGCAGTGCATCGCCCACGCCGGCCGCGTGCGACAGCAGCAGATTCCGCTGCAGCAGCTCGAGTTGTTCGGCGGGAATGCGCGTCTGGGCCAGCAAACCGAAACCCGTGTTGATGCCATAGGCGGCCTCCCCGGCGGCCACGATCTTGTCCACCAATGCAGTGGCCTCCGCAATGCGAGCGCAATCGTGCGCCGACAGGCGAACCACCGCTGGCTGCTCGTAGATCCGCCGCAAGGCAGCCAGCGACAATGTGCCGGCGCGCATTTCCAGAGTGTTAGTCAAGAGCGTTCTATCATGGGCAGCTTCAGTCCCTGTTCGCGCGCGCATTCGATGGCGATGTCATAGCCGGCATCCGCGTGGCGCATGACGCCGGTTGCCGGGTCGTTCCACAGCACGCGGCGAATGCGCTTGGCCGCAGCCTCGCTGCCGTCGCAGACGATGACGAGGCCGGCGTGCTGCGAGTAGCCCATGCCGACGCCGCCGCCATGGTGAAACGATACCCAGGTCGCGCCGGAGGCCGTATTGAGCAACGCGTTGAGCAAGGGCCAGTCGGACACCGCGTCGGAGCCATCCTTCATCGCTTCGGTCTCGCGGTTTGGGCTTGCGACGGATCCTGAGTCCAGATGATCGCGGCCGATCACGATGGGCGCGGAGAGCTCGCCGCTCCTGACCATCTCATTGAACGCCAGTCCGAGGCGATGCCGCTGACCCAAGCCGACCCAGCATATGCGCGCCGGCAAGCCCTGGAAGTGGATTCGCGAACGCGCCATATCCAGCCAATGATGCAGGTGCGGATCGTCCGGGATCAGTTCTTTCACCTTGGCATCGGTTTTATAGATGTCCTCGGGATCACCCGACAGCGCCACCCAGCGAAACGGCCCGATGCCGCGGCAGAACAGCGGCCGTATGTATTCAGGCACGAAACCGGGAATATCGAAGGCCTGCGCGACGCCGGCATCGAACGCCACCTGCCGGATATTGTTGCCATAGTCGAATACCGGCAGCCCCATGCGCTTGAAACGCAGCAAGTATTCGACATGCTTGGCCATCGACCGGGTCGCAGCCGCGGCGGTGCCCTCGGGATCGCTTGCGCGCCGCTCGTCCCATTGTTCCACCGACCAGTCCTGCGGCAAGTAGCCGTTGACCGGGTCGTGAGCGGAGGTTTGATCGGTCAGGGCATCGGGTTTTATGCCGCGTTCGAGCAGCGCGTGCAGCACGTCGACAATATTGCCGAGCAGGGCCACTGAAATGGGCCGGCCCTGCTTTCTCGCCGTGGCGATCATCGCCAGCGCGGCATCCAATGTGCGCGCCTCCGCGTCGACGTAGCCGGTTTCGACGCGCTTGGCGATGCGACTTTGCCGGCATTCCACCGCCAGCAGGCTGGCGCCGGCCATGGTCGCCGCCAGGGGCTGCGCTCCGCCCATGCCGCCGAGGCCGGCGGTGAGAATCCATTTGCCGGAAAGGTCGCCGCCGAAATGCCGCCGCCCCATCTCGACGAAAGTCTCGTAGGTACCCTGCACGATGCCCTGGCTGCCGATATAGATCCACGAGCCGGCGGTCATTTGGCCGAACATCGCCAGACCCTTGCGATCGAGTTCGTGAAAATGTTCCCAAGTAGCCCAGTGCGGCACGAGATTGGAATTGGCGATGAGCACCCGCGGCGCGTCCGCATGGGTGGGGAACACGCCCACCGGTTTGCCGGACTGCACCAGCAATGTCTCCTCTTCGGTCAGAGTCTTGAGAGTCTCGACGATGCGATCGAAGCAGTTCCAATCGCGCGCCGCGCGCCCAATGCCGCCGTAGACCACGAGCTCCGCCGGATTCTCCGCGACCTCGGGGTCCAGGTTGTTCATCAACATGCGCAGCGGCGCTTCCGTCATCCACGAATGCGCGGACAGGATATTGCCGCGCGCCGCGCGGATACTTCTGGGTTTCAATGGAGCGAGCATGGCATTTCCTTAGGGGCGGAAGCGCCCGGACATTTCGTAGCGGGAACCGGGATAGCAGAGGCGTGCCACCGAGGCGATTTGACCGGCAGTCCAAGTTCTGCGAATGACGACCAAGCAGGGTTCGTCGCGCTGCATCGCCAAGAGCTGGCGCGTGCGCTCATCCGGCATCTCCGCGCGCAATAAATGTTCCGCCTCCTGCAGCGGCGCGACCTTGATCAAGTAATCGTGCGGAGTGGTCCGAGCGAAGTCCACGGTCAGGTAGTCGGGTGCGAGCTTGGGCAATACATAGCGGTCCTCCAGTTGGATGGGACGATCGTTCTCGAAGTGCACGATCAACGAGCAAAACAACTCGCTGCCCGGCACGATGCAAAAATCATCCGCGAGTTCCGCCGCCGCTTCAATCCGCTGCAGCGAAACGATTTCGGAGCGATGGACGTGGCCGCGGGCGCGAATCTCCTCGGCGATGCCGCGAATCTCCAGTGGATGCGCGCGTGCATGCCGGTCCGCGACGAAGCTGCCGATTCCGGCAATCCGCACCAAGATGCCTTCATCGCGCAGTTCGCGCAGCGCGCGGTTGGCGGTCATGCGCGATACGCCGAATGACTTGACGATGTCGTTCTCGGAAGGAACGCGCGTCGAGGTTCCCCAGTTGCCGGAACCGATGTTGTCCAAGATGTGCCGCTTGACCTGCAAGTACAGCGGCTGCTGCGAAATATTGGGCCTGCTCATGGTACGAATATAAGCTGTATATACAGGTACAGTCAACCAGGGCTCACAGCAGCGCGGCGGCACCCAGGCGCCGCACCGATTCGGTGAACTGGCGGCATAGGTCGTCTTCGAGCCGGTGGCGGCCGTTTTTTATCACCCAACGACCGGCCACCATGACGTCGCGGATGGCGGCACTGCCGCCCGCGAACAGCAGATGGTCCAGCGCGGTGTCCGCCGCCGCGCCCACCATGGATGGATGCGCCGCGTCGAGCACCAGCCAATCGGCACGGCGTCCGGCCGCAATCGTTCCCGCCGGCTGGCCGAGCGCCTGTGCGCCGTTTACCGCGGCGTCTTGCCACAAGCGCGTGCCCACATGCGGCTCGGCCCGCGTCGCGAGCACGCTGCGTTGCTTCTTGCGCAGCCGTTGCTGGTACTCCAGCCAACGCAACTCTTCCGCCGGGTTGACGCTGGATTGGCTGTCGGAGCCAATGCAAAGACGCCCGCCGGATTTGAGAAAACGCGCCGTATCGAATAACCCGTCGCCCAGATTGGCTTCGGTACTGATCGACACGCAGACGGTTGCGTTGCTCGCAGCGATGCCGTTCAACTCCGCCGGTGTCGCGTGAGTGGCATGCACCAGACACCAGTGCGGTGTCAGCAGCGCCTGGTCGAGCAGCAACTCGATGGGACGTCGGCCCGTCGCGGCCGCACAGGCGCGCACCTCGCGCAATTGCTCCGCGACATGGATGTGCACCGGCATGGTCGCATCGATGCTGCGCAGCGCGAGCGCGACCCGCCGCAAAACGTCGAGCGGTACCGCGCGCAGGCTGTGAAACGCAGCTCCGGTGCGCAAGCTGCGCGAACCGCGCCGCCGATCCGCGCTCACTTGATCTGCGAGTGCTTTCAAGTATGCATCGGTTTCCAGCGCGAAGCGCGCTTGCTCCGGCTTGAGCGGCTGTGCGCCGAAATCCCCGGTCTGATACAGCGTCGGCAAAAACGTCAAGCCGATGCCTGCGGCAGCGGCAGCATCGCCGATCGCTTCCCACAATGGGTTTGCATGCAGGTATTGCGCGCCGCTGGTTTGCCGGTGCAGGTAGTGGAATTCGGCTACCGAGGTATAACCGGCTTTGAGCATTTCCACGAACAGCTGTGTCGCCACGATCTGCAGGTCGTACGGCGCAATGCGATTCGCCAATGCATACATTGCTTGCCGCCACGTCCAAAAACTATCGCGCGCGGAGAGCCGAAATTCAGTATTGCCGGCCATCGCGCGCTGGAACGCGTGGCTGTGCGCATTGGGCATCCCGGGCACGACGATGCCGTCGATGTGCTCGACGTTGTCGGCTGGCGCGGGCGTCGCCGCGCCGGCCGCGGCGACGCCGATCTCGGCGATGAATCCCTGTTCCGAGACGGCGACGTGCACGTCATGAGCCCAGCCCTGCGGCAAATACGCGGACTTCAAACGGTAGTTCGGCATCTTGGCTGTATCATACTTACTGCGGCATTCAGCGGACGACCCAGTGCAAAAATCTTCGGACCACGAATGGGATGAGGTTTGGATAGGCGCGAGCATTGCGACGATGGCGGCGGGCGCGGGCTCATACGGCAGCATCGAAAACGCCGCGCTGGCGGTGCGCGGAGAACGCATTGCGTGGATCGGCACGGCCGCCGAAGGACGGCGCCGGGCCGCGACGCAGGCTCTGACCATTCACGAAGGCCGCGGGCTTTGGATAACTCCCGGGCTGATCGACTGCCACACGCACTTGGTGTACGGCGGAAATCGTGTGGCGGAGTTCGAGCAAAGACTCTGCGGAAAATCCTACGAAGACATTGCGCGAGCCGGCGGCGGCATCTGGGGGACGGTGCAAGCCACGCGCGCGGCAACCCATGAGGAGCTCTACGATTCGGCGCTGCTGCGGCTGCTACGCTTGATGGCCGAAGGTGTGACGACCATCGAGATCAAGTCGGGGTACGGGCTGGAACTAGAAGTTGAACGCCGGCTGCTCGAAGTGGCGCGTGATCTGGGCGAGAACCAACAAGTCTGCATCAAGAAAACTTTTCTCGGCCTACATTCCCTGCCGCCGGAATTTTCTGCGGATCGTGCAGCGTTCGTGAACGAGGTCACCGGACCCTGGCTTGAGTCCCTGGCCGCGGCTGGCCTGGTCGACGCCGTCGATGCATTCTGCGAAGGCATAGCCTTTAGCGCAGGGGAAACCGAAAGCTTGCTGCGGGCGGCAAAGACAATCGGGCTTCCCGCTCACCTGCATGCCGGCCAGCTGAGCGACATGGGCGCCGCGCAATTGGCCGCGAAATGGGGCGCGCTGTCGGCGGACCACCTGGAATACCTGAGCGTGGACGGCGCGCACACGATGGCGGCCGCCGGCACCGTTGCGGTCATGCTGCCCACCGCGTATTTCACTTTGCGACAGACACATCCGCCCGACGTTGCATTGCTGCGGCGTGCCGGCGTGCCGCTCGCAGTGGCCACCGACTGCAATCCGGGAACTTCCCCCTGCACCTCCATCCTCATCGCGCTGAACATGGCCTGCACGCTGTATGGCTTGACGCCCGAAGAAGCGTTGGCAGGTGTCACGCGCCAAGCGGCGCGGGCACTCGGCGTGCTGGACGATGTCGGGACGATTGAAGTAGGCAAAAGAGCGGATCTGGCGATTTGGCGCATCGAGCGGCCGGCAGAGCTCTGTTACTGGCTCGGTGCAAATCCCTGCGTTGGGGTGATGTACCGGGGAAAAGTTCGCGGCGGACTTTAGCAGACCGTCATCACGCTGCACGCCTCGCCAGGAAGCGGGCAAGACTTGGACCGATCGACAGCACGACGAAAAATCGCGCCGTCTGCATTGCAACGACGAAGGGCACATTGGCCTTGCTGTTTGCCGCGATGATGGCTACCGAGTCCACGCCGCCGGGACAGGTCGCCAGATACGCCGTCAAGGGATCGACGCCCGCTACAGCCGCGAGCAGGTAGCCAATTCCTGCGCAGATCGCGATGAGGGTCAGTATCGACGCGAGCAGCCGCGGAAATGCGCGCGCGGCGTGAACGAGAATCGGCCGGGTGAAGCGCAGGCCGATGCTCCAGCCGATGACCGCGTAGCTCGGCGCCAGCAGCCACGGCGGCAATTCGATGATCAATAGTCCCGTGTCCTGCAGCACCGCGCCCAAGAGCATCGGCAGCAGCAGTGCTCCGACGGGGATTCGCAGCCGGGGACCTACGAGAGCGCCGACGCCCGCGACTGTCACAGTGGCGACGAATGAATCCCACGCCACGGGCGGAAACCAGATGACTTGCGATACCGCGCCTGCGGATCCCAGCCAGATCCTCGATACCAGCGAAGCAATAATGGCGATCAACGCCACGCGCAGATACTGCATGAAGGCAACCAGCCGCACATCTTCGCCGTACGCTTCGGCCATCAACGTCATGACCATCGCCGCTCCAGGAAACGATCCCCATATCGCCGCGGTACCGGGCAGCACCCGCCAACGCATCAATAACCAGCCGAGCGCACCGCTGGCTGCGAGTACGGAAATCACGGCGCCGAGAAACAGCGGCCAATTGTGGAGAATTTCCACCAGCAAGGGCAGCCGGAAGGCGCGAGCTAGCATGCAGCCGATCACGGCTTCGGCGGCGACGAAACCGCCGCTCGGTATCCTCACCGATCCTTCGGCCGCGGCCACCCCGATCGCCGCCGCAAGACATCCGAGCATGTTGGCGGCGGGTAAGCCGGCCGCCTCGAACAGCGGAATCACGGTACATGACAGAATCAGAAGAACCGTCCACTGGAGACCTGGCTTGCGGCCGCGAAGCGATGATAAATTCACGGGATTCAAGATTGCGGGCGGCCTGGGGCGGAAGTCAACGCCGCCCAATCTGCGAGGGGAGGGAAAATGCGCCGGCGTGGGAATAAGATCGGCCATGGCTAAGGGATCTCGCCGCGGACGACCTCCGCATGATGATGTGCTGACGCCCGCGGAATGGCGCACCGTACACGCCGTGAAGCATGGCATGACGAGCCGTCAGATCGCGGAACGCCGCGGCATCAGCATCGATGCCGTCAAGTACCACGTCGCGAACGCCGTAGCGAAATTGGGTATCGCCAATCGGCGGGAATTGCGGCAATGGCATGTAGCGCCAAAGGGCAGTGCTCTCGAGGAGGCCGGTATGAGTACGCAAATGAAGCTCGGACCCATCGCGCAGATTGCGAGATCGGTGCGCGACATAAAGCAATCACAAGAGTGGTACAGCAACGTGCTCGGCCTGCCGCACCTCTACACCTTCGGCAATCTCGCATTCTTTGACTGCGGCGGAATCCGGCTGATGTTGAGTACGGAGTCGCCGGCGCCGTCCGCGGAATCCATTCTGTACTTGCGAGTCGCGGACATCACCGCCGTTCACGAACTCCTCAAATCCCGCGGAGTCGAATTCATCAACGCTCCGCACATGATTCACCGACACGCCGACGGGACGGAAGAATGGCTGGCGATGTTCAAGGATCCCGAAGGCCGGCCATTGGGGATCATGGCGCAGGCGCGGCCGTCTTAGCCCGCGATTCGCTTGCGAACCGCGGCGGTGAATCTCGTTGCGGCGACGCTCTGCGCCGGGTGTCTTGCTTCCATCGCGTGCCGCGCCGACCAAGCATCGCCGCAAGCGATCGAAGAATTGGTAGTGACGAGCGAGCGCGCGGGGCCCGGCATGTGGCACGTGCATCGCGGCGCCGCCAATGTGTGGATATTGGGCAGCATAGCGCCGCTGCCCCGGAACATTACCTGGCGATCGAAACAAGTGGAATCGGTACTCGAAAGCACGAGCCAGGTGCTGGTACAAAAGCCGCTCGAAATCAGCATCCCTAGAATTCTGTGGATGCTGATCGCCGATCGGTCGCTGCTCATGGTGCGCGGGGGGAAAAGACTCAAGGACGTGTTGCCGCCGGATCTGCACGCCCGATTCGCCGCACAGCGGGGCAAAGTCAGCGACGATGCCAACAAATGGGAACGCTTTCGGCCGATCATCGCGGCCGCGTTTTTGCAGCAAGCGGCCTTTCACCAAGTCAATCTGTCCATGCGGCTGGACTTAGGCGCTGCACTGCGAATTTTGGCCAAAAAGCACGGTGTGCGCGTCGAGGAGGTCAAGGTCGCCGGGGTGGGAGACATGCTGGAAGCGCTGCAGACGATGAGCCCGGCAACGGAGCGCACTTGCGTCGACGCGTCGCTGACCACCATCGAAAGCGGTCTGCCGCGACTCATCGATCGGGCTCAGGCCTGGGCCAGCGGCAATGTCGAGCGTCTCGAGAGTCTGCCGGAATTCAAGGAAGTGGATGCGTGCCGCGCCGCGCTCGATGCGGGCCGCGGCGCCGCGGATGTGATCACGCGCATTCGTCAGACATGGCTCAGCACCATCGAAAAGTATCTGCAGAACCCAGGGACCACCATTGCCGTCGTGAATTTGGATTTGTTGCTCGAGCGCGGTGGTTTGCTCGATGAGCTTCGCGCCAAGGGCTACGAGTTTGAAGCGCCCTGAGAATCGCGCAGTTATACTTGCCGCAACGCACCAATTACCTTGACACCCGGACGGCCGGTTCCTACAATCGCCGGCCTTTGTCTCAAGGGCGCAAGGTTCGGGCGTATGCGCCCGTAAATTTAAGGATTGCAGCAACTCACCGCTTTTCGATGGGGCGGTCTCTAAAGGTATTTATGGCGACGACCACCCAACTCATCCGCACCGGCCGCAACGAACCTGCTTGGAAATCCAAGGTTCCGGCGCTGGCGTCTTCGCCGCAAAAGCGCGGCGTGTGCACACGCGTGTACACGACGACCCCGAAGAAGCCGAATTCGGCTTTGCGCAAGGTGTGCCGCGTACGCCTGACCAACGGCTACGAGGTGTCGAGCTACATCGGCGGCGAGGGCCATAACCTGCAAGAACACTCGGTGGTGTTGATTCGCGGCGGCCGCGTCAAGGATCTACCCGGAGTGCGTTATCACACGGTGCGTGGCGCGCTCGATTGCGCAGGCGTCAGCGATCGCCGCCAAGGTCGTTCCAAGTACGGCGCCAAACGTCCCAAAAAATAGCCGATAGGCCAAAGGTTTTCCATGTCCCGCAGAGCAGCAGCCCCCCACCGCACGATCCTTCCCGATCCGAAATTCGGCAACGACATGTTGGCCAAGTTCATCAACATGGTGATGGAGCGCGGCAAGAAGTCCGCCGCCGAAAAGATTGTCTATGGAGCGATTGATCGCATCGGCGACAAGAGTGGGCGTCCGGGTGGCGAGGCAATTGCTGTATTGCAGCAAGCACTGGACAACGTCAAACCTGTGGTCGAAGTCAAATCGCGCCGCGTCGGCGGCGCCACCTATCAGGTGCCCGTCGAAGTGCGCGCAAACCGCCGTCAGACGCTCGCGATGCGCTGGGTGATCGAAGCGGCAACGGCGCGCAGCGAGAAATCAATGGCGCATCGGTTGGCCGCGGAATTGATGGAGGCCGCCGAGAATCGCGGCGCCGCCGTGCGCAAGCGTGAGGACACTCACCGCATGGCCGATGCGAACAAGGCATTCGCGCACTACCGCTGGTAGGGCGCAGCGGCCAACCGCCGGCTGGTAATAGGCCGACGGCCCCATATATAGAGAGCATCGAAGACGGCCCGCGGGGCCGTCTTAACACTTGAGGATCTGATCGTGGCACGCACTACGCCCATAGAGCGCTACCGAAACATCGGTATATCCGCTCATATCGACGCGGGAAAGACAACCGCGACGGAGCGTATTTTGTTTTACACCGGCGTGTCCCACAAGATCGGCGAAGTTCACGACGGCGCGGCGGTCATGGACTACATGGAACAGGAGCAGGAGCGCGGCATCACCATCACGGCCGCGGCGACCACTTGTTTTTGGAAGGGAATGGACAAGGGCTTCCCTGAACACCGCATCAACATCATCGATACCCCGGGGCACGTCGATTTCACCATCGAAGTGGAGCGCAGCCTGCGGGTGCTGGATTCGGCGGTTGCCGTTTATTGCGCCGTGTCCGGCGTGCAGCCGCAGTCCGAGACCGTATGGCGCCAGATGAACAAGTACGGCGTGCCGCGGGTCGCTTTCGTGAACAAGATGGACCGCGCCGGCGCCAACTTCCTGCGCTGCGTCGAACAGATCAGGACGCGCCTGCGCGGCAATCCGGTGCCCATTCAATTGCCGGTCGGCGCCGAGGAGAGCTTCGTAGGCGTGGTCGATCTCGTCAAGATGAAGGCGATCTGGTGGGATGACGAGACCCAGGGTATGAAGTTCGAGTACCGCGAGATTCCGGCCGACATGCGCAAGGAATGCGAGGCATGGCGCGCCAAAATGATCGAAGCGGCCGCGGAGGGCGACGAGAACCTGCTCACCAAGTACTTGGAGAGCGGCACCTTGAGCGACGCCGAGATAAAGAGGGGCCTGCGCGAGCGCGCCCTGAAGAACGACATCTGTCTGGTGACCTGCGGTTCGGCCTTCAAGAACAAGGGTGTGCAGGCCGTGCTCGATGCGATCGTCGAGTACATGCCATCCCCCACGGAAGTGCCGCCCGTCAAGGGCCAAAGCGAGAGCGGCGAGCCCATGACTCGCAAGGCTGACGACGTCGAGCCGTTCGCCGCGCTGGCATTCAAGATTTTGAACGACCCGTTCGTGGGCAATCTCACGTTTTTCCGCGTCTATTCGGGCACGCTGAATTCAGGCGATCAGGTGTTCGTTCCCAACCGCAATCGCAACGAGCGCATCGGCCGCCTGCTGCAGATGCATGCCAGCGATCGCTCCGAAATCAAAGAAGTACGCGCCGGCGACATCGCCGCCGCGGTGGGATTGAAGGACGTCACCACCGGCGACACTCTCTCGGACCTGAACAAGGTCATTATTTTGGAAAAGATGGAGTTCCCGGAGCCCGTGATCTCCGTGGCCGTGGAACCGAAGACCAAGGTCGACCAAGAGAAAATGGGGCTCGCCCTGCAGCGCCTGGCGAAGGAGGATCCTTCCTTCCGTGTGCATACCGACCCGGAGTCCGGCCAGACCATCATCGAAGGCATGGGCGAGCTGCATCTGGAAATCATCGTCGACCGCATGAAGCGCGAATTCAAGGTCGATGCGAACGTCGGCAAGCCGCAGGTCGCATATCGCGAAACCATTCGCAGCACCGTGGAGTCGGAAGGCAAATTCGTGCGCCAATCCGGCGGCCGCGGTCAATACGGCCATGTGTGGCTGAAGATCGAACCGCTGGGCGCAGGCAAGGGCTACGAATTCGTCAACGGCATCGTCGGCGGTGCCGTTCCCCGCGAATTCATTCCGGCCGTGGACAAAGGCATCCAGGAAGCGGTGCAAACCGGGGTGCTCGCCGGTTATCCGATCGTCGATGTGAAAGTGACCATTTTCGACGGCTCGTACCACGATGTGGACTCGAACGAAATGGCCTTCAAGATCGCCGGTTCGATGGGCTTCAAGGAAGGTTTCCGCAAGGCCAAGCCGGTCCTGCTCGAGCCCATCATGAAGGTCGAAGTGGTGACGCCGGAAGATTACTACGGCGACATCGTCGGCGATCTGAATCGCCGCCGCGGCCAAATCGTCGGCATGGAAGAATCGCCGTCGGGCAAGGTCGTCACCGCCGAGGTGCCGCTTGCCGAGATGTTCCAGTACTCGACCTCCATGCGCTCCATGAGCCAGGGCCGTGCGAACTATACGATGGAGTTCGCCAAGTACATGGAAGTCCCGACCAATGTCGCGGACGCCGTCATGAAGAAAGCTTCTTAAGATCCGAAACGACCACTAATTTTACGAGGTACTTGCCGTGTCGAAGGGGAAGTTTGAGCGAACGAAGCCGCACGTGAACGTGGGGACGATTGGGCATGTAGATCATGGCAAGACGACCTTGACGGCGGCGTTGACCAAGGTGATGGCGGAGAAGTACGGCGGGGAGTTCAAGGCCTACGATCAGATAGACAAGGCGCCGGAGGAGCGGGCGCGCGGGATCACGATAGCGACGGCGCACGTGGAGTATCAGAGCGAGGCGCGCCACTACGCGCACGTGGACTGTCCGGGGCATGCCGATTACGTGAAGAACATGATTACGGGTGCGGCGCAGATGGACGGGGCGATATTGGTGGTCTCGGCGGCCGATGGTCCGATGCCCCAGACGCGCGAGCACATATTGCTGGCGCGGCAAGTGGGGGTGCCCTACATCGTGGTGTACATGAACAAGGCGGACATGGTCGATGATGCGGAGCTGTTGGAGCTGGTGGAGCTTGAGGTGCGGGATTTGCTGACGCTGTACAAGTTTCCCGGGGACAAGACCCCGATCATCACGGGCTCTGCCTTGAAGGCGCTGGAGGGGGATGGCAGCGAGATCGGGGTGCCCTCGGTACTGAAGCTGGTCAAGGCGCTGGATGAGTACATTCCGGTGCCGAAGCGGGCGATTGAAGGGGCGTTTTTGATGCCGGTGGAGGATGTCTTTTCGATTGCCGGGCGCGGCACGGTGGTTACGGGGCGCATCGAGCGCGGGGTGGTGAAGGTCAACGATGAGGTGGAGATTGTGGGGATCCGCCCGACCGCCAAGACCACCTGCACGGGGGTGGAGATGTTCAGGAAGCTCTTAGATGAGGGGCAGGCGGGGGACAATGTGGGGGTACTGTTGCGGGGCACGAAGCGCGAGGAAGTCGAGCGTGGGCAGGTATTGTGCAAGCCCGGCAGCATCAATCCGCACACCAAGTTTGAAGCCGAGGTGTATGTGCTGACCAAGGAGGAGGGCGGGCGGCATACGCCGTTCTTCAAGGGCTACCGGCCGCAGTTCTACTTTCGCACCACCGATGTGACGGGGGCGGTGGAGCTGCCGGAGGGCACCGAGATGGTGATGCCCGGGGACAACATCAAGATCGTGGTGGAGCTGATCGCCCCGATTGCGATGGAACAGGGTCTGCGTTTCGCCATCCGCGAGGGCGGTAAAACCGTCGGCGCCGGCGTCGTCGCCAAGGTTTTAGCGTAATATCCGTCCCCCAATTATAGGATGGGGCCAAACAGCCCCGAAAATTTATGGCAAACCAGAACATACGTATTCGCCTGAAGGCTTTCGATCATCGCTTGATCGATAAATCGGCGCGTGAAATCGTCGATACCGCGAAGCGGACCGGCGCGACCGTCAAAGGTCCGGTGCCGCTGCCCATCAAAATGGAGCGCTTTACCGTACTGACCGCGCCGCATGGCGACAAAGACGCGCGTGACCAGTTCGAAATCCGCACGCACAAGCGTCTGATGGACATTTTGAACCCCACG
>Ga0210394_10004743_pt1 | contig 15650 bp, 8 predicted proteins | sample IncBWC12MmetaG_FD_160121 | JGI IMG/M metagenome (GOLD analysis project Ga0210394, IMG submission 160121) | Forest soil microbial communities from Barre Woods Harvard Forest LTER site, Petersham, Massachusetts, United States - Inc-BW-C-12-M | ecosystem: Environmental > Terrestrial > Soil >... | reverse complement strand
TCGTCATACCCGAAAACAAGGCAATCAAGGATGTCGTAGCACTCACAGTGCGCGACATCGCAATCACACACCGTCCTCACGACGTCGAGAAATCCGTGCGGCGCAACGGTCCGATGCTCAGGGCCTGGCTGAAGCAGATTGAAAACACCGACGCGGCCGACCAGGACCTGGCGCGGGCGCGTTTCCTGGTGGGCCGCTCCCTGTACGGCCAGGGCAAGTACGAGAAGTCGGCTCGCTGGATGCTCACACAGTTCTTGGGCAAGCATCCCGATATTTCACCAGAGGACAAATGGGAAGGCTGGATGGAGGTCGCCAAGAGTCTCGTTAACGCGGATGATCTCGAGGGCGCCCGCCACGCCGCGCTGCAGGCGCTCGCCTTGTGCCCACGCTTGGCTGAATCCTACGTGCTCCTCGCTGACATCAAGAGCCGGATCCGAGAACGGCCAGGGGACATTCTGAAGCTGCTCGAGGTGGCCGAATCCTGCGGCTCCGAGAGCTACGGCACCCACGAGCACAACCCCATGCTGGTGGGGTTTGAGGCGGCGCTCATCGGCTCGGAAAGCCAGTTCAGGCTCGCCCGTTTCGGAGAGGCGCTTTTGCTCGCCGACCGGGCGCTGGCGCTGCGACCCTCAGACGCTCGCGCGCGCGCCGCCTGGCAAAAGGCCGCAGACGCCTCGAAGGCAAGGCTGGCGGAGCCGCAGACGGTCGAGGGGGTGCCATGGGCGGCGCAACCACAACCCAGTGGTCCCTCGACCGCCCCGATCTTTGTCGTGTCCAGCGGGCGCTGCGGGTCAACGCTGGTGTCCAACATGCTGCGCCTTCACCCCGACATCCTCAGCCTGTCGGAGTTCATGATCATGATCAGCCCGGGCGAGTTTGCGGGCGGCGGCGCTCCCGTCTACGGCCCGCAGTTCTGGGCGCTGCTGAGCACTCCTCGCAAGCGGATGACGCTGATGTACCGCTACGGGATTGTCTTCGACGAGGTTCTGTATCGCCCCGGCCCAGGGCGCCGGTTCACGGCTGAGACCGGCGTGCCGCCCATCCTTCTGACGGCGCTGCCGCATCTGACCTCGGAGCCCGAAAAGCTTTATGACGAGATCCAAGATTTCGTCCTCGCGCAGGGCCCCCACCCGATCGGGAGGCACTACATCCAATTGTTCGAGTGGCTGCGGGAGCGCTTCGAAAAGAAGCTGTGGATTGAGCGATCCGGGAGCATCCTGGCGGACCTGAGCGGGCTGATTGAGAACTTCCCGGACGCGCGTTTTGTTCATATGTATCGCGACGGTCGCGAGTGCGCGATCTCGATGAAGCAACACAGTGCCTTCCGCCTGTCGATCCTTACGGGCCGGCTGATGGAGGCGATAGGAATCGACCCGTTCAACACTGACGAGCCGCCTCACGCAGAGGTCCCAGCCCAGCTGAAGGCTTTCATGCCTGAGTCGTTCGACGTCGATGCGTTTTGGAAGTACCACCTACCGGTCGAGAAGTTGGGCGCCAGCTGGCAGAACGCAGAGAAGACGGCGATCTCCCTCCTGTCACAGTTGCCGGCCGGTCGCGTCCATCAGCTCAGCTACGAGAACCTGGTCGCCGCTCCCCAGAACGAGCTGACCAGCCTCATGCGTTTCGTCGGCTTGCCGGAACCGGACGACGAATGGCTACGATCGGCTTCGGCGTTGGTCAAGGTCAAGCCCCCCGCGTGGCCGCAGCTACCCGACGGCGAACGCGAGCGGCTTGACGAGTCGTGTCGCTTCGCGATGGGACTGCTCTATGGCGGGGAAATCCTCTCGCCGCTTGAGCCGGTCCTGACCAATCCCTAGGCCGGGGCCGTGGTCGATCCGAAACTGTTGGGGGAGACCGTACGTTGTTAACAGAGACGGTCTCTGAAAGGCGACCCGCCCCGTAAGATCGATTAAAGGTTTCAGGAGACGACAATGCTCAATTCGTTGCTCTCAAGGATCATCGCCGCCCCGGGCCGCTGGCTCCTGGTGCCGGCGCTAGGCGGGGCCGCCGTCGCCGCTCTGGCTGCGCTGGCAGTCAGCGCATCCGGATTGCCATTTACGACCGGCGTTCCGGCCGCCGCGACGAGCTCATGCGTCTCCACCCAGGCCCACCGCGCCGCGCTCTGCCTGCCCTCGCCGCCAGTGCTGAGGACCACCCTGCCGGTCTCCTTCGCACCGCAACCGGCGCCGCTGGTGACGCCGCCGAGGTTTACCGTCCGCCTGATGCCCGGATCCCCCATGACACCGGCTCAGCGCGCGCAGATGGCGACTCGCCAGGCTGACCTTCGTGCGGCCCTGGGTCTCGGCGCGGTCAACCGCTGACCGGCCGTTAGCGCCCGTCTGATTCCACCGTTTTGCCGGCGCTGAGCTCCTAAAGCTCGCGCCGGCTCCTTTTTAGAGCCGCCCCAGCGTCCAGCGCAAAATGTCGGCGTGCGGATATCAGCCAAGGCGGATTACGCAGTTCGGGCGGCAGTGGTGCTGGCGGCGGCCGGTACGGATAGGCCGCTCAAGGCGGAGACGATCGCCCTATCGCAGGAGATCCCACTCAAGTTCCTGCTCAATATCCTCAGCGACCTCAAACGGGCCAGGATCGTTGTCAGCCATCGCGGCAGCCAGGGCGGCTTTCAGCTGGCGCGCGAAGCGGCTGAAATCACAGTCGCCGACGTGATTCGAGCTGTGGAAGGCCCACTGGCCAGCGTGCACGAGATCCTGCCCGAAAACGTGCACTATCCCCCACCTTCTGAGTCCCTTCGCCAGGTGTGGATAGCCGTCCGTGCCAGCCTCCGCTCGGTGCTCGAAACGGTGACGATAGCCCACCTCGCCTCCGGTCATTTACCGAAATCAATCGTGGCACTCAGCTCCAGCCCCGAAGCCCTGACGGTGAGGCGCTAACCATTGACTCGGCCCCGATGAGGCGCTAAGCTCCCCGCTATCTCCATCGAGTCAGTGGAGATGGTGCAGTTGGGTTCGGGACTGGGAGGGGTTGGGTTGTCGCAGATCGACCCGCTGGTCGCGCTCGCCGGCCTTCTCGTCGGTTTCGTGGTGGGGCTTACCGGTATGGGCGGTGGGGCACTCATGACCCCGATCCTGGTGATCATCTTTCGGGTTCATCCTCTCGCCGCGATCGGTAGCGACCTCGTCGCCTCCCTGTTCATGAAGCCCGTGGGCGGCTTCGTGCACTGGCGCCAGCGAACCGTCGAGAAATCGATAGTCAAGTGGCTGCTCATCGGCTCGGTGCCGGCTGCGTTTGCCGGCGTTTTCGTCATCAGGCTATTCGGCGCGGGCGATGCCCTTCAGACCCACGTTCAGCTGCTGCTGGGAGCGGCACTTCTGGTCGCCTGCGTCGGCATAGTCGCCAAGAGCTACCTCGGCGCCCGCCGGCGCGCGCTCGACCAATCGAATGATGGAGGCCCGGTCACCAGCCGGCCTGGCCTGACGATCCTTGTCGGTGCCGTGGTCGGCCTCATCGTCGGCATGACCTCGGTCGGCTCCGGCTCGCTGATGATCGTCCTCCTCATGGTCGTTTATCCCACGCTGACGAGCCGCCGGCTAGTGGGAACGGACCTCGTGCAAGCGGTTCCTCTCGTCGGTGCCGCTGCCCTCGGTCACGTGCTGGTCGGGGATTTCACCCTCGGGTTGACCCTCTCGATCCTTGTCGGCAGCATCCCCGGGGTTTATGTCGGCTCGCGCCTCTCGGCGTCGGCGCCTGACATGGTCGTCCGGCCCATCCTCGTCTTCGTCCTCGCCGCCTCGGCGATGAAGCTCCTTGGCTTCAGCAACACAGAACTTCTGATAGGGCTGATCGTGCTGGCGCTCACCCTGCCGCCCGCCTGGCTCCTGATCGACGCCCAGACCCGAGCGCGCCCGCGCATCGTCCCCGCACCGGTGTCAGGCCACGACCGGGTCGCTTAGCCAGTCCAGACCGATCCCCATCGGCGCCCTTGGTAGTGTTTGGCGGCGATGTCTGACCACCTGATCAGCCCCTACGGCGGCACCCTGGTCGATCCGCTCGTCGAGGAGGGGCGCAGGCAGGAGCTGAAAGCGCGTTCGCGCGATTGGCCGTCGTGGGACCTGACCCAGCGGCAGCTCTGCGACCTGGAGCTGCTCATGACCGGCGCCTTCTCGCCGCTCAAAAACTTCATGGGCCGCCCCGACTACGAGACCGTTCGGGACAACATGCGCTTGACCGACGGCACCCTCTGGCCCATCCCGATCACGCTCGATGTATCAGCCGAGGTCGCCTCCCAGCTGGACAGCGGGTCGAGCCTGGCGCTGCGCGATCCGGAGGGCGTCGTCCTGGCCATCCTGCACGTTGCGTATGTCTGGCAGCCTGACCTGCAGCTCGAGGCTGAAGCGGTCTACGGGACCATCAACCGCGGGCACCCCTCGGTGGCCATGCTGCTGGACAGCGACCGGCACTGGTACGTCGCCGGCGAACTGGAGGGCTTGCAGGTTCCGCTTCACTACGACTACCGCGAGCTGCGTCACACGCCCGCTGAGCTGCGCGCGAGCTTTCAGCAGCGCGGCTGGCGCAAGATCGTCGCCTTTCAAACTCGAAACCCATTGCACCGCGCCCATTTCGAGCTGACGCTTCGCGCTGCCATGGGGGCGGAGGCAAACCTTCTCATTCACCCCGTCGTCGGCATGACGAAGCCGGGCGACGTCGACCACTACACGAGGGTCCGCTGCTACCAGGCGATCATGCCGAGCTACCCGCCAGGCACCGCGATGCTTTCGCTGCTTCCACTCGCGATGCGAATGGGAGGCCCGCGCGAAGCGCTCCTCCACGCGATCATCCGCCGCAACCACGGCGTCACCCACCTGATCGTCGGTCGCGACCACGCAGGACCCGGCAAGGATTCGGCGGGACGGCCTTTCTACGGCCCGTACGACGCGCAGGAGATGGTCAGCCTCTACGAGGATGAGCTCGGCGTCCAGATGGTGCCCTTCAAGGAGATGGTCTACGTCGAGGACCGCGACGCCTACATGCCCGATGACGAGGTGCCCAAGGGCACGCGCGTCCTATCTATATCGGGCACCGAGCAGCGTCGCCGGCTCAACGAAGGCACCGACCTACCGTCGTGGTTCACACCCCCGGCGGTCGCGGCGGAGCTGCGCCGCTCCTATCCGCCGCGCGCGACGCAGGGCTTCACGCTGTTCTTCACCGGGCTGTCGGGTTCCGGCAAGTCGACGATCGCCAACGCTGTCCTGGTCAAGCTGCTGGAGATCGGGGGCCGTCCGGTGACGCTGCTGGATGGAGACATCGTGCGGCGCCAGCTATCCTCGGAGCTCGGATTCTCCAAGGAGCACCGCGATCTCAACATCCGCCGCATCGGCTTCGTCGCCTCGGAGATCACAGGCAACGGCGGGATCGCGATCTGCGCCCCCATCGCGCCCTACGACGCCACGCGAAAGGAGGTGCGTCAATTGGTCGAGCCACGCGGCGGGTTTGTGTTGATCCATGTCGCGACACCGATCGAGGTGTGCGAGGAGCGGGATCGGAAGGGTCTGTATGCGAAGGCGCGTGCGGGCATCCTGAAAGAGTTCACTGGCGTCTCTGACCCCTACGAGGTGCCGCATGACGCCGACCTGATCATCGACACCACGGGTGTATCGCCGGCTGAGGCCGCACAGCAGATCATTCTTCACCTGGAGGGCGAGGGCTACATCGGCCCGACCCAGCTCTGAGCTTAAGAGCCGTTGGAATGGCTCGAAATGCCTGGCGAGTTATTGGTTGGGTGGCCTTAAAGTAGGCGCAACCCGGTCCCTTTTAGGAGGTGGAGGTTTGCGATGACTGAGAGTTCCGACCACAGAAAGACCACACGGCGTGACGCGCTCAAGCTAGCAGGCGCGGCCGCCCTGGGCGCCGCGGGCGCCGCGGCTCTTGGCGGCGCACCCCGCGTGCTGGCCGCAGGCAGCGGCAACACGATCGCTATGTATTTCACTCCACAACGCGCGCTAGACACCCGTGGCAGCGCGAAGATTGGCAACGGAACCGAGACCGTCGTCGGTCCCTATACAGTGCCTGGCGGTGGGTTCACCTGGGCGGATTATTACGGGATCATCGGCAACATCACTGCTGTCAGATGGACCGGAGCCGGATGGCTGTCAGTCAGGCAGGGTGAGACGACCTGGGACCCATCGACCGGGGTCTCCAACATCAACTTCGCAGGCGCATCCGGTGCGATCGCGAACTTCTTCATCTGCAGGTTCGGAACCCTCACCGTTGGTACTGGGCACGTAACCGACGGGCAGATCATCGTCCGCTCCGGCGGCGCGACGACAAACTTCATCATCGACCTGTTCGGCTTCCTGGGTCCAGACCAGTAAAGCCCGCGGCGATCCGGGGCGCTGCCCTACTCGGGTGACTTGGGCGGCGCCTCGGGCTGGCTGACCGGCACCTCGTGGTGCCGGAACTGGACGTTGGCTGGAGCCGATCCCGCCGGCAGTTTGACCTTCTTTTTCTTCTTGGCCTCGCGGCCCTGCTTGTCGCGTCCTTTACCCATGCCCTCAGTTTCTACGACTGGGGCCGGTCAGCGCAACAGCTATTCGCGCTGCCGCCGCCACTGGATCACCAAAGCGACTACTAACAGGGCAAAGGGAACGACCAGCACGGCGTACCAGGGAGAGATTGGCTCGGGCCCGATGCTCGGTGCCCGGCTTACTCTCGAGTGCGCGGTACCCACCACTTCCGGCGCGGCCTGAACGCTGGATCGTTGTGGGGCGCCGTCAACCTTTCGACCGGGTCCGGTCAGTCGAGCTGGTACGCGGCCCGGAATTGCAAGAGTCGGCCGGGCGGGTACCGTCGTTCCGGCGGGCAGTTTCAACGGCATCGGGATCAGCGAGGCCGGGCCGTACTGCGGGACGCGAGTGCCGGGCGATCCCGCTGGGCCGGAATTCACCCCTCGCGTCCCCGGGGATCCGGCCACACCTTTGCAGGAGTCGTTTCGGGCGCCGGGTGCCGCCGAGGCGATGCGGACGCGGTTGCTGTTGACCTCGGCGATGTATAGGTTGCCGGCAGCATCGGTCGCGAGGCCGAATGGGGTGTTGATGTAAGCGAGGTCGGCCGGCCCGCCGTCGCCTGAGAACGCGGCGACGATTCCACAGGCGCCCACGACGCTCGAGATGATCCCGTGGGTGTTGATCGCCCTGATTCGCTCGTTGCCGGTGTCGGCGATATAGAGGTTGCCGGCGGGGTCGAACGCGAGTCCGTTGGGATAATCCAGGCTTGCCACCGTCGCCAGGTGCAGGTCGCCCGAAAGGCCAGGCACGCCCGTCCCCGCAATGGTCGTGATGATTCCTGTGCCGATATCAACCTGCCGCACTCGATGGTTCGAGGTGTCGGCGATGACCACGTTGCCTGATGCGTCGATCGCCAATCCACCCGGGGCATTCAGGAGGGCCGCGGTCGCCAGCCCAGTGTCGCCCCCATATCCCGCGACGCCGTTGCCGGCGAATGCATTGATCGTGCCGCCAGGCGTGAGGACGCGCACGCGGTTGCTGCCCGTATCCGCAATGTAGAGGTTGCCCGTACCGTCTACGGCGAGGGCGGTCGGAGAATTCACTTCGGCGCTGGTGCCGGGGCCGCCGTCTCCAATCGAACCGATGAACCCGTTGCCAGCAACCGTGGTGATGTTGCCGGTTTTGTGATCCACCTTGCGAATGCGCTGGTTGCCGGTATCGCTGATGAAGATGTCGCCGGCGGCGGTGACCGCCAGTCCCTGCGGGAAAGCTGAGCTCAGCGGCGGTGGCCGGCCCGGCATCGCCCGAGAACCCACTTACGCCATTGCCGGCGACGGTGCTGATCACTCCCGAGGTCGTGACCTTTCGAATGACGGAGTTCTGGCTGTCCGCAATGTATTCATTGCCTGCCGCATCAAATGCGACGGCAAGGGGTTTCCCAGCTGGGCAGAGGTTGCCGGCCCCCCATCCCCCGACAGGCTTGGCGTGCCATTGCCGGCGACGGTGCTCACCACCGGGGAGCCGCTCGATTGGTCGATCTTGCGCACGCGGAAGTTGAGTGTGTCCGCGACAAACAAGGTGCTATTGCCGGTTATGTTGTAGGGATCGATCGTGAGGTCGGTGGGTTCGTTGAACTGCGCGCCACTCCCAGTGCCGTCAGCGAACCCCGCGGCACCGCTCCCAGCCAGCGTGCTGATCCGCCCGGTCGCGCCGGAAACCACCCGTATCTTGTTATTCAACTCGTCGGCAATGTAGAGATTGTTCGTGCCGTCTTCTAATGCCAGACCCCTCGGCGCATGCAACTGGGCGTCGACGGCAGGCCCGTTGTCGCCGCCGCTGCCGGCGGCGCCAGTCCCTGCCACGACGAACGCTTTGGAGTTGCTGATCGACCAGACCCTGTTGCCAGACGTGTCGGCCACGATAGCAATGTCCTGGTAGGTGGACGTAATACCAGTTGGGAAGCCAAATCCGTACCACCATGTGTATATCAGCCCGCTGTTGTCCAGGATTCGGACCCTGCCGTTGTCAGAATCAGAGATGTAAATACCATCAGCGCCGCCGTTGCGGCAGGCGAGCCCGAAAACGCGACCGATCCGGGCTGACGTCCCGGGTCCTCCGTCCCCGGAAAAGCCCGGTACTCCGGTGCCCGCAACGGTTGTGATGACGCCTCGGATGTCGATCTTCCGGATCACATAGTTAAAGCCGTCGGCGAAGTAGGTGTCATAGCCGCACTGCGCGATTGCGGTGGCGCCATAGATCATTGCGCTGGTCGCCGGGCCTCCGTCGCCGCTGTATCCGTATGAATCGTTGCCGGCGAGCACGCCCTCCTGGCCCGCGGCGAGATTCACATCACGCACGACAGGATTTCCGAGGTCGCCGACCCACAGATCGCGCCCTCCATTAGCCCACGCCACGGAGATGGGCACCTGGCCCAGCGATGTCGGTGGCCCGGTTCCGACCGACCCGGCGTTGGTCGTTATACCGCCAGGTGCGATCAAAACGGGGGTCACGACGTTAGTTGAACCTGAGTCCGGACCGGACCCCCAAGCCGTGGCGGCAGCAACTGTGAATGTGTAACTGGAGCCAGGGCTTAGGCCCGAAAAGGTCGCCGTCAATAGTGGCGGCGAACCGGTCACGGTAACTGGCGTACCGATCGAAGGGGTCACCGTGTACGAGATGATTGGCAAACCACCTGACGAGGCCGGCGCGGCCCATCTCACCGTAGCCGAGTAATTGAAGCCGAGAGACGCGCCGACCGAACGGGGGGCCAGCGGGAGACCGAAGGCCTGCACGCGCCTGATCCTTTGGTTGCCCGAGTCAGCGATGAAGATGGTGCCACCGGCGTCGACTGTGGCGCTGTACGCGCCGTTTAGCTCAGCGTTCAGGGCGGGGCCGTTATCGCCGGCGGCACCCTGACCGCCGTCACCCACGATTGGAAATTGACCGGTGGGCGTTACAACTGACACGCGGTTGAGCGCAAAACTCAAGACTTGATTCCCTGGGCCAATGGCTATTCGATCCACGACGTCTGGGTACGAGAAAGTGGCGAAAGTGGAGATCGTCCCGCCCGCATCAACCTTGCGGATGTTGGAGTTGCTCTCGTCGGCGATATAGAGATTGTCAGCGGTGTCGATGGCCAAGCCGCTTGGCTCGGACAATTGCGCCGAAGTTGCCGGTCCGCCATCGCCCGAGTTTCCTGGGGTCGACCCCGCGTAGGTGGAGATCACGCCGCCAGGGGTCACTTTGCGGACGCGGGAGTTCCAGGTGTCGGCGATGTAGAGGTTGCCTGCTGAGTCAATCGCTAGGGCTGAGGGATTATGGAGCTGTGCGCTGCTCGCCGGGCCTCCGTCACCTGAGAGACCCGCTGTGTAGTTACCGGCAAAGCGCGTAATTGTCCCTGCAGTCACTTTGCGGACGACATTATTGCCGCTGTCGGCGATGAACACGTCGCCCGTGCCGTCCGCAACGACCGCGTAGGGCACCGAGAATTTCGCTGCCGTTGCAGGGCCGCCGTCGCCCGTCGCCCCCACAGTTCCGTCGCCCGCAAAGGTCGACATGACACCCGCTGGACTTACCTCGCGGACCACTGAGTTGGCCAAGTCAGTGATGAATAGATCCCCTGCCCCGTCGAGGGCCACGTCGCTCGGGGAACACAGCGTCGCGGAAGTCGCCGGACCACCATCGCCACTGCGACTACACGAGGTGCCGTCGCCCGCGACCGTATTGATGATCCCGCTGCTCACCTCGCGAAGCCGCTTGTTGCCGCTGTCCGATATGAATAGGTTTCCGGCCCCGTCGCCGACTGCCTCGCCCGGGAAGAGTTGAGCGGATGTCGCCGGACCACCGTCGCCACCACTACCGTAGGTGCCGTTGCCTACCACCGTATTGATAATCCCTTTGACGACCTCGCGGATGCGGTAGTGCCCGCTGTCTGTGATCCAGAGGTTGCCGCTGGCGTCAACCCAAACTCCGCCCGGGTTATAGAGGTGCGCTGACGTCGCAGGCCCTCCATCGCCGCCGAAGTAAGGGATGACGCCGTCGCCGGCGACGGTGTTGATGATCCCGCCCGAGATTTCGCGGATTCGGTTGTTAGAGCTGTCCGCGAAGAACAGGTTGCCGCTGCTGTCAAACGAGAGCTGGGTCGGCTCGCCCAAATCTGCGGAAATTGCCGGCCCACCATCGCCTCCGAAACCGCCTGATCCATTGCCCGCGAACGTCGTGATGATTCCGGTGCTGTGATCCACCTTCCGGATCCGCGACCCATCGGCGATGTAAAGGTTGCCCGAGGCGTCAAATGCCAGGCCTGCTGGCTGGTACACCTGGGCGGCTGTCGCCGGCCCACCATCACCGGAGTAGCCGGCAGTACCGGTGCCGACGAAGGTGGTGATCACGCCCGTGGCGTGGTCAACGCGCCGCACCGCCGCATGCATTCCGATGAATAGATTCCCGGCAGAGTCGAGTGCGATGGACGTGGGTGGTTGGATCTCTGTGGCTGTTGCTTGGCCCCCGTCGGGGCTGTTGCAGTAGTAACAGGTTCCAGTTCCGGCAACAACCGTTTCAGCGCCAGTGACTGTGTTCAGGGCGCGAACCACCGAGTGGTCGGAGTCGGCTATGTATACGGTCGAACCAACGATGGCCAGCGCGGAAGGCGTCTGCGCGATGCTGGTTGCGGTGCCCGAACCGGCGCCGCCGGCGTAAGTGGTGATGATGCCCGGCGCAGCAATTGCCTGGACCGTCAGGGGTTTCCACGTCGCCACCTCGAGACCGGCACACAAAGCCACACCAACCAACACAGCTACCGCCGAGCGACCACTGACCATCCATCCTCCCCGGCGTCGCAATAGGTTGCCCGCGATTGTGGACCCCCCCGGTGCCAGTGTCAATCGAAGCCTAAAGGCCCGTTGACCGTCGGCTTTAGAGTTTGGACTTAACTCCCGCTACTCGCGCTGGCGGCGCCACAGGATCACCAGCGCCACCACCAAGAGTGCAAATGGCACGAGCAAGGCGGCGTACCAAGGCGGGACCGGCTCACGTGAAGCCGAGGGCTGGATGTTCATCACCGGCTTGGCGGCTCCCCAAGCCGCCGCCGCCACGGACTGCGCGCCGGATGGGTGCATGGCTCCGGCCGCTGGATGGCGGGGTCCTGTGAGTCGGGCGGACCGGCGCACCGGGAAGACGTGTGCGGAGCGCATGGGCACCGTGGTCCCAGTTGGAACTTTGGTGGGCATCGGAACGCGCAAGGCGGGGCCGCCTAGCGGGATGCGTGTTCCTGGCGAGCCCAAGAGACCTGAAGTGACCCGTCGCGGGCCCGGAGTTCCGGCCTGACTCGCGCAGGAGTCATTTCGGGCGCCGGGTGCCGCCGATGCGATGCGCACGCGGTTGCTGTTGACCTCAGCGATGAAGAGGTTGCCCAATGCATCGGTCGCCAGGCCGAAAGGCGCATTCACGTGAGCGACATCGGCCGGCCCGCCGTCGCCTGAAAATGCTCCGTTGATGCCGCAAGCACCAACTACAGTCCTAATGATCCCGTGGGTGTCGATCACACGGATCCGCTCGTTCCCCGTATCGGCGATGTAGAGGTTGCCAGCAGAGTCAAACGCCAAACCGTACGGAGACTTGAGCTTCGCCAGCGTTGCCAAGTGCCCGTCGCCCGAAAGCCCGGCCTGGCCGTTGCCCGCGATGGTCGTGATGATGCCGGTGCCAAATGCGACGCGCCGAATTCGGTTGTTCAACGTATCGGCTATGTACACATTGCCGGCAGCGTCGACCGCCAATCCTTCAGGAGCGTTGAGCGGCGTGGAATTAGCAAGAACACCATCACCTCCGTAGCCCGCCAAGCCATTCCCGGCGAACAGGGTGTACGGGCCCCCGGCAGGGATCTCCTCCACCCTGTTGTACTGGGTGTCCGACCAGTACAGGTCACCGCTGGCGTCAATAACCATTTGGGTCGGTCCGCTTCCATTCGCGACTGATGTGATGATGCCGGTCGAGTGGTCAATCTTCCGGATGAGCTCGGGGCCCACTTCGCTGAAGTAGATGTCACCGCTGGCGTTGACAGCGACGCCGCGAGGATCGTTGAGCCTCGCGGCGGTGGCCAACGTCCCATCGGGTGAGTTGCCCTGGACGCCGGTACCAGCGACGGTGCTGATCACGCCCGCGCGGGTGATCTTGCGGATCGCGTTGTTCTGGTTGTCAACGACGTATTCGTTGCCAGCGGCATCGAATGTGACGGCATATGGATTCCCCAGCTGGGCGGAGGTCGCCTGTCCCCCATCCCCCGAAAAGCTCGGCGTACCGTTGCCGGCGACGGTCGTGATCGTTGATCCAACAGTGAATTGGCGAACTCTGTAATTGCCGAAATCCGCGACATATAAGGTGGCGCCGTCTGCGGTCGTCACGTCGGTCGGACCGTTCAGTTGGGCGGCGGTGGCTGCGCCGAGGTCCCCAGAAAACCCCTCGGTTCCAATTCCTGCCACCGTGCTTATCGTCGTGCCCGAAACCATTCGGATCCGGTTGTTGGCGCGGTCGGCTATGTAAAGCGGCGAACCGCCAAACCACGCGAGCCCGCGCGGATCGTCGAGCTTGGCCAAGCTGGCAGCCTTGCCGTCGCCTGAGTAACCCGCCACGCCGGTGCCGGCGATCAGGTTGGCTGTGAAGTCATCCAAGAACAAGACCTGATTGGAGCCCGAGTTCGACACGGCTACGTTGTCATTGGCGCCCAGTTCAACGATGCCGGTCGGAAATCGGAGGTTGTACCACCAGGTGTTGATCGTTCCGGAGCCGTCGAGGATTCGGACCCTGCCGTTATCCGAGTCGGAGATGTAGATGCCGCCTCCACTCCGACACGCGAGACCAAAGACTCGGCTCAGCTGGGCTGAGGTTCCAGGCCCGCCGTCACCGGCGAAACCGGGCTTGCCGTTGCCCGCGACAGTCGTGATGACATCCGACGCATCGATCTTTCGGACCACGTAGTTGAAGCCATCCGCGATGTAGGTGTCAGTGCCACAGACTGCGATGGCGGTCGCGCCCTGGATCATCGCGGAGAGGGCCTGTCCAGCATCGCCCGAGTATCCATACGAATCAGTGCCGGCGAGCACGACCTCCTGGCCGGCGCCGATTGCCACGTCGCGGAGGACTGGGTTGGCGAGGTCGCCGACCAGCACGCGCGGCCCTGCGACGGTGACCGCATAGGGGACCTGGCCGAGATCGATCGCGGTACCGTATCCCGGGGAGCCTGCGTTGGTCCTGATCCCGCCCGGGTCGACCAGCAGCGGGGTGATCGAACTCGATGGCGACGAAGCCGGGCTCGATCCCCACGCCGTGGCCGCGATCACTGTAAAGGTGTAACTGCTCGTCGGGTCGAGGTTCCCGACAACCGCAGTGAATGGTGGCGAGCCGGTGTGGAAGACCGGCGCTCCGACTGATGGCGTCACAAAGTACCAGGTGATGGGCAGACCGCCGGTAGAGGCCGGCGCCGACCAGCTGACGCGCGCGGAGTAAGCCCCTGGGGTCGCGATGACCGCAAGAGGTGCCGTTGGCAGTTGATAGGCCTGAACGCGCCTGATTTTCTGGTTGTGAGAATCGGCGATATAGATCGTTCCGAACGAGTCAACGGCGACTCCCACCGGGTAGTAAAGCGCCGCGCTCGTGGCCGGCCCCCCGTCGCCCGTGCCCCCAATCGTCCCCGTGCCGGCCAGCGGTGCGAGCCCGTTCGGCGTAACCAGAGATACCTGGTTCGAAAAGTCGGACGCTGTGATGATTCGATCTCCGGGGCCGATCGCTATCTGCCGCACGCGCACCGTGGCTGCGGTGGATATCGTGCCGCCGGTATCCACCTTTCGAATGTTGCCGTTGCTGATGTCGGCGATATAAACGTTGCCGGTGCTGTCGACTGCGAGTCCTTGCGGAGACTCGAGCTGGGCCGACGTCGCTGGGCCGCTGTCGCCTGAGTTTCCGAACGTCGATCCGGCGAACGTGGAGATGATGCCGCCCGGCGTCACTTTGCGGACGCGCGCGTTGTTGGTGTCCGCGATGTAAAGGTTGCCGGCGGAATCGAGCGCCAGCGCGGTCGGCCCACCGAGCTGGGCCGAGGTGGCGGGGCCGCCGTCTCCCGACGATCCTGCTGTGTAATTCCCGGCGAACAGCGAGATTGTCCCACCCGAGACCTTGCGGACCACGTTGTTGTCGGTGTCCGCAATGAAGACGTTGCCGGAGCCATCGGCGACAACCGCGCGCGGCTGGTTGAGCTGGGCGGAGGTGGCGGCGCCGGTGTCTCCCGACGACCCTTGAGTCCCGTCGCCGGCGAAGGTCGAGATGACCCCACCCGAGCTGACCTCCCGCACGACGTTGTTGCCCTGGTCGGCGATAAAGAGATCACCGGATCCGTCGACACCGACACCGACAGGCGTGCATAAGGTTGCGGCGGTGGCCGCCGCGCCATCACCGCTCAGGGAGCAATCGGTGCCGTTGCCTGCAACTCTGGTGATCGTCCCGCCGCCATCGACCTTGCGCAGGCGCTTGCCGCCGTTCTCTGAGATGAAGAGGTTCCCCGACCCGTCCAGGATCGCTGCGGTCGGGGCGTTGAGCTGGGCAGACAGTGCTGATCCCCCGTCGCCGCCACTTCCAATCGTGCCGTCGCCGGCTACAGTCGTGATGATCCCTGTCACGCCGTCGACCCTGCGGACCGTGAAATGGCCCGTGTCGGGGATCCAGAGGTTGCCGCTGCCGTCCACCCACACACTGCGCGGCGAAACCAGACTGGCCGAGGTCGCGGGCCCTCCATCGCCTCCAGCGCCGCCGCCCGCGACGGTGGTCATGCTGCCGCCTGACACCTCTCGGATTCGGTCGTTGTTTTGGTCCGCGATGAAGAGGTTGCCGGTGCCATCGACGGAGATGCCGATCGGAGCGTTGAGCTCAGTGGACGTGGCGACTCCATTACCGTTGAAGCCCGCGAATCCGGTCCCTGCGAAGGCTGTGATGGTGCCTGTCGTGTGGTCGACGCGTCGAACTCGGTTGTTGCCGACATCCGACAGGTAGACGTTGTTCGAAGCGTCGATGGCGAGGCCCCAGGCTGAGTCCAAAGTGGCGGCGGTGGCCGGGCCACCATCCCCCGCATTACCTGGCTCGCCGGTCCCCGCGAACGCCGTGATGATCCCGGTCGAATGATCGACTCGCTGGACGCGGTAGGTG
>Ga0210394_10004742_pt1 | contig 15651 bp, 17 predicted proteins | sample IncBWC12MmetaG_FD_160121 | JGI IMG/M metagenome (GOLD analysis project Ga0210394, IMG submission 160121) | Forest soil microbial communities from Barre Woods Harvard Forest LTER site, Petersham, Massachusetts, United States - Inc-BW-C-12-M | ecosystem: Environmental > Terrestrial > Soil >... | reverse complement strand
GAAGCTCGGCATCCGTCACCGCCCCGGTGTAAGCGCCCAGGCAAAAGGCCGCTGCGTCCTGAGCCGAGAGCACCTCCGCAAGCGGGGAGCAGTCCGCGAAATCTTTGTGCAGAACCTCGGTTAGCTTGGGATGTGAGATGGCGAGTTTCCTTCGCACAATAGCCGTCACACGTGCGACGGAGGGGTGGTCGAGGGCGTAGCGAAGGGCGTAGCCACCAACCATTCCGGTCGCGCCCACAATTACTAGCCGTTTCTGGCTTGCCATCGGAACGTTCATCGAGAGTCTCGCTTATTCCACAGGAGGTTCACGACGCCACCCGGTTCGTTGGCATCATGAAGGTGCGCGCCCCTCGATCCAATCTACATATAGCAGGCGCTCCGCAAAGAACCATGCGCCGTCCACCTTCACGAAGGTGTCGTAGTAGCGGAGCGCAGCGATCATCAGCTGTCGTTTTTCAGCTTCGATGGTCAGGTGATGCGCCAGGCAATCCGCTTCCCCCGTGCCTCGGTCAGCCGTCAGCGTCAGTATGGTACTTTGTCCAACGAGTGCATCGTAGCGTTGTACTTGTTTAGATCAGCGAACACGGGAGCGAGCGCCTCGCGCGAGTGCAGCTGACGAGACGTCGGAGACGCGGCCAGGTTCGTGGCGGCCTCTCGGGAGAAACAAAAGCTCAGGGCGAAATGAGTGCCTTCAAAACACGATGAACGCGTCGGAGTTGTTCTACTTCGACCGTGTCAAGATCACGAGTGATTCGCTTCTTGAGCACTGAAGGATTGTCATCGGCAATCTCAAGTTCAAGAAATGGAGCATTTAGAAATCTCCCAGCTCGGCAAATGAGGTCGAAAGAAGGTTTTACTTTACCGCGCTCGAGTCGGCTGATGTGCTTCGGATCGACATCGAGGGCTTTGGCAAGTACGCCTTGCTTAACTCCAGCCGCCTTCCGGGCCGCTCGAAGCCTTTTCCCAAATTGTTGTGCGTCCGTCACAATTTCCTTGCGACGGACGATACCTGTGTCCAACTCATGTAGGAACGCTCTAAAAGCGCACTTCTATGTAGACAAAGTGATGTATTGGAGCGTATATAAGAGAAGCAGGTTATGCTCGGTATAAGCTCGACTGTTCTGTTCGCTTAAGAATTTCTGACGGTGAGAGGCCGAGAGCCCTGGTGATTTTTACAATTGTCCTTAAGGTGGGACTAACAAGTCCGCGTTCAAGCATGCTAATGAAGGTGCGCTCCGAATCACATCTATCGCCCAGTGCTTCCTGTGAAAGTCGCCGGCTCTTTCGGAGCTGCCGCAACACTTCTCCGAAAGCTCTTTCCGGACCAAGACGAGGCTGAATATGTGTCCGACGCCTGACCATCGCGCCGTCAAGCGTGTTCCTACGCAGAACATATTGCTACAGAACATGTTCTGCATTACAACCTAACATGCTAAGCATGAACCATTTGTCGGAGGTAGGGATTGCATGCCTCTACTTCCATCGGGAGCCGTAGCGGATGTCGAGTCCTTCCGCAGCCCGCTTTCCGGCACTGCCGCTTTCGCGAGAAGAGGCGGCGGTTGTTGACGAGACGTGTTTCGTGTCGCCAGACGTGTCCGATGAATCCTTGATGAGTCAAATCTCCGTCGGAAACGGGGAAGCTCTAGCCGCTCTCTTCGAACGTTACGCGCGTCTGACGCGAAGCGTGGCCGTGCGCATCCTGCGAGATACAGCCGAGGCAGAAGACCTTGTCCAGGACTTGTTTCTCTTTATCCAACGGAAGTGCCGGATCTTCGACAGCACCAAAAGCACAGCGCGTTCCTGGATTGTCCAGATGGCGTACCACCGGGCGCTCGACCGGCGGCGCTACCTGAAGTCCCGGGAGTTCTACGCGCAACCGTTCTTTCCAGCGAATGGTGTTGCAGTGGTCGGAAAACCGACCGCGGAAAGCGATTATTCCGCGGAAGCTGTATTTGGGCGTAACGGTCTAGATAAAATCGTGAATGCACTCTCGGCTGATCAGCGAGAAACCCTGCGCTTGCATTTTTTTGAGGGCTACACCCTAAGCGTGATTTACCGCCGCAACTATACGGAGGTGGCCGCGCTTTACGGCCTGCAAATGGGGGATCTTCGCCGCGACATGGCTTCCATCCATCTGCCGAACACCCATCTGCTCGAAAGCCTGGGCGAGCCGGAAACCGAAGCGGTGTCGCTGCCGGTTGCATTCAAGCCCGATTTCCGGTTCGAGCGAACGAATCTTTTGGCTCGAGCCGTCGAAAAGTGGGAGGCCGTGCCGCTGGGTCTCTTGCAGCATCTCGACTTGCGCACATCGATGTACGGCTATATTGGTCTTGAGGACTTCACGCTCTATCCGTTGATTCGGCCCGGTTCTCTGGTGCAGATCGACTCGGCCCAGAGAAAAATCAGTCCTGCGCCGTGGAAAACCGATTTCGATCGGCCCGTCTACTTCACCGAATTGCGCGATGGCTACGTATGCAGCTGGTGCGAGATCGACCGCGGGAGGTTGATGGTGATCCCTCACTCGCACGCGCAGCAAGACGTTCGGGTCTTCGACTACCCATCCCAAGCGGAAATCGTGGGCCGCGTCACGGGCGTCGCCATGCGGATTGTCGGAGACCGGCCCCCGGAACCAAGAGAACCATCCCACGACAAATAACCGCCAGCAAATCTCTGGCCCCGAGCTGCGCTGAAAGCACAATCGGCTTCCGGAATGATCGCGATTCGCCGGTACCTCGCGCTTCGGCAAAGTGCTGGCGGCCGCGTTCTTCGCCATGGCGCTATCTAGGCCATCTCGGGCCGAAGATGACCACTCGTTACGCGCACATTCATGACGCCACGATGAAGGAGAAACTGTTTGAGTACCTCCAAGGCATCTTGGTGGACGTGACGGGGAAAACCGCCCCCGACAGCGGACCGCTCGACACTGGCGATCTCCAATGGTTCACGAGGAACGTTCTCGCTCAGGCGCTCACGAACGGTTACTGCGCCATTCCCGTTGTCGCCGGTCCCTGTCCACATCCGAACGCTTGTCTGAACTGCCCCACTTTCGCACAGATGTCGGCTTTCTCGAAATCCACAAGGCAGAGCTTCGAGACGCAGAGCGGGTGATCGCCAAAGCAACCGCGAACCGATGGGCGCGGCAAATCGAAATGAACGATCGCAAACGAAATAACCTCGTCAATATCATCACGTTCTTGGAGCAAAGGCGTGCGTAGAAATATAACTGGCCTTAAGCAAAGCGCGACACTGCGCAGCGAACAAGCAATGGAGCGCGCTCTAGCGGCGCTACAGCGCGTGGATGCGTCTGACCGAGAAATCAATTTTCGAACTGTGGCCACCGAAGCAAAGGTGTCAACGGCGTGGTGGTATGGTCAGGGGGAAGTTGCGCGTTCGTATCATCCGTTCACGTAAAACAACGAGTCGCATGGTTCCTCCCGCGTCCGCCTCACAAGATCGCGAACGTCTGTCCAGGCAGAATTTCGTCGCAAGCCTGCGGCTACCGATCAAGACGCTTGAGGAGAAGAACCGCGAACTGACGGAACTGCTGGAGCGTGCGTACGGGCTGATCGCCAAGACCTAAGTCTGCACTTGAAACATGACCTCCGAATCATCCGTCCTAGGCGCCGACCCTTAGTGCGCCGAGGCGTTAAGTGCGGCGGCCAGTTCCTGTTTGGGCTTCGGACGTTTACCGGCTAACAATTCCTGTAACAATCCTTCGTGCCGGAAGGGTATGGGCAACTGGTCAATGGCGAAGGAACGATTACCTAGGCGCCAGGTCGCCAACTCGTTTCCTGAGGGGGTGCCATCGAACAGTCCTTCAGGTGTTATCACCAACCAGCGGCCATCGCCAGCGCGCAAAATCCGAGCCACAACCGAGCGGGACGCCGCGTCGCAGACTAAGATCACGCCCTTACCTCCCCCACACACGATCGTGCTTCCATCTGCGGAAAAGGCAATTGCCGAGCAGTCTTCGTCGCTTGTTTCCAATTGACGGGAAGTTAGAGATTGGGGGTCCCATATGCGAGGCGCTGCTCCAGACTGGGTGGAGGCGAGGTGCTTTCCATCGGGACTGTAGGCGAATGCGCGGACAGTGGTCGCCAGGGATTCCCGCTTTAGTTCTGCACCCGTGGACACATCTAGCAGCAAAACAGGTCCTTGTTCTTCAGCAACCAAGAGCGACTTCCCATCGGGAGTATAGCGGAGTGCGGCTACCGCGGGGTATTGATAGTTCTCACCGAACTTGCGGGATTGCTGTGCCAGCGAGCCAGCGTCCCCAGCGGCCTCACCCGCCGGATCTAGCTTTGGTTGGAACTTTGCGTCCAGCTTGTGATTGACTATGTCCCAGGAAAGCAAAGTTTGTTCGTTGGCCGTGATAGCGTGTTGTCCATCGGGGCTTTGTGTCAGCAGTAGGGCATTTCCCCGGCCGACACGTAGCTCATCCACGGTAAGACCCGTTTGAGGATCCACAATCATCAACAACCGTGCGTAACTGGCGCTCGCTTGCTCTTCATCCGATTCCGCGCTTGAGGAGTTCCGTCGCAATGGAACTAAGGCCCCGGTCACTATTTGCTTCCCATTTGCACTGAAAGACACGTTTGGCCCGTAGGCAGCGACGGAGGTTCCCTCCTGAGTCTTTACTGCTATTTCCCGCTTTTGCGTCACGTCCCAGAGGAGCAAATCGCCGCCAATGGAGAAAGTGTTGACCCCATTGTGCATGTTGGTCTCTGTTACGAGCTCCTGGCCGGAAGCGGCAAGCTTTGTGGAATCCGGGCTGAAGCTGATTTCTTCTATTGCGAAGGTTTTCTTCGGAAGGACCTCGGGAGCTCCCCCACGGAGTGGCCACATCTCAATTACGGTTCTTGGTTCTGTCTGCATGGAAGAATATTCGCCGTCTTGGAGTGCAACCGCCAGGCGCTGACCGTCCGGGCTGGCAGCCAACGTGCTGATTGGCCGGAGCGGCGTTCCACCGATCTCGTACACTTCGCGCAAAGCTTGAACGTCCCACACGTGCAGCTTAAGGTCTACCCCTGCTAGCCGTTTACTGTCTGGGCTGAATGCCAGCTCATGAATGTTGTAGATCTGTTTGTAACTTTCGGAAAAAATCTCCTTCCAACTTCCGGTCTCGAAGATATGGACGCTATCCCCGTCTCCTGACGTGGCGAAGTACCTACCATCTGGGCTAAACGTTTCAGCGTCAATGAACCAGGATTTCGGATTCAGCGTAGTGACCAATTTCTGCGCGGACCAGTCCCACACTTCGATCCCGTAACCCTGATATTTCAAAGCCAGGAGTCGGCCATCAGGACTCAGAGCGAGTCCCCACGCATTCAGGAACGGCCCGGGAAGTGTGGCCAGTTTGCGGTTGGAAGGAACCTCGTAGATTTCAATCGTGGCCTTGTCCCGAGGTTCGGTAATGCGCGCACCAACACGCCCGTTGCCGCTGATGGTTTGGGCTGGCCCGGAGTAGTTCGCGAATTGCCGGGCCGTGGCGTCGTCCGCAGCGAACTGCCAGGCGACCACTTCGTTCGGTGCCCACGGTGAATTCGGATTGTGAGCGACGTGATCTTCGGCCATCGTCCAGTTGCCTTCTTCAACGGGTTTCCCTGCGGCCACTTCCCAGATCGCGGGAGGATTACCATTCCAATTTCCGCCGTTAAGGATGTCGCGGTTCGATTTGGAGCTCGAGGCCACGTACCGACCGTCCGGACTAAAGGCGAGTCCCCCCTCCCAGACGCGCACTGGCCGTGTCGAGATCCCTCCGCCACTATGCTTTTCCGTGACAGTCGCTGAGACCGGTGGAAACTCGCGCACTTTTGTTCCCGTGGCTGCGTCCCACAGGATCACGGGCCCGTGCTGGGCACTGGATGCCAGCCATTTGCCATCTGGACTGAACGCTAGCCGGTGATAACCTTCTGTGCTACCGCTCTGCAAGACAAGAGTCGGTTTTTCGCCGCCAGGCGTCTGGGCGTAGGCTAGCACAGCGGTCAGGAACAGCAGTACCGTCACACCAGGCAGGCTGAGGAATCTCCTGCCAAGAAATCCTCTCTTCCGAGCGCTCAATTGCATTGAGCCTCCCAGTCCTGAACAGCAGCGAGAATCACCGTTCCTCCGATCAAGCGCGCAATGGTTCAAACGAAATTCTACTGTGCGCGACCGCATACCTCCTCACAAACAGCAGACTCCTGCAGCTTTCTGGTAACGTGTCGGATCGAAAGATGCCCTTCGGTTCTGTGCGAGCCGAAGTCACTGACAATCTGCAAATGCTTGGTTCCTGTCAGCAGGCGAAAACTGTGCCTTCGTCGAGGATAAGTGCAAAATCTCGGCACGTCGTTTGCATGTGGACGACGTGCCGAGCTGTATTGCAACAAAGAAAACTCTTGCGAACTACAGATAACTCAATGATCTGCAGTTCCTGCGCTTCGGTATCGGCGAGTTCCAGCAGGCGCACGGGAATTTCCGCGAGGCCGGCCCGCTGCGCGGCCCGGTAGCGCCGCGCTCCCGAGACGATTTCAAGGTGCCCATTCGACGTGCGCACCAGGAGCGGTGAGAGCACGCAGTGGTTGCGGATGCTTTGCGCCAGCTCTTTGAGGCTCGCGTCATCAAATGTCTTGCGCGGATTGGTGGTGGATTCGGTCACCTCCACTATGGCCACGTAGCTGTACTCATTCGAGACCTTCGTTGTTTCTATCGCGTTCATTTCCATTCTCTTTTTTGGAAATCTGAATTTTTTTCTAATACTCTTGCGGCAAGAGAGCCGTGGTTATCGAGAAGTGGTTGTCGGTGACGACCCAAAGCTCATCGCCCGCAGCGGTGCGGTAGCTGGAAAAGATTTGGAAGCCGCGTTCCGGGCTGAACTGGTTTTCCGCGCGGTCCCTTGGGCACAGGTTTTCCCATTATCGCCGCTCGCGTGGCGCCGAAGAAACTCCGGCGGACCTTGCCCAGCCCTTCGGAGGGCCGCGAGCGCGCCGGGCGTCGCGACGACTTGCCCTAGAGGGAAAAGAGGCCGTCTTGTGGATTGTTCCATGGGTCGAAAGCTCCTTCCGGAAGGGGTTGTGTTTTTTGCTTGGAGGCACCGCGAAGCGGCGCATTCCAAGCGAATGCCCTTCCTGGCGGTCCCCGGCGACTAGCCGCCAGCGCTGTCAAGAGCGCGTTTGGTGCGTTCATTGGACCACAGCGGAAACTTTTGACAGAAGAAGCGGGCGGTCTAGGCGCAGTCTTGCGGCAGGAACGGCCTGGAGGGGTAGCCGTCGCTGACTAAGGGTTCATTCGCAGTAATCCGGCGGGCTTGCGATGACAGCAGAGACTGCGCTTTGGTATCAACTAGGGGAGCCGATTCAGGCAGCCATTATGTGAATCTCAAAATGCGTCATGCTCCCCGATTGAACACAAGCAAGAAACAAGAGTATTAGCCTCTGGTATAGTCCTCATTGAGTTATCTGGTTTGCCGGATCAACACTCGCTTTGCGGAGGCGCGATGCAAAATCACAGAAGGCTTGTTGCCCTGCTCTTATGTTCGACCGTGGCAGCCTGGGCGCAGGGCAATTCGTTCGACAAGGTTCGATACAACGGCGGATCGGTGGACTCAAAGGTCGATCCGAAGGACTGGCACAACCAGCTGACCGTGACCTCCGACATGATTACCTTGGCTTTGAAAGACGGCAAGAAGCTTGAAATCCCGCCCAAGACCGTCACTTGATTGAGCTACGGCCAAGAGGCGCACCGGCGCGTCGGAACGATGATCGCTCTGGCTATACTCATCTCTCCGGTCGCGTTGTTCGGACTGCTTCACAAGACTCGGCTCCACTTCATCGGAATTCAGTACACGCTTCCCGACAACAAGACCGGAGGCATCCTGCTGCAGGGTGACAAGGACAACTACCGCGCCATCCTGGTTGCACTCCAAGGCGTAACAGGCGCGCCCGTGTCGGTCGCGGAAAAGGACCGCGAGTATGTTCCCGTGAGCATCCAGACTCAAGTGACCAAGAGTGAGGAAGAAAAGACGACCGAGGAGACAGCAAAGGAAAGTAAGCCGGCCGAAAACGCAGCCGCGGAACCAGCAAAAGGGACTGTGAACCTCTTCTCCAATCCAACTGGAGCCGATGTGTACGCGGATGGCGATTTTGTCGGAAACTCCCCTGCGGTGCTAAAACTTGCACCCGGAAAACACACCGTCGCCGTGAAGTCGTCCGGCTATGCGGATTGGTCGAAAGAAATCACCGTGCAGAGCGGTTCGGAACTTCAGCTCAATGCGAATTTGGAAAAGCACACACCGTAGCGATTCATGACTTTTGCTGCTGGGGAGCCGTCGAGTGCCAGTGCCTTTGAGCGGTCGAACAAGTCCTTAGACTTCCGCGCTGCGCCGCCATTATCGAGCGGGTCCAAGGGCGGATATTGGATGAATCTCCCAACAGGTGGCCCGCCAATTGTGAGCGCCGCCCGGATTGGTGTTCTCCGAAGCGTTGCAGTGCTCCCTGTCCAGCATCATCCAGCCAACTACCGTAATTTTGCGACCGACGAGAGTGCGTCGCAAATTAGCCGTCGACCAGTCCTTTCCTTTGGCTGCCATGATCGCTCGCCCTCTGGGCGTCACTTCGACAATCATGTGGTGAATGCCCTGCGAATCGTCCGCGCTCAGCGCTAGCTCAATATGCGTGTCCGTATGAGCGGGATCGGTTGCAGCGCAATTGACTGATTCCGGGCCGCCAGGCTTCACGGCCACCACGAAGCCAGTGATGCTTGCGGCCTGGGTTTCAGTCCAGCGTCCAACATCGTTCCCCGGCTCAAGGACAGACGTCAGGGAGATTGCGGGGTTGACGTCTGCCTTGAGCGGGGCGACCGTGCGATTCTTCAAGCGATTCAGTGCCATCAATGCGGTCCTGGTAGTCTTGCCCTCCAGGGGGCAGCCGTCAAAGGTGCCGGGCGTCTGAGCACTACCGACTTGCACTTGGAAAGTGGCCGCGAATAAAAGCGCTGCCATCGTTCGCAAAATGATGGTCTCTCGAATTCTCACGGAAAACCCTCCGGCGTCGCAGCAACCTAACTGCTGGGCGTTGTCTTACACTGGAACGCAGCCTAAAACCAGATGTATTCAGATGGCAAGTAAACGGACCATTACCGCAGGCATTCGGACCAAAAGCATCTCGGTTTGTGCGAATTCAGGTGCACGGCGGAGAGTGTGAAACCTTCACTGCGGGCCTATCAGGAAAAACTCGCGATCGACTTGTGGGAGTCGCTCGTCTAATGCAACCTCGCGCTGGGAAGGACTGTCCGCCCCCCGGGGCGCCGTGCGCTCGCCAATCGCGAATCCTGCCGCTACGTATGATTTCGCCCAGCTGTGCGGTCGATACGAATAGACGCGGCGTGGCCGAATGGCTAAAACGCTGAGCGTTAGGCCGCTTTCACACAGACCCTAACAAGATCCATTCCGAGAGGGGCCTGGAGGTATTCGAGACTGGCGGCAAGGAACTAGCTATCCAGGCAGCGAGGAATTTCCAAGGTCTCCGTCAGCGGGGACGCACCGTCCGCAAGAGCATCGATTGTTTGATTGCCACGTTTTGCCTTCGCCATGGCCATTGCTTGTTACACCGCGACCGCGACTATGACCATTTCGAAGAAGTTCTGGGCCTGGTTGTAATCCATCCTTGAGCTTGATCGGGCTTCCATACTCCTGATCTCTGGCAACCCCAGACCGCTGCTTCCGTCGGCGAAGTACCACCAGGTTCCGTTTCGAAACCCAGTCATAATTCTGGGTAGATCCGTTGCTTGCTCGTCCGCAGAACTCATGCATTGCAATTTCAAAGGCAGCTTTCACAAGCGTCCCCCTGTCGCCGGAGTTCTTGGTTTAGGAGCGCTTCGTCTCACACTGAGACACAATGCCGTGCCATGAGACACGTTTCGCCAATGATGATATCAGGGTTACTTGCCGGGGCAGCAAACTTCTGATTCCAATGCTGTTGCTCCTGGGAACCAAGGGACACAGAGTCCATCCATTGGCGCCATTCATGCACTTGGTTTAAGCGGAGGTGTCCGTGCATCCGTCGAGCCACGCAAGCAAAGTCCGGCAAATTGCAGGCCCGAGACCCATCCGGCTGTCGCGCACGTTGCGATTCGCAGTCGCGCTGATCGCGATCGGACTTTGCAGTTGCCCGCTGTTGAAGGCACAGCAGGAAGTTCTCGATTGGGTAGCCGCGGTTCGTAGGCTTGCGGAACTTCACGATTGGGCCACCGCCATGCAAATCATCAATGAAGAAGGCGCGCGCAGACCCGGCGATATCGAGGTGCGCGAGTGGCGGGCGCGGGTTCTGGCATGGTCCGGAAATCTGGAGCAAGCCGAAAAGGAATGGAGTGAAGTCCTGAAGGCCGCATCAAGTGATCCCGACAACTGGATGGGACTAGCGGCCCTGTATAGACGTGAAGGCCGCCTCGACGAAGCCCTCCGAGCCATCGACCGCGCTCTGGAGCTGGATCCGAAACGCGCTGACCTCCGCACCGAGCGCGGACGCATCTTGCGCGGACAGAATGAAGCGCGCGCGGCGCGATCGGAGTTTCAACGAGCCCTCGAACTGGATCCGGGAAGCGCGGAAGCCCGCGCTGGATTGCAGTCTCTTCGCGAAGATTTGAAGAACGAGCTGCGCATTGGCCAGGACATCGACCTCTTCAATTTCATCGGCACCAACCACGATGAATGGCTCGATCTCGTCACCCGCTGGTCCTCGCGCTGGACAACCAGCTTCGGGGGAAGTTTCTACCAGCGCGATGGTCAGGATGCCGGCAAATTTGCGGGCAGCGTCACCCGAACGCAGCCGCACTGGGGAGCGCTCACAGTTGGCGGGGCGATCGGACACGACAATGGCGTGATTCCGAGAAGCGAGGCGTTCTTCGATTACGACCGGGGTTGGCGTCTAAGCGAAGATGGCTGGTTCCGCGGTATTGAGCTCACCTACGGTCCGCATTGGTATTGGTACGCTTCGGCTCGCATCCTCACACTGACGGGAACGACCATCGTCTATTTGCCGCGCGAGTGGTCTTGGTCCCTGGGGCTGACGGGAGCCCGGAGCAGCTTTACGGGAACAAGTGCAGACTGGCGCCCCTCTGGGATTAGCCGCTTGAAATTTCCGCTGGCCCGCTGGAGTTCGGGCGCTCTCTCCGGGAACGTTTTCTTCGCGGCAGGCGCGGAAGATTTTGCAGAAATCGATCAGATCGGGAGCTTTGCCGCGCAGACCTACGGTGGCGGCCTGCGATTCCAATTCACTCCGCGCCAGGACGTGAGCGCCTACGGGTTCTACCAAAAACGCACCCAGGACCGCACTCAGACAAGTTTTGGATTGAGCTATGGGATCCATTTTTAACAAGTTACTGACGCTCGGTCCGTCTGCCTTCGTGGCGAAAGCCATCATCGCCGCGATCGTCGGGGACATTCTGTTCGTGGCCTGGATTCTTGTCCGCCGGGCTTATCGCAAACGCCACTTCAGAAAGCTGGATGAGCGGGTTTCATGGGTGCGCAGGAACTGGGAATCGCTGCTCTCCGGAGAAATTCCCTTTGCAGCATGGCGATGGAATTCCTTCGACCGGGGAATTATCGAACAGCTTGTGCTCGATCGGTTTGAAACAGGGGATCCGAAGGAGTCGGCCCGCCTGCTTCGTTTTTTGCGGGAGAGCGGGCTGATCGAAAAGCGAATATTCGAGGCGAGACACCATCATGGATGGCGCCGCTGGCGTGCATTGGTTGCCCTCGGCCGGACCCGGGCTCCGGAAGGAGTTCCGGCGCTGGCGGAAGCGTTGCGCGATCGAAAATTGGAAAACCGACAAGCGGCGTTGCGCGGCCTGGGCCAGATGGGTTCGCCGAAGGCAGCCGAAGAAATCCTGGCCTGGATGGTGGAGGCTGGACCGCGAATGGCTTCGCTACCGGTGCAAAACGCCTTGATCAATTGCACCCGCGAATGCCCGCAGATCCTTCTCCCTTATTTGCGGCAGGCCGATGCGCCGGTGCGCGAAATTTTGGCGCGCGTCATGGGCGAGGTCGCCACGCCATCTCTCGAGGGAGATCTGATTGGGCTTGCGGGGGATGCGTTGCCCGAACTGCGCGCAGCGGCGGCGCGTGCCATGTCCAGCGCGCAACCCTACCACGCCGTGGAGGTGCTCACAGAACTTTCGCGGGATCCGGTCTGGTTTGTCCGCCTTCGCGCCGTGGTCGCGCTCGGCAAACTCCGCAACGCGCTTGCCACTCCGGCGATCCTGCAAGCCCTCACCGACGCGAACCGCTTAATTCGCATGCGCGCCGGCGAGGCTCTGGTTGCCCAGCCGGGGGAGATGGCTCCCACTTTCGCGCAGGCAGCGGCGACACGCGACCGTTACGGTTTGTACGCTTATTTAGCAGCGCTCGAAAATGCCGGCTTGCGCCCGAAGCTCGAAGCCGAACTGCAACAGGACCGCACCATGACTGGGCCCGAAAGAACCGAGCTCTTGCAAGCGCTCGCGAACGGAAAACTTTCGGACCTGCCGAGCGCAACGGATTTCGCCGACGGAATCCAGCCGGTGGCTCGCGGATGATTCCCTTCCTCGACGCCGCAAATCACGCTCTCTTCATCTACTACTTCGTGTGCAATCTCATCTATCTGGTCACACTCATCGTGGCCTTCAAGACCAGCGCGGCGCACCAGCGGCGGCTCGAGAGCTGGCGGCTGCGATGGATCCAACAATCCCCACTCACGGCGCCGATCAGCATCCTCGTGCCTGCTCACAATGAGGAAAGCTCCATCCGAGTCGGGGTCAACAACCTCCTGGACCTCGACTACCCCGAATTTGAAGTGATCGTCATCAACGACGGCTCCGAAGACCGCACTCTCGCGGTACTCCAGGAGGAATTCGACTTGCGTCCCGCGCGCGCCGTGTATGTTCAGGAAGTCTGTAGCGCGCCGGTACGCGGGCTTTACCGCAGCGGGCGCGACCCGCGGCTCCTGGTGATTGACAAGGAAGCGGGAGGCAGCAAGGCGGACGCTGTGAATGCCGGCCTCAATGCCGCTACTTCGCCCTACGTCTGCATCGTGGACTCGGACTCCGTCCTCGAGAAAGATTCGCTCTTGCGCATCATGTTGCCGGTGATGAGCGACCCGGAACACGTGGTCGGCGTCGGCGGAATCGTGAGAGTTCTGAACGGCTCGGAGATTGAGGGCAGGCAACTTCGACGCGTGCGGCTTCCGCGAAAAGGGATCGAAATCCTTCAGGTCATCGAATATCTGCGCGCTTTCTTGATCGGCCGCGAAGGTTGGGCTCAGGGAAACATGCTGATGATTATCTCCGGAGCATTCGGGCTCTTTCGAACGGATCTGATACGCGCGATTGGAGGTTACCGCTCGAGGGCTCTCGGAGAAGATTTCGATCTCGTACTCCGGCTCCACCGCCATCTCCGGGACAAGGGCATGGATTACCGGATAGTGTTTGTGCCCGACCCAGTCTGCTGGACGGAGGTGCCTTCGGATATGCGGTCACTCGCACGTCAGCGTGCGCGCTGGCAAAAGGGCCTGCTGGACGCGCTTTGGCCCAATCGAGACATGCTGTTCCGCCCTCGCTACGGAAGAATCGGATGGCTCGCGCTGCCGTATCTCTGGGTGTTCGAATTGTTGGCACCGGTGATTGAGCTCGGGGGCATGGTGACGATCCTGCTCGCCGCCTGGCTCGGCGTGCTCAGCGGACATTTCTTCATTCAATTCATGCTTTACGGCTATGCGTTCGCAACCATGATTTCCATCGGATCGGTCCTTCAGGAGGAGATCACTTACAAGCGCTACAACGACTGGCTCGACGTCTTCAAGCTGGTAAGCTTTTGTTTCCTCGAGCATTTTCCTTATCGCCAAATTCACTTGTTCTGGCGTCTGCAAGGGCTTTGGCAATACTTCCGGGGGGACGTATCGTGGAGGCCGCTCAAGCGACAGGGGCTCCAATCCTCCGAGATCTAGTGAACCGCATCGGGCGCTGAAGAAGGTTATGTCATAGAAGGACTAGGCCATGGCGGATCCCCAGAGTGACCGCTTCGGTGCTGCTCGCAGCGCCGAGCTTGCCGAGAATGGATGCAGCGTGGAATTTTACAGTGTGCTCGGAAATCGCCAGTCGCGCCGCAATCTCTTTATTCCCCAGTCCGCTCGCGAGCATTTGCAAGACCTCGCGTTCTCGGGGTGTCAGCGGTTCAGCAAGCTCGGCGAATGGGCGAGACGCAGGCCTAACCGCGGGGAACGTCGAATCTCAGTTTGTTGAAAAACTCTTTCGGGTCGTCATTTCGACGTGCGCTGCGGCATGGAATCTCTCTTTTTGTGGGGTTTTAGCGATGAGGAATTCCTCGCTGCGCTCGTAATGGCGAGTTCAGGAGCCTTTTTCAACAAACTGCTAATCAGGAGTTAAAAGTTTTGTGTATTGTCCTCGGGGTGCAGAATGTGATTCTATCGTCCTCAACGGAAAAAGAAGGAAGCACTCGGATGGCCGATATTACAATCTGCATTCCAGTTAAGGCGGTCAAGGCTGCTGGGGTTCTGTTAGGAGCGGTTTTTCTTTTGTGGGGCTTCTCCCAACTTTGGGCGTCGGGTGTCCTCCGACCCAAATATCAGATTCAGATGTTCGTTCCTGAGTCCGCAGGAGTTCGGGTGGGTGCCCCAGTCAGATTAGATGGCCTGCCAGTTGGAAGTGTGAGCGCGGTGAGCCTCGCAGGAAACTCGGCAGATTCAAATCGTAGAATTGAAGTGGTGCTACGAATCGAGAAGCGCTTCGAGGATTTGATTCGTAATGATTCCGCAGCTTCCTTAGTTACAGAGGGTCTTCTGGGAGGCCGATATGTAAACATCCATCGAGGGTTTAGCGGTTCACCGATCCCGCCCGGAGGTGAAATCCGAGTAGTTCCAGTGAAGGAGATGACCCTCACTGATTTCATAGGAGTGCTTGGGAAAGCGGGAAACTGTCACAATGAAGAGAAGGGCTCAGCCCAGCAATCTCCGACAATTCCTCAAAAGGCTCACCAACCTCAATCGCGGAATTCCGAACACAGCCCTCAAGTCCTGATCACCCGACTTGCCAGGAGTTAGCTGACAAGACCAAATTCGCTCGGGAACCGCACGATGGCTTCCTTCGCTAACAACACTTCGCACGCGGTCCGCTGCCCTCTGCCCTCTGCCCTCTGCTCAGAGCTTAAGCTTCGGGGAGCAATCTCCGGCCCACGGCTCCGGCTCAGAAACCGTGTAGCCCGGGGGAACGGTGAAGAGCGAAGGGTCAGGTTCGCCTCGGCTGATATCCGAAAGCTTAACTATGTGCTGGGACTTGCCGGGTCCGCTACGTTTGACGAGAACCAAGGCCTGAAGTTCCTGCGAGAACCAGTAACCCGTCACCCTTGCATAGGACGAGCGCTTCCCGGAAGAGCCGGGAGCGAGCCTTACGGACTCACGCCCATGCCGTACCGCCATGCCATCTACCACGTCGTGCGCGAGTTCTTCCTGAGAAACCTGTGGAATAGCCACCTGTGCCAAGTCTTTTGGATCGATCTTGGGAAAATCGGAATCTTTGCAGACCTGTTGCGGTTTCTCGTTGGGTGCTGGGAAATGGCCCATCGAAGCAGCCTTAGTCGATGGCTGTAGGTGGATGCTGGTCCTGGTCGTTGGGTCGTAAATCTCG
>Ga0210394_10004741_pt1 | contig 15652 bp, 11 predicted proteins | sample IncBWC12MmetaG_FD_160121 | JGI IMG/M metagenome (GOLD analysis project Ga0210394, IMG submission 160121) | Forest soil microbial communities from Barre Woods Harvard Forest LTER site, Petersham, Massachusetts, United States - Inc-BW-C-12-M | ecosystem: Environmental > Terrestrial > Soil >... | reverse complement strand
TACCGGAGTTTTCGCGGCGTCTTGCTGGCCGCGAATGCGTCCCGCATCATCGAACGGGATCACCGTCCCAGGTGGCTCGATTCGCCGGTAAATTTCCGGTGCCGCGGCCACGAATCCATACCCGGCCAGCCGCACACAAAAGCGCAGCAGCGGCGGTGTCAGCTGAAATATGTCGGAATAGCACCACACGCCCGGATACTGACCGTCACTCTTGGGCGCGGCCACAAAGGTCCGCATCGGCGAACCCGCCAAAGCAATGTCCGCGTACTCTGTCTGTACAATCATCCACTTCTCCGCGGCAAATTCGGAGGTAGACCCAACTCCCAGTGAACTCCTGGGCCAACCACACCCCACTCCAAGAAACCAGACCTCACATCGTTGCGTCAGTAAGATGGGGAGAAGATCAAGTTCGGCATTTGTTCGGCAGTCCGACTACCAGAACTTGGCCGGGAATCGTTGTAGCTATTTGCCCGCAACTTCAAATGGCAATCGATTTGAATTGATACTTCCCGTCCAATATGGCATCAACGCGAGCCCCTTTACGTCTAGGTTGGCTTCCTGTTGCGTCAAGCTTCCACCGCTGAACTGAGCCTCAAGGAAATAGGCGCCGGGCTTCAATTTGTACGCAAATTCGTTCGATGCTGTCGCCCAGTATTCTTCCAGGTCCACGGGTATCGAAAACGTAGAACCAACCGGAAGGGGCACGATCAAAGGGTCTACCCGCCCAGCTATGAAGGCGGGACCTCTAAGGTCAAACCGCCGGGCTTTTCCCTGCGAGTCGGTGAGAATCAGGACAATATCTTTCGGATATTGTTTTCTGCCATTCGCAAGCATTATGCCCAAATTCAAAATTAGGTCATCCTGTCCGGCGTTTTGCGACTCAACTCTGAACTTCGGGACTTTGGGCTTCCCTCCAACATCGTTCAAATCGAGTCGGACGTTCATTCTTAGCTCTTGATTCACCGCGCCAAACTGCGGACCCGCCGATAATGAACCAGCAAGTGATAGGAGACTCGCTAGCAGGGCAATCGATAGATTCTGGTGACAGTTCTTTGGAATATTCACCTGGAAACCTCCTTCGTTTGCTCGGCACCCAGCTTCCCAATAGCAAATGGAAGTCGGCGCTACTTCGTCTGAGCGCCGATGGCCGAGGTCCCAACGATGAGGTATTCGTACTTTTTGCCGTTCGCTTTGAACTTCATTTTGTCTTTGTCCAGCGTGAACTCGATAGGAGTGTTGGCTGGGAGAATAGTTTTATCCGAATGTTTTTGCTGCCGGATCTTATACTCGGTACTGGCCGTCCGGACCGTGTACTGCTGACAGAGGAGGTCGGTGGACTCCTTCTTGCCCTGCTTCTTCGTTCCGCAATCGACCGAAGCTTCGGAAACGATGGTGCCCGCCATAGGTTGCTCAGCGGCTGAGCTGAAGGTGGCTCCGACAACGAGGACAGCAACTACCAAAAGTGATTTCTTCATCTCGCTCTCCTTATGGTTTGGCGCCGGGAGCCTCCCAGTGAATCAGCACTTTCAGTTTATACCACGGCTGTTGCCGGGGTGCAGGCCGTCTATTGCCAAAAGTACCGCTGTGGCAGGGGCTTATCTTGGAGAAAATTGGAATCCGTTGGCTAACCCCTCAGACCGAGTTCCTGATCGGCGCGCTAGCCGGGCAAATGAATCGCAGCATCTTTTTGTTGACTAGCAGTCGCCATGACTGCTTATTCTCCGCGTCGGTACTGTTAGGCGGTGACTCACAGTGGCACAATGGACCGAGGAGGTGTACCTCGTGATGTCCCGGCTAAAACGACCCACCCGCCTTGTTCGCACCAGAATTTATAACCAATGAAGAGTCGCAAGCCAAAGACAAAGCGGAAGGCCAAGAGGAATTCCGAACAGCAGCCGCCTCCTGCAGTGGAGCAGATGGAGGTCCCGACTCCTGTAACGAATCAGGAGCCTGTGAACCCCGTCGAGACACTTGGTGAAACCGGGGACCCTGCAAGGGTCATCGAAATACGCCCTGAAATCGAAGCCTGTGCTGCTGCAGAACTTCGCGACGAAAACGCGGACTCCACTAGTCTCGTCGAGTTACCGAGTGAAACCGAGGAGCCTGCGAGAGCCAACGAAAGCCAGGCTGAAATCGAAAGCTCCGCCGCTCCCGCCGAGCATCGCGGCATAAATGAGGACACTGCGAGCACCGCCGAACTACGGGATCAATCCGAACAACGCGAACAATCCGAGGACCTCGAGCGCATCCTCGAGATACACGTTGAAGTTGAAAACTCCGCGACTCCTGTGGAGATTCACGATGTTATCGGCGATGCCACCGGGAATCCCACGGCTTCTCCGGAGATTTACAGTGCCAGCGAAATCCCCGTCATCCCTGTTGCAACACCCCCGGTTGCAGAAAAGCCCGCTCCGAGAACCGCCGCCGATCGCCGGGCCCATCCTCGTTACGCGTTCACTGCCGCCATTGAAGTAGTCGCGCCTGAACTCGGCGCACGCATCGCAACGCAGGTGCGGGACTTGAGTCAACAAGGCTGCTTCGTAGACACCGACGGGCCACTCGCGCTAGGAATCGCGACGCAGGTGCGCATAACCAAGGGCGCAACTCTATTTGAAGCAAGCGCAAGGGTCGTCTACAACCAAACGGGCAAGGGCATGGGACTGATGTTTACCACCGTCGAGCTGGAACATCTCAAGATTTTGGATACCTGGATTGCCGAGTCTCGCGAAAGCTCCTGGCGCGCCGCGAATCGCCGCCGAAGTCAGCGCGTGCTCATGAGAGTTCCGGTGCGAGTCTCGGGTCAGGCCGCTGACGGCGCGAGCTTTGAAGAGGAAACTCACACGCTATCCATCAGTCCCCACGGCGCGTTGCTTGTGCTGACGCCTGCCGTGCAACGAGGGCAACGCTTCATCCTCGCGAACCTGCAGACCAAAGCCGCGCTGGAGTGTGTCGTGGCCCACCTGGAGCGCCTTCCGGGCGAGCCAATCCAGGTTGGCGTGGAGTTCAGCCTGCCCAACCCGGCGTTCTGGCGCGTAGCCTTCCCGCCAAAAGACTGGACCCCGCGCCACCCCGACGCAAAGTCCCGCTAAACGAATTCGGGTGAATCTCCATTTGGTGCGCCCGGTTGTGTAGCCTCGCCGCGGCGCGGTGCGAGAGATCTTGCTCTACGGCGTGTGCGGCCGTCCTTAACGCCTACCGCGCTGATCTGCGCCGCATTGCGGCATCCAAACCCGTGCTTGCCAGAAAGGGCGTGCGAGGAGCAAACTCTGACAGGTCCATACCCCACCAACGGTAATCCCGGGCAACAAATCATTCATCCCCTGTAACCGAATCCAGGCTCAAGCGAAGCGCCACCGTTTTCAGGAGACTCTTATGAATAAGTCCATCTCCCTGTTTTTCGGACTACTCGGTTTGGGTTTCCTTTGCGGCTGTGGTGGCGCCATGAGTCCACCGCCTCCGGTTATAGCGATCAATCTGGTTCCAAATTCGGCTCAGGCACTGGATGCGACGCAAAGTTTATCGCTCACGGCAAACGTAACGAATGACTCCAGCAATCAAGGTGTGAACTGGTCGGTTGCGTGCCCCGCCGGGGTACTGAGTTGCGGCGGCGTCGCACAGACGAAAACGGCCAGTGGTGTTGCGGATCAATTCAATGCGCCGGGGATTGCTGCTTCCGCTGAGATCATTACAGTGACAGCCAAATCGGTTTCGGATCCCACGAAATCGCAGTCCGTTCAGGTAACGGTCAATCCAATATTAGCTCTAACGAATCCGGCGCCGACTCAACCGCAAGTAGGAACCGTCGGGCAGCCGTTCTCCTACAACCTTATGAGTTTCATCCAAGGCGGAACGTCGCCGCTGAATTGGACACTCAAGAGCGGGATGTTGCCTGCGGGTTTGATGCTGAATGCCAGCACTGGAATGATCACCGGAACACCTACTGCTGCGGCCAACGCAAGTCCTCTCGTCTTCACATGCACCGACGCGGGCCTTCCTCCAGTTTCCGTCTCCGTGAATATAAGAATGACCATCGGGACTGGCACCACGTCGGTGTTGTCTATCGCCTCGCCACCACCAGGCGGTATGGTGAACGCCGCCTACGGGACCCGCCAAAGAATTACCTTCCGGGGGCAGACCTACGAGCTAGCCCTCTTCTCTCTCGTTGCCAACCTGAACGGCGCTCTCCTCTGCAGCCCGTTACAGAACCCAGGCGCCTGCACGTGGAGCTGGGTTGCGCAACAAGGGTCGATGCTGCCCCCCGGGCTGAAGTGCTGCACCCTATCCTTCCAGGTATCCTATCCTGCACCCGGAACGCTAACCGAAAATGGCGCGATGTACGGAACGCCAACGGAGGCAGGAACCTACAACGTCGTCCTGACTGTTTCGAGTGGAAGCCAACAAACCAGCGCGAATTTCAGTATCGTTATCGCGCCACCGCCTCCACCCGCCATTAACACCACGCCTCCGCTGCCTGTTGCCGCGCTCAATCAGCCATACATCGGCTACAGTTTCACAGCCACCAACGGACAAAAGCCAATTACCTGGCAGCAAACGGCGGGCACGTTGCCTGCCGGGATGATGCTCAGCGGCAGCGGAGCACTCTCCGGTTTGCCGACAGCTGCGGGAAATTTCCCAATCACTTTGCAAGCACAGGACGCACTTGGGCAGACATCGCCCACGCAAGACTTCGCGATAGCAGTGCTGACAGTTGGTTTCCGGCCAACCGGCAGCATGGCAAACGCGCGGGTGTACCACACGGCAACTTTGCTTGGAAACGGCAAGGTTCTTGTCGTGGGAGGCGTGCCCGCACCACCGGAACTGTACGATTCAAGCAGCGGAACTTTTACGCTGACAAACAATACGGTGAACATGCGAACCAGCCACACGGCAACGTTGCTCAGCGACGGAAAGGTGCTCATTGCGGGAGGGGATTTTGGTGCGCTGAACCAGGCAGACGCGGAAATATACGATCCCAGTAGCGGAAACTTCACCGCGACCGGCAGTATGAACACTCCGCGGAGAATGCATACGGCGACATTGCTGCACGATGGAACCGTGCTGGTGACCGGCGGATTGGATCAGGCGGGAAACCCCATCGCTTCGGCAGAGCTTTTCGATCCAAGCAAAGGCACTTTCTCATTCACCGGCAGCATGGCGGCCGGGCGTGGAGAACACACCGCCACGCTGCTGAATGACGGAACGGTGCTGGTGGCGGGAGGATATCCGTTGAATACGGCCGAGATATTCAATCCGACCAAGGGGAGTTTTGCGCCTACCGGGAATATGGCAACTTGGCGCTTCCGCCACACCGCAACATTGCTCAATGGCGGAAAAGTGCTGGTCGCGGGCGGACAAGGTGGCAACGGAAATAATGCACAGGCGTTGGCCGAGGTATTCGACCCGAGCACGGGAATATTTTCTTCCGTGGGCAATATGGGAACTCCGCGCGAATACTTTGCGGCGGCCTTACTAACTAGCGGGAAAGTGTTGGTTATGGGTGGGCAAGACGCAAGTGGAAATTACCTGTCGTCGTCGGAGCTGTTTGATCCAGGGAGTCTTGCGTTTTCTCCGGCAGCCGATATGACCACGCAACGGTTCTCGCACACGGCCACCACCCTGAATGATGGTGACGTGCTGGTCACCGGAGGGTACGCAGGAACGGCTCCGAATCCCACCGCTACTGCGGAGCTATACAAGTAGCGCAGCGTCGGCGACATCACAGAACCGGATTTCCGGACTGGGAGCGCCGGAATCCTTCGCCGTCTATATGCGAAGAAAGAGCTTCTTCCCATACATCCAGTAGAGGATCAACCAACTAACGGCAAGCACCGCCAGTCCTTCGAGCAACGGCTGCAGAGCGGCGCCAGCGATCGCGAAGGCATCGGAACCCAGGTGGATATGGAAGGTGGAAATTAGAAATTTGGGCATCAGATGGGCGATAAGATACGCAGCGATGGAGTTCATGCCAACCACCACCAGCGGGAACGCCCATTTCTTATAACCACGAGCTTCGATAATCCAGCAGAACGCAGCTAGAAACAGAAAACATAGCCCGCCGCTGAACAGCGTCCAGCTTGGAGTCCAGATGCGTTTTACCACCGGGCAGATCCCCGCGGCGTGAAGCAGCAAACCTGCCGCCACTCCGCCCGCGCCCGCCAGCAGAAGTTTCTTGAACGGGATTTGCGGAGCCGCGGAACGCAGCCATCGCCCCGCAATTAAACCTAAAATCATGGTGCCAAGTGTGGGAATGAAGCTGAGCGTCAGATAACCGCCCTCATTCGCAACAAACGGTGCGGTGCGCGGGAAAAGATTCAGGAACCATTGGTCGAAAGCATTCCCGAGATTTGCATTCTTGTTCCAATGCGCCATGAAGCCCGTATAGTTGTGGGACCAATTGGCGGGAACCCCTACGGCTTGCCAGTCGAAACCGGGGCCCGCGACCGGATACATAGCCCATGCCAGCCAATAACCGAAAAGAATTACGGCCAAGGAAATCCAAAGCCACTTTTCCTTTACGTAGCCGAGCAGGAAAAGAAAAACGTAACCGAGTCCGATTTGCGTGAGCGTGTCTTCAAACGTGAAGTACGTCTGCGGCCGGTCCATGGACCGCAGGAAAATTCCCAAAATAATGAGAAGGAACGCGCGCCAGATGGTGTGGCCCAGTTGATTCCCGAAGCTTCTGCCTTTAGCCGTCCGGCTGGCGATGGAATACGGTAGCGCGACCCCGACCAGAAAAGAAAAAGAGGGCTGGATGGTGTCATGAAGAGAGCACCCCGCCCATTGCACATGGCTTTGGTTGTAACTGAGAAGATTCCAGAACCAATTTCCGGGGAACGACTGCGCCACCTGCGAGAAACGCAACACTTCAGCCATCATCAAAAGCATCACGAGTCCGCGATACGCATCGATGGCGACGTTGCGGGCTTCGTTGCGCCCGGGAGTAGCCGGTAGCACGGAAGCGGTTGTGGCGTTACTCACACGGGTGATCCGTTGCGCTGTTTCCAAAGTCCGTGGGTGAAGTCCGGAAATTTCACTGGCGTGCTGCCTTGCGCCACGGATTTTTCACTCAGCCCGGCGACGGCGCTCCAACTCGCGGCGTCGTACACATCCATGTCAGGTTGCAGGCCTTCGCGCATGCACTGCACCAGGCGGTACAACATCAAGTAATCCATGCCACCGTGCCCACGGTCTTCGGCCTCTTTACCGTGCTCTTTCCAGAGTTTGTGCTCGTACTGTTCTTTGTAGGCGTCTAGCCCCGTGAAAGCTTCCTCGCCTTTTTGGCCGTCAAGATAAATGCGTTGAGGGTAATCGCGAAACATGCCTTTGACACCCTTGATTAGATTGATGCGATCGTAGGGATGCGGATTACTCACATCGTGCTGCACCATGATGGTCAGGCCATTGGCGGTTTTGATCAGCGAAGTGTTCATATCTCCGCAAACATATTTTTCTTTCCACTTGGGGCTGTCTTTGGGAATCGTCGCGGCCCGATACGCGTCCAGACCTCTCTGTGGAGAGCTCATCGAAACAATGTAGTCGAAGCGATCCCCGCGGTTGATCCCCATGTAGTTCGCTATCGGCCCGAGGCCATGCGTGGGATAGAGATTCCCGTTGCGCTTGGTGGGCGGTTCGCGCCGCCACAAGCCTTCCCCCGCGTCTTCAAACAGTTCCTTGCGCAGGTCGTGGTTATACGCGCCCTCTCCATGCACCAGCTCCCCGAACACTCCAGCGCGAATCATGTTCAAGACCAGCAGTTCGCTGTACCCATAACAACAATTTTCCATGATCATGCAGTGACGCCGTGTCTTTTCAGAGGTGTCGACAATTCGTTGGCACTCTTCGACGGTGTTTACCGCAGGAACCTCCACGCCGGCGTGCGTTCCACCCTTCATGGCCGCTATCGCCATGGGCGCGTGCCAGTCCCATGGTGTGGCAATGTAAATGAAATCGAGATCGCCGCGTTTGCAGAGATTTTCGTAGTCATGCTCCCCGTTGGCATAAATTTCGGGCCGCTTGCCGCTGTTTTTCTCGACCATTCCTTGGGCCCGAGTGGCGTGCTCCTTCGCGGAGTCGCAGATCGCATTCACCTGCACGTGCGGAAGCGCCAGCCAATTCGAGAGCATGCCCGTGCCGCGCCGCCCCGTTCCGATCAACCCGAGGCGCACGGTATCTCTGGGCTCAAATTTCATGCCAATCACCGATTCGTTCGTCGCAGCGGCCACGGCGGGGGGCTCAAAGGCAAACACCGGCGACTCACCGATGGTCAGTCCCGCGCCGATCAACCCCACGCCCGTCTTGATCAGTTGTCTCCGGGAAACCTGCCGCTCTCCGTTCTTTTTTTCATCGATTGTCATGGAATTGTCCTATTCGCTGGATAAGATCCGTCGTTCCCGAACGCTGATACCTAGAAATAAATAGTTGTGGCTTTGCTTCAGACGGAAAACCAGCGAGCAATCGTGTAAGAAACCGCAGTGCTAGCTGAATCCGCGGGCACGGGTTTTCCATTTGCATGGCATGTTACACGATAAGGGCCGATCGCACGCTGCTGAGTTTATGTTGCAAGACTCGGTGGCCAACTACAGCCGTCACTGCGAACTAAATCTGAGTTCGTGCTGTCGCCGTTAGTTGTCTGCCGGTGGCGTGTTGGGGCGGAGGATACCTGAGGCGCGGAGATTGCGGGCGCCAGATAGATCGAGTGTAAGGATGTTGTTACGGGAGGGAGAGAAAGTGAATCGGGAGGCGGGGAGAATGTCGGCCGCGAACGTGCCGTGGTTCGCATCGGTGGGAGCGATGGTACCGGCGAAGGCTTGATCGGAGCAGCGGGATTCGCCACGGCAAAGACGCAGCTCGCCGTTGTGGATTTGGCCAGAACCATCGGCTTCGAGAGTGCCACCGATGGAGAGAGGGCCTTCGACGTCGGAGCCGGAGAGAAGAAAAGTGTAGGTACCGCGAAACATGGCGGAGGCAGGGGCAGCGATGATGGTAACGGCGGCGGTGGCGAAATCCGCGGAATTAGCATTGGCTGTCGCAGTGACTGTGACGAGAGCGGGATCCGGAACCGCCATGGGTGCGGTGTAGAGTCCGGCGGCGGAAATGGAGCCGCAATCCTGGGTGGAACAATTGGTGCCCGTGACACTCCACGCGACGGCGGTGTTGGAGGAGCCGGTAACGGTGGCGGTGAATTGCTGGGTGGTGGCAACGACGACGCTTTGCGTTTTGGGATCGATGGCGACGGTAACGGATTTCTTGCCACCCAAACCGAGATCGTTTTCGATGCTTTTGATACTGCAAGCCGCGCAAGAAAAACAAGAGAGAACCAAGAGAACCGTGGTGAGTGATCGCATGCCGCTCCGTAGCAGATGCCGGATGGGTATGCTGAACGCAATAAGGGAATTCAGTTCAATCGCATACGGCGGTAGTGAGGCAAGTGTGGTGCATTCGACGTGTGCTGGCAACGTTCAAAAGAGGGTAAGGAGCGAAAGAAGTATTGGAGTGGGAGACGTGGAAAGTTAAGCGCAGGCTCACAGCGTGGGCGCACCGGAATCCCGCTTTCCATTACCATTTGGAACTCGGCTTTTCTTCTTGCCAAACACTCCGCTTTCCGGCTTGTCAGGCGCTATGTCGATTCAGTCGAAACGATTATTCTGAAGTGTGACCGAAAATCCAGACGCACCCCCGAAGACTCCGCATCGGAAAGGCTCTCTCCGCTCCTTCGTTCGATGGGTTCTCATTGGAGTGGCGCTTCTTTGGTCTCTCGCTGTGCTGATGCTTGTGGCTGCGCGGTGGATGGACCCACCGACCACCGCGGTGCACATGGAGCGCCGCTTGCAAGCATGGATTCACCACACGCCGTATCACGAACGATACGAATTCGTTCCGCTGAGCCAAATCTCGCCCGATTTCCAGCATGCTGTGATCGCCGCGGAAGACGCGGGCTTCTACCAGCATCATGGATTCGATTGGCACGCGATGCAGATCGCTGCCGAAGAAGATATGGAAGGCGGCCGCATTCGGGGTGGGTCCACCCTCACGCAACAACTGGTAAAAAACCTGTTCTTCGGAACCGGCCGCTCCATCCTCCGCAAGGGCGCCGAGTTCACACTTGTCCCGGTGGCCGAATTGGTCCTGGGCAAGCAGCGCATTCTAGAACTTTACGTCAACGTGGTGGAATGGGGCCCTGGTGTCTATGGTGCGGAAGCGGCGTGCCGTTACTACTACCGGACTTCAGCCCGGAGTATCGACCGGGAACAAGCGGCGCGACTCGCCGCAATTCTGCCGTTGCCCCTGAAGCGACGGCCCGATCACATGAATCGCTATAGCGGACTCATCCTGGAGCGGATGCGCCAAATGGGTTGGTGAAGCACCAAGACGCGCGTGACGCGCGCGCTTAGAACCGCGACACAATAAAAAGGCCGCTCGCAATCGCTGTCGCGTCTTCCAGGAGAGCGATGACCAAATCCGGAACCTTGAGAGACTTCACCAGACGCGCGCGAACTTCATGACCCGCAAACGCGCCAGCAACGCCGCCAGCCACACCCAAGACGGCGCCGAGCCCGATGGATTGTGCTCCCGCCACTGCAACGCACGCGCCGGAAAACGCACCGAGAAGGATGCGCGCAATCAGACCCGGAGGTTTCAGGCGGCTGGGAGTTGAAGGGAGTTTATCGGTTACCAGTTCGGCGACCGCCAGCAGAGTGAAGATAGCGACGGCGGCAGTTGAACCCATAAAAGAGAAGGCCGTGTTATTCAGGTTGAGCCAGTTTAGGTGAGCGGCCCAGGCCACAACGGCAGGCGCGGTCAGAGAACGCAAGCCAGTGACGACGCCAATAAGAAACGCCAGAAACAGAACTTGAGAGGGATTCATGAACAATCTCCTTTGTACGTCCGTTGATCTTGGAACAAATGGAAAAGTCGAACCAACCCTCGGGCGAAACCTTGTTCCACGGTCTCTACGGGCAAGTATTCGCTCTTTCGGCCAGTTGATTCCAGGATTCTCTGCCAGGCTTCGGGGGCGGCGCCCTCGCCGGTGATGAGGATCGGACCGTTCAGGACTTTTGCGCGGTCAATGCTCTTCAAGTCCGATTCCACGATCGCTCCCAGAAGAAAAGAAGAAAGTGCCGCCGGCCCGATGTGGAAAATCTGTTCGAGCAGCCGCACACCGAACATCGTTCGCCCTGTTCCGTTGCGACTCTCAAAATGCCTGCCCTTGTCTAGCCATACGGGATCTACCGCTTCAAAACGTCCCTGTGGCAGTGCGCTGGCCAGCACGGTTTGGGTTTGCAGCGCATGAATGAATTCGCCCGAAAGCGTCGTGAAACTCGAGGCGATCCGGCAGTTTTCGTCAATCGCAATGGCCTTCCAGTGCGAACCAAGATTTAGGAGCGTCGTATTTGGACGAAGAATTCCTGCGTGCACCAGGCCGACAACGATGGTTTCTTCTCCACGGATTAAGTCTGTGTTCTCCAAGTCCTCGAGGGCTGGCGAGTGGGGGCCACTGCGCACGCCGGGAACGAGATAGATCGGCAGATCGGTGACCTTCGGGTCCGAAAATTCGTACAGTGATGTGGCCAGCTCCTCTTCGCCCGCGGGAGCCGGAATGTGCGGAACTTCACACAAACCGAGTGGCGAAGTCAGCATGCCCGCGGCCAGAATACAGTCCGCTCGTAGTCCCAGTTCGGCAGCTCGCGAACGCGCCATTGATATCAGCCTCGCCAGAGTGTCGCGCACGATCGAGGTATTGCGTTCACGCGCCGCGTCGCGAAGGCCAACTTGTTCGCCGATGCGGTCGACGATGTTCTGATTCTGCACGATCCATACGCGCGTATTTGTGGTGCCCATGTCCACGCAAATCGACGCTGTTGTCTCAGAAGTCGCTGTCATGTGTCGCCACGGACATCGCTGCGCATGCCAAGTCTCCGCGTAGCTCAAGGAGTTTATCCTAACGACTTCGCTCGCGTCTGATCACGTACCTCGTTCGGCTGGCCGAAAAACTGGAGACCGGTCTGCCATAGCGGACTTGCACTTTGGCGTCAAAAGTTTCCATAGGTCCCGATGAACGCGGTTGCCGGACTTGTGGTTCTATGCGGTGCTTTTCTTGCTCCAACGTTCGCGCAGCATCCGGTTCAGCGGCTCGGAGAAGAAGCGAGCGACAATTTCTCCAACTACAGCTGCAGCGACAACCGTGACGGCGAAAAGCAACGGAACAGACCAGGTCGGGCTGTCAAATTTTATAAAGAGCGCGAAAAATGCGAAAACGACGAACATGTGCGTCAAATACACTTCGTAGCTGCACTGCCCGAGACGGAGCAAGGGCGCGAGCAAGCGAGGAGCTTTCCACTGCGTTTGCGCAGCGGCAATGATCACCATGCAAGTTCCGATGGCGATGATGGTCATATCCAAACCTGTCTCTCCAATTAGCGGCACGTGAACCAGCCGCAAACCGACAAGAATGGACAGGATCAGCGTGGTGCCTGCTACGGCAAGCGCGCCCAACACTTTGCGCGAAAAGTGAACACGGCGGACGAGCAGCGCGGTCAGGCAACCGAGTGCGATCGCATCCATCCCGCCCAGGTACGATTGCTCCGACCATATATCGTTTCCGCCCGCAAATATGGTGCGAGCGAACGGCCCTAGCGCGACGAAACAAAGAAGCAGCAACGGAAAAAGACTGCGCCTGGCAAGAAAGCGCGCCGCCAGCGGGAAAAACAGATAAAACATTTCTTCGACGGACAACGACCACAGAACGCCCCAATTTGCGGGCAGCCATCCCCGGTGCGCCTGCAACACATTCACATGCAGCGTGAGCGCAGCCAGCAGCGCGCGGCCAACACCTCCGAATTTTTCGGAAACGACGAATTGCGGGACATTTGCGTAGTGCAAAGCGGTCAAGACGGCGAGCAAAGCCAGAAGCATTGGTGCGATACGCGCGAAGCGTAGCAGGTAAAAGCCGCGCAGACTGACATTGGAGAGTGCGCCCCAACGCCGCAGCGCCGTGGAGGTAATCAGAAAGCCGGACACCGCGAAGAATATCTGAACGCCAAATTGCCCGTTCCAGACCAGAGAAGCAATGAGCGCTTTGAACGCATCCGGGTAATACGGAATGTCCGCGATCAACAAGCGCATGTGAACGTGGTTCAGCACCACAAAAAGGATGGCCAGCCCCCGCAGGACGTCCACGCCGTCAAGCCTCTTCCAATTTTGGCGGAAATTTAGCGTTGCTGGGGATTCCGGATCGGCGAGGGTAAGAGTTTGCAGGGCCATCGTCGCGAACTCAGCGTAGCACCGCTTCGCGGCTCACTTGGCCTGGGCTTCCGTCGTGTTGCCCAAAACCATCACCGGCGCCCGCTCAATTTCGTGCTTGCGGGGATTCGCCGTAAAATAGGAGTGTGGGGCGCTGCGGCGTTCCGCGCTGCGCTGGGTTGATATGCTCAAGCCCGGCAAGTCTGACTCTTTGACGGTTCGCGGGCCGTGTCTCGGGTCAGCACTCCGCTTTTCCAAGCAGAGTCGTCAGTCATGCCTGAGGGTAGCTGCCGGATCGACTAACAGGGCCCGCCGGACCGGAACATACGCTGCCACTGCGGCAGCTGCCAACGGCACCAGCACTCCGGCAACGAAGGACAAACCGTCGAATGCTCTCATAAAAAACACACGCGAGGCCAAGATGTGCCAAACTGCGAAGGCCAAGACCGAACCGGCTGCACTGCCGATGAGTGCAAGTCTCATAGATTGCTTCAATACCAGGACTGCGACCGCATTTGCCGGGGCTCCAATCGCCATTCTGATTCCTATCTCCCGCGTTCGCTGGGAAACCGAATACGAAAGCACACCATAGATTCCAGACAAAGCGAGCAGAAGGGCGAGTCCACCAATGACTGTGCAAACCGCAGCCGCCACTCGGAATGGGAATAGTCCGGCAGCCTGGAACGTTTCCATACTATGAATCTGTTCGATGGCGTCAGGACTGATTAGGGCGAGTGTCTTGTCCAAAATTTCGCGACCTTGATCGCTGCTACCTTTGACGCGTACCAACAATTCAGTACCCTCGGCCCCGGAAGTGGTGGGTAGATAAATGAGGGAAGGGTCTAAGCCAATGGTGAAACAGCAACTGACGATGTCAGCCGCAACGCCGATGATTCGCACGGCTTGAAAACCGCGTAGTATTGACTCCGACCCAGGCTCCGGTGAGATCCGAATAGTTTGGCCAAGCGCCTGTTGCCCTGGCCAATAGCGCGATGCGGTCTTTTGGCTAATGATCGCCACTGATGCTCCCATTAGAGCCTCTTCCCGGGTAAAGTTACGGCCGCTCAAGATCGGGATGTCGAGAACCTGGAAAAATGTAGGCGAGACGAAATTGTACGAGGCATCAAAATCAGTTGCCTCGCCCGCAATCATCGGAGCCCTCGACAGCATTCCGTTCAGCGGAATCGACTGGGCCGCCGCGATCGCCTGAACCTCCGGTTCCTCGGCGAGCCGGGAGAGAACCCTCGACCGATGGTTTTCATTGATATCCAATTCCTGGATGTTTTTTGTCGTGAAGCCAACCTCCTGTCTGTTCATACGGCCGTTGGCGCGAAGCGATTGACCCGCACAGGTGAGTAGCATTGCACACGCAGTGATCTGCCCAATAACCAGAGCGTTTCGAAGTTTGGTTGGTCGCACATCTGATGGGAAGTCGCCTTTTGTTACCCGAACGATATCAAGACGAGTGGTTTGAATCGCGGGCGCAAGCCCAAACAGGATGGCCGAAAAAACGGCGACGGCCACCAGGAATCCAAACACACGGATATCGGATTGTAGCGACAGTATTGAGACGATCTGAGCAAGGTCCGAAGGCATGGCGGAGAACAAAGCCCTTTGGCCAACTTGAAGTGACGTCTCCGAGACCATGGCACCTACTAACGTCGCGGGAGCGGCCAAGACTAGGCTCTCCGTCAAGAGTTGACGTATAAGCCGACTGCGGGCTGCTCCCAGAGAAAGCCGAAGCCCAATCTCACGCTGACGGGTGATAGCGCGCGCCAGCATCATGCTCGCGATGTTGGCGCAGGCGATCAGCAGCACAAGCAGGAAGGCCCCCAGGACCGGGACGCAAGCTGCAATCAGCTGTGGCGTCGCATGAATCGAAGTTGCCCGCGACTCAAGAACAACTCCAGCTGCTTCTTCCTCCTCACGTTTATCGTCAGTAACACGTCGCACCCAGACTCCCAAACCCGCCTCAGCTTGCTTAGCGGTGATCCCGGTCTTTAATCGGCCAACAATGTTGAGTTGGTTCGGACGATCAGGGCCGAACAGATTCGGGCCATCCTCCAACTGACCTGCCATTGTCATGGGCACCCAAAACTCGCGCATCGTTGCGTTTAGGCCCACAAACTCGGGTTTAGTGATTCCGATGACTTGGAGGGGATAGCCACGAATCATGACGATCTTTCCGATGATGTCGGGGGCGCCAGCGAATTTGTTCTGCCAAGCGTCGTAGCTGAGCACAACGACCGGGGCCGAACCGGGAGAAACTCCATCTTCAGGGAGCAACGTCCTCCCAGCTATCGCGCTCACACCCAGCATTCGGAAGTAGTTGGCTGTGACTAACTCACCGGAAAGCGGGTAGCCCTTTATGCGAGTGAACAGGGGCCTCGTACCCGCGACCTCGGCGAAGGCG
>Ga0210394_10004740_pt1 | contig 15652 bp, 16 predicted proteins | sample IncBWC12MmetaG_FD_160121 | JGI IMG/M metagenome (GOLD analysis project Ga0210394, IMG submission 160121) | Forest soil microbial communities from Barre Woods Harvard Forest LTER site, Petersham, Massachusetts, United States - Inc-BW-C-12-M | ecosystem: Environmental > Terrestrial > Soil >... | reverse complement strand
CACGACCTTGTCGAGGTCAAACGAATAAAAGAACTGTCCTTGTCCACCTTCCCGTCGACCCATCATGAGCCGCTCCCGCCGATGCCCATCGCAATCCAACGGAATCATCGTTCGTAATTCGTCTCAATCGGAGTTTTGCAACACAATCCCCCCGAAAGCTGCCGCGGCTGTCGCCAACCGGCGTGGCAGCTAAGGGCCACTTCCGGACTCGTACACTGCAGCACGGAAGTCCTACTCGATCACTTCGTCAGCGACAGCGATCAGCGTGGGGGGGAATGGTAAGCCCGAGCGCTTTTGCGGCGGTGAGATTGATACAGAGCTGGAAACGGGTCGGCTGCTCGGATGCCACCTGCACCGCCCGTTCTACAATGGGCGGATCGAATAGATCACTTCGCCCTTGAACTTCCCCGCATTCGGCACCCACGGGAAGTAGATCACCCATTGGAGGTGCACCTGCGCGCCGACTTCTTTCAGACCGGCGAACTCCTTGACGAGCTTCCCGGTCATATTCACCACGTCGAGGACACCCTGAGGGCCGATGACCAGCGCCTGCGGAACCCACTTCATCCCCTCCAAAGAACTCAGGAACACGCGGTAGAACTCGGCGGCCTGTCCATGGCCCTCCCAGCGCTCCCCCGCGGGCACCAGCTCCATCACGCAATCATCGGTGAAGACGCTGAGCATGACCAGCATCTGCGTCTTGAATTCATCCTCCGTGAACGGCTTGAACAACACCTCTTCGGCGTGAACGTGGGTCAGCCAAGCTCGTCGGATGGCATCGTAGCCCTCGGGCGTGACTCCCCAGGTGATTGGCTGGCCCTTAAAGCGAGGGTCGCTGAGCAGCTGTGCAACTGGATCTGCGTCCATTCTTGGCCTTTCCACAGAGCCCGGAGGGGGATGTCTTGGCGCGGTACGCGCGTCGAAGTTCAGACCGCTCCTATCATATTTGACACAGGGAGCCATTGAATGAATCTTTCGCACCGCGTCATTTGAGGTGGCGAAGTGACGCTGTGGGTCATTAATCGGCGGCTCAAGATCGAAGGCGGAGCGTTTTTCCCCATGCTCGCGCGGCGGCTGCCGTTTCGGATGAGCCGCTGTGATCGAAGATCTGAACGGCGCGGGTCGAGTACCCTCGCCCTGAAGCTGTGTGACGTAAGGCACAGTGCCGCGTGCCCGCATGTGGAAAGGTCAAGCCGGGCGCGACGACAAGGACGTTGTACGATAGATATGCCTCCCCGCTCGCCACCTTCACGGTCCGTCGAAGAACTCCACGGCTGTCTCATCGTGTGGGACCAGAGCGGCCAAGCGCTTGCCTACGTCTACTACGAGGATGACCCCGTTCGGCGAGGGGCCGCAAAGCTGCTCACGCGTGATAAGGCGCGGCAGGTCGCTGCGAATATCGCCAAGCTACCGGCCGATGCCATGCCCGACGCCGCGCTGGCGATCTGTGAGCGCGTGGCCGAGGTCCAGGCGCTGCTCGACGAGCATCTTGCCGGCGGCAAACGCTCGGCCGCGGAAGTGGTTGCGAAGGCGCAGGCCGTCCTGTCGGAATCCGCCCTGCTGCGGGCCATGTTTGATGTCGGCTATTTCCCGCCGAATACGCCGCTCGGATAAGCGGCGGTCGCTGTACCCAAAAGCGGACATTCGATTGCCGCGCAGTATTGGCCGCTAAGGACCGCTTCTTGACTTATGCAACGCCGCATTACGCGGAGCGTGAGACCGGCAGTGCATCACTCCCCGATAGGGAAGCGTATGATGGCTTGCTGTTCCGGCGTAAAAGATTGCAAGGCCGCCGCCCGCTCATGACAGTGGCCCTGCCGGCTTATTGACAGCCGCGTCCGCCGCGCGCTGGATTGGCTTAATCGTACACGGAGACAACAGCCATGCTGCGCAGCGGCAAAGAGCATCTCGAATCGCTGCGCGACGGCCGCGTGGTCTATATCGGCAACGAAAAGGTCGACGACGTCACCACGCACCCGGCGTTCCGCAATGCGGCGCAGACGGTGGTGGCGCTCTACGACATGAAGGCCGATCCGGCGCTTCGTGCCGAGATGACCTACGAGGAGGACGGCGGCCGCCATTCGATCTATTTCCTGCGGGCGCGCTCGCGCGAGGATTTGCAGCGGCGCATGATCGGCCACCGCCGTATTGCCGATTTCACCTACGGCCTGTTCGGGCGCTCGCCGGACCACGTCGCCTCCTTCATCACCGGCATGGCGATGAACTTGAGCGCGCTGCCCGCGCCGAATGCCCATCCCGACAACGTGCTGCGCTATTACAAGCACGCCCGCGACAACGATCTCTACGTGGCGTACGCGGTGCTGCCGCCGCAGGCGGCGCGCGATCCGAATTTCTATCTCAAGCAGAACCTGCCGGTGCCGACGTTACGCGTGGTGCGCGAGGAAGATGACGGCGTCGTCATCTCCGGCATGAAGATGCTCGCCACCGGCGCGGTGTTCGCCAACAATATTTGGATCGGCAACGTCATTCCGCTGGCGCCGGAGCAGAAGAAGGAATCGATCACCTGCGCCATCCCGTGCAACGCGCCGGGCCTGCGGCTGTGGTCGCGCAAGCCGATGGAGACCGACTGCACGTCGGAGTTCGATTCGCCATTGTCCTATCGTTACGACGAAAGCGACAGCATGCTGCTGTGCGACGAGGTCAAAGTGCCGTGGGAGCGCGTCTTCGTCCACGACGACGCCATTTTGGCGCGCGAGATCTACATCAAGACGCCGAGCCATTGCTTCGGCAATCATCAGTCGAATGTGCGCTACTGGTCGAAGATGCGCCTGATCGTCGGCTTGTGCGCCCGGATCGCCAATGCGACCGGCGCCGACCAGGTGCCGGCGGTCAAGGAAACGCTCGGCCGTATCTCCGCCCAAGAGGCGATGATCGCCGGCATGGTCAACGGCCAGATCAACGCCTTTGAAAGCTGGCCGGGCGGACCTGAGGGTTACGTCTGTTTCAACCGCCGCATGATGTATGGCGCGCTCGATTGGTGCACCCAGAACTACTCACGCTTCATCGACGACCTGCGCGAGCTATGCGGCGGCGGCGTGTTCCAGATGCCGGCCGACGTTTCGGTGATGCAGGATCCCGAGCTGGCGCGGCAGTTCAAAACCTTCTGGCAGACGCCGCAATGCGACGCGGTCACGCGGATGAAGCTGTTCAAGCTCGCCTGGGAGATGGTCGGCTCGGAATTCGCCGGCCGCCATCAGCAGTACGAAAAATTCTACGCCGGCGCGCCGTTCATCATCCGCAATCATTCCTACCGCGAAACCGACTGGACGTCGTTCACTGGCATCGTCGACAAGCTGATGGCGGGTTACGATTATCCGGCGGCGCAATCGGGCGGCAAACGCGCGGCGGAATAGTTTCAGCCCGCGAGCTTAAAGAACCCGACATCGATCGAGCCGGTGCGGAAGCCGACTTCGCAATAGGCCAGATAATACTCCCACATGCGGCGGAAGCGCTCGTTGAAGCCGAGCGGTTCGATTTTTGGCCAGGCGCGCAGGAAGCGGCCGCGCCATTCGCGCAAGGTGCGCACATAGCTGTCGGCGAACGATTCGTGGTGCACGAGTTTCAGCCCGGCCCGCGCCGCCTCTTGCTCGATGATCGAGAATGTCGGCAGCACGCCGCCCGGGAAAATATAGCGCTGGATGAAATCCGGGCATTTGCGGTAGGCGGCAAAGCGGCGCTCGTCGATGGTGATGGCCTGCAACAGCGCCACGCCGCCAGAGGCGAGGCAGTCGCGGATCTTTTCAAAATAATTCGGCCAATAGCGCTCGCCGACCGCCTCGATCATTTCAATGGATGCGATACGATCGAAGGTGCCGGGAACGTCGCGATAGTCCAGCAAGCGCAAGTCGGCGCGGCCGCGCTCGACGTCGCCCGCGAGCCGTGTTTGCGCATAAGCCAGTTGCTCCGTCGACAGCGTGATGCCGAACACGCTTGAGCCATAATGCCGGATGAGCCGCTCGGCAAATGCGCCCCAGCCGCAGCCGATCTCCAGCACGCGCTCGCCGCCGTCGAGATCGAGCAACGCCGCGGCGCGATCGAGCTTGGCTTCCTGCGCCCGCTCCAGCGTGTCGCAATTGACGTAAAGCGCAGACGAGTAGTTCATCGCCTCGTCTAACCAGGGGCGGAAAAACTCGTTGCCGAGATCGTAATGCGCCGCGATATTGCGCCGGCTGCCGCGCCGCGTGTTGTGACGCAGCCAGTGCACAAAACGATTGCGGACAAGGCCAAGCCAGCCGACGGCCGCTGTCGCGGTCAGTGCCGCTTCGTTCTGCATGCAGAATTCAAGCAATTGGCCGAGCTCGGGCGTCGACCAGTCACCGTCGAGGTAACCGTCGGCAAAGCCGTGATCGCCGTCGAGCAGCATGCGGCGCAAGCCGCGCCAGCGATGCGCCGTCATGATCGCGTCCGGGCCAGGGATGGCGCCGCGGCGTTCGATGATTTCGCCGTTCGGCAGCGTGAGCTGCAATCGCCCAGCCGGCAGTGCCGGGATCGCGCGATCGATGATGCGGCAGAGAACTCCGGGGCGGCCCGACGCCTTGGCGTCGCGACGTTCTGGCGAAAACGAGGGGCCGGCGGACGTCACGGCGGCCAGCCTTCGCTATTCACGACGGTGATCGGTGCAGCGGGCGGCACGGGCCGTGGCCGCAGTTTTAGCCCTTTGAGCATCAGCCGCAGCGCATGCCAGTGAATCGCGCCGACCACCTTCAAGGTGAGCAGCGGGTGTGTCGCCAGCGCGCGCAGCAGCGCGGCGTCGGTCAGCGTGATCCGCTCCCCCGTCAGCGCCGCGGCCAGCAGCAGGCCGTCGTTATCGGCGGCGCGGATCGCGACCATGACGCGCTGGTCCGGCACTGCCACACGGAACGTATAGTTCATGTCCATGTCCATGAACGGCGAAACATAAAAGCCCTTGCGGCAATGCTGTTCGATAACCGCCCCGGCCCCCGGTGCGCCCGCCGCTCCCGCTGGCCCCGCATCGCGATCGACGGGAATCAAATAGGAGTGCCGTTCGCGGAAAGTATTGTGGACTTCGTAGAGGAGAGCGGCAAGCGAGCCGTTGCGTTGATAACAGAAATACACGCTCAACGGGTTGAAGCCGTAGCCGAACAGCCGCGGCATGCAGAACAGCCGAATCGGCCCGCCGTCGGTTGCGATGCCGGCGGACTTCAGGTGGGCTTCAACTTGCGCACGCAGCGGCCGGCCGCTGCCATCGCCATGATCGGTGTCGAAGAAGCTCACGGCATTGAAGCGATTGTGCGAGAACAAGCGCAGGCTCCGCGGCAGTTGCTCGATCTCGTCGAGATCGAGCAGCATCCAGAACACGCGGTAGCGCAGCCGGTGCGGCTGCGGCCGCACGCGGCGGTGGGTCACGATGCCGGCGTACAATGTGGAGCAAAGCCTCATGCGGCAAGCTCCCGCGCGGTGGGCAGCGTAGCGCGATCGAGCGCGATGCGGCCGGATTCGTTGGCGACGCGCCATGGCCGCCGCACGCCGCCCAATGCCTCGGCGACGGCGAGGCCTGACTGCAGGCCGTCTTCATGGAAGCCTGCGCCGAAATAGGCGCCGCAGAACCAGGTGTTGCGGCGGCCTTGCAGCGACCATAATTGCCGCTGCGCCGTGATCGCCGCCGAATCGAACAACGGATGGTCGTAGATTTCGCGGTGCCACGCATGGCGCGGCTCGCGTTGCGGATTGAGGGTGACGAACAGCAGCGTGTCGTGCGGGATGCATTGCAGCGCGTTCATCCAATAGGTCACCGTCGGGCAGTTTGCGTCGCTGTCACCGATGTGATTCCAGCTCGACCACACCGCGCGCCGCCGCGGCATCAGGCGGTGGTCGGAGTGCAGCACCGCCACATTGCGGCTATAGCGAAAAGCGCCAAGGACGCGACGTTCTTCCGGCGTCGGCTCGTCGAGCATCGCCAAGGCCTGGTCGGCGTGGGCGGCGATGACGACGTCGTCAAAAGTTTCGACATTGCCATGGCAATCGCGGATCGTGACAAAATCTTCGCCTCGGTGCACGGCGGTGACGCCGGCCGCGAGGCGGATATGGTCGGCGTAGGCTCGCGTCAGGCGCTCCACATAGGCGCGGCTGCCGCCGAGCACGGTGCGCCACGGCGGCCGGTTACGCAGGCGCAGGAGGCCGTGGCTGTCCTGAAAACGGATGAAGGCCGCGGCCGGGTAATTGAGGATCGTCGCCGCCGGCGCCGACCAGATCGACGCCGCCATCGGCAGCAAATGATCGCGCCGGAACGCCGCGCCGTAGGCGCCGGCGTCCAGATAATCGCCGAGCGTGGTGTGGAATTCCTCGAGCAGCGCGAGGTCGCGCGGCGCTTCGCGATAAAACCGTTGCAGGTCGCGCAGCATCGACCAGAAGCGCGGCCGGAACAGGTTGCGCTTTTCGGCAAAAAGCCCTGCCAGATTGGCGCCGGAATATTCCAGGTCGCCGTTGGCGAGCGACACCGCAAACGACATGTCGGACAGTTGCGTCGGCACTTCGAGGTGGGCAAACAGCGCGGTGAGGTTGGGATAGGTTTCTTCGTTGTAGACGATGAAGCCGGTATCGACCGGGATGGCGCCTTTCGCGCCTTCAACCGTAACGGTGTTAGAATGGCCACCGACGCGGCGGTCGCTTTCATAGACCGTCACCTTGTGCTTTTGGCTGAGCAGCCAGGCCGCCGACATGCCGGCAATGCCGGTGCCGATGACCGCTATGTTCTTTGGGATGACAAAATTGCCGTGCATCGCTCGCCCCTCGGCCGGCTCCGCCGGCCGCGTCCGTTTGTCCTCACGTCACCGCATGTCGCGGTTACGCTTGGCCGGGGGCGTTAGATCACCGGCGAGGGCTAGAATTGGCTTGCCGGCGGCTGATCCAAAGGCGCGCGTCGGTCGTATCCCCGGGCATGCATGTGGAGAGCGCAGCACTTTGGCCCAGATTTACCTGGCCTTACGCCGGACCGGTCGAGCGCGGAGCCGCCATGCTGCGTGACGGGCGGGCCGCGGCCGGGAACAATGCGGCGGACTGGATCAGAGCGATTGCCGAGAACGAGGACCGTGCCGCGTTCGCGTCGCTGTTCGAGTTCTATGCGCCGCGGATCAAGGCGATGCTGACGCGGCTTGGCGCGGCGGCCGATGCGGCCGAAGATTTGGCGCAGGAGACCTTGCTCACGGTGTGGCGCAAGGCCGCCTACTTCGATCCGGCGCGCGCCAGCGCCTCGGCCTGGATTTTTACCATCGCCCGCAATCTGCGCATCGACCGGTTGCGCGGCGACAACCGGGCAAAGCTTTACGCGCCGTACGAGATGGTCGAGCCCGAAGGGCCGGAAAAACCCGACAGCGCGCTCAGCGCCGCGGAACGCGACGCGCGCGTGCGCGCAGCGCTCAAGGAGCTGTCGCAGGAACAAGTTCGCGTCGTGCAGCTTTCGTTCTTTGAAGGCCGCGCCCATGGCGATATCGCGGCGCTGCTCAATCTGCCGCTGGGCACGGTCAAGTCGCGCGTCCGGCTTGCCATGGCGCGCTTGCGCAATCTGCTAGGTGACCTGCAATGAGCATCATCCATCATCCAAGCGACGCTACGCTTTCGGCTTTCGCGTCCGGCACCCTCGACGAGGCGCGTGGCATCGTGGTCGCCGCGCATCTGTCGCTCTGCGCGCAATGCCGGGGCGCCGTGCATGCTTTCGAAGAGGCCGGCGGCGCCTTGCTCGACGACGTCGCGCCCGAGGCTATGTCGGCCGGCGCCCTGCAACGCGCCATGGCCGCGCTCGGGCCGCTCGACATTATTTCGCCCGCGATCCGCGGCGCGGCTGCCGTTGGCGATCTGCCGGCGCCGCTGTCGCACTACGCGGTGGGGCGGTGGCGCTGGATCGGGCGCGGCGTGCAATGGCGGCCGGTCGAGGTGGCGTCGGACGAGGGCGTGCGCGTCTTTATGTTGAAGGCCGCGCCCGGAACGAAATTGCCGCGGCATCGCCACACCGGCACGGAATGGACCTGCGTGTTCGACGGCGCCTTCACCCACGCTCTCGGCCGCTACGGCGCCGGCGACTTCGATGAAGCCGACGAAAGCGTCGAGCATGATCCGGTGGTGGATGCTGAATACGGCTGCGTTTGTCTGGTGGCGCTGCAAGGCCATATCGAGCTGCAAAGCTGGCTGGGCCGCCTCATTCAACCGTTCGTGCGCATTTGAGCGGGGCGGCCATGACGATCGCGGCCGACATGCACGCGTTCAATGAAAGCCGGAGCATCCTGCCGCGCCGTATCACGCTGACGACCTCCATCGCCTACGCCGAAGGCACGCGGCATACGCTCGATGTGTGCCGGCCGAAATCTGCAACCGCAGCGCCAGTCGTCGTCTTCTTCTACGGCGGCGGCTGGCGCAGCGGCAGCAAGCGAACCTACCGCTATGTGGCCAAGGCGCTGGCGCGGCGCGGCTACGTCGCCGTGCTGCCGGATTATCGCATCTATCCGCTGGCGCGCTATCCGGACTTCCTCGACGACGGCGCGCAAGCGGTGCGCTGGGTGAAGGACAACGTCAAACGTTTTGGCGGCGATCCGCAAAATATCTTCCTGATGGGCCACTCGGCCGGCGCCCATATCGCGGCCATGCTGGCGATCGACGCAACGTGGCTGCAAAAGGTCGGGCTCGCGCCGGGCCGCGATATCGCCGGCCTGATCGGCATCTCCGGGCCGTACGATTTCCTGCCGCTCACGGACGAAACGCTGAAGATCATTTTCGGCGGCGCCAACCGGCCGGAAACGCAGCCGATCTCCCACGTGACGCCGGGCGCGCCGCCGGCGCTGCTGTTGACCGGCGACAAGGACGACGTCGTCGGCGCCGGCAATTCGACGCGGCTTGCGGAAAAGTTGCGCGCCGCGGGCAACGAGGCGACGACGGTGATCTATCCGCGCACCGGGCACTACATCATCGTCGCCGCGATCGCGCCGATCATCCGGTCGCTGGTTTCGGTTCTGCGCGACACCGACGCCTTCATCGCCAATGTGCTGAAATCGCGCTCCCGCGCGCAGGCTGGCGTGCCATGACCGCGCTCATGTTCCTGGCGATCGTCGTTACCGTCAGCGCCGGCCTTGCAGCGATCATGACCGGCGCCTGGCTCGCCTGGCGCAGCACGCGCAATTCCGGCTGGATCGACACGACCTGGACTTTCGGACTCGGCGCGGTCGGCTGCGCCGGCGCGTTTACGCCGTCGCTCGTGACCGGCGGCGTGACGACCCGCCAGCTGCTGGTAGCGGTCCTGGTCGCGGTGTGGTCGCTCCGCCTCGGCCTGCACATCGCGCGGCGCACGCTTCGCATCACGGACGATCCGCGCTACGGCAAGATGATCGCCGAATGGGGCGCCGACGCGTCGCGGCAAATATTCTTCCTGGCGCAGAAGCAGGCGCTGGTCAGCATTCCGCTGGCGCTGTCGATGGTGCTTGCGGCGTGGAATCCGTGGCCGGGTTTGCGCCTGCAAGATGCGCTCGGCGTCGCGGTCCTGATCGCGGCCATCGCCGGCGAAGGGTTATCCGACGCACAGCTGCGGCGCTTCCGCGCCGATCCGGCCAACCGCAATCGGATTGCGATGTCGGCCTATGGGGCTGGTCGCGGCATCCGAATTATTTCTTCGAATGGCTGGGCTGGCTCGCTTATCCGCTGCTGGCCATCGATCTCAGCGGCGCCTACCTGTGGGGCTGGGCCGCGCTCGTCGGGCCGGCCTGCATGTATTGGCTGTTGGTCCACGTCTCCGGCATTCCGCCGCTGGAGGCGCACATGCTGGAGCGCCGGCGCGACGAATTCCGCGCCCACCAGGCGCGCACCAATGCGTTCTTCCCGGCGCCGCCGCGGACCACCTGAGGGAGGTGACCATGAGCTTCGTGCAGACGATGACCGGCTTTGGCGAAAGCGTGCCGCTGCCCGACGCGGTGACGCGGGCGGCGATCAAGCTGTTGGTCGGGCGGACGCAGCGGCAGCTGTCGCGCGCCGAAATCGATGCCGACCGGCGCTTTGCCCGCGACATGGCGCCGTTTCCGATCGCGCTCAACACCGCCGAGGCCAATGCGCAGCACTACGAGATCCCGGCGGCGTTCTTCAATCTCGTGCTCGGCCCGCAGCGCAAATACTCGTCATGCCTTTACGATGATGGCATCGACACCCTCGCCGCCGCGGAAGAGCGCGCGCTGCAAGTGAGCGCCGAGCACGCCGCGCTTGCCGATGGCCAGCGCATTCTCGAACTCGGCTGCGGCTGGGGCTCGCTGTCGCTGTGGATGGCGCGGCATTATCCGGCGGCGCGGATTACAGCGGTGTCCAACTCGCATTCGCAGCGCGAATTCATCGCCGGGCGGGCCAAGGCCGAAGGCCTCGCCAATCTCACCGTCATCACCGCCGACATGAACGCGTTCCAGCCGCAAAATCGCTTCGACCGCGTGGTCTCGGTAGAAATGTTCGAACACATGGCCAATTGGCGGCCGCTATTGGAGCGCCTGCGCGATTGCCTAAAACCCGACGGCCGCATGTTCATGCACGTCTTCGCCAACCGGCACGCCTCGTACCGCTTTGCCGTGGACGACAAGGAAGACTGGATCGCGCAGCATTATTTCACCGGCGGCATCATGCCGAGCCGCAACCTGATCCGGCAGTTTCCCGATTGTTTTGCGGTGGACGCCGAATGGTGGTGGAACGGCCGTCACTATCGGCGCACCGCGCAACATTGGCTGGACAATTTCGACCGCAACGCCGACGCGGTGTTCGAAGTCCTCAAGCGCGTCTATGGCCGCGACGCAAGGCTGTGGCAACGGCGCTGGCGGCTGTTCTTCTTGGCGACCATGGGACTTTTCGGTCACGCGGCAGGTGAGGAATGGGGCGTCAGTCACTACCGGCTAACGCCATGTTTCCCGGATGCGGTGCAGCGCGGAGCGGTGCACCGCTGATCCGGGATCGCTCTGGACTCGGCGTTTGTGACGATCCCGGGTCTGCAGCGCATCACTTCGTGCTGCACTGCGCCCGGGAAACGGCGTCGGTGTGAAAATTCAGCGCGCCAGCATCCGTACCGCGAAATAGCCGGCTGTGGCGGCGATGCTGGAGGCGAGCGCGCCGTAGCCGATGTCGACCACGGTGATCTGCAGCGTCCAGTTGCGCAGGGTCGCGTAGTTGGTCAGGTCGTAGGTCGCGTAAGCAAGCGCGCCGAACAGCAAGGCCAGCGCCGCCGCGGTGAGCGGCGATTGCGCGCGCAGTCCCGGCAGCACGGCGAAGACCACGATGCCGACCGGAAACGAGAGATAAAACGCGATCGCCGGCACGACGCGCAGGTTTTGCACCAGAATATCGCCAAGCGCCGGCCGATACAGCATCGCCCCCATGGTGGTCAGCCACACCGCGTCGATCGTGCCGAACACAATCAGCACGGCCACATAGGCCACGACGTAGGTCATCGATCATTCTCCCCGGCAATTCACGAACGCTGGACCGGCTACGTCCGGCGGCAGGTCCTGGATCACCCGCAACCGGGAAAATTGTCCGCAACGATGGACTGGGGTACAATATTCCGGCGTCGTCCAGGCAACCGATTGCGATCACGAGTGTTTATAGAATGTCTTGCCGCTCAAAGCGGCGGCCGGGGTGTGCCCTGTCGAGCGTCGCGGGCGTGCGATTGTGAGGACAATGGATTGGAGAAACTGCCATGGCCAAAAGCAAACGGAAATATTCGCCGGCCGCGAGCCGCGACGTCGAACTCGAGATGCGCCGCTATGAGCGCGGCACCGCCAGAAGCGGCAAGGCCGGCGGCAAGGTGAAGAGCCGTAAGCAGGCGATCGCCATCGGCCTGTCGATCGCGCGCAAGAAGGGCGAGAAGGTGCCCAAAAAGAAATAGCGGATTCCGGGGGGGAGCAAGATGCCTGGCAAGCGCGTGCAATTGGATGACGAGACCTGGGCCTCGCTCGATCTGTTGGCGCGGGACCGGATGATGACGTTTCAGGAATTGGCGGATGAAGCCTTCGCCGATGTCCTCAAGAAGCACGGCCGGCCGGTCGACCTGCGCGCGGCGCTGCGCAAAAGCGCGCGAGCCGCCGATGCTTTGGAGCAGGGCCGCGCGAAACAGCGCAAGGGAAAATCGCCCGGTTAAAGCATCCCGGGCCGGAACAGGCTCTTCCGGCTGATGATCTTGCCCGAGACCATGAACACGCCGTCGCCCGTATAATGCAGGGTCTGCGGATATTTCGGCCGGCGCGCCACGTGGGCTTTGACCACTTCGAAGATGAAGAAGTTGTACTGATCGACCAGCCGGTCGTCCTTCAATTTGCATTCGAAGTTGGCGTGGCATTCGCGGATCAGTGGCGCGCCGACTTCCTCGGCGGGTTCCGCGGTCAGGCGGAATTTATTGAACTTGTCGACCGAGGCGCCCGAACAGTTGCCGATGCCGACGACCTTATTGGTGAGCGCCGTGGTCGGCAGGTTGATCACGCATTCGCCGCTGCGGCGAATGAGATCGAAGCTGTGATTGCCGCCGGCGATGACGCAGCCGATGAGCGACGGCACGAATTCCAGCACCGTGTGCCAGCCCATGGTCATGATGTTGTTCTCGCCGCGCCAGGTCGACGACACCAGCACGATCGGGCCCGGCTCGAGATAGCGCCGGATATTGGAAACCGGAAAGTCGCTTTTGCCTGTCGCCATTGGCGCCGCCGGTCAAACGTTCCGCCGCGCGGAGCGAGGCAAACAAACGTTCAGTTGCGCTTGGCCGTGACGGTTGCCGTATCGGTCTTCGGCACGGCGTCGTTCATGCGCAGCAAGATGTCTTCGACCGGATTGTCGGTCCAGGCATGGGTGACGAAATCGCGGTGCGAAATGTCGCCCGCGGGCAGGAACGTCACCATGCCTTGCAGGTGATTGCGGCGCAGCTCGGAGCTGTACGGCACCGCGCGCTCGTTGAGCTCGTGCTCGAGATCGGCGTTGTGATGGGCGGTATGCGGCGTATAGGAGCTGACGAAGAAGGTCGAGCGGTGGTCGGCGATCCAGTCGGCGAACTGGTCGATGCCGGCATAGAGCGCATCGAGCAGCACTAGGCCGCGGATGCGTGCATCGGCGCCGCCGCGGGCCAGCACCGAGAGCGTCGGGCCAAAACCGCCGCTATAGGCGACGATCACGATCGGCATATTGGCGAACGCTGAGGCGCTGCGCTGATCGCCGTAGAGCGTGGCGAGCTTCTTCGCCGTCTCGTCGAGGAAGCGCTTGAAGCCGTCGGCGTCCCAGAACTTTCCGGCGCTGGAATCGGCGGCATCGAAGGCGAATTGCGGCGCCACCAGCACGGCGTTGAGGCCGGCGGCCGAGATCTGGTCCGGCAGGCGCTGGCGGTCGCGCACGTCTCGTTCGAGGGTAGCGCCATGGCCGTGGAAGAACACCACCATGACGGCCGGCCGGTTGGGATCGAACCCTTGGGGAATGTGCAGCAGCACGCGGTCGTCGCCGAAGGTTTTCGATTCCAGGAACATGCGGCCGCGGAAATTGACGTGGCCGCGTTGGCCGGGCTCGCCGGCATCGAGGAACGGCCGGTTCGAGCCCGGCACCGCGCCGTGATAGGGGAACGGCGCGGTTTCGAAGTCGACGAGGCTCGTTTTCGCCTCGATGTTGCCGAGCGGCAGGTGCGGTAGCGGCATTAGCGAAGAATTGGGCACCGGGTTGGGCGCCGACGCGAGCATCATCTGCGGCGCGGGCTTTTCAATGGAAGCGGTGTGGACCGGGTCGATAGAAGCGGTGCGCACCGGGGCGGGGGCGGGGGCAGGAGCGGCGGCGGCGCGAACTTTCGCCGGCGTCGCCGGCTCGCGCGGAACGTCGGCAATTCGCTTGGGCTCGAAGTAACTCCAATCCCGCGCAATGACGCTCGCAGGCGTTTCGCGGGCTGCGGTGGCGACGGCGGCCGGCCGCGGTGCCGACGCGCTCGACGCGTAGGTCGACATGGCGAAGGGATCGCTTTTGGCGATGGTCGTATCGGGCCGCGGCAGCGGCGCGCTCGGCGCATAGGTCGACGCCGCGAACGGATCGCTTTTGGCGACGGATATATCGGGCCGCGCGGTCTCCGCATAGATCGAGCTCGGGCCGATCAGGCCGGAGGTGCGGAATTCGCTGTAAAGCGCAAGGCCCCAGCCGGTGACGGTGACCAGCAACACCGACGAAGAAATCAAAAGCAGATTCTGCTCGAGCAGCGTCCGCCATGCATTGGCGCGCGAGACCGGTCTGCGGGTGATTGGGACGCGGCGCGGCGGTGCCTTGCGCGGAGCGACCGGCTCGACGCGGCGCCGCAGTTCCGAATCGACCGGAACGTGGCGCGCAATATGCGCGCCGCCCGCGCCGGTAACCGGCCGGCGGACAGCCTGCAACTGTGGACTTCGACCCCGTTCTGCCAAGGTATCCCCACCCGACGGCCCGACTGTCGGCGAGGACTTTGGCCCTATTTGGGCGGTCTCGGCCGGGCGGCGGGGTCGTCAAAGCCGAAAACACTGAAGAATCCGCGCAATCCGTCGGACCGGCGCGGGGTTGACGGGCCGGGGGGCGGCTTTCGGTGTGGTTTCGGCCCCTCGACCACGGTCGGCGGACTGTCCGACCCTATGGTTAACGAAGGGTTAAATTCGGCTTCGCCGGGCCCGGGCGGCGGCCGCGTCGCCAGCAGGAGGTTCGATTCGTTCTTGCGCCACAGATAGCCGATGCCGAAGTCGAGCGGCGCGGCATCGCGGAACAGCTCGGCCATGCGCGGCTGATAGGTGTTGGGGAAGATCCCGAGCGGCGCCAGATAATGGCCGAACGGCTGCAGGCGCCATTGCTTCGGGTCGAAGTAGGCGAGCGGAATGCCGCTGTCGTCCTGGAGAATGGTGGCGCTGTGATTGACCAGGAAGCTGCGCACCCGGCTGAAGTTGCCGCCGTGCAGCAGATAGGACGCGCTTTTGAGGAAGCTGTCGGCGGCACCGAGCTTGGCGCAGAATTCCAGAAAGCCGGAAATCTTCACGCCGCCGTCGGACAGATCGGTGCTGAAATAATACAGCGTCTGCCGCGGCCCGCTGCCGTCGGAGAAGACGATCTTGACGCCCTTGGCGGCGCTTTGCGTCGTCGCCCGGCCGGCACGCTTGCCGGGATCGTCCTGCGCGATGAAATTGCCCTCTTTGTCGAGGCTGACGAAGCTCACCTCGTGGACGGTCTTGCCGGTGCGCGCCAGGAACACATACAGGATCGGCAGCGTGCCGTAGATCGGCCCGGTGGTGAGCTGCGTCTTCATGTTTTTGGTGATGAAGAAGCTCAAGTTGAGGATGGTGGCCAGCGAGCCTTCCATATTGCGCAAGCTGGCATCGACCTCGTAGCGCGGCAGGCTGGTCAATTGCGGCACGTCGCCGACCGGCTCGAGGCCACTCAACACATAGGTCGAGGCCGCCGGGAAAAACGACGTGGCGTAGAGGAAATCCGGCCCGCTGAACATGTACAGCATGGTGTCGCTGTGCTGCGGCAGGTGCTCTTTGGCGAAGGCACGCACCTTCGACAGCGTGTTGGCGTCCTCGCGGGAGAAGATCGAATCGAAGAAGTGCGCGTGCTGCGCCCATTCCGGGTTTTTGGCCAAAGCCGCGAGCGGGGAATCCGGCGCCGGCGGCAGGCCGGCGAGGAAGCG
>Ga0210394_10004738_pt1 | contig 15657 bp, 11 predicted proteins | sample IncBWC12MmetaG_FD_160121 | JGI IMG/M metagenome (GOLD analysis project Ga0210394, IMG submission 160121) | Forest soil microbial communities from Barre Woods Harvard Forest LTER site, Petersham, Massachusetts, United States - Inc-BW-C-12-M | ecosystem: Environmental > Terrestrial > Soil >... | reverse complement strand
ATGACACGACGCAGTGGTGGAAGCTCGCGTCGATCATTTCCTGCGGCACCCTGGCGGGCGCGCTCATTCCCGAACTCGTGAAAGCGTTCACGTCGACCGAGTCACGCCACGTGAGGGAGGTTGTTACCTCGGCGGAAGAGGGCGGCGCGTCTCTCGGCATTCTGTCGGGCTTTGTGGCTGGAAATTTCTCTGCGTACTACCTGGGCATGGCGATGGTTTTCCTGATGTCGGTTGCCTACCTGTTCGGGCGCATGGGACTGGGCTCGCTTATGATCGCCGCGCCCGTGTTCGCGTTCGGGTTGGTCGCATTCGGCTTTCTCGGCATGGGACCGGTCACAATCGCCGTCGATTCCTATGGCCCGGTCACGGACAACGCGCAATCGGTTTACGAGCTCTCGCTGATCGAGCATATTCCGAATATCAAGGAAGAATTGAAGAAAGATTTCAATATCGACGCCCATTTTGAGCGCGCGAAGGACTTGCTCGAAGAGAACGACGGCGCTGGCAACACGTTCAAGGCGACCGCGAAACCCGTCCTGATCGGCACCGCGGTCGTGGGCGCGACGACGATGATTTTCTCCATCATCATGGCGCTCACCAACGGCCTCACGGAGAACGTCGAGAAGCTTTCCCTGCTGCACGCCCCGTTCGTTCTCGGCCTCATCACGGGCGGCGCGATGATCTACTGGTTTACCGGCGCTTCGACGCAGGCCGTGACTACGGGCGCCTATCGCGCCGTCGAGTTCATCAAGGCCAACATCAAGCTCGAAGGCGTGGACAAAGCCTCAGTCGAAGACAGCAAGAAGGTCGTTGAAATCTGCACCAAGTACGCACAAAAGGGCATGCTCAACATCTTCATCGCTGTGTTCTTCGCCACTCTCGCATTCTCCTTCCTCGAGCCCTTCTTTTTCATCGGCTACCTGATGTCCATCGCCATATCCGGCTTGTATCAAGCCATCTTCATGGCCAATGCCGGCGGCGCCTGGGACAACGCTAAGAAAATTGTGGAAGTCGAGCTGAAGCAAAAAGGGACGCCCCTGCATGACGCGACCGTCATTGGCGACACGGTGGGCGATCCGTTCAAGGACACTTCCTCCGTCGCCCTGAATCCGGTCATTAAGTTCACGACGCTCTTCGGCCTTCTCGCCGTCGAGCTCGCCGTGAAACTGACCGCGAGTTCCGGCAGCGGACTCACGCACATCCTGTCCGCGGCATTTTTCGCCGTCTCGGTGTTTTTCGTCTATCGTTCGTTCTACGGGATGCGCATCCGTCAATCGGACTAGAAACAGTTCGCCTCCGCAGAGTGCGGAAGACGGGGCGCTCGCTTGAATGGGCGCCCTGTTTTATTTTTAAGTATCCGGTTAGTTTTCCATCCGCAATTCCACGCACCATTTCGTTGACAATGCTTGCTCCCTTTGTTAATAAACGGAACAGAATTCCACGGGAGCAACCCATGAAAACGAAAGATTCCGGCCGCCGGCGCTTTTTGAAAAATAGCGCCGCGTTTGCGGGTTTGGCGCTCGGGGCGGCGCGCACCGCACAGGGAGCGGATACCCCGGCGGATACTTCCGCGGCGCGACCCAAGGATCTGCACAGTTACGGAGAGCGCTCGCGCTACGAAACTTCGGCGCGCCTCGGCGCCATGGGACTCTATGACCCAGCGCCTCCGGGCTATCATCGCGATTTCGGCTACCGCAATCCTATTCAGGATTCGGTCGGCTACATCACCCCTGCTCCCCTGCACTTTGTGATCGCGCACGGATACGAGCCGCCCGACATCGATCCGGCCGAGCACCACCTGTTGATTCATGGCCTCGTGGACAAGCCGCTGATCTTTTCGCTGGACGATTTAAAGCGCTTCCCCTCGGTCACGCGCGCGCACTTTCTTGAGTGCAATGCCAATGGCGCCCCGGCAGGCCCGACTGGGCAGTACCGCGTCGCGCCGACTGCGACCGCACAGGACACGCATGGCTTTACAAGCTGCAGCCTGTGGACGGGCGTTCCGCTCTCCATCATCCTGAAACGCGTCGGTGTGAAGCCCGAGGCCAAGTGGATCATTGGCGAAGGCTCGGAAAAAGGGAAACACACCAAGAGCATCCCGATCGAAAAAGCCATGGACGACGTCCTGATCGCCTACGGTCAAAACGGCGAGGCGCTGCGCCCGCAGCAAGGCTATCCGATTCGCCTCCTCGTTCCCGGCTGGGAAGGAATCAACAACGTCAAATGGCTGCGCAAGATCAAGCTCGTCGACGAGCCCTACATGGGCATGTGGGAGAGCACGAAGTACCCGAGCTTACGTCCCGATGGCCTGTCGCGCTGGTTCCAATTCCAGATGGGTCCTCGTACTGTGATTACTCGCCCCTCGGGCGGCCAGAAATTGAATGGCCCTGGTTTCTATGAAATCAGCGGCCTGGCCTGGTCCGGCGGCGGGCTGGTCCGTTCGATCGAGGTTTCGACCGACAACGGCCAGACCTGGCGCGAGGCTGAAATTCAATCGCCCGTCTACCCGAAGGCGCACGTGCGATTCGGATTCGGCTGGGATTGGAACGGCAACGAAACTATTTTGCAGTCGCGCTGCACCGACGAAGTCGGTGAACGACAGCCCTCGGTCGTGGAACTCGCCAAATTCTGGAAAGTCGAACCGGACTTTTTCATCAAGACGGGAACGATTCCCGGGCACTTCAATGCGATTCAACCGTGGAAAGTGAATTCCGACGGGAGCGTCCAAAATGCGATTTCGTTTTAGGTTTTTGGTGCCGGTCGTGGCGGTGGCCGCTTGCTTCACCGCGAAAGCGCAAACTCCCGACTACAAGAACGTCGGTCGCACTCCCACCGCGCAGGAAATTCAGGCCATGGACATTGCCGTTTCCACGGATGGCAAGGAACTGCCGCCCGGCAGCGGCAACGCCAAGACGGGCGCGCGCCTCTTCCAGGAAAAATGCGCGGCCTGCCACGGAGAAAGCCAGGAAGGCAGCGCGCAAGCCCCCGCGCTCGTCGGCGGCAAGGGCACGCTCACTTCCCTGCATCCAAAAATGACCGTCGGATCGTACTGGCCGTATGCGACGACGATCTTCGATTACATTCGCCGCGCCATGCCTCGCTACCAGGAGGGCTCGCTCAAGCCGGACGAAGTCTATTCCCTGGTAGCGTTCATTCTGTATCGCAATGAGATCATCAAGGAAGACGACGTCATCGACGCCGCGACCCTGCCCAAAATCAAAATGCCGAATCGCGACGGATTCATCCCGCAAAACATGGACGAAATCCACGACTGGAAGGTCCGCGGATGCAAGCTCGGGCATTGCCCGTGAGGTGAGTCGTAGGCGGCGCAAAGCCGCGGCGAACTTAGTCGGCCATCGAATCGAAACGAGGCGGCTTATCACATCTGCTTAATTTTTGGTTGACAAAACTATCACGCCTGCTTATCCTTCGCCCATGGCCCGTTCGAATGAGTATCAAAACGCTTACGAGTCCGCCAAGCAGGAGCTGGCCGACCTTCTCGCCCAGCAACAGGAGGCCGAACGGCGCATCGTCCTCGTCCGCCAATCGCTGCAAACTTTGGCCAGCCTGTGCGAAAGCGAAGGCGTCGAGATCAAGCCGAGCACGGAAGCCACTTACCTGCTCGAGCATTCCTCCATGGCCGATGAAATCCGAACGATCCTGAAAGCGGCGTGGCCCGAGTGTTTGCGACCGCGCCACGTCAAGTGCGCTTTGGAACGCCTGGGCCACGACCTCGCTCAATATCAGAATCCGCAGGCCACGATTCACATGGTTCTCAAACGAATGGCCGAGTCGGGCGAAGTGCAGGAAATTCCCATTCCTCGAATCGGCAAAAAAACCTACCGTATGAGCGGGCCGAATCCCGCCGCTTCGCTCCCAAAGGAGCAAGGAGAAACGTATGATGAAAAAAATATGGGCCCCAACCATCTTCGGGTTTTGTTCAGTGCTGTGCCTGGCGGCCACGGTCGCGGCCGCGGACGCCGTGGTTCACGGCCTGGTCACGGACGCCGCGGGTAAACCGGTTCGCGGCGCAATTGTCAAAGCGACCGCGGGCAATCTGACCGTCTCCGGATACTCTCAGAACGACGGCCGCTACGAACTGACCGTTCCCGCGGGCACGTACGAAATGACGGCGGACGCCTTTGGATTCGGCCCCAAGCGGCTGTCCAAGGATGTTTCGCAGGCGGGCGATACGAATTTTGCTCTCAGCCCGCGCCTCGATGTTTCCCGCCTTTCCGGCGCGGAAATTGACAGCCTTCTTCCGGACAACCCTCAGACACGCATGATCCGCGCCACCTGCATCAGTTGCCACAATTTCGACACCATCATTAAGCGCCGCGGCAACGATTCCGCCGAGTGGCAGGAGTTTCTTCCCTCGATGACGGGCGACCGGCAAATGTTCCAGCCGAAGTTTAGTCCGGAGCAGCTCGCAGCCCTCGGCGCGGCACTCGAGAAATATTTCGGCCCTGCCGCCCCGTACTTCGGGCCGGACTCGGAGGCGCCCACGGCGGAGCAAATCAAGCACGCCAAGATTTCCGACGCGGCCTTAAAAGCGACCTACCGTGAGTACAGAGTCCCGACCTCCGGAGCTTGGGTGCACAGCGTTGCCGTCGATCCCGCGCGCGACATTGCCTGGTTTGCCGAATACGACTATCTATCTAACAAGGTCGGGCGCTTTGATATCGCCACGCAGAAATTCACGGAATACCCCGTGCCCTCGCCGAAAGCCGTTCCTCATACGCCGATTGTCGGCAAGGACGGAATCTTGTGGATGACGCTGGATGCCCACAACGTTCCGGCGAAACTGGCTTCCGTCGATCCCGCGACGGGCGTCCTCAAGGAATACAAGTGGCCGGAAAAACAGGCGGGCACTCATACCGTCGTCGTCGCGCCGGACGGAAATCTGTGGATGTCTTCCATGTCCTCACCGGATGAATTCCTCGGCTTCGACGTCGAGACCGAAAAATTCAAGGCTTACAAGCACACGGTACCGGACAAGTACCCCGATCTCTCCAACGGCGCCTGGCAACAATATGCCGGGAAACCGGTAGGGATCACCTATGCTGTCGCGGTTGATTCCAAGGGCTCGGTCTGGTTCACCGAGACGATGCTCGGAACGATCGCGCGGCTCGATCCCAAGACCGGAGTGACCACCGAATTCAAGCCGCCCGAAACTCCCGACATGGACGGCATCATCGTCGATCAGCAGGACAACGTCTGGTTCAGCGATTTCACGGGCAATAAGCTCGGCAAGCTCGACACGAAAACCAATAAATTCACGATGTATCAGCCGCCCACGGAGAAAGCCCGGCCCTACGGGCTCGTCCTCGACAAGAAAACGGGCAGCATCTGGTACGCCGATTTCAGCGGCAATAACATCACCCGATTCGATCCCAAAACCAACAGTTCATCGAGTACCCGATTCCGACCCACGGCGCGTATCCACGATTCGTCGGACTCGACAGCAAGGGGCGTGTCTGGTTCGGCGAATGGTGGAACAACAAACTCGGCGTTCTCGATCCCGAAGGTTCACAGACGCTCGCTTCCCGGTAGGGCGCAAGACTTTTTTGGATTTGCCCGTCCCGTCTGCAACGGAGAACGGGGCCGGCACTTTCCGTTCCACTCGTCGCCCCTTGTGATAACATTCCCGTAAATCGCACGGGAGGGCCGTATGAAACCGAAACAAACTGATCGAAGAGGCTTCCTCAAGAATAGCGCCGCACTGGCAGGCTTGGCGGTTGGCGCATCGGCGACTGCGCTTCCGGCTGCGGCAGCGGACCCGGTTCTGGAAAAAGTTGACGAATTGCACCTCTACGGCGAGCGGTCTCACTTCGTGACTTCCGTCCGCAACGGAAGCATCAACAATCCGGAACGCCGATTGAAAGATGAAGCAGTGGCGTTCGGCCTTAGGACTCCCATGCAGGACTCCGTGGGAATGATTACGCCGTCAGCGCTTCACTTCACCATTTCTCACGGCTTCGAGCCGCCCGACATCGACCCTACGGAACATCATTTGCTGATCCACGGCATGGTCGACCGTCCGTTGATGTTTACAGTAGATGAAATCAAACGCCTCCCGTTCGTAACCCGTTTTCATTTCGTCGAGTGCCACGGCAACAGCTCCCCGAGAGGCCCGGGCGGGGATGCCCGAGTTTCGGTGAATGCGACGCCCCAGGAAACGCATGGATTCACCAGTTGCAGCCAATGGACCGGAGTGTTGCTTTCCACGTTGCTCAAAGAGGCCGGAGTGCAGAAAAGCGCGACGTGGATCATTGCGGAAGGTGCCGATGAACCCAAACACTCCAAGAGCATTCCACTCGGGAAGGCTCTGGACGACGCGCTCGTGGCTTACGGACAAAACGGCGAGCCGGTACGCCCAGAACAGGGTTTTCCGCTGCGTCTGATCGTTCCCGGCTGGCAAGGGATCAACAACGTCAAATGGCTGAGGCGGATTGATCTGGTCGATGAGCCTTTCATGGCGATGATGGAAACGAGCCGATACCCCAGCATGAGACTGGACGGGAAATCGCGCTGGTTCGAATTCCAATTGGGGCCAAAATCCGTAATCACCCGGCCCGCCGGCGGATATAAAATGCCGGGCCCGGGCTTTCATGAAATCACCGGGCTGGCATGGTCCGGCGCGGGCGTGGTCAAGCGCGTCGAGGTGTCCACTGATGGAGGCCACACGTGGAAGGACGCGCAACTGCACGATCCCATCGCCCGCAAGGCGCACACTCGATTCTCCATTCCGTGGACTTGGGATGGGAACGAGGCCGTCCTGCAATCCCGCTGCACGGATGAGACGGGCACGGTTCAACCAACGATGGTCGAAGTTGCCAAGCTCTGGGGCGCTGACGTGGACTTTCTCCTAAAAACGCAACAGGTCGTGGGCGATTTCAACGCGATTCAACCGTGGAAAGTAAACCGGGATGGGAGCGTTCAAAATGCGCTTGTCTAAAATTCTGGGTGCCGGGATCTTCTTCCTGGTGGCGAACGCGGCTCTGGCGCAAGCCCCGTCCTACCCCAATGTGGGCAAAACGGCGACGAAAGAGGAGATTCAGGCCTGGGACATTTCTATAGGGCCTGACGGGAAGGGACTCCCAGAGGGACGCGGAACTGCGAAGTTCGGCGCGATGATTTTTGCCGCAAAGTGCGCCGTATGCCACGGGCCTAACGGAGAAGGTGGCAAGATCGGGCCTCGAGTGGTTGGGGGCATCGCTGATACTGAAACACTTACCACACTTCATCCCGTTAGAACCGTCGGAGGCTACTGGCCGTACGCGACTTCCGTGTGGGACTTCATTCGACGCGCAATGCCGCGAGGCCAGAGCGGAACATTGACTCCGAACGAAGTGTATTCGCTGACGGCGTTCATCCTTTTCAAGAGCAACATCATTCAGGAGGGCGACGTCCTAGACGAGAAGACGCTGCCCAAAGTTCAGATGCCCAACCGCAACGGATTCGTGCCTGCGAACTTTGCCGATATCCCCGACGAACACAAGCGCGGTTGCAAGCAAGGGATCTGCCCGTAATTTTTCCAATATTCAATGAAGGAGTGTCATTCCGAGCGAAGCGAGGAATCTCTCTTGGTTTTCAGCTCAACCCCAAGAGAGATTCCTCGCTTCGCTCGGAATGACAAAAATAGGGTGTGCTACAAGGTGATGATCGTGGGGCTACGCCAAAACTGCGTATGCATCCAGTGTCAGAAACTCGTGAAACTTCGGACTGGTCATTAGCTCCACCAGAATTTTCCCCGCCGCCGGGAACTTGCTGGCGTTGAAGCGTTCTTCGCCCATCTTGGCTTTCATTCCATCGAGCACCGCCGCCGTCGTATCGCGCACCATCTGCGCGGTAACGGTTTCGCCCGTATCGAGTTTGGCGCCGTGCCTCACCCACTGCCAAACCTGTGTGCGCGAAATTTCGGCCGTCGCGGCGTCTTCCATCAGGTTGTAGATGGGAACGCATCCGTTGCCGTCAAGCCATGAGGCGAGGTACTGCAAGCCGACGTCGATGTTCCAACGCAGCCCTTGAGCCGTTATCGTCCCCTTGGGAATCGCCAGAAGATCCTTCGCGGTGACGTGCACGTCCTCACGTTTTACATTGATCTGGTTCGGCCCCTTCATGTATTGATCGAAAATATCCTTAGCCACCGAGACGAGGCCCGGATGCGCGACCCAGGTGCCGTCGTGCCCCGCCTTCACTTCGCGTAGCTTGTCTTCCTTCACCTTCGCCATCGCGCTTTCGTTCGCGACGGGATCGTTCTTGATCGGAATCTGCGCCGCCATTCCTCCCATCGCGTGCGCGCCTCGCCGGTGGCACTGCTGGATGAGCAACGCCACGTAGGAAGCGAGGAAGTGCTGCGTCATGGTGACTTCCGCGCGATTCGGGAGAATAAAATCGGGCCGCTCGTCGAATTTCTTGATGAAGCTGAAAATGTAATCCCAGCGCCCGCAGTTCAGTCCGGAGGAGTGCTCGCGCAGTTCGTACATGATTTCGTCCATCTCAAAGGCCGCGAGAATCGTTTCAATCAGCACCGTGGCGCGAACCGATCCGCGCGGAATCCCGACGTAGTCCTGAGAGAAATTGAAAACGTCGTTCCACAGACGCGCTTCCTTATGGCTCTCGAGCTTCGGCAGATAGAAATACGGCCCCGTGCCATGCGCGAGCAAGCTCTTCGCGTTGTGGAAGAAGAACAGGCCGAAATCAAAGAGCGCCCCGGAGATCGGCTTGCCGTCCACGAGGAAATGCTTTTCGTCCAGGTGCCATCCGCGCGGGCGCACCAGCAACGTCGCGATTTTTTCGTTGAGCTTGTAGCTCTTCCCTTCCGGGCTGACGAACGTGATCGTGCGATTCACCGCGTCGCGAAGATTGATGTGCCCGTCCAGATTGTTCGTCCAGGTAGGCGAATTGGAATCCTCAAAATCGGCCATGAAAACATTCGCGCCGCTATTGAGCGCGTTGATGATCATCTTCCGGTCGACCGGCCCGGTAATTTCCACGCGCCTATCCATCAAGTCAGCCGGAATGGACGCTACCGACCATTCGGCCTTGCGAATATTCTCCGTCTCGGGCAGGAAGTCCGGTAATTCGCCCTTGTCGAGCCGCGCTTGCCGTTCGCGCCGCTGCCCCAGGCACTGCTGCCGCCGCCCCTCAAACTCCGAGGAAAGTTTCTTGAGAAACGCAACCGCCTCGTCCGTCAAAACGGTTTTGTGGGCGTCGGAAACTGGCGCAGTAACCTGTATCTGAACCGTTGGGCTTGCCATCGCTCGTAGTCCTCCCAGGAGATAGGTAAGTCATGAAATGTGCTTGGGCCCATGTTACCAGAAACAGGCCGAATTGAAAAAATCGAGGCGTGTTCCGGCACGAGCCGAAAGTCTTGGTTGCTGCCCGGTCGAGTCTCCGGTGGTCGGGCCGGCGCCGTGCAATTGATAGCTACGTTTCGAAACTCTTCGCAGTAGCCGCAGCTGGCGTTGGAAGCTTCATCTTGGTCGGGAGTGGCACCGAGATCAGACCCACCGCCATCAGCGCGGTGATGAAGGCAAGCGCCGCGCTGCCGTAAAACACGACCGTCCAGGAGCCCGTGCTCTCAAAGAGCTCCGCGGCAATTCCCCCGGCTAGGATGGAAGCGACTCCCTTGGAACTGTAGAGGAAGGCATAGTTCGAGCCGGAGTTGCGGATTCCATAAAAGTCCGCGATTCCCGCCGGAAAGAGCGAATAGATCTCGCCCCATGTGAAAATCACGGTGGCCAGGAGGACGACGAACCAAACCGGAGAGTTGCGCCCAAGGCGCAGCACACTGACAAGAGCCAGGGCCTGGAGCGAAAACGCGATGATCATCGTCCGCTCGCGCCCGGCATGGTCCGACACCCAGCCCCAGAAAATTCGTCCCGCTCCGTTTGCCAGCGAGTTGACGAAGATCGCCAGAGTAAAGACGATTTTGCTGATGCCGAGCGCGTCCGCCACGGAACCGACCTGCGCCGTCACCATGAGCCCGCCGATGCCCATCATCAACATCATGGCGTACAGCATGTAGAATTGCGGCGTGCGGAGCATTTGGCTCGAGGTAAATTGCTCGGCCTGCGCGCGGACCTTGTACTTGCTCCCGACCTTTTTCCCGGCAATTTGGGGATCGTTGGGATCGGGATTCACCATGAACTGCGACACCGCCAGGATGACGATGCCCTGACCGATTCCGGTGTACAAAAATGCGGAGCGAATACCTTCCGCGCGGATAATGTGAGCGATGAACGGAACGAAGAGCGCCGCTCCCGACCCGAAGCCCGCGGCGATCAGCCCAGACGCGAGACCCAGCTTATCGGGAAACCACTTCAGGCCCACAATCGTTGAGCCGCAATACACCAGTGCGGCCCCGATCCCGGCCAGTGAGTACAGAGCGTATAATCCCGTCAGCGTGTGCGCGTATCCCATGGTCGACCAGCCGATCGCGCACATCACGCCGCCGACCGACATGAACAATCGCGGCCCCAGCCGGTCCATGAATCGCCCCGCAAAGGGCTGAACCCACGTTTCAAACGCAATGAAGAGGGTGAAGCCCCACTGCACTTCGGACAGTTTCCAGCCGGTCGCCCCCATGATCGGCTTTACGAACAGCGCCCAGGCGTACTGAAAGTTCGCGATCATGCACATCGCGATCACGGAGCCGACGAGCCGCACCCAGCGATTCATGAAGCGAATGTCCTTTCAAAATAGGCGAAAACGGTCGAAGCGGAATTCGATTCTCAAAGCGCCGCAAATTTTCATTACTCTTCACCCTGCAGCGCGTCGCACGCAATCCTGAAGTTTGCCTGATCTCGGCGACATAGTATCAAACTATTCGGCGGTTTTGAGCGGAACATCGGCATCTCGCGTCACTCAATGATGCAACTGGTCTATTTGGAGTACCAGCCGAGTCGTGTGGTGGGGCAGGTCAAATTGCGTGAGGTGAGATTCCGTTAGGATTGAAGCGTTTCGTCAAGCTCCCGCTTTTATTCATCAGAATCGGAAGAATAATCATGCCGAGGAGGAACGAAATAGGCCTCCGCCTGGATCGCAGTTTCCAGCCAGCCGCGGCGCCGGACGATTCCCCGGGTATTCTCAATCATTTCGGGATGGCCGCACAGATAAATTTTCGAATTGTCGGGGGAGAGATTCCACAGGTCGGTGTACTTGCGGATCAAGTCGTCGACGCGGCCCACTTCCCCGCTCCACGTTTTGTCTTCCCACGGGCGGCTGACGGTGGGCACATATGTCAGCCAGGGAACCTCGCGCGCAATGCCTGCGAGTTCGGCGGAGTAGGCCAACTCCCACGAGCGGCTTGCGCCATCGAGAATCAACACCCGCGCCAGCGTGGCGGTTGGTGACGCCTTCCACTGGCGATAGAGCGACCGCACGTAACTCACATACGGCGCTATCCCGGTAACCGTGGCGATCAGAAAATGATTGGCGCGCGCGCTGGACGCATCGAGCGTGAAAGTTCCCTTCCCCGTTTTTCGCAAGGTAATCTCATCACCGACCTGCGCCTTATGAAGCCGCGGCGTCAACTGCCCATGAGGAACGAGCTCAAAGAAAAATTCAAGGTATTGTTCGTGGGGAGCGGAGACAATCGAGTAGGGGCGCTCGTGGTGCTTTTCAGGCGTGACGACGCCGAGGGTCGCATACTGCCCCGGCCGATATGGAAATTCTCCGCCCGGATCGACGCGAAGTGCCCACAGGTCGTTCGAGATGTCGCGCCGCTCGATAATTCGTGCGGAGTAAAATTTGCTATTACCGGCTGTATTCATTAGCAGGACGCGTCCACGGAAATCATTGCGCTTGCTGGCCCGGGCGGTTGCGCATCATCTGGGTCGGGTCGAATTTCTGCGGCGTTCCGGTGATACGGTCCTTCGCGTCGGTGATGACCTTCGTCAGCAACATGGTCGAATCCTTGCCCTGGTACTTCACGAGGCTCCACGGCGAAACCTTGTCGGAAATCCAGCCGTCGCCCGAACCGTCCTTCATCCGAAAGTGCTGGCAGGAGAACGTTCCCGCAGGGACTGTGACCGATTCGGTGCCCACAAGCTCAGCCTTGTCGGCGATGTTGGCGGGCGTGGTTTGCTTCGTCCCATGACCGCTCATACCCATTTCCATCTCCATTGGATCCTGGCCCGGAGGCTGCATAATCACCCGCGTGGAGGTGACGCCTGTGTCATCGACCGTCATCAGCTGCTTCATCACCATCTGCGCGCCGCCCATCATCTTCGGGTTCGAGATTGCAAATTCCATCCAGTAGGCGGGTTTGCCCGCTACGTCCTCTTTGCCCACAATCGTGATTTCCATCTGCGATTTGTCCCCAGTGGCAGCGACGGTTCGATCGTAAGCAGCGCCCGCTCCCACTTCCGGATGCCAGACACCGCTCAATGTGGGAATGCGCGGCCCCATTCCCATTTGCGCCGCGAGCGGCAGCACCACCACCAGCGCTGCGACTAGAATGCCGATTTGTCTAAATTTCATGAATGTCTCCCTCTTACGCACCCGAATCTTCCACGAGATGGCTGGTGATGAACTTAAGGATCAGTCTCAGCGACTCAGTGATGTTGCTCACTGACGTTCGTTTCGCTTGGCCCTTCGTGCTGCGCGCGCCTTTCTCCCACAACTCGCTCGTGAATTCCTTGTATCAGACCCAATCGCAGAGGCGCAATTGAATTTCGGGAACGGGTTGTGCATATGTGCAAAACGCGGAGGGCGAAAATTTCGCTGCGAGATCGAATCCTGAATGCTTTGCAATTACTCGTAAGCCAGCGCGTCAACCGGATCGCTTTGCGCCGCGCGCAATGCCGGGAACATCGCCCCCGCGATCGCGCCGGCGATCGTCAGCAGGGCGGCGCGGCCGATCCAAGCGCCTTCGATTTCGATTTGCAGCGTAGGAGAAGTCCTGTGCAAAATGGCGACGACGCTGTAGGTGCAAATTAATCCGAAAAGCACGCCCAAGCCCACCATCGCCAGAGTCTCTCCCAAAATCATCCAGCACACCTGTAGCCGGGATGAGCCGAGCGCCCGAAGCACGCCGATGTCCCGCGTGCGCTCGAGCACCATCGTGTGCATCGTGAGGAGCACCACCAGAAAGCTGATCACAATTCCGAGCACGAGGAACGACCGGATAAACGGCTTCAGCTCCGGCAAGTTGGACGAGCTCATCAATGTGCTGAACTCGGCCATGGAACGAATCTTGTAGGTCGGGAGCAGCTTGACGAGCTGGCTTCGGGCCACGTCGGTATCGCCTTTGCTGCGCACGAAGAACATCGAAACGCGCCCATCGGCTCCCGCAATATCCTGCGCGGTCTTGATCGGGATGAAGAATCGCGCCCCCTTGCCGTGGACCACGACTCCGGAGATGGTGAATTCGTGCCCCAGAAGAGTCGTTTGCTGGCCTGCGCGCAGCTTTCGTGAGTGCGCCGCGAGGTCATCGGCGATCGCGTCGCTCGCATGTTGGAGCGGCCCGCCCGAAAGAAACGTAAATCCGTGGCTCAGTCCGGTAAATCGGTCGTAGTCAATGCCGTATACAACGCCCAGATTTTTCTGATCGACCACGATCAGCACCGGCGCGACTTCGTCCACCGCCGGCAGGCTCGCCATTTTTTCGGCGAGCGACTCCGGCATCACCGCGCTCGAAAACGCGAAGAAAATCGATGAGTTGGGCGGCTGTACGATGATGTCCGCGCCGACTCCTTCCGCGCGCGTGCGCCGGTCGGACAGCGCGCCGGAGGTGAGGCCGACGACCATAAGAATGAGAAACACCTGCAGGGAAAGCGCGAGGACGCTCAATGCGGAGCGCAGCGGGCGCACGCCCAGATTGCTCCACAGCAAATGCCAAATCACAAATCCTTTGTACGGTTTCTCTTCCATCCGACTGGTTTCGTGGTGTTGCACCGCGGCCGCTAATCTAACATTGCGCGCGAGGATGGTCAAAGCACCGCCACAAAAACTTCGCGCTCCGGTTTTCAACAGTTTTGTTGAAAAGCTTGTGGAAAAGGCCGGCGAAACACGCAAACACTCGGGAAAACACTATCGTTTGTCCAGATTGCACTACGATGAAGCAATTCTTTCAAATTTGTTGCTAACAAAAGTGTTCGGATCATTTCGCACGGAGGAATTTTGGCGGGCCGGGAGCGGATTTGACTGAAGTAAAACGCAGTCGAGAATCGGAAAAGGACACCCGCGGGTTCAATACCACTTGGGTGGACGAACAAGCGTGATGTTGATCGTCTGGTCCGCCTGCTTCACGTCGTAATATTCGCCGTACGTTTTCCAGCCCTCGGCAATCACCTGAACCAAGAAATTCCCCGGCGGAATCACCGGCACGTGGCAGATTCCGGCCTGATTGGTCTTCAGGTTCATCTCGATCTTCTTGTCCTTGCCGAGCTTGTGTTCCTCGACGAACCGGATGTACACGCTGGCGCTGTCGATCGGCTTCTTGTCCTCTCCGCCGGTGACGACGATCGTCAGCCGTGTTTCCTTTGGAGCCGAGTCCGATTTCGCCTTGGCGTCCGCTTCTTTCTCCTGGCCGCGAGCCGCGACCGCGAAAAGGAGGAGCAGAACGGCAACGAGACGCAACGAAATTTTCACGGAATTCGACGGACGGCTCATGATGCTCACCCAGCGAAGACAACTCAGTCAGTCGCTCGAAGTCACATTCTTGCCTCTTTTATTCAATTGCGCAAGCCTATCGCTGCGCGGCCGAAATCCCGTTTCATTGACTCGGCCGCTCTCCTGAGCTACTTTCGACTCGCGGAAAAATTGGCGCAACCCTTCCAGCCAGCGTCAGCAGCTTCGGCTGCGTCCCCGCCGACATTCGCACAGGCGAAACAATTCCGGCCAACGGCAAAAGACAAGACCCGCGGCCAACTTCGAGGAGATCTTGTTCATGGGATTCGCAACCGACGCCATTCATGTGGGGCAAGAGCCCGATTCGGCCACCGGCGCAATCGTCGCGCCAATCTACCAGACCTCGACGTACGTTCAGGAGCAGCTCGGCAAGAACAAAGGCTACGACTACGCGCGCACCGCGCACCCGAACCGCCGCGCTCTCGAGCGCACCATGGCCAAGCTCGAGGGCGGCTCAGCCGCATACGTATTCACGTCGGGCATGGCCGCGATCGACTCGGTCTTTCGGCTCATGCGGCCCGGCGACCACGCCATTATTTCCGAAGCGGTGTACGGAGGCGTGATCCGGCTCACGACGCAATTCCTGGTGCAATGGGGACTCGAATTTAGCTTCGTGGACACTTCCTCGCCGGAAGATGTGAAGCAAGCTGTCAGGTCCAACACCAAAATGATTTATGTGGAGACGCCGACGAATCCGACGATGCGCGTCACCGACATCGCGGAGATGGCCCGGATCGCTTCAACGCACAACACGACCCTCGTCGTCGACAACACGTTTCTAAGTCCTTACCTGCAATCGCCAATCGCGCTCGGCGCGCACATCGTGGTTCATTCGATGACGAAATATCTGAATGGCCACAGCGATGCCGTGGGCGGGTCGGTAACTCTGACGCGCGCGGAGGACGCGGAGAAAATCTATTTCCTGCAGCGCTCTGCTGGAGCGGGGCTTGCACCGATGGATTGTTTTCTCGTATCGCGGGGAATCAAGACGCTGGCCGTGCGCATGAAGCAGCACGA
>Ga0210394_10004737_pt1 | contig 15663 bp, 19 predicted proteins | sample IncBWC12MmetaG_FD_160121 | JGI IMG/M metagenome (GOLD analysis project Ga0210394, IMG submission 160121) | Forest soil microbial communities from Barre Woods Harvard Forest LTER site, Petersham, Massachusetts, United States - Inc-BW-C-12-M | ecosystem: Environmental > Terrestrial > Soil >... | reverse complement strand
GATAGCGTCAATTGACAATTTTTTGTGCAAGCAGGTCAGGCATGGTTGGAACATCGCCACGCTGCTACTGCACAGCGGTTATGACCAGCGGGATTTGCTCAAGGCTGAATGTGATTGAAATCGTAATGTTCCCAGCGATCCTGTTGATACACCATAACTGTAGCCTTCCCGCTCCTGTGGTTAACTGCCAACCCGCGTGTAAATTTCGTGCCACGGTGCGGCACGATTCCAAGAAGGCGCAGCGGCTTCACCTGTATTACCACTACATCGTCACCCTTGTAGACATAGTTATCCACGATATACGGAAACGCAATCATATATTGACTGCGTAGGAGTGCGAAGACTTCACGGTCGGGTGGGGTACTACGACAACTATCTGGTGGACAATCACAGTTGCGTGATCGTGGGAGTGCAGGCCACGGCGGCGCGCATGAGCCAGGAAACCGTGGCTGCACAAGACATGCTCACACGTTTCGCGCACTGGCAAGGACGAACGCCAGAATCGGCGGCGGCTGACACGACCTACGGGAACGGAGAGTTCTTGCAATGGTTGGCGGATCGGAGCATCACTCCGTACATGCGAACCCGCGACAGCATCCACAGAAAGAACAGCCCGTTCTACGGTCCCGAGCAGTTTACTTACCAACCCGAACACAATCGCTATATCTGTCCCGCTGGCCAGGTTCTCAACAACGGTGGCCGCAAGCGGCGGAACCGCACCTACGCCTACATCGGGACCCGCAAACGTTGTGGGGCATGCTCGCTAAAAGCGCAATGCACCAGTGGAGTATTCCGCTCTCTTGCCATCCACATGGATGAGCCAGCCCGGCAACGGGCACCCGACTTGGCGAAGACGCCCGAGTTCGCTAATGCAAAGCGGCGAAGAAGAAGGTGGAAGCTCTGTTCGCGGAACTCAAGAATCAGATCGGTCTGCGTCGCGTGCGACTGCGGAGATTGAAGTTTGTGCGTGAGCAGTTCTTCCTGGCAGCGGTGGCCCAGAACATCAAGCGACTCGTGCGGTTCCTCAGCCAACCGACAACACCCACTCTCGAAGCTGCCACTTAGTTGAGTGAGAAGAAAAACTCGACGGCCGCGATGATCGCAGCCAAAGCACATTCCGATCACGGACTTTTTCAACAGCCACGGGATTTTTCGTCAAGTGCTGCCCCAAGCTACAATTTTCCACGTGACTAAAGAGCGTTGGGCTCAGGTAGGAATCACCACTGAATTTCTTATCGTCGTCAGGACTCTAGGTGAGTTCTTCCGGCTGAGGCACGTCCATGGGACGAACTTCTCGACCGAAGTGGCTGCGCTCTATGTCGGCGGCGCTTTGATCGCGGCTTGCTCCTGCTGGGCGGGCGTTACCTTCTACTTCTTTCGACGTTATGCGCTGTCCGCCTGGATCGCACTAGCGACCGTACCCATTCTGCTGGTGTACAAAATTGCCGTGATCGGCTGGTAATTGCAACTCGCTCTGATGATTGGGTCGAAACGTGCAGACTGGTCCCGGTCAATTGAGCGTAATCGCGTAAGAGAGGGGCGATTTGGCGTCTCCCCGATGCTCATTTCAGCGGCTAGCGAGGAACCTCGCGGAGACTGTGAGTCTACTGATAAACTCCACGGTTATGGGTTCGATTCCCTTTTCCCACAGAGAGCGGTCATGATTGATCTTTTCGCACCGGAAATCCGGCGCAATCCTTGGCCTGTCTACGATCAGCTCCGCGCGGAGTCGCCAGTTCTGCATGTCCCCCCGCCGTTTAATGGATGGATGGTTTTCGATTACGAAACCGTGAAATGGATCATGACGGATCACGCGTCATTCAGTTCGCGGGTTCCGGCGCCCAATTTCTCATTCATCTTCACCGACCCGCCTGAGCACACCAGGTTGCGGAACCTCATTTCGCGTGCGTTCACGCCTCGCGCGATCGACGATCTGGAACCGACAATCCGCGAAATCTCAAAAGAGCTGGTTGACAGCACGTCGCCGCCGGTCAGATAGAGTTCGCAGCAGACTTCTCTGCGCCGCTTGCAATGAGGGTCATTGCGGGGATGATGGGCATCGCACCAGAAGACTGGCCTCGTTACAAGGGGTGGAACGACAAGATCCTTGGCCTGACTTTCACCCGGAACGGAGGCGAACAGGCGCTGCAGGCGATGCGTGATTTCAACAGCACAACCAACGAGATGAGCGCCTACCTGGTGGAGAGGGTCGGTGAGCGGCGAAAATCGCCCCAAAACGATCTGCTGACGCGCCTCCTCGAAGCGGAAGTGGAAGGCGACCATTTGACCCACGAAGAGATACTCGCGTTCTTCCAGTTGCTGATGTTCGCCGGCCAGGAAACAACGACGAATCTACTGAACAACGCCGTAGTTTGCTTTCTCGACCACCCGGACCAGCTCTCGAGGTTGCGCAGTGCGCCGCAGCTTCTCCAGTCAACCATTGAAGAAGTGCTGCGCTATCGCTCGCCATTCCAACGGATGATGCGAACGCCGCTCCGCGATGTGGAGGTGCACGGTGCGGCAATTCCAAAAGGCGGATTTGTGCTTCCGATGTTGGGCGCCGCGAACCGGGACCCCAAGCGTTTTCCGCATCCCAACCGGTTTGACATCGCCCGCGATCCCAACCCTCACGTCGCTTTTGGCCACGGCATCCATTTCTGTCTCGGGGCAGCGCTGGCACGCATGGAGGCGAAAATCGCACTGTCCGATCTGCTGTCGCGATTCGAGAGCTTTGCATACGCAGGCACTGAGCCGTGGCAGCCGCGCGAGGGCCTGATCGCGCACGGTCCTGCTAGCCTGCCGATTCGATTCGAGGTGAAGTCGTGCCGCGTACACAAAAACGTTGGTTACAGCGGCTTACTTTTTATTCACGACAAGTTGCGCGGGACGTAGCGAGTGCAAATGAGCCTCTTGCTGGCTTCGAATTTCCTCTGCCGTCGGCATGACCGGCCTAGGGCCCTCCCTGCGCTTCGGGCGCGCCATGTTCATCTGCTGCGTCTTGTCCTCCAGCCGTATCTGCTCGTAACCTTTGCGCTTGGCCATGATGCGATAGTCGAAGGCGATATTGGAATGGCCGTTGTGCAGCTCATGAACCTCAAATCCCGTTGGGGTTTCGTTGCTGACATAGAGTCCTTCGCAGTCGCCCTTGGGCGTGAGGAATACGTGGTAGTCCATTTCCGTGTTGACGGTTTGGGCAAAGGTGGACTCTAAGGAAATGACTGCCGAACCGTTGGACAGTTGACTGGAGCCCGCATCTTCAAACCAATTCTCGGGGGATTCGACGGCATAGAGAGCAACCTTGCGCGCTCCCCCATCCACCGGCACGACCGCCGATTTTTTTCCGGTGCAGGCTAGATTGCCTGAAGCATCGATGTCGCATGTGCCGCCGAAGTAAGGGGCAACTGTAGCCAGGACTAAGGCGTTAGGACTGGCATTCTCGTCGTTCTCAAAGTAGGCCGGGATTGCGTTCTCGCTCGTGCTAATGCCGACGATGGCAGGGCCGATGTCGGTGGAACCGAGCACTCCCGTGCCATTGCTAGTGTCTCCCCAAAGACCGATAGCGCGGGTACCGATGTAGCCTTGGCCTGCCGTGCTCGGGGAAACGGCCTGTCCGTAGGTGCCGATTCCAAATTGGCTCGCGCTATAACCCACAACACCGTACGTGATGTGAGTTGTTCCGGTCTCGTAACCGTAGGCGGCCGCGCTACCGTCGCCGTCAACATCGTTTTGGGCGTAGCTGCCGGCTACAGCGCCATTAAAATAGCCACCGTCACTACCACCATAAGCGGCAATGCCATCCGCAGCGGCGCCACCGACCAAAATCCCATTGCCTCCCGCGCTGGCAACATAAATACCTTGAGTTCCGGCAGTTGAAATATCAAGCCCATCACCGCTTGGGTTTGCCAGCGTCAGTGCTGGGTTCTGGCTGTTTAGGTTCACCGTGTTGGTGTTGGTGAACGTGTTCGCCGCCCCGAGCTCCGGCACCACGGCAGGATTGACGCTCAGATTCAGTGTGCCGCTCGTTCCTCCGCCTTGAAGGCCGCTGCCGCTCGCCGTGTTCACGCCGGTGATGGTTCCGGTTCCGGCCGAGGAGCACGCCCACGAACTGCCATTCCATTGCAGAACTTGATTGGCGCTGCAGGTCTTTAGCAAGCTCAGATTCAGTGTGCCGGTAGTGCCCCCGCCGCTGAGTCCGCTGCCGCTCGCCGTAGTCACGCCAGTGATCGTGCCGGTCCCGGGGAACGTCTGCCCGGATACAAAGTTGATTTTGCCGGCCTGATCCACTTTGAATGCGGTACCGCTTATGGCCAGTGTGGAATCGGCTCCCTTGGGGAAAAGAGTGAGCGTGTCACGAATGTCGCTCTTTCCGTTCACGTCGAATGTCGCCGCCGGAGCCGTCGTGTTAATGCCGACCTGCGAACTCTTCTGGAAAATCAATGAGTCGACAATGTCGGTGGTCTTGTCCCACATGGAAATGAAACCGACTACGCCCTTGCCGGTTACAGCGCCGTGGGCTGGTGGACCTGCGCTGTTTGGCGCGGTCGTCGAACGAGGGGCCGCCGCAGCCTTCGTCCCCGTTCCGTTCTCTTGCGAGCCGTTGGCTAACACAAACGCGGAAGCTGGAAGTCCGCCAACCGTTTCAGAATCAGCCGCCTTTAGCGCGTAGGGAACGCTGAACAGCAGCACGCGGGGCTGCTCGGCCTGGCCGTCCGGCTGCACTCCTAGCCAACGCGCTTCACCGGAGGCAAACAGTTCTACCGGCAAGCCGTCGGCTCTTGTGGCGCCCAACGACACGGCATAGCGGCCACTGTTGTCGATTGCCACGTTCTGGGTTTCCAGCCACAGTGGCGCTCCGCCGTCCTGGTCCCGGTACAAGGCGAAGGTCACTCCCAAGGTTCCAGAGAGCGGCTGACCGGACACATCTTTTACCGCTCCAGAGAAACGGACCAGGTGAGGTATGGCCACGGTTTGCGATGTGGAAGGTTCTTGAGCCAGCCCGGATGAAAGGCAGAACACGGCAACCGTTAACAGCAAAGCTAGGCGCTTCATGAAACTCTCCCCAATGAGCTCTTAGCCAGACGCGGCGGTTGAGTTAAGGCTTTCAGAATGCGGAAGGAGTGCAACGCTCTGGCGGCAGCAAATCTGGCCCAACCTCGGTGCCTTGTCAAAGAGTCAGTTGGCGACTTTCATCTGTACATGCAACGTCGTGCCGGGGAATGACTTATATCATCTTGTGAACTCAGACGTGATAGGATGATGGCGCTCCTTGCTGGATGGGGCCATGGGATCAACTGCACAACGCCGGATTGCGCGCTTCGGTATTTACGAAGCGGATTTCGATAACCGCCAACTAACCAAGAGCGGGTTTCGCATCCGGTTGCAAGACAAACCTTTCCAATTGCTGGTGCTGTTGTTGGAGCGGCAAGGGGTGGTCGTCACCCGGGAAGAGCTGAAAGAGAGGCTCTGGCCTGGCGACACGTTCGTAGAGTTCGATGTTGGACTAAACACCGCCGTCAAGAAGCTGCGCGCGGCCTTGAATGACTCCGCCGACAACCCTCGCTTCGTTGAAACCGTGCCGCGCCTCGGGTACAGATTCGTGGCCCCGGCGTCGGTTACAAGACCGGAAAGTACCTCAGCGGTCGACCCAGAGATCGCGATTCCTGCAGCCGAAGAACCTCTCGAATCGATAGTGCTGGCGGTCGCTGCATCAGACGCAACTCCGCAACCCAGACTCCTGTCCAAAGATATTGAACCCGCTTCTAACCGCCGGCTTGGTCCTCTTGCGTGGGCATCTCTGGCAGTGGTCCTGCTAGCTGCCGGCTTCGCGATCAGAGCGCGATTCAAGTCGGCGGCCTTAGCCGCGCAATCTGGTTCCATTCAGGCAATTGCCGTATTGCCATTGGAGAACATATCGGCCGATCCAACTCAGGAATACCTGGCCGAGGGCATGACAGATGAAATCATCACCGATCTGGCCCAGCTGGAGGGTCCGAAGGTAATCTCGCGCACCTCAGCCATGCAGTACAAAGGAACCCGCAAGACGATCCCGGAGATTGCTCGCGAACTGCATGTTGCCGCTGTACTGGAAGGTTCGGTGCAGCGCTCTGGCGACCGCATGCGGGTGCGCGTGCAATTGATCGAGGCGGCGACCGATCAGCATCTGTGGGCTGAAGCATACGATAGGCAGCTGAGCGACGTGCTTGTTCTGGAGGCAGAGTTGTCACAAGACATCGCGCGGCAAATCCAAGTTAGGTTGACATCGAAGCAGCAGCAGGATCTTGCCCACAACCGCCCCCTGAATCCGCCGGCATTTCAGGATTATCTGCAAGGCCGTCACTATTGGGCGCTACGCACTAGCCAGGACCTGACCACCGCGATTGAGTACTTCAACCGGGCCATCCAAGAAGATCCCAACGATGCCCGCAGCTATGCCGGGCTGTCGCAGTGCTACATCGTGCTTCCGATGGTGACAGGGCTTCACAACCCGAGGCCTACCAGAAAGCGCAAGACGCAGCCGTCAAGGCTTTGGCTCTGGATGACTCTCTGGCGGAGGCGCACCTCTCGATTGCCGAAGTCAGTCTCTACCAGGATTGGGACTTTGCAGGAGCAGAAAAGGAATTTAACAAAACGCTTGCTCTTAATCCTAACTACTCCACCGGACACCAGTGGTATGGAGAGTTCCTATCGCTTGTGGCCCGGCACCAGGAGGCGATCCGCGAACTGCAAACGGCGCTGACGCTGGACCCGCTTTCTGCCATCGTCCATCAGCAGTTTGGCAATACCTTGCAACAGGCACGCCAGTATGACCGAGCTCTCGAGCAGTATCAGGAGGCTCTGAGGATCGATCCGAACTTTTGGCCTGCGTTTCATTCCATCCACTTGATCTACCGCCGTGAAGGCCGGTTCGCGGAGTCGATTCCGCCATTGCGAACGCTGCTACAGTTGTGGGATCCGAAAACCGATTGGACCGCTCTTGTGGATCAACTGTCCGTTGCGTATTCAACAGGTGGGCAGACAGCGTACTTGCGCCAATGTGTCAAGATCCATGAGCGCATTGACCGGCCTTGGTATTATCTTGCGCTCGACTATGCAGACTTGGGAGATCGGAAAGCCGCCCTGATGGCACTGAACAACGCCTACGAGAATCGGCAGCTTGAGGTGCTCTCAATGCTCGTCGATCCTGAACTGGACCGCCTGCGATCCGATCCACGTTTCCAGGATCTAGTAAGAGAGGTAGGCTTCCCGCAGCGCTCATCAGCGGGGAGTCCGCCGATCTAGCTCTGAGCGATACTGCGGACAAATCCTCGTTTTATCGAAGCGTATCGTGATTTCCTTCGGCTCTGGAAGGACGCCGATGAATCCGAAATCCAGAATTTTGGTGTGTCCGCGTTTTGACACGAAGATGTTTGCGGGTTTGATGCACACCTCATGGACGGATCGCCCCTTCTCATCCGCAACCGTACCGAGCGTAAGATCTACTGGCTGACCACAGATGTGGCAGAGGACTGGCTTCTCGTTCACGCGGCTCGCCTCCATTTACGTCGAGAGAATGGTTTCGAGCGGCGCGCGCAGCGGTTCGTTTGCGCACACGACCAGAGTGAGCCAGAACCAAGCGTTGCGTGAGAACAAATAAGGCACGTAGCTTGCCGAAGTTGCCTCGGACACAAGCAATTGAATAAAGACGACTTTCGTTTGCTGGGGTCTGGAGTCGGGTAGAAACGATCAAGAAAAATGTTCCCGATCTGAATTCCACTCCAAATGAGCGCCAGTCACGCGATGGCATGTTCCTTCTGAGGAACGAAGCTCCGGGCAGGAATGACGATCTCGATGAGTGTACCGGGATTTGCGTTGGTCAATCGCAATGTTCCTCCAAACTCTTTGGCGCGCTGCCTCATGCCTGCCAGACCAATTCCCAAACTGCCAGGACGCATCTCCGCGATCTCTGGATCGACGCCCTTGCCATCGTCACCGACTCTTACCATCACCTGACCTTCTTGCTGGCTCAGCCTAACCCAAGCATTACTTGCTCCCGAATGCCTGAAAACATTAGTGAGCGCCTCCTGAATAGCCCGGAAGATTGCCGTTTCTACGTCGCATGTGAGCCGTGGGAAATTAACAGGCTGCACCTCCAGCGATGTCGCAATGCCACTGCGCTTCGTCAATCCGTCTAAGTACCATTCAATTGCTGACACCAATCCCACTTCGTCGAGCAACGGTGGGTGCAAGAGATGAGACATACTGCGCACCTGTCGGCTCGCCCGCTCGACGATTTCACTCGCTTCACTCGCTGCCTGGTCTTTCGCATTTGCTGAATTGTGACGAGGAATCTGCGCTATGGTCATCTTAAGTGCAGCAAGTTCCTGCCCCAAACCATCGTGCAACTCGCGGGCGATACGCCGATGTTCTTCATCTTGCATTTTTAGCAATCGGCTGGAAATGTCCCGTAACTCGCCATTCAGCCGTTCCATTTCTTGCGTCTTCCGATACAGCTCCACGAAAACTTTGACCCTGGCCCTTAAGAGCCGTGGCACGATCGGAACGGAAATATAGTCCACCGCCCCCTGCTCGAATCCAGTGAGCCGGTCGATGTCGGTTACACGCACGGCGGAGATGAAGATGATCGCCGTTTTCTCGAAGCGGGGATGCTGGCGAATCATCCTCGCTAATTCAAAGCCGTCTTGTCCGGGCATGTTGACATCTAACAATACTACCGCGATGTCGTTCTTCAGAAGTTGTTCGAGGGCTTGAGGTCCGGACGCAGCCTTAATCAGGTTTTCGCCCAGCTCACTCAGGATGACCTCGTAGCTGAGCAGTTTGCCAGGCTGATCGTCCACCATCAGGATGTTAACTTTTTCAGTGCCGCTCATTCTGCCCTCCGTCGTGGCGATACGCAGGGGGATAATTTATACCGAAGAGCCTAGCACTGAGTGGGAATTTAATTCTCTACAGGGTTTACTGTAGAGGGGCGGAAAGGGCAGGCAGGAGAGCAAATCCTCTACTCCACCTGCAATATCCGATCCGATAAATAAGAAAAGGCCGAGCCTCGCCCGGCCTGAAACGTGTTGGGGGACACCCAACTAACACGGTCGTGAGGGTCTGAATGTCGCTCGGCGAATCAAGGATGACGTGCCGCTGACGCTAACCCATGACCGCTCCCAGGTTATGAAGGGTGCCTTCCCGAAGACTAGCGCCACGCTTAGGCTGCGGGCAATACAGTGAATACCGTAGTCACGTTTCGTGACAGTCATGCCCATCGTTGAACGGCAATACAGTACGTACGTATGGAACTGTCACCGAAATCCCGGTAAATATAAACAACGGGTGTCTTGTGGCGGTCGACGTAACCTTGGAAAGACGAATCCGCGAGTTGTGCGGCTCAGGCCGTGGGAATGCAGGACACGGACCGGTTGCACGCTGTTCTGTCGGAACTCAACGCTATCCTGCGGGGGCACGCCGAGCGGCTCAACAGCCTGCTTGCGGAGTACCCGTTCTTGGCGGTTAAGATCGACAACCCGGCCGCCTAGCCTACTTCGGTTTTAGCTTTTCCAACCGACGCAATTCAGCTTCGAGCGCACGCAGCACCTCTGCTGATTCGCGCTTTCCTCGGGCCACTCGACTTACATACGACGGCGATACTCCCATCTTCTTAGCCACTCTCGCATAAACACCAGAGAACATCCTATGCCAGCGAATCAGGCCACGGATGCGGAGTTTGGGCACGGCGGCATTATAGTGCAAAACTACTTCGCTTCGGGTTTGGTCGTTCGCTTAGGGAGCAGGATTCGCTTTATGTCCGGGCTCATTTTCTTACCTGTGACCTTACGATACAGGCGCTCGACAGGGGTTCGTTGATTGGCTTGCGCTTCATGAATCCGCCATTAGCGAAGCAGCACCGGTCTTCAGTTTTGCGAATTCGGAACACAGAGGGGCCGCAGAGGGGAGACCGCGAGAGACCGCCGTCGAGGGGGCTCACGCTGGTACCTCGCGCACTCCGACCCCTCAATTTCTATGATACGGGTGATTGGCGCGATGGCAATACAGTACATGCTGCATTGACTGGCCTGCAGTAGTCAGAGAGAGCATCGCGCGGGCCACGACCGGCATTACGGAACGAAACTGAGACCGCGCCAATCCCCGTCGGCAATAGCCGCCGAAGCCTTAATTGACCCTCAGCTCCTCAAGCCTTGGATAGGCCATTAGTACATTCCCCAGCACCTTATCCTGACGGCGAATTGTTTCGGTCAGCAACTTTATAATTCGGGACTGGTCACGGATTGTCCGCCACGTCGCAGCGAGGTCATCACGAGTTGGCTGCTTCTTAACCCGAGACTGGTTCATTACGCCCTCTGGACTTTTGATACGCGGATGTAAGCTGCCGTTGCCCTCAATTCTGAAACGTGTTACTAATCGTGACTCCGACAGCAAACGCCGCGATTCGAGGGATCGGCTCCGTTCGATGACGAACATTCTTGAATAGGAAACGATCATCAACTTGGTGCCCTGGGATGCAAAAGAAAAAGCGCCGCGACTCATTCCAGTCAACGACGCTCTCCGAGGCAGCCCTCCCCAAGAACTGCTCGAAGACACAATAGATCCGCGAACCAAGACAGGTAAATGGCACCGGCGTGGTAAGGTACGGCACAAGTGGGCTAAGGGAGCAGTTCATACTTAGCGGGTCATTGCCTGTAACCCAACTTGAACGTAGGGCACGATGGGCGGGGCTGTGGCCTTTCGGATCGTCTGGCAGCAGGAGAGTATCGTGACGCGATCTAACTTGTGCGCCGGGAGGAGGTGCGGGCGTTTTGCTCCCAGGGTTGCACCGGGTGCGCGGTTACTCGGCAGCGATCCCGGACCGCTTCAGCGCACGCATCGATATTACTGCCCTCGACAACAAGAGGCAAACCAGACGGTACCGGGTATCGCCTAGCAACCAAAACCGCCGCATCCCCAAGAGTAACCACCGCTACGTGTAGTACCTGCTGCGTCTTGGGCTAGGGAAGTAAATCCGGGGTCTGAACCATCTCCTTTTGTCCCGCCCTCGAAAGTATGAAGCACGGTCAGAGTCTGCGCTTGCGCGGTCGCCAGCGCCATTATGATCGCTAGCGCCAGTACGGCAATTCCTCGCAACCATACCGCTAGAATCCAGCCCCATCGTCGCCCATGGTTCGCCATGATCGTACCCTCCTGTTGACGCAACCATCCTAGCCCTCAGGCGCAAGGCGTCAATGCGACTATCGTGCCAGTCGGGCGGACGCAGCGAATGTTACTGAGTCGCTCATCGGTGGAAAATCCGTACAGCCCTCGCTGATAAAGTCGCAATGACGGAGAGCACTATGACGACGGCGAGCCCCAGCGCGGCTCTTACCCGCAGCCATATCCCCGAGATCCAGCCCCTCGCCATCATCGCCCTTCTTTTCGAACGCGACCAGACTAGTCCTCCGTAGCTTTGTCAATGCAACCTTCGGGCCAGCAGGCGTGTTCAATTCATCGTGTCGTGGGGCCGCTTGTGCACTTCATACCACAGAGCAAGTTCGACCCGATTCCACAGTCCCAGTTTGTCGTAAATGACGCAAGGGTAGTTCTTGACGACGTGCTCGGTCGTACCGATGCTTATCGCAACGTCGCGATTCTTGAGCCCTTGCGCAACAAGCTCGATGACTCGGCGCTCCCGTTCGTTCGGGACGCGGTTTCCATAGCGGTCTCCAGTAAACATGGCTGTCGCCTTTGATACCGTTTCCGGAACAAACTGCGCAAACGCCGAAACTTCTGTCGTTCACGCTCACTCTGACGCCGGTCCACGCTGAAACCATTGACCCCACTACCCCTAAGCAAGCGCAGGAGACCCCCGATGAGACTCGGTTCCAACGAATTCTGCCCAATTCACAAGTCGCTTTCCTTGCTGTGGCCGGGAAACCCCTCCCAAGCCTCGGGTCGTAAGACTGGGAGTTCAGCGCGTCGAAGACCCGCATCACCCGCGCGGATACCGGGAACTGCGATCACCCGCCGAAATGCGGAAGCTGTTAAATCGCAAAATTCGGCAACAGGCCGGGATATGCGCGATCTGCCACGAAGAGTTCACCGACTACAACGACATCGTACCTGACCACCGGGATCCTAAAGGTATGGGCGGAGCTTGGAGAGATGATCATCCGGACAACATCCAGGCAACGCACTGATGGCGTAATGAAGAAAAAGAATCAACCAGAATGGATGACTGAGGGCCGATCAGCCGAAACGTGCTACTGGAACGGACGCGCGAACTTATCGCCGATTGCCCGTGCGAGAACAGGTGCCCCTCGTGTGTGGGGCCTGCCAGTGACCGGAGCGAAAGAACAAAGGACATGGCGCTTGCGATCCTTGGACGCTTGTACGCATGAACTCGCGCAAGGGGTTCGAGGACGTGGAGTCGAAACAAAAGTGAGTCAATTGATGCAGGACCGATTTCGACGACTGAAAGCGTTGCAACTGCCTTCTCCCTCGGTACGCTCGGGGCTTGAATGGGAAGCGGCAACGCCGCACATTCCGGCCGAACTGCGCGACCGGTTACAGGACGGAACGGGAAGGCTGGAGCAGCTACTGGGGGCGACGGCCAAAACCAATCGATACGGTGAGCATCTCTCCTTGCATTGCTGGATCGGCGAACCGGCACAACTTACGCCTAATATCCGAGCCCTACAGCTGCTGATGCCCGACCCGCCGGAGGAGGTTGCGGACTCTGAACAGTGGATATTTCTCGATACGGAGACTACCGGACTTACGGGTGGGAGCGGGACCTATACGTTTCTTGTCGGTCTCGCGTGGTGGGAGGGTGGCGGACTTGAAGTCGAACAATTGTTCATGCGTGACTACAGCGAAGAGCGGTCGTTGCTCTTCGCGCTGGGGGAGCGGCTCGCCGAACGCCGGGTGCTGGTCACATTCAATGGCAAATCGTTCGACTGGCCGTTGCTCGAAACCCGCTATCGCATGAGCCGGAAGATTCCTCTTCCCTGCCCTCGTGCACATCTCGATTTCCTTCATCCCGCGCGAAACTTGTGGCGCCTGCGACTTGGGTCGGTACGTTTGTCAGAGCTCGAACGGCACGTGCTGGGATGGGATCGAGGGGCAGATCTGCTGTCGGGTCTGATCCCGCAAATCTATTTGGATTTCATCCGCTGCGGGCCGCCCGAGAGGCTTATTCCGGTTTCCAACACAACCAGATGGACCTGCGCGGCCTCGCCGGGCTCTCCAGCCGGATTCTTTCGCTGCTCAGCGATGCGGAAACCCAGGGACAAGATGGACTCGAACTATTTGGAGTCTCCCGAATTTGCGAACTGCGGGGCGATGCCCCTCGTGCCCGGAAGCTCTACGAAGAATCAATCGCGTCCGTGCTGCCGGTCGAGACCGACCGCACCGCACGGCGTTCGCTTGCGCGCCTGGCGAAACGCGAGGCGATTTCGCCTTGGCCTGTGACCGTTGGATCAACATAGATCCGCGATGACGCCTTACTCAAGGCGCACAGGCTTCACTCCGGACTGGTATCGTCGCGTGGCAAAGAAGCTAGGGGTTAACGCTTCCTATGTCAACCGAGTTGCAACTTGCCAGCGGCAGGGCTTGAGGGTTCGAAAAGCACTGCTGGATGAGCTTTGCAAGATACAACGCGGGTTGCGCGTGCGCCAAAAATAGGAAAAGCCGCCCAAGCGTACCTCGCGGGACGAAAGAAAAAGGGGGCAGCCCGCAAGTGACCGCCCCTCTCTTTAGTGTGGCCGCTTTCCGCCGCGTCTCCACGAAAGCCCCTCAGGATATGACGCAGCACACAGGCCACACTATTCTCGGACGAACCGTCTACTATCGAGGCAGCTCCGGTATACCGTCTCTGTTGAGCGATGACAAGGCTTAAGTACTGGTCCGCGCAGCGGCTTGGCTGGCGTCCTCTGTTGTGTGGTAACGCCCAACATGCGCTTCAAAAGCGGCAATCAGTTCGCGAAGATCGCCAATGACGGTGAATGATCCGTCCCCTCGTTTACGCGATCCGTCGCCCCGACATAGGGAACAAGTGAACTCATTAGGACTGGAAATACGAAATTCTAGAACTGGTTCCCGATTTGGCATGAACAGAGTTTCCCACAGAGAGCTACGGATTACTAGCCCTATGCGGTACGTTGGGCTGATAATGGCTGAGATTGATCGGCGCTGGCCGGTGAGGTGAATGGCGTTACGGGCCTGATTCTTGTCCGGCGTGACTGGAGCGGCGTACCATCCCCGAATCGTGCCTCGCAGACATGGAAACCCGAAGTGGGCGAGTGGGCAAGACGCCGAAGTTCCGCCCTGGATGCCAACGGCATTCGAGGAACAGATCAGGAAGCTCGGATTGAATGAGCAATCGTGTGGCTCATCGCTGGAGTTGCACGAGTGGTGTCAGCGCAACAAGGACCGCCACTACATCCCGGAGTGGCTTCTCAAGCATTGGCGGATGTCCGTTGACCCGAACTTCGGCGGATGACTGGGAGTGTGCTAAAGAAGATGCCCAAGCCTCGGGTCTGAATTGAAGGGCCGGAGAATCGCGGAGGTCCAGCACGCCCTAAGCGCCGGAACCTTCTCCGGCCCCTTTACTTCTGCTATTACAGCACGACATCACCCATAAACACACTGGCAGAAGTGACAGTCTCCGCAGAAATCTCTGGCAGTCGATCGTTGCGCGCGTCGGTCCGCTTACACAGCCAGAACAGAAAGAAGATAGATCCGACCCCAATTCCAAGCCATGCCATGAAGAACAATCGAAGGAGATGCATTGGATTCACCTCTTGCAGTTGACGGAGGTTGAGGCGTTTCGCTGGGGGGCAAATGGCCGTACATCATTCTGCCACCTGGCGACAGCAATCGAGGCCGGACTGACATCCTCCGAAATTCGTGGTATAGCTGACTTCAGATGAAGCATGAACTCCGTTGGAACCCCGAATTGCAGGAATGGTATGGCCGGACCTCTGACCACATTGTTTGCGAAGATGCCGAAGCTGAGATGGAGTTGTTCGAGTGCGAGCTGCCCGTCCTAGAACAACTGGAGAACTAAGAAACCGCTAACGGCAAAGGCATTCTGCTTCTTTAGATGAACAGTGTGGATGCTCGGATTGGTGTTTCTGGGATCGGGGATTGAGATTGACTTTCCGCGAGCGTGGCATGGCTTCCCGAGATCCTTGACAGTCGGTTCCGCAGCAGCAGGTAGACGCAGGCGGCGATAACAAAGGTGGCGGTTCCGGGTGTCAAGCAGCGGCTGGCCTGGAACCTTGTGGCTGAGGTCGGCCCTACGGTCGACGCTTTTCCTTCCGACGCTGATCTGGTGAGTTGGGCCGGGATCTGTCCTGGGAATAATGAAACGGCGGGCAAGAGCGGCACAACCCGCAACGGGAATCGGTGGGCGCGCAAAGCTCTGTGCGAGGCGGCATGGGCTGCTTCAAAGACTAAAGCGACTTACCTGCAAGCCCAGTTTCGACGACTAGCGCGATTCGTGGCAGCAAACGCGCCATCATTGCGGTGGCGAGCACCATCCTGACTATCGGCTACCATCACTTCGACAAACGCAACCTCCTGCGAACTACTAGACGACTGGTAAAACGTCTGGAGGCTCTCGGCCACAGAGTGATTCTCGAACCAACACAGTCTCCATTCCAGCCGAGCGACTGACTACAG
>Ga0210394_10004736_pt1 | contig 15664 bp, 16 predicted proteins | sample IncBWC12MmetaG_FD_160121 | JGI IMG/M metagenome (GOLD analysis project Ga0210394, IMG submission 160121) | Forest soil microbial communities from Barre Woods Harvard Forest LTER site, Petersham, Massachusetts, United States - Inc-BW-C-12-M | ecosystem: Environmental > Terrestrial > Soil >... | reverse complement strand
GTAAACTGCTTATGGACTCCCTTCACTGCCAACTGGAGCGCGCCGCCCCACTGGCAGACTTGATTCACGAAAAGACCACGGGCAACCCGTTCTTCGCAATCCAGTTCATTTCTACCCTGGTGGACGATCGCCTGCTCACATTCGATTACCGCGCGCGGAGTTGGGTATGGGACCTGCTCCGCATTCATGCCAAAGGCTTCACGGACAATGTTGTAGATTTGATGGTTGCGAAATTGAAGCGCCTTCCGCCAGAAACCCAGAAGGTACTCCAACAGTTCGCCGTCATGGGCAACAGTGCTGAGTTCGAGATGCTGCGGATGGGGTATGAGGGCTCCGTCGAGGACATGCACGACCATCTATGGGAAGCCGTGCGATCGGGCCTCATCTCCCGTGCGGACAATTCCTACGGCTTCTTGCACGACCGCGTGCAGGAAGCCGCGTACTCGCTGATCCCGGAAGAGCTGCGTGCCGAGGCTCACCTGCGCATCGGAATGCTCCTCGCCGAGCACACGCCCGCTGAAAACCGTGAGGACGCGATATTTGAGATCGTCAATCAACTCAACCGGGGCTCCCATCTCATCACCTCTGTCGAGGATCGCGAGCGCGTCGCAGAACTGAATCTGATCGCAGGCCGGCGCGCGAAACTCTCGACAGCATACGACTCGGCGCTCAAGTATCTCAGGGCCGGCAGAGCCCTTCTTGCAGAAGAGACCTGGGAACGTAATTACCGGCTCATCTTCTCGATCGAGTATCTGACAGCCGAGTGCGAGCTGCTGACCGTCACGGTTTGCCTCGCCGCCGGGGATCCACTCGCGGAAGTGCAAAAGGAATGCGAGAACGGCCTGGCATTTGCTAGGCGGGTGCGTCTCGGCCTGGTCATCGAGCGCTGCGGAGCACAACTCGGTTTGATCCTCACCTTGCGCGGGCTGACTGCGACGTTCGGGTGCCTGGATCATGAGGGATACAGCGAACTCGATACCGAACGCCGCTTGGCCAACAGCCCGAATCTGGTGCTCGCCGAGTTCTATTACTGGACGCGAAAGCTGCAGGCGCATTTTTTCGCTGGAGACCTTGCGTCGGCGGTCGACGCCTCGCTGCACGCGGGGCCGCTGCTTTGGACGTCGGCGGCAATGTTCGAGTCAGCGGAGTATCGACTCTATGGCGCGCTGGCGCATGCGGCGATCTGGGATCACGTCTCACCGGAGCAGAGACCGAGGCATTTCGATTCTGTGCTGGACCACCACCGGCAGCTCCAAGTGTGGGCGGAGGTCAACCCCGAAACCTTCGAAGATCGCGCTGCCTTGGTCGGCGCCGAGATCGCCCGCATTGAGGGCCGGGTACTGAACGCTCAGGAACTGTACGACAAGGCCATCCGCGAGGCTCACAAATACGGGTTCGTGCACAACCAGGCGATTGCCAACGAGATTGCCGGGCGTTTCTACGCAGAGCGCGGTTACGAGACGATCGCGGCGACCTATTTGCGGGCCGCTCGGGCCTGCTACCTGCGCTGGGGAGCCGACGGAAAGGTTCGCCAACTCGAGGCGCTTTATCCGCACCTCAAAGTGGACAAGTCGACCCCGGATTCCACGGCGACGATAGTGACACCCATCGAGCAGCTCGATTTGGCTACCGTAATCAGAGTCTCGGAAGCAGTGTCAGGCGAGATCGTTTTCGAGAAGTTAATCAACACGCTCATGAGTTCGGCAATCGAGCACGCGGGCGCCGATCGAGGTCTCCTGATTCTTTCGCGAGGCGACGAATATGGAATCGAGGCGGTAGCAACTACAGGCAAGGAAGCCGTCACCGTCAGTCAACGACAAGCGTCCATAACTTCTGCGGAACTCCCTGAGTCCGTCCTTCGTTACGTCATAAGAACCCATGAGGCCGTTATCATTGATGATGTATCCGTCAAAAATCCCTTTTCCATGGACGATTACATTGCTCGAAGAAACATTCGGTCCGCTCTCTGCTTACCTCTTTTGAAGCAAACCAAATTGATTGGAATTCTGTACCTAGAAAACAATCTGACACCATACGCATTTACGGGCCGTATAGGCGCCTTGAGGATTGTCGCCTCGCAAGCAGCTATTTCTCTAGAGAATGCGCGATCGGCGGAGGCGCTCGCCAAGGCTCGATCGGAACTCGCGCACGTCAATAGGGTCGCGGGCCTCGGCGTGTTGACAGCCTCAATCGCGCACGAAGTCAACCAGCCGCTTGCTGCGATCATCACGAATGGCGAGACCAGCCTGCGTTGGCTGACGCGGGACAACCCGAATATCGAAAAGGTTAGGACGTTCACAGAACGTGTGGTTGCCGAGGCGCGTCGGGCGTCAGAGATCATCGAGCGCATTCGCGGCATGGCGAGCCAGCGAGCACCTGAGCACAAGCTGCTGTCTATCGATGATGTCATCAGTGAATCACTGAGCTTCCTTCGCCATGAGCTGCTGCAGAAAGGGATCGTCGTGTCCCTCGATCTAGCGCGGGAGCTTCCCCAAATAGTCGGGGACCGCACTCAGCTCCAGCAGGTCATCGTCAACCTGACCATGAATGCGGTCCAAGCGATGACGCAGGTTGCGCCAGCGGACCGCAGAATTTCTCTCAGAACTATGCTCGCGGGCCCTGAGAGGGTGTACTGCAGCATCGAGGATAGCGGCCCGGGTATTGATCCCGAGCATCTCCCTCGTCTTTTCGATAGCTTCTTTACGACCAAAGACGCCGGAATGGGTATGGGCTTGGCTATATGTCAGTCTATCATCGAAGCGCACGGCGGCAGTCTTCGTGCGGACAATAATTCCTCCTTGGGCGGAGCCCGGTTCAGTTTTGGCTTGCTCACCGCCGACGCACAATAGCTCCGCGATCGCCTTGAGCTAATGGATGAACTCGCCTTTTCTTTTGTGTCCTAAGGCGAGTTAGCCTGCGGACACCGAAGTGTCGATGACACCTCGCCACGTCAGATTCACATTCAGCTAATTGGCAGAGCCCTATCGAGACAGTCGATAAGGGCGGTTGACTCAAATGGCTTTCTCAGCAGGCAAATCACACCGGCGGCTGCCGCCCTTGCCTCCAGCCCTGGATCGTTACGCGCGGTGATCATGATGACCGGGACGTTGGAGTCCTGTAACGTGAGCAATCGCTTGAGATCAAACCCACTCATGCCCGGCATGTGAATGTCGGTGATGACGCAGTCGCACCAACTTTTCCAACCGTTTGCGACAAAATCTTCAGCGGAGGCAAACCCGCGCGCACTGTACCCTAATGAGTCGAGCGATTCAACGAGCGCCATTCGGAACGGCTCGTCATCGTCGATGACCGCCACTAAATGCTCTTTAGACACGCCTTATCCTATTTCGAGTTTTCGCGCACGATTGGCCGCAGGCGAACAGTTATGGGGTCGGCGTTGTAGCGCGCGGCGGAGATGTCACAAATCATACACGAGTGCTATAGGCGCCTTCATGGTAGGGTGGCAGGCTTGATTATATCGGCCATCCGGACGAGGTCGGCCAGGGATCGAGCGCCCATCTTTCGCATTGCCGCACCGCGATGAATTTTTACCGTGATCTCGCTTATTCCCAGATCACCGGCTACCTGTTTGTTCATCTTGCCTGCCGTCACCAGCAGCATAACTTGCTGCTCACGCGCGGACAGCGTTTCAAATCGCTTGCTAATCCGCGAAACCTCGCCGTCAGCTGCCCGCCGCTGCCGATCGCGTTCGATGGCGGCCATCACAGCATCAAGCATGTCCTGATCGCGGAACGGCTTGGCGAGAAAATCCACCGCGCCTCGCTTCATGGCGCGAACCGACATGGGAATGTCGCCATGTCCGGTCATCATCACAACGGGAAGGTGAACGCCTATTTGGGTCAATTTGAGCTGGAAGTCTAGACCGTTCATATCGGGCAAGCGGATGTCGATAACAATGCAACCGAGTATATCCGCGGGACTGGCGGCAAGAAAATCACGGGCCGCCGCGTAGGTCTGGGCGCCAAGTCCCACAGTATCAAACAGGTCCGCCAGCGCTTGGCGCAGTGACGCATCGTCATCCACGATGTGCACAATCGCCCTCTCGCTGGTCTGGAGCGGCATGCCAGGGTTCCTCGGATATCCTCGGATAACACCTGCGATTTCTAGCATGGCAGAGGTCGCAGCGTGGATCAAACCAAAGTATGAGTTGGCTGATCCCTTAAACCGACATAGGCACGGCCGCGTTGGGCCGCAATGCCCGGTAAGACCCCTTCAACCGCGTGACTTTGATAACTATCCGGTCAGATCTGCCGACCATCTCTACGTTATCGTGAGCGCGGTGCAAACACCGAAAACCGAGACCCTTGCGAGATTGTCGAAGTAATATCGACGCGGTGACCAAGCAACTCAATCGCTCGTCGGACCACGAATAGTCCAATACCCAGCCCTTCGCACCGTGCAGAGTCGATGCGCTCAAATGCGTCAAAGATTTCTTTTAGTTGTTCTGCTGCGATGCCAATGCCCGTATCATAGACGTCGATCCGTACATCACAACCCCAACGACGACATCCGATGAGAATTCGCCCTCCGGGCTCTGTGTATTTGACAGCGTTTACGACCAGATTGCGGATGATCCCGCTCAGAAGTACCGGGTTACTGATGACGCGAGCCGCCGTCGAACACACCCGCATCTCGATGCCTTTCCGTAACGCAGCATCCTCATTTTCATTGCACAGTCGCAGGAACAAAGGCGCCAGCGCAACGGACGAGATCTCCATCGTCTTGGTACATTCGTAGAGACGAATGGCGTCCAGCAGACGGTTGAACTGCTCAGTCAACGTGTTAATCGCCCGCTCGCCACGGTTTAACCAATCTTGCTCCGATGGGCTGCACGCGCGATTTCGCAATATTTCGTAAGTACCTTGAATGATCTGCAATGGTTGACGGAAATCGTGGCCCGCGATGCCCAGAAGCGCTGCCTGGAAATCGTTGGCCCGCTGTAGGTCCGGTATCGCGCGATCGGCCGGGGACGTGGAGCAATCAGAGATGTTCATAACGATTCATCCTCCAACACCAGGATCAATAATTGAACGCCGAACCGACTTTGGCCCTCAGACCAATGACTTTCCATCAGGCCTTCGGAGTAACCAATCATATAAAGGTACTATGTTCGGTCGTGTCCGCTTAACTCCCAAAAGCTGCCATGGCAGGTGTCAACCGGCGCGTCAGCTAAGGGCCAGGAACGCCTCTCGCATCGCAATGGTTTCGTGTAGCATTGATAGAAGGTGCCAGCGGGAAGTGCCGAAAATTGTAATGGGCGGTAATGGTGCCTGTCGGCGGGCGACTTCATCATTCAAACATGAAGCGTCGTCGCGTACAGTACGCAACGACGTTGAGGGCATCATGAAACTTCCCCGTCGCCAATTTCTGCATCTGGTAGCGGGCGCTGCCGCGCTCCCGGCTGTCTCGCGGATCGCATCGGCGCAAATCTATCCGGCGCGGCCCGTGCACATCATCGTCGGCTATGCGCCCGGCGGCCCAAGGCGCGCTCAGTTCTTTACATAGCGCATCAGCCGCCTCGGTCCGACCTCAGCGCCGTAGATGATACCTGCCTCGTCGGCCGCGACGCCTTCGGCCGCGCTTGTTCCCGTTGCCTTCTCGACCGGATCTGGAATGAAGGCTGTCACTGTGCCGTCGCCCACATTGCCGACACGGATGCCACGCTTCCAACCATCATGATTCTTGGAGACCGATTCGGATTCGGAATCGGCGACATAGATATTGTCGTGCCTGTCGATATAGACGCCGCTCGGCCGGCTGAACTGGAACCACTGATCGATGAAGACGCCGTCTTGATCGAAAATCTGAATGCGATTGTTCTGACGGTCGCCGACGAACAGCCGCCCGCGCGAATCCATGGCAAGCGTATGGGGAACATCGAACTCGCCGGGCGCCGAGCCCTTCTTACCCCAAGTCTTTATGAATTTGCCATCAGGTGAGAACTTAACGATGCGCGCGTTGGTGTCGCCGCCATGCCCGTCGGCGACGAAAATGTCTCCGTTCGGTGCAACGTAGACGGCGGACGGCGCGTTGAACTCGTCGGGGCCACTGCCGGCGACTCCGGCCTTGCCGAGCGTCAGCAAAACCTTGCCGTCCGGGCTGAATTTGATGACCTGGTGACCCTTGCCGGGACGTCCCAAACCGTCGGTCACCCAGATATTGCCGGCGCGGTCCACGTGCAGACCATGGGGAAGAATAAACATTCCGGCGCCAAAGCTCTTCGCTAACTTGCCAGACACGTCGAACTTGAGAATGGGGTCGAGGCTCGAGCCGTCGCAGGCGAACGGCTCTCCCGGCTTGAATTGCGACGGCGGCGCAAATGCCCCGCATCGCTCGGCAACCCACACACTCTTTCCGTCCGGATCGATGTCGACACCCGACGTCGAGCCCCAGGTTCGGCCTTCCGGCATTTTGGCCCAGTTGTCGAAGGAGCGGTATGGATTGGGCGCCAAATGCGTCGGCATTGCAGTTTGAGCAAAAGAAAAGCAGCCAATGCCCAGCGCAGAAATAATGCCTAACCCCAGTACAGCGCCCGCCCAGCCTTGATGTGACATGGATGGTGTTTCCTCGCGTGCCTTCGACCGTATGTCGATCACAATATCAGGATCGGTTCGGGCGTTCCACGACATTGGTCCAGAGTTGGCGTAGACTATCGATGCCACCGGCCGTCGAGAACCAAAGAGTAGCGTCACCCACAAACAGATTTCCGGCAAATATGCCAGGCCTCGATTGGAGCAGGGCATCGAATGTTGTGCGCCCATTGCGGGTGAAGGGATGAGGAGGAGCTGTCAAATCAATCTTTTGTCGAGCGAGGACATCCAATTTGGTGACGGCGCCCTGGTGACGTTCGAATTGCGGCAAGTGCGGGTGAAGATTGAAGGTATCAACGCCTCGCAGCAAGTTAAGACGATCGAGTGCGCTCTCGGCCTCGATCGCAGCAGGGGATCCATCGCTCTCCGCAGCAGGATGCAGTCCGAAGCGGTTCTCCACGCCCACGCCGAGCCCTGCCAAAAGCGAGCGAGCGAAACCGCCGAAGCCCTGCTGGGGCGGAATTAGCTTATCTCCGTGGTGCAGGAAGTCCGCCACTTGCCGTTCCAATCGCTCGTCATGTGGTAGATCGGGCACGTCACCGATGTCGTGATGGGGACAGATGAAGACAAGATGATCCGGGTGCGCGAGAAACCGGCGAACAGCCTCCACTTCGGCGGTACTTGCATCTTGGCGGGTGCGAAGCGAGTCCAAGCCGATGACGATGAGCGTGTCGGCCACATTGAGAAGAGCCGCATCGAGCCCGGTTCGCGCGCCATCGTCGGCCACCCGCTCGATCTCGACGACCGGATGACCGGTCTGCGCGCCGGCCTGTTCTATAAAAGCGACGAAGTTTTGCTTCATGATATGATCCAAGAAGCCGCCGATTCTTTGGTCAAAGCGAGCAGGATCCGAAAGTGCTTCAAATCTAGGGTATAGCATTCGTCGGTTCTCAAAGAGCGTCGGAAACCGGTTCTCAATAACTTCGAGTGGCGCCTCGACCTCTCCCGGCCGGCTCCACGCGTAATAAACCACTACCCTTCGGCCAACCATTCCGCCTCTCCCTCTCGCGTTGTCTTCAGTTGCCGTGCGCGCTGCTCCGGGAAGGAGGCTCGCAGCTGCCATGACTCCACCGATGACCGCTGAACTGGCAAGTAAGTTGCGCCGGTCGAGCGATGATGATGTTGCGGACATGTTCGTTCTCCGTGGTGGAAACGCGAGCTTCGGCTTCGCGGGTCCTCGCCATACAGTCTCCTTTGTGCGCCACTTTCAGTTTGATCCGTGCGTGTGGTCCAACGACCACGGGGCGAGGGTCTGCCTCGCGCCGGCTTTTCTAATTTCCATTTGAGCCGTGATAGTCTGACAGGCCTTCAGGCCAGGTACTGTCACTGTCAAAGTTTAAACAGCGATGCGAGATTGCATCGATTATTTTACAATGTTGCTCGCTCAATGTCCCTTCGTAGTTCCAGATGCTCGGGCGTCGCCATACGCGACCAATGGCAACATGATAGGTAGGTGCGTAGGCATAGAGGCCACTTCCGTATCCATAAGGGGACGCGTAGCCAGCTGCCGCGTTACCCGCAGCTGATCCTGTAGTGTAGGCGCTCTGCGCCAATGTGGCTGTTGTCGCGCCGAGAAGGAGTGCTATCGCCACAACGATCTTCTTCACGATCATCGTTTAGACTCCAATTTTGTTAGATCGACTTCTGAACCACCGATCGGCGTTTCGGACTCGGTCTTCAGGCACGTCGCCTGCCTCAAAGTTAGTAGGCGAGTACAACCTTGCTATCGCGCCTTGGCTTTGCAGCGGTAATACGATGGTGTGATGGGTAGGCGCCGCGTCGAGAAATGCCGCCTCCTACAAATTTGATTATCAGACAATGGCGGCGGGCCTGATGACGAGCCGAGATGTGAGATCAGGAGCCGACGAATTTCTGAAGTGATCGTTGCGTCTGGCAAAAAGGCCGGAAAGGAGATCGACAATCGTTTGGCCCGTCTTCCAGGCCGCTCACACAAATGGATGATTGAATAAACGCCCAAGTTTAATGGCGTTCCTAGTTTTCCTAACCTAGTTCTCCTGCCATCGACGGCAATGACGCTGTCCGAACAACATGGAGAAAATCTATGAACCTTATTCTCGCTACTGCGGCGCTTGCTGCGGTTTTGGCCTCGCCCGCGTTTGCGCAAGCGTACGATCCGCGCGAGGGGACCGGAAATGTGCTGCCTTTCAGTTATGGACCAGATAGCACTCGACATGGACCGGGCGATCCACTGACCATTAATTCCCAGGGCGGCCAGCTTGCTGCTGGAGAGAGCGGCCTATACGCATTCGCCAGGGCCCCGCGCGTCCGTTCGAAGTACGCTCCGGCCGCCATACCCGCATATAACTCGAATGGGAACGTTACCGAAATTCCCGACAGCTATTGATGAATTAAAAGGTGAATTGGAATTGAAATAAAACTGGGGCGAGCGGTGCTTGCCCTAATTTTTAAGAGCGCAACTAATTCGAAGGACAGGAATTTCACAGCGGAGAACTGGCTCGTCAACGAGGGGCAGGGGGCTTGTTGCCTATCGAATTTCCAAAGCCTTTTCGAGACAATCAATCAAGGCACGTGAATCAAACGGCTTTCTAAGCAGGCAGACTGCGCCGCTAGCCACTGCTTGTGCTTCCAGCTTCGGCTCTGTACGCGCAGTAATCATGATAACCGGCACCTTGGAGTTTCGGGACACTAGCAGCCGATTGAGATCAAATCCGCTCATACCGGGCATGTGGATGTCGCTGATAACGCAGTCACATGAATTGTCTCCGTTTGCCGCGACGAATTCTTCTGCAGATGCAAACCCGCTCGCGCTGTAACCTAGTGAACAGAGCGAATCAACAAGCGCTGTTCGGAACGGCTCGTCGTCATCGATGATCGCAACAGAGAGCTCTCGTACCACGTATTACCTGCTCTTTATTAGCAGACGGCAAAAATGCAAAACACTGCTGCGTATTGCGGCAACTGTCGCAGATATAGGCGGCGCCAGAAATTATACACGGGTCGTATACGTTATACGCGGGTGTTATACACCGTCTACGATTGCTTCGGCTTAATCACTTCTGCCATCCAGACCAAGTCAGCCAGGCTCTTCGCGACCATCTTTCTCATCGCCGCGCCACGGTGAATTTTAACGGTGACCTCCGTTATTTCCAGATCGCCGGCCACCTGCTTGTTCATCTTGCAGACTGTCACTTGCATCATCACCTGTTGTTCATGAGCTGACAGCGCCTGGAATCGCTGCTGTATCCGCCCAAGTTCGCCTTCGGTTATGCGCCGCTGCCGTCGCGCTATTTGTGCGAATGCTGCGGGGCGGGTGTGACATCGGCCTGCTCAGCACGCGTATGTGGTTCGCCGAAATACGGAAACTCGTTGCTAATACGCGCCTTGTCGGGAACTGCGCCGTCACCCAGTGCGGTGTTCGATGCCAATGTCAGGATCACGTCCACGACATCGTCCCCCAGCGCGCGTCCATTGAAGCTTGCGAAATCGAAGGCGGCCGGGGTGCCGATGACATAAGGCAGCATCGTCGGGCAGAGGCGCGCGATCACCTTGCGGGCATATTCGCCGGGCTTGGTAGCGGAGCCAGCAAGCGCGGACAGCTTCTCTGCAACTCCGCCGATTTGTCCGGAGAAGCGCGCAAGATCGTCGGCCGGTACTGCCCGGTTATATTGCTCGCGCATTTCCTGGTCCGGAATGAACAGGTGGGTGATCAGGGGCAGTCCCCAGCGGGATACCTGCACCTCCGGTGCGTGTCCATGCAACGAGGTGGATGCCCAGGCATGGACCAAGCCGTTGCCGATCGTCGCGTTGGGCAGTTCGATGACAATGGCGGTTACATTGCGCTTTGCAAAGAAGCTTTCGCGATTGAGAAACGTGGGCGGTTCGAACCTGTTCCCGTTGAACAACGCCGCCCTGAAAACATTGAAGGCGGCGGCGTCAACTGCGAACAGATCGGGCGCCAGACCGGCGAACACCGTGACGCCCGAATTGGACTTGACCACCGCACCGGTCGTACCGGTGGCGATGAGCTCGCCGTTCGCCCCTTTCAAAGCGGCCGCGCCAGGTGAACGGCGGACCTCAAAGGTCTGCACATGCTTGTGATCATCCCCGTCGGCATGAGATGGCGGGCCAAATGTCACCTTGAATGCAAGCTCCTCACGCGCATCGCCGTCGAGATCGAACCGGAAGGCGTAAAGCCCTTCCTCGCGGAAGCTGTCCGGAGCGGACAGTCCGGCGTCGGGATTGACGGTCATCGCCATCACCGTCGAAGCCGGCCCGCCAGAGAAGAGGTAAAAGTCACAGAGGTTGATGCGCGGATCTTCGCGCGCAGTCGGCGTGTCGAAATGATGGGACATCGGCAACCTCGCCAGGGTGCCAATTCATAGACCGAGTGGACTGCGATTGATCTCATACGAAGATATGAACGAGGTCGCCAGTAGGTTCGATGGAATCGAGTCCGGGAAATGGACATGTTACGTGCGGCCCGCTTCTCGGGGAGAACGATTATGTCCTCACCGTCGGTCGCACGTTCGGCCGTAGCATCAGAAGGGCCGATGCTCTTTGCCGAAGAGCTTCACGCGGGCTTCAGATCGCTCCGCAAATCGGCCTGAAAAGGGTGCCGCACGCGCACAGGAGATCCGCTATGCCTGACTCTTCGCAGTTCAACACCAACCGCACCTGTCCGGGCCTTTGGACAGTCACCTTCAGCAACCCGCCGATCAACATATTCGCTCCCACAACGATCGTTGAATTGGGGGCGCTGATGACCGATCTCGAGGCGGACCCGTCCGCGAAGGTTGTGGTGTTCCAGTCGGCGAATCCCGATTTTTTTATCGCGCATCTCGACGTATCCAAGGCAGCTGAACGGCCAGAGGTGCTTGGCCTTTGGCGCGACTTTGTGCTGCGCGTCTCGTCGGCGCCAGTCGTGAGTATCGCCAAGATTCGCGGCCGCACGCGCGGCATCGGTAACGAGTTCGTGCTGGCCTGCGACATGCGCTTCGCCGGCCGGCAAAGCGCCCTGTTCGGCAACCCCGAGCTCGGCGTCGGACTGGTCCCGGGAGGCGGAGCGCTGGAATGGCTTCCGCGTTTGGTCGGCCGCTCGCGCGCACTTGAGATCGTGCTCAGCGGCGACGATTTCGATGCTGATATCGCCGAACGCTATGGCTGGGTGAACCGCGCACTCGACGATTACGACCTCGACTCGTTTGTCGATGCGCTCGTCCGGCGTCTGGCCTCGTTCGACCGTGAAGCGCTAGCCGCGGCGAAGGCCCAGATCAATCGGTTCGGGATGCCGACAGCCACCGAGCTGCAGTCGAGCAACGACCTGTTCTTCCCAACCTTGGCCTGGCCCAGCGCGCAGGCGCGCCGCGCCAAGCTCCGCGATATTGGTTACGGCGTTCCGAGCGACTTCGAATTGAACTTCGGCCGGCACCTCCCTGCGCTTGGGAGGGCTGACGCATGAAACGCACGTATTTTCCCGGCATCACTGACATTGTCGTGGTCACGGACCCGGGAGAGATTCGGACAATTTCAAACGATTCAAGGTTCGACCGGGACTTCATAGGGCATGGTCCTGTTCGCAACGTGCAGCGTCTCCGGAAAATGCTCCGTATTTTCTCGCTCAACGGCAGATTATTCGAACCCATGCTGCCGCGCACCAACCCCAGCCGCGCCGCCGCGCAGGACGAACTGTGGTCAAGACTAAACGTCAAGGCCGACGAGGTGAAACACGGACACGCTCAATTGGAGCCCCTGGCCGAATGGGTCAGAGGGATCGGAACTGCGGAGAAGCTCGATCTGCTTGTGCAGCAGAGCATAGGAAGATTGTTCGTGGAAACGTTCACGGCCACTGAGGAGAGTTTGGCAGCGGCCCATATGGTGCTTGAAGCTGCAAGCTCTTCGAATGTCCTGAAAATGCTGGGCTGGCGCATCGGCGGCAGACTGGAGCGGGCCAAAACGCTTCTTGCTTCTATGGTGAATGGCGATCTGGTCGGCGTTATCGCGATGATTACAGCTCGGCAGCTCATCGTTGATGGCCTGCATAAAATGCGGCAACTTGCCGCCGACCCGGCGCTTCGATCTTCAATAACGACGGATGCTGCCGTGGACGAATGCCTCTTTGCACCAGCCGCCGTTGTACGCCAGGCGAAAATCTCCGGCGAGGTCGGCGGTTGCCCCTTTAGAAGAGGTTCGCTCTTCTACCTGGGGCTGGGAAACGCGAGCAAAGGCGCACCGAATCGTGACCTCGTCTTCCTGAGTCAGAGTTGGAGCCGCTGTCCCGCCGAAAAGTGGGTGCCTGCACTATTGGAAGGCGTGTGGAATGTTGCAGTGCATGAGTCCGCTTGTCGCACCTACGTCGACTCGGCGTTGGTGGCGCGTCTATTTCAGGAAAATCCAATCGCGTGAGCCGCCTCTGCCGGACGGCGGCGCCGGAGCTGAATCATCGCAGGAGAATCCTCATGACCGACAAAACTTCAGGACAGACGCGCCGAGCATTGCTCGCAGACTGCGGAGCTGCAGGCCTTGGCCTATTGGCCTTCCCCGGCCTCAGCGGGGCGATGACATTTCAAGGGAAAGCGGCCCCGATCATCGGTGGCGACAGTATCGAGACTGCGGGCGGCTTTGACGCCGCGGCGTTCGCGCAACAGTTCGACCAATTCAGTCCCGAGTATGGACCTCACTTCAAGGATATCTACAGGCACATGCGCGCTCATTGTCCGGTTGCGCATACCGATGAGCGTGGCGGCTACTGGGTCGTGACGCGATATGCCGACGTCATGCGCGTGGACAGCGATGACGAAGCTTTCTCCTCGCTCTACGGGGTCTTGCCGAGTCCCAATCCAGACCCGCCCACCGGAGGGTCCGGGTCGGTTGCTGAGCAACGCACCGGACCGCTCGCCGCCTACCCGTCCGGCCCGAACGGCGAGGCACCGCGCCTCAGCATCCTCCCCCTTGAGCTCGACCCTCCGCTACACGGCCCATACCGCCAAGCCCTGGACCCCCTGTTCGCGCCGCACCGGGTCACCGAACTGGCGCCGTGGCTGTTGGCGCTGACCCACCAGCTGATCGACGCCATCATCGAGACGGGCGAGGGCGATTTCTCCCGCGATCTGAGCACGCCGCTGGCCGGCATCTCCACGATGAAGTTTCTGGGTCTGCCGCTAGAGGACTGGTCGGATTACGCCTGGTTCATCCAAACGTCGCAGGGCGGGTCCAGCAGCGTCGAACCGCGAACGAAGAACCTGTCGGGACGCGAGCTGATCGAACGCGTCGCCGCCGAGGTGGTTCGGCAGCGCACCCAGCCGGTGGTGGGCGGGGCGATCGCCCATCTGCTCGACGCGACGGTCGATGGGCGCAAGCTCGATAGCTGGGAAATTGAAGCCTACGTCTTCCTGATCGTCGGCAACCTCAGCGCGACGCAGGCCTGCATGGGGTCCGGCTTCGTCTGGCTGTCGCGTAACCCCGCGGAACGCCGCCGGCTTGCCGAAACGCCGGACTTGATGCCGCAAGCGATAGAGGAGTTCCTCCGCGTCTTCCCGCCCCGTCAGGCGTTCAGCCGCACCGTGATGCACGACGTCGAGCTGGCCGGACAGTCGCTGAAGCGCGGCGACCGCGTGCTCCTGTGCTGGGTATCGGGGAACCTGGACGAGGCCGAGTTCGAGAACTCGGAAGAGGTGGATTTCGACCGCGCCAACAAGCGCCACATGACCTTCGGCCTAGGCAGCCACCGCTGCATGGCCCCCGACGTCGTCCGCCTCGAATTCCGCATCCTGTTCGAGCAGATGCTGCGGCGCATGCCCGACTTCCTTGTCGAGGAGGACGAGCTGCGATCCTCGCCAGTCCCAGCCGTCGTGGCCGGCTACGAGCGTGTCCCTTTTACTTTTCCCCCCGGGAAAAAGGCCGGCGGTCCCCGCATCGCTGATGATCCCGACGGGCCGCTGCATGACTGACACACGAAGACGATAACCAGGAGCAAGAACATGACCCCCGACCGGAGTGAGCAATGACAAGAATTTCACCGAAAGCGACTGTCACCATCATCGCGGCAGGGCTCGCCGTATTGGGCGGCAGCGTCATTGCCGCGGACAAGTACACCGTGCAAGTTCCAGGAGGGCTCGCCTTCTCCGAGTTCAGGGGCTACGAGGACTGGCCGGTCATCTCGATCAGCGACAACAGCGACAAGTTCGCCGCGATTTTGGGGAATCCGGTCATGATGGACGCCCTTCGGACTGGCGTGCCCGGCAACGGCAAGCCTTTCCCGGACGGTGCCAAGATGGCCAAAGTCCATTGGATCCCGAAGACACAAGAGGCATACCCCGGTACGCCGAGGGTGCCGGGTACTCAGTTCAACGCCGATTTCATGGTGAAGGACAGCAAGAGGTTCGCGGACAGCGGTGGATGGGGATGGGGCTCATTCGACTACGACGCAGCGTCCGATACGTTTAGTCCTGCCACTGAGGCGGACAATCCGCCGCAGGGCCACGACGCGCAGTGCGGGTTCGCGTGCCACTCCATAGTGAAGACAAGAGATTATGTTTTCACGGAGTACGCGCACAAGTGAAGCGGTAATTCTTCCGCTACGACAGCCGCCGAACTCGCCGTTCCGATGACATCAGCTTGATGGGAGTCGATCATGAGTGATTGCCGGCACATCTCACGCCGCGTTGCGCTCACCAGTGCGGCGCTTTCGCTCGGCGCAGCCACAGCCGCTGCGATGGTCACGCGGGCAGAGGCGCAGCAGAAGATCAGCCAGGCGGACGCCAAATATCAGACGACACCGAAGGACGACCAGCGCTGCGACGGCTGCGCCAACTTCCAACCGCCGAATGCATGCAGATTCGTCGACGGCGGCATCGGCCCGAACGGCTGGTGCCTGCTGTTTGGCCCGAAGCCCAAGTCCTAGCCCAATCTATAATGACTTTGCCGAACGAATTACTCATGAATGATCGTCGGAATTCTCGCGTCAATTATCACGCCTTCTTCGCCGACGCGCTCGGCCGGCTGCACGGCGAGCGGCGCTACCGCGTCTTTGCCGATCTCGAGCGCATCGCCGGCCGTTTTCCGCATGCCATCTG
>Ga0210394_10004735_pt1 | contig 15665 bp, 10 predicted proteins | sample IncBWC12MmetaG_FD_160121 | JGI IMG/M metagenome (GOLD analysis project Ga0210394, IMG submission 160121) | Forest soil microbial communities from Barre Woods Harvard Forest LTER site, Petersham, Massachusetts, United States - Inc-BW-C-12-M | ecosystem: Environmental > Terrestrial > Soil >... | reverse complement strand
CGAACCCGAATTAGACGAGTGAAGTTTCATAAGATAGCCTCCAGGAGCCTGGCCCGGGCTGGCGATCGGGGTGCATCCTTGAGGATTCAAACACTTGTTTGAATGGAAGGTTGCGGTGGGATATACGGTGCAGATAACCAGCAGGTTACAAGAGACCCCGCCAACGGATCACTGGAGTAGCCTGTTGTAATCAGGATAACAGCGATCAGATAACCGCAATCGGGAAACAAAAAGTGCCGGGCGATTGCCCGGCACTTGAAGTTGGATCGGGGACTGGATTATTAGTGGTCGTGATCATGGTCGTGGTGATCATGGTCGTGTTCGTCCCAATCATGATCCGTGCGCCAGCGATGTCCATCTTCGTCCCACCAGCGATGGCTGTGTTCCCAGCACCAGGAGCGCGCTTCCGCCAGTTCGTGGCGATATTTCGCTGCCTGAGGGCTATCCCAGCCGTGGTGCTCCGCGGCTTCGTGGAGCTTATGGTCTGCGTTGATGATGCGCTTTTGGCAGTCGTCATCGGCACGCACTGGCGCGGCACCCACAAGGAACAATGCAGCGCCAAGGGTCGTTGCGGCTAGAGTTGCACAGAACCAGGAGGTGTTAGATTTCTGCTTCATAGGTTCTCCGTTAAAGCCGCAGATGAACTTATCTGCGGCGAGATAAGAGGAAAGAAGACTGGCCTTCACAGTATGAAATCATGGAGGGCAAGCGCGCAAGGGACAATCAGGTGAATACCTGAGAAATCCATCCGAAATTATAGGCGCTCTATCCCCTTGCCGAGAGGCGGAATTATGCGAGTCGGCGGGGGCGATGATCAATAAGCCTGGAGAAATGGATCTCCCTCCATGTGATATTTCTCGAGACCCATGCGAATCTTGTCGAAGGCTTCGTCGACGCTGTCAGCGTACTGCAGATTGTCGAAATCCGCCTGGCTGATCGTGCCCCAGCGAACCATGTTCTTTAGCTTCAGGACTTCATTCCAATACTTGCGCCCATAAATGATGATGATGGTGTGCTTGGGCATCTTGCCTGTTTGCGAGAGGGTCATCATCTCCCAAAGTTCGTCGAGCGTGCCGAAACCTCCGGGAAAAACGATGAGGGCTTTGGCGATTTGCGCGAACCAAAGCTTGCGCATGAAGAAATAATGAAAATTGAAGCTGAGCTCCGGGCTAATGTAGGGATTCGCGAATTGCTCGTGAGGCAGCTCGATGGAAAGTCCGATGGACTTGCCGCCGGCTTCGTAAGCGCCGCGGTTGGCGGCTTCCATAATGCCGGGGCCGCCGCCGGAGCAGATGACGAAGCGGCGAGGGCGGGGACCGAGCGATAGCGCCCACGTGGTGATCTTGTGAGAGAGTAGACGGGCTTCTTCGTAATAGACGGACATTTCGAGCGCGCTCTTGGCTTCGCGAATGTGCAAACGGTGTGCTTTCCGCCGGGCGTCGCTCCAACGGGATGTTTTCATTTTTTTCAGGCGGGTGTAGCGGGAGGAAGCAGCTTCGTGAGAGTGGATGCGAGCGGAGCCGAACATCACGATAGTGTCGCAGATTCCTTCCTTCTTAAGCTGCACGAGGGGATAGATGTACTCCGAAATGATGCGAATGGGCCGCGCCGGCGTGCTGGCCAGGAACTCGGGATTTTCGTGGGGAGCTTTCGGGGCGTGTTGGGGCTTGGGGCGATTTCCGTCGGGCATGGGAATTTTCTCCATTCAAGGTGCGTTTAGATTGTAGGCAGGGTGAAGCGCGGCGGCAACGCCTTTGGGGCGGGTGGCGTCGAATTGAATACGCGAGGGTGCGGCTGGGTTTTGGCGGGAGAGATCCTTGAAAACTACCGAGTCTGGCGGCGATTGCAGATGAAGAGACACTTGGCGATTTTTGTTGGGCTGCTTGCGATGGCCGCGGTTGCTCTGCCAAGCGCGTGGGCACAGGCGCCCGACGGGCCGATGATCCCGCAGCCGGGTCTGCCCATTCAATCGGTGCCGGCACCGATCAAAGTTCACAGCATACTGGTGAATACGCCAGTGACCGTCCTGAACGAAAAAGGCGAAATGGTGCACGACCTGGAGGAATCCGATTTTCGGATTACAGACAATGGCGCGCTACAAAACATCACTTATTTTAATTTAGGCGGCGATCCGATTTCACTTGTGGTGGTGGTGGAGACGAGTTCGCGGATTTCTTCGGCTTTGCCGAAGATTCGCAAATCGGGAATCCTGATTTCACAGACCGTGACCGGCCCGACCGGCGAAGGCGCGGTGGTGGGATTTGACGATGAGGTGAAGACCCTTCTGGATTTTACGAACAACGGCGACGCGATGGATAAGGCGATGTCTGGATTGAAGGAAGGATATTCGGGATCAAAGTTGTTCGATGCGATGTCCAAGGCCGTGGAACTCTTGAGCGAGAGGCCGGAAGTTTCGGAGACCGAACTGGGCCACCGACGAGTGATGTTGGTGATCGCGGAAGCGCACGATTCGGGGAGCGAGGCAAAGCTGGGCGAGGTGCTTCGGCGGGCGCAACTGGCGAACATCACGATTTACGCGGTAGGAATATCAAGTACGAAAGCGGATTTGAAAAGAAAGCCGGAGTACACGGGGCCATCGCCGGTAACCCCGGAGGGAACCTACGGCATCCCACCCCCGCCCGGGACAATACAAACGCCAACTACGGGGGACACGAGTCAGCCGCAGGGGGTAAACCTGCTGGCGCTGGCAGTCTGGGCGGTGATGCACGCGAAGGATCAGGTTACGGCGCATCAACTGGAGATTGCCGCGGCGGCGACAGGTGGGCTGCACGTCTCGGCGTGGAAGGACCGGACGATCGAGAAAGTGATTGATGAGATGGGGGGCGAGTTGCACTCGCAGTACACGCTGACGTACGCACCCAGCGGCGAGAACACCGATGGATATCACGAAATCAGCGTGACGGTGTCGAAACAGAAGGAGCGCGGATTGAAAGTGCGGGCGCGGCCGGGATATTACCTGGGAGCGCCGGAGAGTTAAAATGGCGAAGGGAAAGTGCTCGGCTAAGAAATGGGTTGGGCACAGAAGTTGACACCACAAAAGCGGGCCGACCCGGTCGGCCCGCACTCCAAAATAGCCAGGTTGATAACTCGATGGCTGAGAATTTCGCAATTCGACTGGCGACGACGGCGGATATTGCGGCGCTGCGCGCGTTGATTGATAAGTCGGTGCGGGTTTTGCAGCGGGAGGCTTATTCCGCGGAACAGTTGGATGCGGCGCTGGGAACGGCGTATGGCGTGGACACGCAATTGATCGCGGACGAGACTTATTACGTTGTGGAGGCAGTTGGCACGTCTGGTGAAAGGGTGCTGGCGGCGTGCGGAGGATGGAGCATGCGCAAGACGCTTTATGGCAGCGACCACGGGCCTTATCGCGACAACTCCATGCTGGACCCGGCTCGCGATGCAGCGAAGATTCGTGCTTTTTTTGTGCATCCGGAGTGGACGCGACGCGGAATCGCGAGCCTGATCCTGAAAACGTGCGAGGACGCAGCTTATGCGAGGGGGTTCCGGCGGTTTGAGATGGGAGCGACGCTGACGGGAGTGGCGATGTATGGTGCGCGGGGTTATGCGAAGGGTGAGCAGATTGAGGTGCCCCTGCCGAATGGGTTGTCCTTGACGGTGGTGAGGATGTCGAAGACATTGGATTAGGAATTCCGCAGAGTTCAAATTACAAATCCAGAAAAGCCAAAGGCGCCGCCGACCGGGTCGGGGCCGTTACATTTTTGTGCTGGGCCACCTGAAGGTGGCCGCTACAGGTTGTTACGCGAGTTGGTGCCAGAAGGCGGCTTCGCGGGAGGCTAGGAGGGCGTCTTTGCGGGCGTTCCAGCGGAGGAAATGCGGGGTGCGGGTGTGTGCGGTGTGGTCTTCGCGGGCTCCCCAGACTTCGTGGAGGAGAAAGGCACCGGGCTGATCCACGCAACCGTGCAGATCGAAACGCAGGCATCCGGTTTCCTTGCGGGAGGGCACGAGGAGGGCGCGAAGCTCGGCTTCGAGGAGGATATGCTGGCCTTCCTTGGCGCGGAGAGTGACGACCAGAGTGACCGCGTTTTTCGGGAGTTTGCTGACCGTTGCTCCGCGAGCACGCCGGCGGGCAGACCGCTTCGAAGCTTTGCGGGGTTTGCGTTTGGGCATATCGGCGGCGATTGTACTCCAAACAGTTTTAATGGCAAGGAGAAGCGGGACTCCTCGCTTGTCCACCTGAAGGTGGACGCTACTTTGTGTCGGCTTGCTTGCGGCCGGCGTTGAGGCTGTCGAAATTCAACAGTGTGTTGAGGACTAGGGAGTAGGTGTTCTCGGTTTCACCGCGGTAGACGGGATTAATCGAGAACAGGATGACGTGGCCCGAGCCGTTGGGCACATCGAGCACGGCGGGGTGCTGGGCGATGTCGTTGCCGTTTTCGACGAGGCCTGAGATGAGCAGGTCCTTGGAATCGGCATAACGCAGGATGACGCGCGCACGATTGGCCGGAGGGATGACGCGCGGATTGTTGAAGCTCTGCTCATCGGTTGGCTGAGGAGCTTCCCAAAGTTCTTTCTCCGGCTCGTCGGGAATGTCGAAGGCGGGGCGACCAATTACGAAATCGGGGTCGTCCTTCGTGCCGCGTCCCGTGGGGCGTGTGTTCATTTCCGGGCCAAGTCGCCTGCGGCGAGAGCCGAGAATGCTGGCGACAGAAAAGATAGGGCCGTTGTCGCAGTAGGCGGAGACTTTTTCGTCGTAGCCGTAAGCGATCGGGCTGGCCGCGTCGACAAGGCGAGTGCCAACAATGGAGCCGACAATCTTCATTTTTTCGGAGGTGCTGGAGGTGACGCCATTGGCCAGTCCGATGGAGATGGCAAGTTGCGAGGTATCGGTAGCCGTGAGCAAGACGCCGCCGTTGCGCACAAAACTTTGCAGCTTGGCCACGCCGTCCCAACCGAGGCCTGGGCGCATGTCGGGCGTGGAGTCGTTTTTGCCAACGAGGTTGGGTGTTTCCGGCGTGTTTAACCAAGGCAGAGCGTTTCCCCAAGCGGTCGGTGTCCCCTGGACGATGGCATTGGAATTGGCGTTGCCGGTCACAGGGGGGAAAAGGATGACGTCGTACTTGGCGTTCAAGTCGGGAATTTTGGCGAGTGCCTGCGTGCTCATGTAGTCATAAGGAATTTGCAGGTTGTCGAGCGCGAGTCGCCACCAGCCTTCGGATTGCGTGCTAATCCAGGTGTGGACATAAGCGATGCGTGGGGCACGGACGGGGTGAGTTTTGACGACGGGCGCGGAGGCGAGTGCAACGGCGTTGAGGCCGAGCGCGTTGGTGGCGGCGTCGAGATCGGAACGGCCGACGCCGCGGATCAGGAACGTGCCGCGCGAAAATTTGTGTCCGTTGGACTCGAACGGTTCTTCCGCAGCGTCGATGGGCGTGTCTTTCAAACGATACCGGAGCGTGGCGAGCGCGGGCTCGGCATGATTGTCGATCGCGAAAACGCTGCCTTCGCCCTGAACCCCTCCAAGCGAGCGGAGTTCCGCTACGCGTTCCATCGGGACCGAAAGGACTTTGGAATCAGTGACGCGGGTGACTTGCACCCCGAAGAGTTCGCCAAAGGTCCAGGCGGTGTCGTCGTAAGGGGTGGTCTGCGGATCCTCGGGGCTCCAGAATTGGTAGTCGAGGAGCGCGTCGGCGACGCGGGAATAGGGTTGATCCATGCGGATCACGTAACTGCCGGCGGGGAAATCGCGCGTGGTTGGTGACACAGGCTTTGGTTTTTCTTCGGAATCGGCGGACCTGGCGGCCTTCTTTTCTTTCTTCACGGGGAGGTTCACCTGGAAGGAACTGGTGGCGCGTGAAATTTCCACGTGTTGCTTGAGCATAACGCGCAAAAGATCGGTTTGAACAGTGGCGCGCGGATCGTCAGCGGGCAAAACGTAGGCGGCGGGGCCTTCGGCGGTTGGCTTTTGAATGGAGCGCTTCCCTTTCAAATAAAAATTCTTCAGGAACAGGCGCTTGTTCTCATTGAAATAGTGGAGCGAAGTCAGAAGGCCTGTTTCTTCGTAATTGTTGTTGTTGCGCTGCGACCAGGCCGTTTTCGGAAGCGGCGGATTGGGCCGAAACCATGTGCGCCCATATTCGCCGGGCTCCAGCGTGCGCACACGAGTATCGGCGCCGCCGTTGCCGAATGTCTCATAGAGGCGGCTGATGCCATTGTGCATGGCGGCGAGAAACATCAGGTAGCCGGGGGACCATGTGTCGAAGTCACCGTGGGTGAAAACGCCAGGCATGCCGAACTTGGTCATGTCGGCCACGTTGCGCGCGCCAATCATCTGCCATTCATCCACAAGAATGGGATCCATCCAGGCGTTGTACGGGCCGTCGCCGACGGTGTTGTCGTAGAGATAGGGGACGGATTCGTGAAGGTCGTGGAGCACCTGGGCATTCCAGCCGAGGTAGGTGTTCAAGACGTTTTGCGTGAGCTTGAGGGTCATGCCCATGGCGTCGCGGTTGTTGTCGTGCGCGACGTATTTTCCCCAATAGATGAGCGGGGGATAGAAATCCTTGGGATGGGCGAGATGCCATTTGTAGATGTCGACCATGCGGTCGCGGCCGTCGACTTCAACGACTGGAGTAATGAGGGTGATGACGCCGTCGCGGATTTCGCGGACGTAGGGGCTTTCGTCGACGGCGAGGCGATAAGCCAGTTCCATCAGCGCGGTGGGCGCGCCGGTTTCCGGAGAGTGAATCGTGCCGGTGATGTAGTAGACGGGAACGGATTCGGCGACGAGTTTGTCGGCCTCGGCATCGTCGAGATGGATGGAGCGCGGATCGGCGAGTTTCGCGAGGCGCTGGCGGTTCTGCTCGAGGTTTTTCAGGTTGGCTTCGGAAGAGACGGCTACGGCGATCATTTCGCGGCCTTCTTCGGTGGTGCCGATCGAGACGACCTTCACGCGTGGCGTGGCTTTTTCGAGCAGGCGCATGTACTTGTACACATCTTCGGCGTAGGGAAGGATGCCGGGCGCGCCGGCGACGTCGCCGAGGACAACTTCGGGCGTGGGGACGGTTTTGCTAGCGGGGAGATAGTCGACGAGCGGCGAGGAGAAATAAGGCGCGGTGGTGTACTTGCGAATCTTGGCGGTATAAGCCTCGTCGATGGGCTGCTTGGGATCGCGCGCCGGGGACGTCTCGCCGTCCGCCAGGGCGATGCCGCCCGTGGGAAGCGTTGTGAAGAGAAGCAGTAAGAGTCCTAGCCAGGACTTGTGGCCCATGAAATCTCCTTGTTGAAAACGGACGCGAAAGTTTAACTCAGATTTGGGTGGGGAAGGAAACGTAACTCGCGCATAAGAGAAGATTTCAACAGAGAGGGCACAGAGGAGGAGCGCGGAGATCACAGGGAAGCGCTGAGAGGGCAGGGCTACTGGATTGGAAGGAAAGTGAGGCAGACGGGGCTGGGGACTCCTTCTGTCACGGAGATTTGTGAGAGGGCGCCGGTTTCGGCGTTGATGCTGAAAACGACGATAGAATTGCTGTTCTGATTTTCGGCGAGAAGAAAGCGGCCGGTGGGATCGATTGCGAAGTGGCGGGGTTCTTTGCCGCCGGTGGCAAATGACCTGCCTAGAAACAGCTTGCCTGTCGCACCGGGTTCGAAGGTATGGACCGAGATGAAATCTGGGCCCCGAACAGAAGTGAACATCCACTTCCCATCGGGGTGCATGGCGATTTCTGCGCCATCATCACGACCAGAAAAATTGTCCCTAGTGTGTCCCGAGTTATCTTGGATACTTTCTAGCAGGCCTTTTCGAGAGTCGTAGGAGAGCGCGGTGACACCCGGATTCAGCTCGCTCATGACGTACAGGATCTTGCCATTTGTCGAGAAAGTCGCATGTCGCGGACCGTTACCGGGAGCCAGCTTGGCGAAAGGCGGATCATTTGGGGTGAGTGTGCCTTTATCATCGTCGAATCGAAAGACGAGGATTTCGTCCAAGCCGAGGTCTGAAACGAGAACAAAACGGTTGTCAGGAGCGGGCTGGACCCAGTGGGCATGAGGTCCTTCCTGGCGTTCTTTGTTGGGACCGAGGGTTCCTCGATCCTTCACATTGGCCGTGGGTACGCCGAGTTTTCCGTCGGGGAGGATTGGGAAGACGACTACGTTGCCGGAAGTGTAGTTGGCGACGAAAAGATATTTGCCGGTTTTGTCGAAGGAGAGATAGCAGGGATCTTCGCCAAGAGCTGGGAGTTGGTTGAGGAGCGTGAGCTTGGCGGATTTCGCGTCGATGGAAAAAGCGGTGATGGAGCTTCGCTTGCCGGATTCGTTGGCGGCGTAGGCCCATTTGCCGTTGGGATGGATTACCACCCAGGAGGGATTGGGCGTTTCGGCGGCCAGGCCGCGGGGCGTGAGTTTGCCGGTAGAAGCGTCGAATTCGTAGGCGTAAATGCCCTTGCTGTCGGTTTTGTCGGTGTAGGTGCCGACGTAGACGAGAAATTTTTGATCCGGAGTTTGTGAGAAGGCCGGAAGAGTTGTCAGCAGACAAAAGAGAGCGGAAAAGAAGCAGCGACGGATGATTTTCATGGGCTGGTAGTGTAGCGCATCCGTTGTGGTGGAGGAAAAAGGGGATTTAACACAGAGGATACGGAGGGTGGAGCACAGAGTTCGCAGAGAAGATCGCAGGGACGGATTCTCGGAGGTGAAAAGAGCGGAACGCCAATCGGGAGATTGGCGTTCCCAGGAGTGAACCCATAGGCGTACCCCTTCGCATGCGCTCAGGGCAAGAAGCTGGCCCTATTTCTTTTCTTCCTCGTCTTCTTCCTGGAGGACGGCGGCGGCGGCAACGGAATCGTCGTCGTCGAGGCGGAGCAGGCGGACGCCCTGCGTGGAGCGGCCGGCTTCGCGGATTTCGTTGGCGTGGACGCGGATGACTTTGCCGTGTTCGGTGATGATCATGACGTCGGACTCTTCAGTAACTTGAAGAGTGGAGACGACGGAGCCGTTGCGATCGGTGGTCTTCATGTTCACGACTCCCTTGCCGCCGCGCGAGGTGATGCGATATTCGGCGAGTGCGGTGCGCTTGCCGTAGCCCTTTTCGGCGACAGTGAGCATGAGCGTGGTGAGCGAGTCCTTGATGTCCTCGTTTTCGAGTTCCTCAAGGTTCTGCGTGGTCTTCTTGCGTTCCTTGGCGATGATCTCGAAGTCTGGCTGGACCGCGTCCATGCTGACGACGTAGTCGCCCTTCGCGAGATCCATGCCGTTGACTCCGCCGGCGTTGCGGCCCATCGGGCGAACTTCGGTTTCCCGGAAGAGGATGGCCTGGCCCTCGTGGCTGGCGAGGAAGATCATCTTCTTACCGTCGGTCAGCTTGGCGCCAATGAGCTCGTTATCAGCTTCGAGATTGATGGCGATGATGCCGGTGGAGCGCGGATTGGAGAATTCCGTGAGAGCCGATTTCTTTACCGTGCCGTCTTTCGTGGCCAGGAAGACGAAGCGGCCTGCCTCTTCAAGATTCGTTGCGGCAACGAGGGCGGTGAGTTTTTCATCCTCCTGGAATTTCACCAGGCTGGAGATGGCTTTCCCGCGCGTTGCGGCGGCGGCTTCGGGAAGTTCGTAGACCTTCAGCCAGTAAACGCGGCCCTTGGATGTGAACAGCAGGATGTAGCTATGCGCCGAGGCGACGAAGAGATGTTCGACGAAGTCCTCTTCCTTGGTCTTGGCGCCGATGCGTCCCTTGCCGCCGCGCGACTGGTGACGATAAACCTCCGCAGGCGTGCGTTTGATATAGCCTGCATGGCTGACGGTGATTAGCTGGTCGGTGTCGGCGATCAGGTCTTCGAGCTTGATTTCGTCCACTTTGTCCACAATCTGCGTGCGGCGATCGTCGCCGTAGGCCTTGTGGACCTCGCGCAGCTCGGCAGTGATGACAGCCTTGAGCTTTTTGTCGCTGGCGAGGATTTCGCGCAACTCGGCGATCAGGTCGCGGATGGACTTCAGTTCCTTAATAATTTCATCGATAGAGAGCTGAGTGAGGCGGTGCAACTGCAATTCCAGGATGGCGTCGATTTGCGCGTAGCTGAGGGTGAGCGAATTGCCGCGGCCGGCCGCTTCGATTTCGGCGGCGCCGACGAAGCGATACTTGCGGCCGTCGAGCTTCACGCCTTCGAGCTTTTTGGATTTGCCATTTTCCGTGATGGTGACGTCCTGTTCGCTGAAATACTTGAACAGGTTTTCCTTGGCTTCGGCGCGGCTGCCGCTGCCGCGGATGACGCGGATCACGTTGTCAAGGTGATCGAGGGCAATCTGGTAACCGACCAAAATGTGTTCGCGCTCTTCGGCTTTGCGAAGCTCGAAGATAGTGCGCCGGCGAACCACTTCCATGCGGTGCTCGATGAACAGCTTGATCATCGGAATTAAGCCGAGTTCACGCGGCTGTCCGGCGACGATGGAGAGCAGGATCATGCCGAAGGATTCCTGCATCTGGGTGTGCTTGAAGAGATTGTTGAGGATGAGCTGGGACTCTTCTCCGCGCTTCAGTTCGACGACGATGCGCATGCCTTCGCGGGAAGACTCGTCGCGAACGTCGGAGATGCCTTCAATTTTCTTGGTCTGGACGAGTTCGGCAATGCGCTCGATGAGGCGAGACTTGTTGACCTGATAAGGGATTTCGGTGATGACGATATTCTCGCGGTCCTTCGTGGCTTCTTCAATGGCGGCTTTGGCGCGCATGATGAAGCTGCCGCGGCCAGTGCGATAGGCGGCTTCAATGCCTTCCCTGCCCGCGATATAGGCGCCGGTCGGAAAGTCCGGACCGGGGACGATCTTCATGATTTCTTTCAGGGGAGTGTCGGGCTTTTCGATCAGGAGGATGGCGGCGTCCACGATTTCGCGCAGATTGTGCGGAGGAATGTTGGTGGCCATGCCGACGGCGATGCCGCTGGCGCCGTTTACAAGAAGATTCGGAATTCGGGAGGGCAGGACAACGGGTTCTTCGCGGGTCTGGTCGAAGTTGGGGATGAAGTCGACAGTTTCTTTTTCGAGGTCGGCGAGAATGTCTTCCGTGATTTTGGCGAGACGCGCTTCGGTGTACCGCATGGCCGCCGGGGGATCGCCGTCGACAGAGCCGAAGTTACCCTGACCGTCGATCAGCGGGTAACGCATGTTGAAGTCCTGCGCGACGCGGACGAGAGCGGGATAGATGACGGCTTCACCGTGCGGGTGATAGTTGCCGGAGGTGTCGCCGCAGATCTTGGCGCACTTGCGGTAGCCGCGATTGGAGGCGAGGCCGAGGTCGTTCATGGCGACGAGGATGCGGCGCTGAACGGGTTTAAGGCCGTCGCGCACGTCGGGAAGCGCGCGGGCAATGATGACGCTCATCGCGTAGTCGAGGTACGACTTGCGCATTTCGGCTTCGATATCGATGGGAAGGAGTATTGATGTGTTCTGCTCGTCTGCCATGTGTTCCTCAGCCCTCGCTCGTTATGGTCCTGCGGTAAAGCACTCCAAAGCTTGATTCAGTGATTCGCGCGTTCAAGTGCGAACGCTTTTACCGTGTCGAACGCGTCCGCTGCGTTGGTGAACCGCCTTGCTGCAAATTCCGTTTCGATCAAGCGCAAGAAAGAATGGCACTCGGCCTGATCGTTGAAACCGATGGCCACGCCTCTTTCGTTGTCCGGCGTGGACGTGGGTACAGCGCGAAATTCGCTTACGCTTAGTCCGCGCAGTCCTGGCAATGTGGTCCAGCCCAACTGGTACATTATCGTTTCCGTAATTACCCCTCGCCGTTACCCCGCTTCGCTTGCTGGCCGGTCTGAAGACCGGCCACTAGACGTCGTGCCAACACTTTCGAAAGGCCTCAGGCCTGAAGGCCTGAGCTACAGCTTAAATATCGAGGTTGACGACTTCGAGGGCGTTGTCCTCGATGAACTTGCGGCGCGCTTCGACGTTTTCACCCATGAGCGTGGTGAAAATGTCCTCGGCGGCGACGGCGTCTTCAAGCTTCACTTGCAGCAATGTGCGGGTGTCCGCGTTCATGGTGGTTTCCCACAACTGCTCGGCGTTCATTTCGCCCAGGCCCTTGAATCGGGTGATGGTGAAATCTTTTTTGGCGTCTTCCATGACGTAGTTGAGAACGTCGGTGGCCTTTTCCCTGGTGACCTTCGTGCCGTTGCGCGCGACGGTGAACGGCGGATGGTTGAACTCCTCGATCTGCTTGGCCAGGGCGCGGAGGCGCTTGTACTCGGCGGTGGAGGCAACACCCCAGCTGACCTTCTGGTTGTGCGGAAGGCCGAATTGAATTTCGTAGAGGCTGTGTTCCTCATCGAAGGCGATCTTGCCGTCGAGCTTGAGTTTCGACTTCTCGATCTCCTTGAGAAGCTTTTCCAGGGCCTTCTTGTCCTCGAAATCCGTTTTCTTTTCGAGGCCGCTTTCGGCGAGGAGTTCGACGAGGCCGGGTTCGCGAAGGCGGCGCCCGAGTTTGGCAGCGGCGGCATCGTATTCCTGAACGTTCAGGAGAAACGTGGTGAGGCGCGCGCCTTCGAGATTTACGCCTTCCTTGGCTTTCACGATGTGATCTTCGGTGGCGCGCTTCATCAACTCGCGGGCGAATTCGCGATCGTCGCGGATATATCGCTCCGTTTTGCCGCGCTTGACGCGGTAGAGGGGCGGCTGGGCAATGTAGACGTGGCCGCGCTCGATGAGCTCCTTCATGTGGCGGAAAAAGAAAGTGAGGAGCAGGGTACGGATGTGTGAGCCGTCGACGTCGGCGTCGGTCATGAGAATAATTTTGTGATAGCGGAGTTTGCCGGCGTCGAAATCGTCCTTGCCGATGCCGGTGCCGAGCGCGGTGATGATGGCGCGAATTTCTTCATGGCCCAGCATTTTGTCGTAGCGGGCCTTTTCGACGTTGAGAATTTTACCTTTGAGGGGAAGAATGGCTTGGTATTTGCGGTCGCGGCCCATCTTTGCGGAACCACCGGCCGACTCGCCCTCAACGACGAACAGTTCGCAGCGAGCCGGATCGCGCTCCTGGCAATCGGCCAACTTCCCGGGGAGGCCGCTGGAATCCATCGCGGATTTGCGGCGAGTGAGTTCGCGGGCCTTGCGGGCGGCTTCACGGGCGCGGGCGGCGTCAATACACTTTCCGATGATGCGGCGCGCGACAGTGGAATGCTTGTCGAACCAGTCGCCGAGTTTCTCGTTTACGAGTTGCTCGACGTCGCCCTTGATGTCGCTATTCAGCTTGCCTTTGGTCTGGCCTTCGAACTGGGGTTGCGGCAGCCGGACGCTGACAACGGCGACGAGTCCTTCGCGCACGTCGTCACCGGAAATGGTGACTTCGTCTTTCTGTTCTTTCAACATGCCGGCGTTGGAAGCGAAATTGTTGATGGTGCGCGTGAGAGCGGAGCGAAAACCGGAGAGGTGCGTGCCGCCATCGACGGTGTTGATGGTGTTAGCGAAGGAGAAGACGTTTTCGCCGTAGGTGTCGTTGTACTGCAGGGCAATTTCGATTTCAACGTTGCCCTTTTTGCCTTCCATGTAGATCGGCGAATCGTGGAGCGAAGTCTTGCCGCGGTTCAGGTGCTTGACGAATTCGGCAATGCCACCGGTGAAGCGGAATTCGGCTGTCTTTTCGTTCCGCTCATCCGTAAGGGTGATTTTCAAGCCCTTGTTAAGAAAGGCGTATTCGCGGAGACGGGTGGCCAGCGTGTCGTAGCTGAAGACGGTCTTTTCGAAAATGCTTGGGTCGGGATGGAACTTGACCTTTGTGCCGGTTTTGCGGGTCTTGCCAGTCTGCTTGAGTTTATTGGTAGGCTTCCCTTTTTCGTAACTCTGTTCCCAAACGGCCCCATCGCGTTGAATTTCGAGTTCGAGAAAGTCGGAAAGAGCGTTGACGACCGAGACGCCGACGCCGTGAAGACCGCCGGAAACTTTGTAGGTGTCGCTGTCGAATTTGCCGCCGGCGTGAAGAACGGTGAGGACGACTTCGGCTGCCGGCCGCTTTTCGGTGGCGTGCATGTCGACGGGAATACCGCGGCCATTGTCGACCACCGTGACGGAATTGTCGGCATGAACGGTGACGTTCACTTCGTCCGCGTAGCCAGCCATTGCTTCGTCGACGGAATTGTCGACGACTTCCCAGACCAGGTGATGGAGTCCCATCTCGCCGGTCGAGCCGATGTACATGGCAGGGCGCAGGCGAACGGCTTCCAGTCCGCCGAGGACTTTAATGGATTTCGCATCGTACTGGTGTCCGGTCTTTACAGCGGCTGTTTCTTTGTCGCCCATTTGCTCTCCTGACGTACAAGCCTGCGGCAATCGGGTCGCGCGGAACGGCGCTTTTCATACGGAGAATGTTCCGAGTACGACCGCTCAAGAAAATTTTTGCGAAGCAAGGAAAGGCGTGATGTCTGTATTCTGCAACCGTCGCCTCACCCTTTGGCTGAGATCCCACTGGGCAGATCGGAGCTCGTAGGGCTTCCTGCTTCATCCCATCCCGCGTTCCGGGACGTGGCGAAGACTTATGTTCTCCAGGGTGCGAGACCTGCTCCTGGCGCAGAGCGTTCGAGATCCAGCGGTCCTGGCGGACGTGTCGATTGGGGGGAAGAACAACCGATCGACAACACTTAAATTTTACTGGAAAAGGGGGAGATTCTCAAGCAGGAGGATGGGGGTTGTGGATAAATAAGTATAGATATTCCAATAAGTTAGAATTCTTTATGAAGTCAAGTTGGCTCTTCAAACTGAGCTAGTCCGAGAGTGAAATCCGATCTGGCGTTTGGGCGGAATTGGGGTCTCCAACATCTGGCGGAGAGTGGCGAAAACGGCGTGAAATTTGGAGTCGTAACGCTTTTCCATCTCGGCGATTTTTCTCCTCAAGTCTTCGTGAGTGGCGAGCATGGCGCGGAGCTGGAGGAAGGCGCGCATGATGGCGATGTTGACCTGGACGGCGCGATCACTGTGGAGAACGCTGGAAAGCATAGCTACGCCGTGTTCGGTGAAAGCGTACGGGCGATACCGACGGCCACCATGAACTGAAAAACTTGAGGTTCCAGTCTGGAACCTCAAGTTTTTGGCTTCTTTGGACTTTAGCTGGAACATAAAATCTGCAGGAAATCGATGTGCATTCCGCTTCACCGCTTTGTTCAGATTCTTGGTCGTCACACGATAAAGTTGCGCAAGATCTGAATCCAACATCACGCGAGTACCGCGGAAGAAGTAGATTTTCCGGCTGATGAGAGCGGTGGGGATGAGCGCGTTTGCAATGGGCTTTGGCATCGTCGGATAAATCTTGAGGTTCCCGTTTGGAACCTCAAGATAGCCAGACCCTATAACACAACTGTCACATAATCAAGTAAGAATAGCTCCGGTCTCTAAAGCGAATATTTCTACTCGGCAAACGGCTGGCTCAGATGCGCATGGGCATGATGACGTAGCGGTAGCGATAGCTTTCGTCGGCGAGGGGGCGCATCTGGCCGGCGGATTGTTCATCCTTGAGTTCGATGCTGATGGGGCCGTCGGCCGCGGCGGCGAGGAAATCGAGCATGTAGCTGGAGTTGAAGCCAATGGAGATGTTGTCGCCCTTGTAATCCTTGTCGATGGTTTCTTTCGCTTCGCCGTATTCGGGGCTGGAGGCGGAAATTTCCACGCCTTCGCTGGAAACGGCAAGCTTGACGGCATGAGAGCGCTGGTCGGCG
>Ga0210394_10004734_pt1 | contig 15666 bp, 12 predicted proteins | sample IncBWC12MmetaG_FD_160121 | JGI IMG/M metagenome (GOLD analysis project Ga0210394, IMG submission 160121) | Forest soil microbial communities from Barre Woods Harvard Forest LTER site, Petersham, Massachusetts, United States - Inc-BW-C-12-M | ecosystem: Environmental > Terrestrial > Soil >... | reverse complement strand
CGAGAGAGGAACAAGGCCCGAGAGAGGAACAAGGCCCGAGGGTTAGGAATCGATAATCGTATGATTTCATTGACGCTTTCGAATGGACTACCAGCGCGGATACCACAGCGCTGATAGTCGGAGCCTCTGGTCTCCTCTCTAAACATAGCGGCCAGCCTTGGCGCGGACCACTTATCTTTTGGCCATTTTCGGGCTTAGACCCACACCAGCCGCGCGAGTCACGCTGTAGAATCAGAAAGAGGGTAAGTATATGATCCGCCGAGTCTTGCAGTGGGAGCGGAGCGCAGTGCTCGGGTACGGTATTGTCCTGATCACGGTCATTGCATTCGCCGACTGGAGGATTGAGATCAATGCGACGCTCGGCTTTCTCTACATCTTTCCACTGGTATTGTTGGGAACGGTCCTCAACTGGTGGCAAGTGGTTTTCACGGCCGCCTTTTGCACGCTGCTCTCCGACGGGCTGGACCCCTTTCCAGGAGACATGGAATCTGCCCGCGATCTCTTGATATTCCTCACGCTCACGATCACCGGACTGTTGTCGCTGAATGTGACGAAGAGCTACCGCAGGGAGATGGAAAGCCTCGCGGCGCGGCGGGCGGCGGAAGAGCAGTTGGAATTTCTCATCGAGAGCAGTCCGGCGGCTGTGCTTACGATGAGCGCGGATGGAGAGATCCTTCTCGCCAACCCGACCGCGCACCGTCTGTTGGGAGTCGCTGCGGGAATGCTTCCCGGCAAGAGGATCACCCGCTATATTCCGGCCCTTGGATCGGTCCCGCCGGTCGACGAAACGTCGAAGATCTTTCGCACGGAGATGCAAACACGCGGTCAAAAGGAGAGCGGCGAGATCTTCCTCGCCGACGTGTTCTTCTCCACGTACCATACGCCTGCCGGGCCGCGCCTCTCGGCTTTACTCGTGGATGCTTCGGAGAATATGCGCGAGCGCGAGGAGGCGAGCTTGCAACAACTTCTGGTAGGCTCGCGCATCCTTGTCGCCGCAGTGTCGCACGAGGTGAGAAACGTGTGCGGCGCCATCGGAGTGGTGCACGAAAACCTGGTCCGCAACGGATCGCTGAGGGGAAATCAGGATTTCGAGGCACTTGGGTCTCTGGTCGAAGCCTTGAGCAAGATCGCCTCGCTTGAACTCAAGCAAAGTGCAGCCAGCTCCAAACCAAGCGCCACCGATGTCACTGATGTCTTGACGGATCTTCGAATCGTTCTCGAACCGCGGTGCGAGGAGTCGGAAATCCAGCTCCATTGGAACGTTCCCGAAGACCTGCCGCTGGTGCAAGCGGACCGCCATAGTCTCCTGCAGGTTCTGCTGAATTTGACGAAGAACAGCCAGCGAGCGCTTGAATCGGTTTCGCAAAGGTCAATTGAGATCTCGGTTCTGCCAAGGCCCGACGGGCTCTCCATCCGGTGCACCGACAGCGGGCCGGGCATTCCCGCGGGCCAGAAGCTGTTTCAACCTTTGCAAAAGGGAGCGGATGCAACCGGGCTCGGACTGTATCTGTCGCGTGCGTTCATGCGTTCGTTTCGGGGAGATCTGCGCCATGACCCGCAGCACCCAGGATGTTCTTTTGTTTTAGAGCTTGCCGCCGCGGCGTATGTAGCGGAGCCAAGTACCCTAGCCAGCAAAGATGCAGCCCATACGACTCTTACTAGTTGACGACCACATTTTGTTTCGGGGGGGCTTGCGGCGGCTATTGGTGTCAGAACCCGATTTTGAAACCGTGGCCGAGTGCGGCACACCGACAGAGGCTCTAGATGTTCTGTCACGCTCCGCCGTTGATATAGTCCTCCTCGACTTCGATCTGGAGGATGCCCCAGGCACGCGGTTCATCGCGTCCGCTGCCGCGGCCGGATATCAGGGCAAGATTCTGATGGTCACGGCGGGGATGAGCCCTTTGGATGTCGCGGTCGCGCGGAAGCTGGGCATCTCCGGTATCTTTCTCAAACATCACTCGCCGACCTTGCTCCTTCAGGCGATACGTGCGGTCGCCGAGGGACGCACGTGGTGGGAGCCAAAGGCGCCATCCGGGACAGCCGGAGTCGCCGAATCTGGAGGCCAGACCTCAAGGAGCCAACTCACGCCCCGCGAGCAGAAGGTTCTGCGAGGCGTTTTCGAGGGTCTTTCGAATAAGGAAATGGCTTACCAGATCGGGGTTTCGCAAAGCTCCGTCAAGGCTACGCTGCAGCAACTGTTTGACAAGATGGGTGTGCGGACGCGCAGCCAACTGGTTCGAATCGCGATCGAGCGATCGATTGAGAATGCTCAGCAGCCGTGAAGCGATTTAATTAATAGGTTTCCGCGGTGCCCCACGAAATAGATGGACAGTGTTGACCCCACAAATCCGTCCAGTTGAACCGCTTGACGGATAATTAGCCCGGCCACATCAGGCGCCAGCCCGTCCACGAGTTTTTTCTAGGCGACTTGGCATAGACGAAGTATCCTAGGGTGCTCGAACCGCCTTTAAGAGCGATGAATGATCCCTTGCCGGAATGGCCACGGTCTGCTTGCTTATGGCGATGCCGGCACGAGCTCAACAGTTCGACCATTCCAAACGGCTGGGGTAGTCAATCCGTTCACGTCAGTAGATTAGCCGCTGGCAGGGGCCTTCAGTCTACTCACAATTATTCTCTCGGGCATTCCAGGAAACTGGTGTAAACGTAAACATGGATCAGCGGGTGATGAAGACTCTGATCGTGGATGACGAGCCGATCGCACGGCGCGTGCTGCGAGAGGAGCTTGAGGCTATTCCGGAGGTGGAGATTGTCGGTGAGGCTGAGAATGGCAGACAAGCCTTAGAACAGATCGCGGAGCTCAAGCCGGATCTGGTCTTACTGGACCTGCAAATGCCTGTCATGGGAGGTTTTGAGGTGGTACGAAACCTGGGAGGCGGAGGGCTGCCTGCCATTGTCATCGTGACAGCATTCGACCAGCATGCCATTGAGGCCTTCGACAAGGGGGCTGTTGACTATCTGCTGAAACCGGTGAGTGAGATTCGGCTACGAAAAGCCGTGGAACGTGCGCGACAGCTTCTCAAAGATCCCCTGGGAGTCGCCAACGACATAGCCAAGATAGCATCAGCCGCCCCGCAGCCGACCCCGGTTATCAACCGAAAGATTGTCGGGCGAAACGCTGGAGAGTATTTCCTTTTGGACGCGGACGAGGTCGTGGCCTTTCAGGCGGAAGGGGAGGTGGTATGGCTTGTGACAACCAAGCTCCGACTGCTGGCGACTCAAACGCTGGGCGCGCTGGAAGAGGGGCTCAAGGAACAACAGTTTCGGCGCGTTCACCGCAATGCCCTCGTAAACGTGAATCACATCCGCAAGATGAGCGCCATGAGCAGTCAACGCTGGCAGCTAACCTTGAGCAACGGCTTACAAGTTGTGGTGAGCAAGCGCCAGGCCCATACCATCCGCCAAATCCTGCATTGGTAACGGAACGGCAAGTCCGCTCATTGGCGTTCATCGCCCTCCCATTGACAACTGTTGGCCGGTCGTAAGAATTCCTTAGGTGTCCAGTACTATCTCCCCGATACTATTGCAATGAAGAGACTTGCTCTTACCGCACTCGCAGTTCTTCCCTTCTGTTTCACAAATCAGACGCTAGCCCAGTCGAACTCAGGGACCATTCGCGGCACGGTGCTCGATCCCTCCGGCGCGGCCATCGGCGGCAGCACTGTCGCGATCGATAATCCTGTGTCGCACTACAATCGAAGCGCCAAAACCGACAACCAGGGACATTTCGAGTTCGACAACGTTCCGTTCAACAACTATCACACCACGGCCACAGCCCAGGGCTTTCAGACGGGTACGGAAGACGTCAATTTGCGATCCATCGTGCCTGTCGATCTCAAATACAGTCTGCAGATCGGCGCCGCGACAACCACTGTGACCGTGGAGGATGCGGCGGATCTGATCCAGACCGATTCCACCACGCGCACCAATGTGGATCGCGCGCTGTTCGATAAGCTGCCGCTCGAAAGTCAATCTTCCTCGCTGAGTTCACTGGTGACGCTAGCCTCGCCGGGAGTCGCCGCCGACTCCAACGGCCTTTTTCACGGATTGGGAGACCACGCCGAGAACTCATTCTCCGTCGATGGGCAGCCGATTACCGACCAACAAAGCAAGGTGTTTTCAAATCAGCTCCCGGTCGATGCCGTACAGTCGCTCGAGGTTATTCCGGGCGCTCCTCCCGCGGAGTTTGGCGGCAAAACCAGCCTGGTGATTGTGGCCACCACGCGATCCGGCCTCGGTTACACGACGCCCCATGGCGATGTGACCGCGTCCTACGGTACATTCGGGACCACGAACGACGCGTTCGATCTCTCCTATGGCGGCCAGAAATGGGGCAACTTCATTTCCATGAACGGATTGGACACGAGCCGCTTCCTCGATCCGCCCGAATTCGCTGTTTTGCACGACAAGGGCAACCAAGAGAATGCCTTCGACCGGTTCGATTTCAAGCCTACCAACGCGGATACCCTCAGTTTGAACCTGCAATTCACGCGCTCCTGGTTCCAGACTCCCAACACCTGGGACCAGCAACTTCAAGACTGCACGGTCCTATCCGCGATGTGCAGCGGCGACGCGTACGCTTCTGGCTCGGTGGTTCTCAACCCTATTACGGGCAATCCTCTCGGGCCGACCGATCAGCGCTCGCAAATCAGGACCTTTAACATTGCGCCGAAATGGACCCGCGTGTTGAATCCCAATACCGTGCTTAACATCGGTGCATGGGTGCGGCATGACCAATATAACTATTATCCGAGCCCCGATCCTTTCAGCGACCTGGGGCCGCTTCAGGACGAATCTTTCTCCCAGTTCAGGGTCCTGACCAATGCGGGCATTCGCTCCGATGTGACCTACGTGAAAGGAATACACAACATTAAAGTGGGGGGCACGTTTCAACATACATTTCTTACGGAGAACGACAAATTTGGAATCGTGAATCCGGGGCTACTCGCAGGCTGCACCAGCGCCGCGTGTGTGACTCTACAGCCATACGACCTGACGAACCCAGGGACCGACCCAAATGGGGCCGAATTCCTTTATCACGGCCACACGGACATCAAAGAGGAAGCACTCTACTTTCAGGACAACATCACCAAAGGGCCTTGGTCCATCCTGATCGGGCTCCGCGGAGATTTCTATAACGGCCTGCAAGCCAGTTCCAAACAAGCGGAGCCTCGCGGCGGCGTCGCCTACAACATCAAGAAAACAGGTACCGTGATCCGCGCTTCCTATGCTCGCACCATGGAAAGCCCATTCAATGAGAACCTGATTATTACGAGCACTGGGTGCAACACTCCTCAGGTCGCCGCGGTTATGCAACTCGCCCAAGGTTTCCCGTGTGGTTTAATTTCCCCCTCCGGCGAAGTCCTACCTCTACAACCGCTGAGGCCTGGCTTCCGCAACGAATTCCACGCGGGCCTGGAACAGGCCTTTGGGAAGCATTTCGTCTTGAGCGGCGAGTACATTTGGAGGTACACGCACAACGCATATGACTTCAACATCCTTGGTACAAGTCCCATCACCCTCCCCATCGAATGGGGCAGATCCAAGATTCCGGGATATGCCATACGCGGAAGTTTTCCAACGTGGCATGGTTTGACTGCATTTATTGTGATGTCGAGTGTTGCCGCACGCTTCTTCCCGCCAACGGTTGCCGGAATCGCACCCGGTCAGCCACCGGGGGTGTTCCGCATCGACCACGACGAGCGATTTAACCAAACGACGCATATCCAATATCAACCGCTTAGGCGCGGCCCTTGGCTGGGCTTCAACTGGAGGTACGACAGCGGACTTGTGAGTGGCACGGTGCCCTGCCTTGCCACGACGGTAACATGCTCATTTTCAACGGGCAGCGCCGATTCGCCAATTGCAGTCTACGGCTCTGTTCCCGTTCCACCGGGTGATATACTGCTTCAGAATAACATCAGCGGATTGCCCCTTACCGCTGATCAGGAGTTCCAGTCCGGGCTCAGTTGCGGCGGCCAGAAAGCTACCCCAACTTCGCCCATCGGGACGCCGATACCCGGATTTCCCAGCTTCTACGCTTGCCCGGCAAACCAGCTCACCTCCAACCTGGTGAAAATACCGGCACCCTTCACCGAGAACGACGATCACAATCCCCAGCGGATTCAGCCGCGCAACCTGTTTGACCTGGCGCTGGGACACGACAACATTTTTCACGGCGACAGGTACAAAGTGAGCGCTCGACTTGAGGTAATCAATCTGACGGATAAAGTGACCCTCTATAACTTCCTCTCGACATTTAGCGGAACCCATTATGTGTCGCCGCGGACCGTTACCGGGACCATCGGCTTCCACTTCTAGGAGCCTGTCTGAGTAATCAAAAATCGCCCTGTTCAGCCACAACATCTTGTGTTCGAAATGTTCTCGTATCACAACATGCAGCCTCGAAGGGCATTTCTCGGACAGGCTCCTAGGCCGCAGGAAACCGAAGGTGACCTCGCTCTGCTCTTGCGAAAAGCGCTTGCAGCCCGTGGCAGAAGTAGCCGGCAGGTCGGAGACCTGCCCCTGGAGTTTCTACATTTCGGGGCCGGCTGTAGAGCAGGCCTTCGGCCTGCCGGCGCTGGACCACGGCCATTCTTCGATAGATCGGACGAGGCCTGCAGCGACAGGCTCGGGAACGGAGGAACGCATCATCCCGGTGGGCGGCATACCGGTACGCGGCAGCGTGCCGAATAACCGCCAGGTAAAAGAATAGTCTGGCCCGCGGATAAAAATGAGGCAGGTTCCGCCGGTGGTAATGCAGTCTCAAATCCGGCTGCAGGCCAAAAGGCCTGCTCTACAAGCGGTATGTAGAAACTCCAGAGACAGGCTGAAAGCCTGTCCGCGGCAGGTCGGAGACCTGCCCCACAGAGCTGCAAACTGTTGACCGGCTGTGGTGGGGCAGGTCTGCGACCTGCCATTTCCGGCTGGTAGTACCAAGTTGCGAAAGTTCGCGTATGTCACTCCCTCACGGTCGCGGTTCGGAAACGCTTTCTGAACCGCGCGCGTCAGCAAGCGGTTTTGACAATCTCGCTCTGCACTTGCGAAAAGCGCAGGGCGGATCGGCAGCCCTGAACCGTAACACGCAAGCCGTCCGGCGCGTCGTGTAGATGTAGACGGAGATGCGTTGATATACTAGGGCCGAGGGAGGATCGAGCTGGCTGTGTGCAGGCTTATAGCTACGCTCAGTACTTTCACGCTCCTGGCATCGCTGTCGGTTACGGCGGTGCTGGTGGCCGCGGACGACAACACGAAGCCGCAGGCGGGCGGCGCCCCTGCTCCGGGTCCGGAAGTCTTGACCACGCCGAGGACACGCACCGGGCCTGCGGCTCCGGAAAGCGTGCTGGACCGGCGCGCCGACATCCGCGTCGACAAAAACCTGGTTCTGGTTCCGGTGGCGGTGACGACGCAGTTGGGGCAATACGTCACCGGACTCGACAAAGAAAACTTCAAGCTGTTCGAGAATAACGTAGAGCAGGAAATCGAGAGTTTTACCGCCGAAGATGCGCCTATGTCGGTGGGCGTGGTGTTCGACACCAGCGGCAGCATGGGCAGCAAGCTGCAACGGTCCCGCCAAGCGGTGGCGGAGTTCATGAAAAGCGCCAACCCCGAGGATGAATTCCTGCTGGTTCAGTTCAACGACCAAGCGGAGGTGACGGTGCACTTCACGCCTAACACCGAGGAGATCCAGAACCGGCTGATGTTCATGCAGTCCAAGGGGCGGACCGCCCTGCTCGACGGGGTCTACATGGCCATGAACGAGATGAAGAAGGCCCGCAATCCCAGGAAGGCCATCCTGATCATCTCCGATGGAGGCGACAATTCCAGCCGGTACACCCAAAACGAAGTACGGAATTTCGTGCGCGAGGCCGATGTACAGATTTATGCCATCGGCATCTTCGAATCGGCCGGCGCCAGAGGCAGAACCCCGGAGGAAGCCGACGGACCCGATCTTCTGCGCGATCTGGCGGAGCAGACCGGAGGGCGCGACTTCGAAGTGGATAATATTGGAGAAATGCCGGACGTGGCGGCCAAGATCGGATTGGAGCTGCGCAATCAGTACGTGCTGGGCTATAGCCCTAAGAACAAGGATCGCGACGGGAAGTTCCGCCGCGTTCAGGTGAAGCTGGTGAAGACGCAAGGGTTGGGACAAATTACGCCGCGGTGGCGGCTGGGATACTATGCGCCTACTCAATAAAGCCGCCCTCGGATTTAAGACTGCGATAGTGTTGGGGGTGTTTGCCGCGCTGGCCTCGGCTCAGAATCAGGCCATCCCCGCGCCCGCGGAACCGGCCGGGGACGAAATCGCCGTCTTCCGCGGCGGAACGCAGCTTGTGGATCTTGCCGTAAGCGTGCTGGACAAGAACGGCAAGCCGATCAGCGGCATTCCGCAATCCGCCTTCAAGGTGTACGAGAACAACATAGAGCAGCCGGTCAAGGTCTTCCGGTCCGAGGACCAGCCGGTTTCGATCGGGATCGTCATCGACAACAGCGGAAGCATGCGCGATAAGCGGGCGAGAGTGGCCGCGGCTGCGTTGGCGCTGGTAAAGCTCTCCAATCCACAGGATGAAGAGTTTATCGTGGACTTCAACGACGACACCTATCTGGACCAGCCCTTCACCAGCGACATCAAGAAGCTGGAGACAGCCCTCGGCCGCATCGACTCGCAGGGCGGCACCGCCATGCGCGACGCCATCAGCATGTCCATCGACTACATGAAGCAGTCGGCCACCCGGGAACGAAAGGTGCTGCTGGTGGTGACCGACGGCAACGACAACACCAGCAATATCGAGCTGGAGGCATTGGTGCGCAAGGCCCAGGCGAGCGAAGTGCTGATCTATTGCATCGGCCTTCTGAGCGAGGAGGACGCGCACGACGCAAAAAGCGCGAAGCACGCCCTGAAGGACCTGGCCGAGGCGTCGGGCGGGCAGGATTATTATCCCAAGGATCTGGTGGACGTGGAAAAGATCACACCCGAAGTGGCGCACGAAATCCGCAATCAATACATATTGGGGTATTCTCCGACCAACCCCGCGCTGGACGGAACCTTTCGCCAGATCAGGGTCAAGTTGACGGGCTACGGAAGCGCAACCGTGAGAACGCGCAACGGATACTATGCGTCTCCGGTATCGCCACGGAAGCCGGGAACGGTGATATTCAAGTGACGCGCCGGCTTTTCAGAAATCCGATCGGCACAGCGGAGCCTGTCGCGGCCGGACCGTCGCGGGTTTCTGGTCTAGCAGCCTGTGGCGGAAGTTGTCCACGCCCGAAAACGGCAGGTCGGAGACCTGCCCCACCTCGACGGCTCTTGGCCTGCGGGCTCATAGGACTGTTTCTTGCCGCGGCCGGCGTAGTTGCCGCCCAGGACGACCTCCCTACCTTCACCGTCGACACGCGCGAGGTGGATCTCTACGTCAGCGTGAGCGACAAGGACGGCAAACCGATCTCCGGCCTTCCGAAATCCGCCTTCAAGGTTTTCGAGAACGGCGTGGAGCAGCCGATCAAGGCGTTCAATCAGACCGATGTGCCGGTTTCGGTGGGTATCGTCATCGACAACAGCGGCAGCATGCGCGAGAAACGCGCCAGCGTCAACGCGGCGTCCCTGGCGCTGGTGAAGGCCTCCAACCCGTTCGACGAGGTGTTTATCATCGGCTTCAACGACAGCGCTTATCTGGACCAGGATTTCACCAGTGACCTGAAGTTGCTGGAAACGGCGCTGGATAAGACCGAGTCGCGCGGCGGCACCGCCATGCGCGAGGCCATCCATTTGGCCCTCGGCCATATGAAGGGAGCCAAGCGCGACAAGAAAGTGATCCTGGTGATCACCGACGGCAACGACAACACCAGCGACGAAACGCTGGAGCAACTGGTGCGCGAGGTCCGAGAAAGCGGCGTGCTGATTTACTGCATCGGGTTGCTGGATGAGGAGATAGCGGGCGAGGCGCGCGCGGCCAAACGCGCCCTCAAGGCTCTGGCCGAGGCGTCCGGCGGCCTGGATTACTATCCCAAGAATCTGGCCGAGGTGGAGAAGATCACGCCGCAGGTGGCCAAGGAGATCCGCAGTCAGTACCTGCTGGCGTATTCTCCGCTGAACTCAGCGCTGGATGGTACCTATCGCAAGATCGAGGTCCAGTTAACCGGCGTCAAGACCAGGCCGCGTTACCGCAACGGATATTATGCGTCGGCGGATGCGCAGGGCAATCTCAAGAGTCCTTCCGCATCCGCGCCTGCCGCGCCCGCGAAATCCGCACCCGATAAGAAATCGAAGTAATGCTCCGGTTTCTGTGGCAGGCGGCCAAAGGCAACCGCTTGCGGCCCTGGCGCAGCCGGTATTTGTTATGGCGCGTCGAGACGTATTGGGGCTGGCACGCCGACAGCGTGACGCCGCCCCAGTTCCGCAGCTTTGTATGGGAGCACCGGCGGGAGTTGCTGCGCTTTCTGCGCTGGGCGGCGCGAATGCGCCAGGAAGCTTTTCGTCCCTGACGGAGCGCCACGCTGAAGGTCACCGTACGAAGGCGTCCGGCGCAGGTTTCCGGCGGGGCCATCGCCGCAACCTCGCCTAACCCGCGCATCTGGAAAGACAGGCGAAACCGCCTGTCCCACCAAGCGACATCATCAGCTTGCAAGCTTGGTGGGACAGGCTTTCCAGCCTGTCTGGGCTTTTGCCACGGGCTGCTAAAATTGTCAGCGCTTTGTGGCGTAGACTATTAGAAAGTCCAAGATGCTTGTCCCGCCCGCGCAATTCCGTCAAGTTGGCGAAGTCTTGCAAACTCTGAGCGGGATGGCTTCCGGCCATCCTCGGTGGCCGGGCGCAAAAACGTGCCGGGGCCGGGCGATTCGCGTGAATACTGGTTGGGACCGTGGAGGAAAGAATGGAATCAAGGTTGAAGCGTCAGCCTTACCGTAACCGAGCTGCGCTGGCCTTCGTTCTGCTTACGATGCCGGTAGCGGCCATCGCTCAGACGGACGAGATCCAGGTCTACGACGCCGTGATTGCGGATCCGGGTGTGTTCAATGTGATGTTGCACACTAATTACACGCCGATCGGGCGGAAGACCCCCGACTTCCCTGGCGGCATTATTCCCAATCACTCGGTCAATGGCGCCCTTGAGTGGGCTTACGGCGTCGCGGACTGGTTTGAGCAGGGTCTCTATCTGCCGGTGGAGAGCGCTTACTCACAAGGGCGCGGCGGGTCGATTAACGGCTTCAAAATACGGGAACTGTTCGTGCGGCCGCACGCCGACGACCACAAGTTTTTCTACGGAGTGAATTTCGAGTTCAGCGTCAATTACCTGTATTGGGAGCCGAAGCACGTCAGCTCCGAGGTCAGGCCCATCGTAGGGTTGCATCTGCATCCGGTGGACATCATCTTCAATCCGATTGTGGATACCCTCTATAGGGGCGGCTTCGGGAGTCTCGAATTCGTCCCAGCGACGCGAGTGGGCTACAGATTGAACGACAAATGGGAGGTTTCCGTCGAAGAGTATTCCGATTTCGGCCCTCTGCGCCAATTCGATAAGATCAGCGATCAATTCCATGAGGTCTGGGCCGTCGTGAATCACGACGGCAAGGTTGTGAATGTCGAAACCGGGGTTGGACTCGGGGTGACCGGCGGAGCCGACAGATTAACGTTCAAGCTGATGGTGTCGCGCGATCTGAACTCCAAATCGAAGGATTGAGCGCGGCCATTTACGCCTCGCCGAGCAAGCCGGCCCAATAGAGTTCACCACCTGTAGGTCAATCTGATTCCCGGCCGCAGCGTGGAGTGCAAGTGCTCCCTCCGAATTGCTCCGGCGGCGGAAGTAGCCGGCAGGTCACAGGCCTGCCCCGAGCAGGCCGAAGGCCTGCTCCACATCCGGCCCAGTGACCGCCGAAATGCAGAAACTCCAGCGGCAGGTCACAGACCTGCCCCACAAGGCTTTGCTAATCGCATTTCTCACAGCCCGCCAGGCGAGTGGCGCACGCGCCTACCATGCCGCGCTTGCGCCAGACGTGTCGAGACTCTGCGCCCGAGCGTCGCCAGGAGTGGCGACGCGGCACGCAACGAGTGCGTGCGCCACATCATTGCCCAAGAAAAGTCTGTGGGAAATGCGAGCTAATGCTTTTCAGGCCCGGCCTGCGGACCGAGGGACTTCCCCGCGCCATCGATCAGCGACTGCTTTTCGGCGCCGGTGAGTTTGGCGGAGGGGTGCAGGGGGAGATAGAACCATGGCGGCATGTCACCTTGTTTCACTTCGTTGGCGACATCCTTGGCGCGCTTCTGGGGAAGGCTCCACGCAGTAAAATTCAGGTGACTACGGCCGCCATTCACGTCTCTCTGGACCAGCCACGATACCGGCGCGACATTGGAATACCAGCGCCATCCGGTTTCGTTGCTATGACAGTCAAAGCAGGCTCGGCGAAACAACTCCCTGGTCTCCGGGGAGTTCCAAGCCGGCTCCCCGCTATTCGGGGGATTCGTGTGGGTGTGGCCAAAAGGAATAAACTGAATCAAGACGCCAGCGAGCAACAACCACTTGATGATCTTCATAGGGACCTACAGAGCCGTACTCACCGGGCCGCTTATCAACGTCAAAAGACCCATGGCGGTAAGACTACTTATAGCATTGTCCTTGGCTTCTGTTGCGGTAGCCCAGGATGCGGGAAATGAACCAGCACGAAGCATCTCACTGACCGTCCCCGCGGGCGTGCCGCTTCGGCTGTACCTGACCAAGCGCGTTTCGAAACGGCTCAATGCGCCGGTCGAGGCCAGTCTCCTGACCCCTGTGTATGCATTCGATCATGAGGTGATCCCCGCGGGAACGCGGGTGCTCGGCCACGTCAGCCGCATTCAGCCGGTTTCAAGATGGGAGCGGCTGAGGGCGGTCCTTGGCGGAGATTTCACACCGCTGCATGTCGCTCAGTTCGAGTTCACCTCGTTTCTGCAAGCTGACGGCCGCTCGATGGAACTGCACACCGTGGAGAGCCCGGGACTGAATTCGCTGGTTCCTTTAAAACCGATAAAGCAGCGCAGTCAGAATCCGGCGAGCAACAACGGGGGAATACTAGCCGCCGGCAAGCAGCAAGCCAGGGACGCGATAGATGCCCAGATCGCGCGCGTCAAGAGTATCCCTGAAATCGTGCGTGGACCCGGCAAGAAGGAGTGGCTGTACGACTATGCGATGTCCAGGCTGCCCTACCACCCGCAATACGTGCGCAGCCGGACTCGGTTTGACTCGGTACTGGAGGCGCCCCTCGCTTTTGGCTCGGAAATGGTCGCTCCGGACTCCCTGGCTCTCTTAGGCTCGCAGCCGCCTCAGAGCAGCATCGTGCATGCGAGGCTGCTGACGGCTTTGGATTCTGTAACCTCGAAGCCGGGCGAGCGCGTGGAGGCGGTGCTGGAGGAACCGTTATTTTCCACGGATCACAGGTTGGTCCTGCCCGAGGGGACGCTGGTGAATGGAGCGGTGGCGGCGGCCCGGAGAGCGCGGTGGTTTCATCGCGGAGGGCGTCTCCGGTTTGCTTTCCAAAATGTCGAGCTGTCATCGCAGGCCGCGGAACTCATGGTTGCGCCTTCCGATGCTTCTTTGCAGCCGCAGGCGCCGCCGCCGCCGCAGGAGAAGCCAGTGCAGTTCGCGACGCGGGGCACCCTGAGCGCGGCGGAAAGCGGAAACGCTCCTATCAAGGTGGATAAAGAAGGCGGCGTGCAGGCAACCGAGTCGAAGACTCGTTTTATTGGGGCGGCAGTTGCGGCGCTGGTTGCGCACCGCGCTGCGGATAATGACGCCGTGCGCGCTCCTGGCGGAGCAATTACCGGCCAGAGCTCGAACATTGGAGGCCGAACTCTGGGAGGCGGGATGGGCTTCGGCCTTCTGGGCGCAATCGCAGCGCAGAGTTCGCGCGGCGTTGGCACCGCGTTCGGTTACTATGGCCTGGCTTGGTCCTTGTACTCGACCATCGTTGCACGCGGCGCCGAAGTCGAATTTGGCAAGAATGCCGTGATCGACATCGGTTTCAACACGCGTACGCCGGGCGATACCACGACGCCCCTGAAGGATGGCACGGCGGCGGCATCGAAGTGATGGCTGTGTGTGGCTTAAGAGATCCTAGCAGCCCGCGGCAAAAGTCCAGACAGGCTGAAAGCCTGTCCCACCAAGCTTCGGAGCCTGCTGCTAGGAAAACCCGGATGTCGCTCCGCTTTTTCTTCTCGCAGCGTCACCTCCTTCACTTGGGGAAAGGAGTGCGAGCGTTTACCGGAAACCTGAGCGAGCCTTGGCACATCACCAATTCATGGCCACGTTTTCCCACCTTGACTCCGCGCGATTAGGCGCAGTCTTTGCGTCCGCCGCTCTTGTCGCCGCGTCCTGCTTCGGTCAATCGTCGGCGCCCGGAGCTAACCAACAGAGTAATTCCGTTCAAGGGCCGGAACCAAGCGACAAGCGCGTCCTCTGGATCATTCCGAATTACAGGACCTTCCCCACCCTGACCGACTACAAACCGATCGCACCCAAGGAGAAGTTCAGAATCGCCACCGACGATTCCTTCGACCGGGGCACGGTGGTTCTGGCCGCTGCCTTTGCAGGCGAGGGGGAGCTGACAAATTCAAATCCATCCTTTGGACAGGAGGAACAAGGGTACAGCCATTATTTCGCGGCGGCTTATGCCGACCTTGTCATTGGCAATTACATGACCGAGGCGGTCTTCCCGACCCTCCTTCACCAGGATCCCCGCTATTTTCGGCGCGGTACCGGAAGCGCATGGTCAAGGCTTGGATACGCGATGGGACAGATCTTCTGGACCCATACGGATTCAGGAGGCACGCAGTTCAACTACTCGGAGATCATCGGCAACTCGACGGCGGTGGCGATTTCGACGGCGTATTATCCAGAGGGCCGTGACGTGAGCAGCGCGTTGTCGAAGCTGGGCTCACAACTTGGCGTGGATATGGCTGCCAACGTCCTTAAAGAATTCTGGCCGGATTTGCACCAGAAACTTCCCGGACATCATTGAGGCAACGATCCTCGGGCGGCGCTTCGGAAAGGTGCCGGCCGAGGATTAACCCTGCGGCTGTCCGACTCCCTCACGGTCGCGGTTCCGAACCGCGCGGGTCAGCAAGCGGTGTCCCCGTTTTTCTAGGCAGGTCGAAGACCTGCCCCACCAGCTACGAAAAAAGGGATCGGAAAAACGCGCCGAGCTGCAAATGCCGTCCGGGGCAGCGGGGGGTGGGATTGAAACTGATGAAATTGGTGGAGCGATTGACCCACAGCCCGATGTCTTCGCTGGCACTGGGATAGGAAAGATCGAACACCACGCCTTCGTCGCAATAGTCGACGTGCTCGATCTTGAGGGCCGAGGTCTTGGCGAACGGGCTCGACGGACCCCAATCCTCAAGGAACTTCTCGGGAGCGTAATATTTGCAATTTTCGGGACAACCCCACAGCTTGTAGGCTTCCTGATATTGCTGATGCTCCAGATCTTCGAAGAATTGGCTCATAACCCGCTGCTGGCTGTGCGTGCGCAACCCGAAATAGAGGATGGCCGCGACCACAATGGAGCTGAGACTCCAGATTACGATGCGCTTGATCAGCCGCTCGCGGCGCTGATCGGCGACCCCGTATGCGTCCAGGTAGCCGGCCATAATTACTTCGTCGTTACAGGATACGCCTT
>Ga0210394_10004733_pt1 | contig 15670 bp, 13 predicted proteins | sample IncBWC12MmetaG_FD_160121 | JGI IMG/M metagenome (GOLD analysis project Ga0210394, IMG submission 160121) | Forest soil microbial communities from Barre Woods Harvard Forest LTER site, Petersham, Massachusetts, United States - Inc-BW-C-12-M | ecosystem: Environmental > Terrestrial > Soil >... | reverse complement strand
GTCCCGGTTTAATTCGCGTACGCAATGCGGCTGGGCCTTCTCTGGGCGCGGCAGGCTGCTTGGTCTTGCGTAACTTCTCTTACGAAGCGCAAATAGTGTAAAGGAGGTGTCGGAGAAACCCAACGACATTATTGGGGGGAAATGGATCCGGCCCAAGAGCTAAAGCAAGCGACAGAGGTTTCCGGCCTCCTGTATACTGCCTCCCGTTCAAGGGATGGACGAATTGCGATGGACCTGCTGTGACCAGGCGGGGCGATGCGTCCAGTGCGGCGTTTTGACGTCCGGCAAGGTGAGGCCTGGACGGGTCTCACAGAATTTACAAAAACTCATTTAACTTGGGAGACTCGATGGCTTCACGCATTCGATTTTTCGCACTTTTCGTTTTAGCGGCGGCTGTTTTTTGTGGCGCATGCGGCAAGACACCGGCGGAGAGAACGGGCACCGGGCAGGGAGGGGCCGCGCGACCGACGATCGTGTTCATGACGGACTTTGGGACGGCCAATGACGCGGTGGCGGTGTGCAAGGCCGTGATTGTGGGAATCGCGCCGGATGTGCGGTTGATGGATATCACTCATCAAGTGACGCCCTTCCAGATTGAAGAAGCGGCGCGATTTCTGGCGGGAGTGACGCCGTACTATCCTTCGGGGACGATTTTTTTGGTAGTGGTGGATCCGGGAGTGGGGACGTCGCGGAAGGCCGTGATCGTCAAAACGAAGAAGGGTCAGTATTTTGTGTTGCCGGACAATGGAGTGATTACGCCGGTGATTGAGCGGGATGGTTTGGACTCCGCGCGTGAAATTACCAACACAGGATGGATGCTGCAGCCGAAGGTTTCTTCGACGTTCCATGGACGGGATATTTTTTCACCGGCGGCAGCACATCTGGCTGAGGGGTGGGACTTCTCGTTGGCCGGAGAAGTCGTTCCACAGCTGGTGCAGCTCACACCGAAGGTGTCGAGCACTTCGGAACGCGGGATTGATGGCGACATTATTGGTTTGGATGATCCTTACGGATCGCTGATCAGCAACATATCGGGGGAGGAGTTTAAAAAACTTGGCTACGCGCTTGGAGACAAGGTCATCGTGCAGGTGAACAAGAAGCCTTTTAGCGTGCCTTATGTGAAGACGTTTATGGATGTGCCGGTGGGGGAGCCGCTGTTGTATATCGACTCACGGGGAAGGATTGGGCTGGCTTTGAATCAAGGAAATTTTTCGCAGGTGAATAAGATTACGCCGCCGGGGACAATTTTTATTCCACGAAAGGGTGCGGCGATCAGAAAGTGATGGGGATGTGGCTGGTGCTTAGGTCAGGCAATGAAGACGAAGAACACAGGCAGGATTGCCTGTGCTACTTTCAAAACTCGACTAGCTCTACAGGGGGGTGGGTAACGTGAAGAGACCCACTCACATACATACTCAGTCTTGTTTTTTTACATTCGCTGCTTGAGGCCCTTTTGGGCCTTGTACGATCTCAAATTCGACCGAATCTCCTTCGGCCAAACTCCGATAGCCATCGCCTAGAATTGCGGAGTAATGAACGAAAACGTCCGGACCATCCTCCCGCCCCAGGAAACCATATCCCTTCGCATTGTTGAACCATTTCACTTTTCCAATCATCTTGCGCCGCTCCTCAGGAATGTCCGGGGAAGTTGCAGAGGTAGAATCCAAACTCTGGAAATGCCTCCGAGGCTCTAGGCACTCATTGCACTACGCACGGACCGACTCAAGTCCGAAAGATGCTCGGGGAGTCTGATTGGAACACTACTATCGCGGACGGCGTGAGGTCGTTGCTCAAGCGCAATTACAGGCCAAGATCAACATAGATAGCAAAATTGACGCATATTGCGAAAAGATTGTCGGGAAGAGCTGGAGTTGGTTCGCGGGCTCAACAGGATGGCCCATTCCGCCATCGGAGTCGCCTACGCCAGCGCAGCAGCAGTCTGCGTGAACGGTTCGAACGGCGACCCATTGAGTTCCTTCTGTTTCACGGAATCGGCCGCACACAGGCGCCGGTCTACGTGAGGGGAGGAGCGCTTGCCACCTGAAGCAAGTACGCAACGCCTTCCGACAGGTACGCCGCACGTGGGACAAGGGATGGAGGACAATTGTTTCGGCGTTAATTCTCTAATTTTCATCCGGCCAGCATGCGACAAGAGGCGTTTAAGAGTCTGTTCACAATTGCACACTGTGCTGTGCCTTGTGCCTGAATGATCCAAGGATCGCGCCCGTCTGCTTTGTTCTTACTGCACCACCTGAATTAGCGGTGGCTTCCGCTGGGACGCTACTCTAATTTGCTTTTTCTCAGACCGCGGCCAACAATAGCGTTTGCGGCGCTTTTCAGTCCTTCGCCAAGGAGTACGCCATGCCTGAAGCCTTGATTGTTTCATCCGTTCGAACACCTGTGGGAAAAGCGTTTAAGGGGTCGTTGCGCGCGACGCGGCCTGATGATCTGGCGGCGCTGGCGATTAAGGAAGCGCTAGCGCGCGTCCCTGGATTGGACGCCAAGGAGATTGATGATGTGATTCTTGGTTGCGCGATGCCGGAGGGTGAACAAGGGATGAACGTAGCGCGGATTGCGGCGCTGCGCGCAGGGCTTCCGATTGAAACTTCGGCTATGACGATTAACCGGTTTTGTTCTTCGGGGTTGCAGGCGATTGCCATTGCGGCGGAGAGGATTCGCGCAGGATCGGCGCAGGTGATTGTTGCGGGTGGAACGGAATCGATGACCATGGTCCCGATGGGCGGGAATAAGGTTTCGCCGAACCCGTGGCTGGTGGATCACAACCCGGATGCGTACATCAATATGGGGTTGGGGACGGAGAACATCGCGCGGAAATTTGGGATTACGCGGGAGCAGGCGGACCAGTTTTCCGTAGAGTCGCACAAGAAAGCGCTAGCGGCTATTGCTGCGGGACATTTCAAGGAAGAGACGGTGCCGGTGGAAGTGAAGATTACGGCAGTGGCGAACGGTAACGGAACTTCTTCAAGCGGCGCTTCGGGGAGTGGCAAAGGAAAGTCCGCGGCAAAAGCGGCGACGCAGACTTTTACGTTTGAAACGGATGAAGGGCCGCGCGCGGATACTTCCTTGGAGGCGCTGGCGAAGTTGAAGCCGGCGTTTCAAGTCAAGGGAACGGTTACGGCGGGAAACAGTTCGCAGATGAGCGATGGAGCCGCGGCGACGGTGGTGATGAGCGAGGAACGCGCGAAAGCGCTGGGACTGAAACCCCTGGCGCGTTTTGTGGCGTATGCCACAGCTGGCGTTTTGCCGGAAGAGTTTGGGATCGGACCGGTGGCGGCGATTCCCAAGGCGTTGAAGCTGGCTGGACTGACCTTGAATGACATCGCGGTGTTCGAATTGAATGAAGCGTTTGCGGCGCAAGCGCTGGCAGTGATACAACAGGCGGGACTCGATCCTGCGCGGGTGAATCCAAATGGGGGCGCAATCGCACTCGGTCATCCGCTAGGGTGCACTGGCGCGAAACTTACGGCCACGATTTTGCGCGAATTGCAGCGGCGGAACGCGCGGTATGGCATGGTGACCATGTGCATTGGCGGCGGTATGGGAGCCGCGGGGATTTTGGAGCGGCTGTAAAACGCGGTTTGAGACGAAGCTCTTTTTCTCTCCGCCTAAACAATTCGGGTAATGGCGGCGGTTAACGCTTTTTTGCGTCGACTGTGACGAACAAGACTTCCGGCGCATCCTTCGCTGTGAAATATTCTTCGCTCACAAGTTTTCCAGGGCTCACAATGCGCGTGACGTTGCGCAGCTTTACCGTGGAACCGCCAGCTGAGAACTCCGAACGGAAGACCAGGGCATCGCCTTCGAACTGGCCGGTCTCGACGATCCATGTGTCTGACAGTTTTCAAACGCTCGCCTTGTTCACAACCATCAGGGCCGCAAGCCTTTCGATGGCTCGCTCCATTTGAGCTTCGAGTTCTTTGGCTTTTTCTGCGCTTAGTCCCCAGCCGCAGCCGCGCACGCATAACATTTTTTGCGGGCCCATCGAAAAGGCTTTCAGCTCCAAGAGGCCGCGAATTTCGTTCCAACTGAGCGCGGTCCCCCGTTTTGTTTTGGCTAGTACACGGCCAGAAGCTTTGCCGCCTTCCTGCAGTTCCAGAGAAAAGCTTTCTCCCACTTCGCCATATTCTCCGCTCTTCGTCAGCCATTTCTGCAGTCCGGCTGCGGTGCGATGCAAGGGAACGATCTGATCGAAAGAAAACTCCGCCGACTTCATAGCTAGAAACGAGCTACGGGAAATTCCGAAATAATTTTCGAGATAATGCTTCAGCAAGGCCAAAGCCATGCGCCAACCGGAATCCGTGCCTTCAAATTCTTCGTTCCACTCCGCACCTTCGCGAAAGCCGGAATTCACCAGCTTGATAACGGTTTCACCGCCTTCTTTCGCGATCGTGACTTCGAGGACGCCGGCACTCATCCCCGGAGGAGGATTCCAGCGGATCGCGAATTTCTCGGCGGGCTGCGCGATCAGCACTTCATAAGGAATTCGGTAATTAAACTTCTCGAAGACCCAGGTGATCGTCGCGCCGGGCTCGGCTTTTCCTTCGGCGCGATCGGGAAACCAGTGAGCGATCTTCTCGGGATCGGCCCAAGCGTCGTAGGCCTGTTGTGGCGTGGCCTTCGTGCGGATCTCGGCGCGGAGGATTCGGCCAGTGTGCTCGATCGGTTTGTTTTCGGGCTTGTCTGTCATGACGCGTTCCCTTCTGTGTCGAGGGTCTGCGGTGGGGATTCTAGATCCTTCGCAGGCGGAATCGGATAGCAGCCGACGACCAGGCGGAATGGCCGTCCTTCCGCAGCTGAGCCATCTGCTTTGGCAAACGGTGAACTGTGACGACCTGCCACTTCTACGATCGCGCGCTGAAGTTCTGCGATGAAGGCCGCACGCTGGTCTGGCGAAGTGAAGCGCAGCTCGGTGTTGATCGAGAGAGTGGCAAGCCGTTTCCCGGCCGCGGCGGCTAGTTCCGCGGAACGCGCCAGTTCCGATTGCAGCTTGGAGGCGAGTCCAAGTAAATACTTCGCTGAAAAGGTGTCGGCTACTTGCGCGGGGTCAGCGGCAAGCTTCCCTAGCAATTCCGGCGACAAAACGTAACCGCGCGCCGTGGCAACGTAGCATTGCTCGAAGAGATGGCGGCGTCGGCGGCGACCTGCGCGGGCCAGGAGGCGTGCGCGGGCGAGCTCGCGGACATGGTAGTTCACCGTTTGTCTAGGAAGTTTCATGCGCCTGGCAACACCCGTCGCGGAATCGGGTTCGGCGAGGGCGGCGAGAATCTTCAGTCGGAGCGGGTGATGGAGGAGTATGGCTGCTTGGGCAGGCTCGCGGACAAAGCCGAGTTCAGAGCCTGATGAGGCCGCGGAGACATGCGGAGAGCGCGTGCTGGGGATTTTCCAACCGCCGCTACGGGTGATGCGCATGGCTCTGAGCAAGCCCTCCGAGGAAACGCAGCCGTAGTCTCCAATGGACCAATTATTTTGTCAAGACCTATTTTACTGTCCATTTTCTTTGAGACTCGAAGAACATTTCGGTGTCTTTCTAGCCACCTGAACTCCCCACTTTAACGCTGTTTACCTACTCGTATTCGGAGGAGTAAAATAGGACGTTCCGCGAGTTTTCAGACATCATCCACGGGTATTTGAGGCACCCCGTAAGGCGTGTGACCCAGATGCCGGACCGACACGCGAGTACAAGCAGCGCGACAAGGAGACCATGAGATGGCCACCGCAACGATCAGCAAACCAGCCGCCAAGGGCGGAAGTTTTCTCCTCGAGACACCCCTTCCGCAGGATGTCTTTACGCCCGCGGATCTTACGGATGACCAGAAGCTGATCGGCCAGACTGCCGAGGAATTTGTCGTCAAGGAAGTGCTGCCCCTGGTGAAAGACCTGGAGAACAAGAAGCCCGGGCTAATGCCGGAGCTGGTGAAAAAGGCGGGCGAGGTTGGCTTGCTGGGCGGCGGAATTCCGGAGGAATACGGGGGGGCCGGTCTCGATAAGATTGCTACGACCGTGCTCACGGAAAAGCTTTCTATCTATGGCGGCTTCGCTGTTACCCACGGCGCGCATTCGGGCATCGGAACGCTGCCCATCGTTTATTTCGGAAACGAAGAGCAGAAGAAAAAGTACCTGCCCAAACTAGCCACTGGCGAATGGATCGGCGCCTATTGTCTTTCCGAGCCGCAAGCCGGGTCTGACTCGCAGAACTCCCTGACTCGCGCCGAATTGAATGCGGAAGGCACGCACTACATTTTAAATGGCCAGAAAATGTGGATCACCAACGGCGGATTCGCGGATATCTACATCGTGTTTGCGAAGATCAATGGAGAGAAGTTCACCGCGTTCATCGTGGAGCGAACCTTTCCTGGATTTAAGCCGGGGAATGAAGAGCACAAAATGGGGATTCATGGCAGTTCGACAACGCCGATCTTCCTCGAGAACTGCAAGGTGCCCAAAGAGAATGTGCTGCATGAGATCGGTCGCGGACACATTGTGGCGTTCAATATTTTGAATGCGGGGCGGTTCACGCTGGGAGCGTCCTGTGCCGGCGGGGCAAAGCGCGTACTGCAAGATTCCTCTAAATACTCGAAAGAGAGAAAGGCTTTTGGCAGGTCCATCGGCGATTTCGGGCTGATGAAGGAAAAACTGGCGGAAATGGCCATTCAGATTTTCGGCGTGGAATCAATGGTCTATCGCTCGGCGGGGAACATCGAGGCGGCAATGGTGGCGGCTTCGGGGTCGGGAGACAAAATCCAGAACACGATGAAAGTCCTCGAGGAATACGCGATCGAGAGCTCCATTGCCAAGGTTTATGGAAGCGAGATGCTGGACAACGTCGTCGACGAAGGCGTGCAAATGTTCGGCGGCTACGGCTTCCATGAGGATTATCCCGTGTGCCGTGCCTACCGCGATTCACGCATTAACCGGATCTTCGAAGGCACAAACGAAATCAACCGCATGCTCATCATCCAGATGTTGATGAAGCGCGCCATGGGCGGGCAGCTTGCGCTGATCCCAGCTGCGATGAAACTGGCGGATGAAATCCTCGCCGGACCTTCCTTCGAAGAAGCGCCGGAAGGCGTGCTTGCCGAGGAAGCCCGCGTGGTGGCAAACGCAAAGAAGATGTTTTTGCAGGCGGCGGGCGGCGCAGTCCAGAAATTCCGCGAAAAACTCGCGGAGGAGCAGGAACTGATCGGCGCGCTTTCGAACGTCGTGATGGAGATCTACGCGATGGAGTCTGCACTTCTTCGGACGCAAAAGGCAGCAACGACGAAAGGCGAAGCAGCTACGCAGACGATGGTCGATGCTACGCGAGTGCTCATCGCGGATGCGGCTGAGCGTGTCGAACACGAAGCCAAGCGCGGCATCGCCGCGGTTCACGAAGGTGACATGCTCACCACGCAAATGGCCGTGCTAAAGCGCTTCGGCAAGCGCGCTCCGGTGGATACTATAGCGCTGCGCCGGCGGGTCGCCGCAGCGGTCCAATCGCAAGACCGCTATCCATTTGAAAGCCGGTAGGAAACGCGCGGCTCCTTCCGACATAGCCGCAAAAAGCGAGTAAAAATACAAAATCGCAGGCATTGGCATTGTCAATTTTTGTTTTTTCCCGCGACGAACTCCCGCATTTGCCCTGCCTCATTGCATACAAGACCCAAATCTCGCCGTTTCCGGACCGCGTATTCTTGCTAACGTTTATTAGCTCAATGCGGTTTTTGCAAAATCCGCTAACTTCCGTCAGTAAAGGCATACGCCATGAAACGACTCGCGCTCACAACGCTTGCCGCAGTGCTGTTTTCCAGCGCCCCATTCGCACAGGAAAAAACCATAAGCGTGGACGAAATCCGGATCAAGCAACTGGAGCGCGCCTGGAATCAGGCCGAGGCCAAGCAGGAAGTCAAAGAAGTCTCTTCCCTGCTTGCAGACACCCTCGTTTACACGGATTACGATGGCTCGTTCATGAACAAATCGGAATACATGAAATGGGTCGCTGCGCCGCAGCAAAAGGCGGATCACCTTTACGATGAAGGCTTGAGCGTTCAGCTGTACGGCGACGCCGCTGTGGCCACCGGTGTTTATCGCGAGACGGGCACGAACAAAGGGAAACCCTACACGATCCGCTCGCGCTTCACAGACACTTGGATCAAACGGAACGACGCCTGGCTCTGCGTGGCCAGCCACAGCACGCTCATCCCCTCCAAATAATCTGCCAAATCGCTTCTATTTCGAGAACCGCCGAACGCTGAAGGAAATCGGCAGTCCGATCACGACCATGTGCACAACCAGCCCTAGAATCAGGTCATGAAGTGTGTAAGGGCCCCTCGAATGAAGCGCCGACAGCGGCAAAACGATGAGGTTCATTATCTCTTGCACAGCGGCGCCAAAGAACAAGCCGCATACGAGCGGGTGCTCGTTCATAAAATCCAGCCTACGGGTTGCCACGTAGTACACAGTCGCTGCCGAGCACGCGATAAAGAAGTGTAATACGACACCAAGGATGTAGGTGCCGACGCCTCCCTGAAAAGCCTGCCGTCCAAGCAGCCCGCCGGCAATCACGAGGGGAATGTCCCATCCAAACAGGATGCAGGCTTGTAAAAGGTCCAAAGTCCCGGCAATCCCGCCGCCTACTGCGATCGCCAATAGAGCGTTTCTCTTCCCCGATTGTCCCCCTGAGCCACGTCCAGAATCCACAGTCATCCGATATCCTCACTTTCCCCGCTGATTTCTGATGCAATCTGCCATGCAGTTTTGACGGCTGACAATACCCGCGTGAGAGCCGAGAAGTCCTGAGTCTGCTCTGAAACACTCTGAATACTTCTGAAATTACGCTGTGTCGGCGGTGGCGAGGCTCCGTCAGCAAGTTGCCAAGCGCAGGGCCGGCCGGAACGCGGTCGGCGTTTCCCCACGGTATTGGTATACTCGGCGAGCGCCGGTTTTCTATTCAGAAGCACATGGCGAGAATCGACCCCTCATGGAACGCCCAACCACGACAAAGCTTCGCATTGGAGACTGGTGCGCTAATCCGGCGTCCGGCGAGGTTTCACGAAATGGAGAGACCTCTCGCGTTGAAGTGCGGACGATGCGTCTGCTGCTGTGCCTCGTCGAGCACGCCGGCGAGGTCGTCAGTATCGATGATTTGCTCAACCAGGTCTGGCCCGATGTCGTGGTGGCCCCGGACTCCGTCTATCAGGCGGTGACATCGCTCCGCCGTCTGCTCGGCGACGACCCCAAGCAGCCCACGTACATCGCGACCGTGCCGCGACTAGGATATCGGATGGTGGCGACGGTCAGTCCCTGGGCGGATCAGTCTATCGCCCAGACGGGCGCTGAGACGAGGGCGCGAACCGGCTCTTCGCAGGCTTCGAATGGCGAACATGCTAACCCGGCTATCCTCACTACACCGACCACGAGTGCGCTCGATGTGCCGAAGAAGTCCGGCCCGCTCCTCAAATCCGGCTTTACGCTTGCGGCCACCACAGCGGTTTGCCTCGGGCTCGTCGTCGCTCTCCTGTTCTACGGCAAACTCGCTAAGAACAATCACTCCGCTTCATTAGCCAATGGCACTTTTGGCGCGATTGCTTCGCAGCCACAGAAATCCGTCGCCGTGCTGCCGTTTCTCGACCTGACCGACGAGATGAACCAGGAGCCCTTCGCCGACGGCATGACCGAGGAACTGATCGACAAACTCAGCAAAATTCCAGGACTTCGCGTACCGTCCGCCACGTCTTCGTTCTATTTCAAGGGCAAACTTTGGCCGCGTTCGTATGGGACTCCGCAAGTAACCATCGCCGATATCGGCAAGACGCTGGGTGTCGCTTATGTACTGGATGGGAGTGTGCGTAAATCAGGATCGAGGCTGCGGGTCGACGCGCGGTTGATTCGTGCAGACAACGGCTACGTGGTCTGGTCGGAAACCTATGACCGTCCATTGGACGACATCTTGATGGTCCAGGACGACATCGCCGGCGAAGTAACCAAAGCGCTGAGAGCATCCATCGAGGGCCGGCCGAACTAGATTAGGTCGCGATCTGAACGAGTTCGGGCTTTTTGCCAGTCTGAGGACCGTTAGAGTCCCAGCGCGAAGGGCCCTTTTCACGGCGCCGCAGACGATTGACGAATGAACCGACGCCAACCGAGCTGCCCACAAAATGTCCTACGCGGAGCGGGCCAGCGACTTTGACGGTGCGAATCCAGTGCAAGCCGCTGCTGGCGGCGCAGCCGCACTCCGCACAGTTGGGAGAGCCACCGAAGACGCAAGGCTCGACGCGCGTCTCCAAATCCGCGGAGTAGTTCGCGGACATTTTCGCGAAAAGACAGTCGGCGGGATTCTGCGGAGGATGGAGGAATGCCTGCGCGACACCTTCGTTCATCAAAAATTTTGGGTATTTCCGGGCCAAAGGTGGCAAGACTCGAGCTATCTCTTGGCGGTTTTCCAGAGTCAGTTTTTCCGCGCTTTCTTCGCCGATCTGAGGTGTGTAGAGGCTCACCCAAAGGTGATCGACCTCGGGGCGAGCATTCCAGAACGAAACGTAGTCTTCCAAATAGCCAGGCCGCTGGAGCATCGGACGGGTAATCACCCAATGGATGTTCACCTTGCGGCCATCGATGTTTTTTAGAATGCGCTCGTAGGTGGCGGGCTTGCGGCGGATGTCGTGGTGTTCCGGCAAGCCGTCGATAGAGATGGCTACTCGCACGCGCGGCAGATCCATCCATTCCATCGGGATTGGGATGATGCCGCTAGTGACAACCAGCGAGAAAATATCCATGGCGCTCAGCGCCGGGAGGATGGCGCTCAATTCGCGATGGCGGACGAGAGGTTCGCCGCCGACCAGGGAGACGTGCATCGGCCGGTTTTTACGCACCAGGTCCAGCACGCCATTGACGAGCGCGTCGCCGCGGAAATCGTTCAAGTCCGTGAGAAGTTTGCCGCCTCCAAGGTGCGCATCGCCGTAGGCGTAGCAGCCAGGACAACTGAGGGGGCATTCGCGCGTAATTTCGATGGAGAGCATCGGCGCTTTGCCGCCCAAGATTTTCCCCCAAGCGCTCAAAATCTCGCGCGTGGTAATGCTTGGATTTGGCTGAGAGGTGGCCATAATGGAGGTTGGATGCATGGGAGCTGGTCTTGGCTGCACCCATAATGGAGAACGGATTCATTACGTCGAATTCAAACGATTCAAAATGTTGCGCCTAGCGGACCGTGGGAAATTTCAGGCGGCTTGCGGAATTGCAGCCCTGTGCGGACCCGGGCGGCGGAACGATCTTCCGGGCCGATTAGCCCGTTGCATGCCAAGACACGTACCCGGAAACGGAGCGGTTCGCGTCTACTAATTCGGTTAAACTAGGCCTTTAGCATCATCCATCTTCAAATCTGAAAGAGAACTAGCAGGAATGCCCCGAAAGCTCCTCATTCTTGCAGCCACCCTTGTCGGCGCTCATCTTGCGCAAGCGTTATTCCTCGGGGTGTCTCCCGCAGGCACCCTAATGGCAAATCTCCTTGAAGTTTCAGCCAGCGTTCTGGCGGCGGTGATGTGTTTTGGAGCGTCGCGGCGAGCGCGCGGCATGGCTCGCCCGTTCTGGGCCTTGGTGGGTTGCGGAATGGCCGCCTGGGGCGTCGCGAACCTCGGGTGGATGTACCATGAATTCGTTCTGCATAGCAAACCGGCGACAGGCTCCGCGGTGCAATTCGTTTTCAGCCTGCATGCGGTTTTCTTTGCGATGGCGCTTTTCCTCAATCAAGAGAAAGATTCCGCGCGCTTTGAACCCGAATTTCTTCTGGATTTCACGCAAATCGCAATTGTGTTCTTTTTTGTATTTCTTGGCGTCTACTACGTGCCATCGGCGCACCTTCAGCAGCAGAGTGTCGCGACACGCCAGCTCTGGATGGAGTTTGGTGAAGAGTTCGCTGTCGTGGTGCTTGCCTGCATTCAGATTGTCCGGGCGCGCACCCCACACATTCGCAGTTTATACGTGGGTTTCGCTCTCTATTATTCCATCTTCACCGCCAGCTCCGGCTTGGCTGAATATCATCAGTCCATTCGCCGGACCCCCACCGGTACGTTTTTCGACCTCTGTTGGACGGTGCCGTTTTTGTGGGCCGCTTTCTGGGCTGCGCGCTGGCAGCCGTCGGTGGCCCCCGAAGCTACACGACCAGTTGGGCGGAAGACGTTTAGCGGTGTAGTGCTGACGAATGCGATCTTTGTGCTGGCGCCACTGATTGTGCTGGTGCAGGTGGCGCAATTCCCTTCCGAGTGGCGCATTCTTCGTTTTTCGCTTCTTGGTGTGTCCATCCTGTGCTTCGCAGTACGCATCGGAATCAGCGGCTACCGGGAAGCAAAAACCGCGGAGACGGCGCGGCGGCAGGCGCTCGCCATGGACGCTGCGGCGGACGGAATCTCTATTCTGGGTGAAGACGGGAAGCACATTTACGTCAATGCGGCGTTCGCGCGGATGATGGGACACGAAAGTCCCGAGTCTCTGCTGGGCGTGAATTGGCGGCAGATTTACGACTCGCGCGACGTCGAACAATTTCATCAGCTAGTTCGGAAATCCCTCGAGGCACAGGGGAAATGGTCCGGGCAGATTAGCTTGCGCCGGCGGGATGGCACCATCTTTCCCGTAGAGATGGCGATCACTTCGCTTGCCAACGGCGTTACAGCATGCATTGGCCACGATATCAGCGCGCGAAAGGAAGCCGAGAAGGCGCGAGCCGATGCGGAAAACAAATATCGCACGCTGGTGGAACAGGTCGCGGCGATCAGCTATATCGCGGAACTCGGCATCCACGGGCAATGGCACTACATCAGCCCGCAAGTCGAGGCCATCACGGGCTACTCGCAGGACGAATGGCTTGCTAACTCTCGCGATTGGACGCGTCACATCCCGCAAGAGGATCACGGCGTGATTGAGGCGGCTGAAGAAGCGAGTGTGCGCGGTGAGCGCTTCCAGGCGGAATACCGGATAGTGCGGAAGGATGGCGCTGTAATTTGGGTAAGTGATACGGCGGTAGTGGTTTCGGGGAGCTACAGCCATCCCGTGATGGAAGGGATCATCGTCGACATCACGGAGCGGAAGCTGCTGGAGAATCAGTTGCAGCAATCGCGCAGAATGGAAGCAGTGGGGCGGCTCGCAGGCGGCATCGCGCATGACTTCAATAATCTTTTAACCATCATAAAAGGATATGCGGAGCTGGCGGAGCAGCGCACCGGGATGCAGCCGGATCTGCGTGCTGATATTCAACAAATTGAGAACGCGGCGGAGCGCGCATCCACCCTGATTCGCCAATTGCTGGCTTTCAGCCGAAGACAAGTTCTGCAGCCGAAGGTAATCGACCTGAACGCCATTGTGCTGGGGCTGGATAAGCTGCTTGGCCGGCTGATGGGTGAACACATCGAGATGAGGACGCGGTGCGGCGCAAACGTGGGACACGTGAAGGCTGATCCGGCGCAAATCGAACAAGTGATCATGAATCTGGTGGTGAACGCGCGCGATGCGATGCCGAAGGGCGGGCGGCTGACGGTGGAGACGGTGAACGTGGAGTTGGACTCGACGTACGCGCGCGACCACGTCTCTGTCAAGCCCGGCTCTTATGTGATGCTGGCCGTCTCCGACAGCGGCATCGGCATGAGCCCCGAAACAGTGGCGCATATTTTCGAGCCTTTCTACACAACGAAGGAAAGCGGGCAAGGAACTGGCCTCGGCCTGTCCACCGTGTATGGCATCGTGAAGCAAAGCGGCGGGTACATCTGGGTGTACAGCGAGCCCGGCAAAGGGACGACTTTCAAGGTGTATCTGCCACGCGTGGCGGCGCCAGTGGATTCCAAGCCGGAGATGGTGGAAATTCCCGCGGCGGGCAAGGGCAGCGAGACGATTTTGCTGGTCGAAGACGAAGAAGCTGTGCGCGAGCTGGCCAGCCGAATTCTTTCCGCCAAAGGCTATGCGGTGGTCGCCGCAAAGAGTACGAAGGAAGCGGAGCAGTTCGCCGAAAAGCACGGCGGGAAAATTCACTTGTTGTTGACCGACATTATTATGCCCGGAACGAGCGGGCGCGAATTGGCTAAGCGAATCACCTCGCGGCATCCGAGAACGCGCGTGCTTTATATGTCCGGGTACACGGACAACGTTTTGGCACAGGGTGGCGTGTTGGAGGCTGGTCTGTCCTTCCTGCAAAAGCCTTTTACGCCGGGGGCGTTGGTTCAAAAAGTTCGCGACGTGCTTGATAGTCCCGTTCACGCCAAGTAGATAGTCCGCGCCGAGCGCGAGATGGCACGATGAATCGTGCTGCTACGAAAGCGACTCGTCATTTTGATCCCTGAAGGTGAATCGTTGTCCCTGTCGCGGCCGATTGGCGCGCAGCGTCTAAGATTTCAGTGACGATGACGTTGGTTTCGAGCGAGGAGAGTCCTCGCGGCGCCATTCCATCCAGAACAACTGCGCGCAGATAGTTCACTGAATCGCTCTCTCGAGGATCGAGCGGCTTCGCGTCCACGAGTTTTTCGTCCTGCTTTGCGAGGCGGACGCGGACGGAATCACGCTTCACGGTGATGGCGTAGCCGGTCTGGCCGTAGACTTCCATGTCCTTGCGGTCGAAAGGCCAATTCCAGGAAGCTTGCAGAATCGCCTGGGCTTTGGGATATGTAAGGACAATCGTGGCCTCGTCGTCCACCCGCGAATAGATATCCGGCTTGATGCGCTGCGTGACGGCGGTGACCGTGTCCGGCCTGCGATTGTCCATTAGCCAGGTCATGAGATCGGCGCCATAACAGGCGAAATCGAAGAGTGCGCCGGCGCCGTTTAGTTTCGGATCGGTGAGCCAGTTGAGGAACCAGGATTCGACATTAATTTCTTTGGGGCCGGAATGCCCGTCATGTACCACAACTTTTCTGACTTCGCCGATGGAGTTGTCGTGGACGAGATCGTAGGCGGCGCGATTGCTGCGGTACCAGGTCGTCTCGTAGTTTACGAGGACTTGGATTTTTCCGCGGTGAGCAGCGGCTTGCATGGCGAGTGCATCTTCAAAGCTAACAGCCAGCGGCTTTTCCATCATGACAGGAACGCCATGGCGGGCGCAGGCTTCGACGACACTGCGATGATCAAATGTATTTGTATAGACGAGCACGGCTTGTGGCTTGGTTTTCTCGATCATCTCGTCGACGCTGGCGTAGAAAATGTTGTGAGGTAGGGAAAACTTCGATTCATAGAACGAGGCGAGTTTCGTATCTGCTTCGGCGACTCCGACGATCTGGATGTCAGGGCGGTGCTGATTTTGTTGGAGAAAGCCGCCGACGTGTCCGTGAACAAGCCCAGCGATCCCGACACGGAGCGGGGACGAGGAAGATGTGGTTTGGGCCGAGAGAGCGGAGGCGGCGAGAGACGCGAGAATGATGGCCCGGAAAAGGGTGGGAAATAAGGTTTTAGGCATGAATGACTCCTGGGTTCGGAGCGCATGGTAACAGAAGGGTGCTTACAGTTGACAGTTGAGAGCCGGGAAATTCTGGAGCGGAAAGAAGATTCGCGACTCGGATACCCCCACCCCGGGTGTTTTTGTAAGAGTGGCAAACAAAGGACTTATACTTGACGCGACGTCAAGATTGGCAGACCTGGTATTGAAAGTAGTCGTGTTTTCCGCTGGTTGCGAGTTCGTCGCAGGATTGACGTGTGTCTTTCT
>Ga0210394_10004732_pt1 | contig 15672 bp, 12 predicted proteins | sample IncBWC12MmetaG_FD_160121 | JGI IMG/M metagenome (GOLD analysis project Ga0210394, IMG submission 160121) | Forest soil microbial communities from Barre Woods Harvard Forest LTER site, Petersham, Massachusetts, United States - Inc-BW-C-12-M | ecosystem: Environmental > Terrestrial > Soil >... | reverse complement strand
CCGTAGGAATTTCCGCTGGGGTCGGCGCCTTGGTCTCGGCCGTTCCGTCCTTGCTGCCGCATACCGTGAGTCTGTGCGTGGGCATTCTGATCGTCATCACCATCCTGAATCTCCGCGGCGTGCGCGAGGCTGGGCTGGTCTTTGCCGTTCCCACTTATCTCTTCGTCGGCACTCTACTCATTACCATCGTCGCGGGCGTGCTCCGCGTTCTTGCCAGCGGCGGGCATCCGACGCCGGTGACTCCGCTGCCGTCTCCGCCGCCCATGACCGAAGCCGTCAGTTACTGGCTGCTGCTGAAGGTATTCGCCAGCGGTTGCACGGCATTGACCGGCGTGGAAGCTGTCAGCAACGGCGTGAGGGCTTTCCGCGACCCCGGGGTGAAAAACGCTCAGCGTACACTCACCGTGATTATTTTTATCCTGGCGGTGATGCTGGCGGGGATTTCCTATCTGGTGAAAGCCTACGGCATCGCGGCAACGGATCCGGGCCAGCCCGGCTATCAGAGCCTGCTCTCGATGCTGATCGCGGCCGTGTTCGGCAAAGGCGTGTTCTACTACCTGACCATCGCCTCAATTCTTTTGGTTCTTTCGCTGTCCGCCAATACTGCCTTCGCGGATTTTCCACGCCTCTGCCGGGCCATCTCGCAGAACAATTACCTCCCGCACGCGTTCGGGTACCGCGGGCGGCGGCTGGTTTATACCTACGGCATCGTCGTGCTGGCGGTGCTGTGCGGCGCCCTGATCATACTTTTTGGCGGGGTCACGGACCGGCTGATCCCGCTGTATGCAGTCGGCGCGTTTCTGGCCTTTACGCTTTCGCAATCCGGGATGGTCGTGCACTGGTGGAAAAATCGCGCGGCGCATTGGCTGAAAAGCGCGCTGGTCAATGGGCTCGGCGCACTGGTCACGGGCGTCACGGTGGTGGTCGTGCTGGTTGCGAAATTCGTCGCAGGCGCCTGGATCACACTGCTCTTCATTCCGCTGACGATTGTCTTCTTCAACGGCGTCCGGCGCCACTACCACTCCGTCAAGATGCTCCTAGCGTGCAAGATTCCGGTGGCGGCGGAAAGCCTCAGCCAGGCTCCCATCGTGGTCATTCCCGTCGAAAGCTGGAGTAACGTAACCCGCCAGGGAATTGAATTTGCCGCGCGGCTTTCCCCGGAGATTATCGCCCTGCACGTGGAACCCACCGAGCACTCCGAACTGCTGCAAATGGACTGGGAGCAATACGTGGAGCATCCCTTCCGCGCGGCGGGCAAAGAGCCGCCCAGGCTCCAGGTGCTGCCTTCGCCGTACCGTTTCATTATCGTTCCCATCGTTCAATTTATTCTGGACTTGTCGAAAGAGCATCCCGATCGCCGCATTATCGTGGTTATTCCCGAGCTTGTGGAAGACAAATGGTATGAATATTTCCTCCACAATCAGCGTGGCCGGCTTCTGCAATGGGTCCTGTTGGTGCGCGGCAATGAACGTATTTTTACGGTGAGCGCACCGTGGTATGTGGGGCTGCGAAAGTGAAGACACACTACGGCTGTGCAAAATCGTTACGCGGTGGGCCGATCACATGCGACCGGGCCCACCGGGGTGGAAAACGTGAGTTACTGCGATTGTTCGTAGACAAGTTTTGGAAGGCAATGCGGCTTTGTTAGGGCACGCATTGTCCGACGGAGCAAGCTAACCTCAATCTCCTCACACTTTCAAAAGATTCGAATCTTTCTCCTGTCCCGCTCCCCCCGGTTCGACGGAAGCGGCAAGACGCGCGAGTGAGGCGCGCCGCGGAATTCACCAGTACAACGATCTGCTCGGCCGAGCACTGTACTTACACCTGGAGCGTAGCAGATAGATTTCGCGCTGCAATGGAGGTTATGCGCGAAGTGGCTGCGGGGATTGGAGAAATAGGCGTGCGATTATTTGAACTGATGTTGCGGACAGGGCCGAATTGAACGGGAAGAGTATGGCAGGTCGGAGACCTGCCCCACTGGGGCACAACGTCAGTGGTGGGTGCGCATCCGCTCCCTTACGGTCGCGGTTCTGTTACCGAACCGCGCGCGTTAATTCGCCGTTCCCGTGGGCGGGAGGTTCTTCAGACGGTTGGTCACTCGGGTAATCAGGCGGCGCGGGTCCAACATATGCTGCGGACGATAACTCCGCTGCGACCAACGGTTGCCGGGGTCGAATTCAACCCCCAAGAAGTAGCCGATCTCGCGAAAAACGCAGTATTTGACCCGGCCTAACAACTCCCCGTTCGGGTAAGTGATCCGGATCGCGCAGCCCAACGGAACCGGGCGCTCCACTTGGATGCACGCCCCGGAAAGCGAAATATCTTCCAGGTTGGCAACGCCCCGGCGGCTGCGCTTGTTGTGGTCCCGCCACTGGATGTCCACCAGATCCGCGCAAAGGATGCGGACTTCAATTCGCCTGTCCATCATAGGGTATCTGCTAATTCAATCGGCTCCGGCGGCGGATTCGTTAGTGCTTCCACCTTAAACAAAATCGCCCTAACCGGCTCATAGGGGCTACCCTTAGGTCGTCAGCCCCGACAGTCCATACTATATAACGATTGGTACCATTGTTGGGCAGAGTTCCCAAATGGAGAAACAGCGAGCGATTCGCGACGGCATCATCTACTTTCTCCTGACCGTGGCTTTCGGCGTGGCGGTGCCGGCGATGAAGGGGCTGGGATTCTTCGATCCTACGCTGCTTTCGGCCTACGCGTGTCTGGGAATGGTATTCGCGGGGCCGTTTGCGACGCAAGCGTTCGAGAAGCGGCCCGCGTCCTTTGGGCAAGCGGCCGGGTGGATTGGGAAGGCGGTCCTGTTGGGAGAGCTGCTGGCCATCGCGATGCTCGCCTGCGGGACGGCGACGGTCTACTACCTGAATCGCGCCGCATTTTTTCCACCCGACCTCGAAACTTTGGCCTACTCTTTGATGCTGGGATTGGCCGCGTCCCTGGCGCTGGCGGCGCTGGCGGCCTGGGTGACGATCGAGTTCTCGGCGGGCGCGTCGCGAATGGCGCTGCGTCTGATCTTTCTGGGACTGCTGGCGTTGTTCTACCTGCGTGGACAATGGCTGCCGGCAGTGGCCGCGCCGGGGATCCTGATCTCCCTGATGGCCGCCTCTGTGTTTCTGATGTTATTGCGGCAGAGGCTAAACTTGAATAACCCACAAAAGTCATGAGCGAAAGCCTGCGGCTCGCCTGGCACGAAGTGGCCTTGCGCGTGGCCCTCTTCGTGGGGCTGGTTTTTCTGGGAGGATTTCTTTCCGCGATGCTGCCTGTGGAAGGGAGCCTGCGGCGATCGGTTCTGTTCGTGTTCTTCGCTGGGGTCCTGGCCAATGCAATTCCGGTGCGGATCTTCGAGCACGCGCGCTTGGCGGACTTCGGCTTGGGTTGGACGCAAGGAACCGGGCAGGCGCTGCTGGACGGACTCGCCTGCGGCGCGGGAGCGGCCGTGGCCGTGCTGGCGGCGCTGCTCGCCTTGGGCTGGGCCGACTTCGAAGCCGCGCCCGCGGACCCAGCCGGAGCCGCCGTGCTGAGCTCGGCTCTGCTGCTGTTCGGCGCGGCCGGCGAGGAAATGATCTTCCATGGATACGCGTTTCAATTACTGGTGCGCCATGTGGGAGCCTTCGCTACCATCCTGCCGGCGGGCGTAGCCTTCGGGCTGGCTCATTTAGCCAACCAGGGCTCCACGTTGCTGGGAGTCGCGAATACGGTCCTGTGGGGTGTGTTGCTGGGCTACGCCTGCTATCGCAGTGGCGCGCTGTGGATGCCTATCGGCATGCATTTCGGCTGGAACGTCATGCTGCCGCTGGCCGGCGCGAATCTGAGCGGGTTTACAATTAGGATCATGGGATACGCCCTGCACCCGAACGCGGCCAATCTCTGGAGCGGCGGAGCCTACGGGCCGGAGGGCAGCGTGCTCACCACGGCCGCGGCCGCGGCGCTGTTCTGGGCGGTTACGCGGATGACTCGCAGGCAGGAAGGACGAATCGAATGATCGGCAGAATAGTCATTCTGGTTACGGTTGCGGCCTGCTTGCGCGGCGACACCAAGAAAGAGATCGAGGATCAGCGCCTTGAGCTGCTGCGCGGCCTGACCGCGGAATACGCCACTGCCAGGGCCTACATTCCCCGATCCAAAACACCTCTGCTGGTGGAGGCCTCCGACGGTTACTTCAATCAGAAGGGATGGCAGGCGATCGGGGCCGAGATGGGTCCGGCGGCCCGCGCCGGGGACTTGGTGCAGATCACCAAAATAACCATCGAAAAAGAATCCATCGTGGTGGAATTGAACAACGGCATCAGAGGCCCCAAGCGTGATAGCAGCGGCATCGTCGACAGCGCTACGCCCGCGCCGGGAGGAACCACTCTGATGGTTCACTTCGCCGGAGGAATCGCCGGGATCATGACGGCCGATGTTAAGAAAGCGCTTGGAGGCGTGCTCAATTTCAATCAGCGCACCGTTACCGAGCAGTTCACCGACAACCTGCCGCCGGAGGTCAAGCAGGCCATCCAGGACAAGAAGGCGATTGTAGGGATGACTCGCGACGAGCTGGTGCTGGCCATGGGACCGCCGGTGCGCAAGAGCAGGGAAAACATCGACGGAGTCGATTTGGAGGATTGGATTTACGGCAACCCTCCCGGCCGCGTGACGTTCGTTACTCTGAGAGGTTCGAAGGTCGTCAAGGTGAAGGACTCCTATGCCAACGTGGGCGGCACCGTGGCGGAGACTCCTCATCAGCCTTGAAGTGCGCAGGCCGAAGGCCTGCTCCACATCCGGCCCAGTGTAGAAACTCCAGGCCATAAAGCTACCGATGTAATAATGTATACTTCCTAAAAGACCGGAGGGACCATCCTTTGACACGAATTCTGCGCCTGACGCTCACTGCGATGGCTCTGACTGGGGCAGCGGCTGCTCAGATCAACGGATGGACAACCATCATCCTTCACGGCAAGGTGACACTGGACGACGGTTCTCCTCCGCCCAAGATGGTTGTGTTGCAGCGCTTTTGCTCGGACCAACTGGCTCCCGACAACGTCGCCTACACGGACAAGAACGGCCAGTTCATTTGGAAGCTGGACTTCGACGTAGAGCAGGAAAAACGCTGCACCCTCGAAGCTGTGCTGTCGTCGTATGTATCCACTCGATACATCATGCCGGACCTGAACGCGTTTAGCGATCCGAATCTGCCGCCTTTGGTGCTGTCGGTGAAAGGCTCGAACGCCGCGAATGTATTCGACGAAACGAATACTACGAATGAGATCTACGCCGGCGCGGCGCACGTGCCCTCGGCCGCGCAGCGGGATTGGGTCCGCGCGCAAGATGCCGTCCACAAGGGCCGGTGGGCCGACGCGGAGCGGTCGCTCAAAGCGGCAACTACGGCGGCGCCGAAGTTTGCACGAGGCTGGGAAGGGCTGGCGGTGGTGCTGGAGCGCGAGAACAAGCCGGCCGAGGCCTGGAAAGACTACAAGCTGGCGATCGAGGCCGATCCCAAGCTGCTGGGCTCCTATCTTCCTCTGGCGCGGTTGAGCGTCGAAGTGAAGGACTGGGAAACCGCCGCGCAGACGACGGAAGAGCTGATCAAGCGAGACACGCTGAAGCAGTACGCGGAAGCACGGCTGATCCACGCCATGGCTCGTTATCAGATGAAGGATTACGATGGCGCGGTGGCAAGCGCCACGGAAACCATCAAGATGGATCCCAAGAACAAACTGCCCACAGCCGAGGAGCTGCTGGGGCTGAGTTTCGCCGCCAAAGGCGACTACGACTCCGCCCGCCAGCATCTGAACCGCTACCTCGAGATGATGCCGCACCTGGCCAACATCGAAGAGCTGAAGGCGTATAACGAGAATCTGGGAAAAACGGACGCCGCGAAGACGCCGCCTCCGGATGTAGCCCTGAGCACGTCGGAGCTGCCGTCCAGGGGAGTGCCCGGCGATGCGTGGGTTCCGGGCGGTCGCAAGGCGCTGGCCCAGATCGTGGGGCTGAAGGATGCGTCCTCTTATGAGAGCTTCTTCGCGGACTATTGCCGCGCTTTGGCCCGTGAAATGACGGTGGGGACATCCCAGGGCATCCCGGGCTACCTCGACACCCTGCGCGCTTACATGGCCGCGGTGACGGATCTGCTTCCGCTGGGCCAGCGCAACGGGGACACGACCACCATCACGCTCTCGCTGGGCAGTGACAGCCAGCGCAAGGCAGCGGAGCGCGCCCTTCCCTTGCTCGGCTGGAAACTGGTTCCCAAGGACGGAGCGTTCGCCGTGGAGCCGGGCGACCAGGCGGCGGACGGGCTGCGCCAGCGCATCCCCAAGCTGTTCGGGATCGACGAAGTGAATATGGAAGAGGCGCTCGAAGCCGGAAAGAGCTTCCAGTTCGACATCCCCACGGAGAACGCGCGCGTGGTGGGCGGCAACGACTGGAGCACAATTCTGAAGGAGCTTCCGTCCATTCCAGGCGGCATCGCGGCGGCGTTTACCCAGGATGTGCGCGTGGCCAAGACCTATGCCGGCTTGGGCGCCATGAGCCCGGATGCGGCGGCGGAGGTGATCCGCGCCGTGGGTGTGCGCAACCTCGTGCTCCAATACTCCGACGTGCTGGCGCGCTACGGAGATGCGCTCGCGCTAACGAAAGCCCCCGGGGAATCCAAGGAATTTGTCGCGGTGCCGGGCGGGGTCCCCGCGGAGGCCGTGTGGAAGAAGCTGACGGGAGCGAATCCACGCGATCCCGCCGCGTTTTTCCGGGCGCTGGTGGAAAAGAACGAAGGCCGCCTGGCAGCCTTCTACTTCGCCGTGTGGAGCGCGGACAAAGCCCACCAGGACTATCTCACCAAAACCGAAGCGCGAGCCGAACGCTTTTACGTATGGTACCGGGATTCGGAAGAATTCAAGTTCGGAGTGAACCGCCATTTCGGCGGCTGGCGCACGGAGCTGTTGCAGAGGCTGCCGCTGGATGCTGCGGGCAACGTCCGATTTCCCGGCGGAAAGGGCGCCTGGACCAATTCGACGGCTCCGGAAGACGAAGTCGTCACGAGCCTGAAAACGCTGGAGGCGCTGGTTCCCTTGGCGCAGATGGAGCAGCGCCGCGGGTCGCCGATCGATGAGGCTTCCGCGACGCTGCTGGCCCAGCACTACTCCGAGTGGCGGAGCTTGTTCCCGTATTTCGAAAAACTGCCGTCGCTGGGCCGCGAGGAGTTCGCGTCCTTGCAGGCGTTCGCGGCCGCGGTGAGCAAACAACCTCAGGCCAGCCAGAATGTGGTTCTGGGCGAATGGTATTCGATGATGGAGCTGATCGCGCGAGGATCTCAGGCCGGTTCGCTGGACGCCGCCGCCAGCGCCCGCGCGTTCCGCAGCATCAACGAGGGGTTGTCGCAAAACGATCATTCCGCCAAGGCTCTGGCGACGCTGCGCGAGATCGCCGGGGGCTCCAATTTGAACGAGGCCGTTCCCGCCAACCTGCTGCGCCTGAGCCCGGAACGGAGGAGCGCGTTCGAGCGCGTGCTGGACTTGCAAAACGTGCCGCGCGTCGATCCCGCCCCAGCCGCGGCAGATTCTTCCAAAGCGATGTCGGCGCTCAGCGGGTTCGTGTATGCGGCCTCGATAGATCCGGACGCATTGCTGATCAGTGAGGATCAACTGTTGCTCAGCCGGCACCAGTTTGTCACCACGGATTCCAACGACAAGCGCCCCTTCGCGTTTGCACCGGCGGTTCTGGTGGAGAACAACATCGCTCCCGGATCGTTCCTGAAGGGAGGCTTTGTCAACTTTCAGGATGTGGCGCGGGGATTCGTCTCCGGTGGAAGAAGCGTGCCTCCGATCACGCTGCTGAAGACTACGCCGGGAAAAACCGCGGCTGCATCGGTGCTCACCGGCCCGCTGCTGGCCAAGGCGGAAACGACCCCTGCGGAGGGTTCGGCGTCCGGGGAGATCATCTTCCATGCTAATGGCCGGTTGGTGGAGGCCTACGCCACCGTAACCGATTCGCGCGGGCGCTATATCGACGACCTTACCCAGGACCAGTTCACCGTTCTCGATGGCCAGAAGCCGCAGACCCTGGTGGCGTTTGAATCGCACTCCAATCCGGTGTCGGTGGCGCTTCTGCTCGACACCACCGGGAGCATGAGCGCGGCTCTGCCAGCGGTGAAGAACGCGGCTCTGAAGCTGATCGGGGAGCTTCGGCCGATCGATTCCGTTGCGGTATACAGCTTTAACCGTTCGGTAACCGAGCTTCAATCCTTCACCTCCGACCTGGATCAGGCCAAGCGCGCCGTGCTGAGCACCCACGCCGAGGGCGAGACGGCTCTTTACGATGCGCTGGCGCGCGTCAGCCGGGATCTCTCCGGACGCACGGGCAAGAAGGTGATCGTGGTGTTCACCGACGGCGACGACAATTCGAGCACCCTGACCATGGATACCGCCATCCTGCGGGTGAAAGCCGCGGGCATTCCGGTTTATACCATCGCGCAGGGAGAAGCCTTGGGCAGCAAGTGCCTGACACAGGACCAATGCAGAAATCCCGCTCCGGCGCCGGCTTATGTCAAGCAGTTGGCGGACCTCGCCAAGGTCACCGGAGGAGAATCGTTCGCGGTCCGCGATCCGAGCGAAATCGGCGCGGTATTCGCGAAGGTCTCTGAGGATCTGGCGCACGGCTACATGCTGGTATTCCAGCCCCCCGCCGCCGAAGATCACGTCATGCACCCGATCACCGTGCAGGTTCGCGCGAAGGGCGACAAGGTTCGCGCGCGCGAGGGCTACTATCCGGAGTAGGGCGCTGCACGGCTTGCGAGGGTGGGATTCCTTGGCTCTATTTGTCATGAGACGGGCCTTCGAGCGCGGTCCGCGCCTGAATGACCCGGCACAAGTCGTCAAATGGTGGGAGGAACGCCGCCTTTCTATAACATAGTCGTGGGATGCGTGGGAGTTGTCACTTCCGTCCTGATGATCTCATGCGGCTTGATCTCGGAACCCCTTGTGGGAGAAGCAATCGGTATCCCTGACCCTCCCGTTTTGGTGCCGCTCGGCATCATCGCATATGGGATCGCCGCTAATGTTTGTTACACGGGCGGCTGGGTTGTGGAGTTGATGCTTGCCAGAAGGGGGGCCATGCGCACGAGCGAATTCGGGACCCGGGCTTTCAGACTCGGCGTGATATTTTCGGTCGGCCTAACGCTCTTTCCCGCTGTCTTCACATGGGCGGGGTTCTTACTAACCCTCGCCAGTGGACGACGGGTTGGCGGTTCGGGGTAGCCCTGCGGGCTTGACGAACAAACGCCGGATTAGCGGCGGTGACAGCATGTTGACCGGATAGACTGGCTAGCTGGGAAGCGCCGCAACCATCGCGTTAGATCTGCCGGACAGACGAGACACGCGCCGGTGTCATCCGCCTCATGAATCCCGAAACAGCGCTCGGAAACCTTCTTGCTCAAAATGCCGGTCGTTGGTGAGAACTTCAGTCAGGCCTTCCTTACGCATTGTCTGCATCGAAATACAATCGACCAGGCTGTATCCCTTGTCAGGGCGGGCGCGGTAGAGTTGCAGACCAGCGAGAAAAGATTCCCGGCTCTGCGGGATCACGCGAATGGCGGAGCTCGCAAGGAGGCCCTCAACGCTTTCGGCCGCTTCGATGCGGAGAGATTCAGATGCGGTGGAGAAAAACGTGAGGTACTCTGTTAACACTTCGTCCGTGGTGACGATGCGTGACGATGCACGCTCGGATGTGAGAGCCAACGCCCGTTGGTGTGAGCTGTCGGCAAAATCCGCCAGCGCAACCCAGTAGAACGTGTCGGCGAAAAGAACGGTCACACGTCTTTCTTGGGCCAGCCGTAGATGTAGTGATCGTGTTGGCTCGCGCCGTCCTTGGGCATGGCCGCCATGATTTCAGGCGGGACGCTGCGCATACGGGCGAGAACGATGTCTGCCGCGGTTTGCAGAGGATGCTCAGCGGCCGGCTCCGGTTCCCCGCCGGCCAGGTGCTTGAGCCACGCTTCGAGGGTAAGACCAGCCGCCTCCGCTTTCGCTTTTAGCGCGGCCGCGTGTTCGTCGGAAAGTTCAATCACCGTCATGGCTTCTCCTCCAGGTTAACCCAGGGCGGGAGTGTAGAAGGCGCCCGCCTCAATTCGCCGTCGGCACTTTATCTGCGCTCTCCACAAATAATCGTTCGACCGTAACCTTCTGGGCCTTGAGCGACAGACCGAGCGTCTCCTCAAGGGCCTCAGTAACGATGCTTGAAGCAGTCTCGCCGTTGCTCACGTTTCTCTTAACGTACCAGTCCGCAAACTCAAGGACAAAGTCGTACTCGCCGGTTTCTCCGGTTTGATCCACCACCGGCTGCCTCAATGAACTCGACAGATAACGGGCGAATAAGGCGAAGTTCTGCTTTCGCGCAGTTACGACGATTCGCCCTGATCCCTGCTTCGTCGTGACACCGGGGTCAGCGGTCCCCTCGTCTCGCGAAGGTTTGACCAGAAGTCCTGATTTGCGGACCACTAAACCGAACCCATCTACGGCCGCGGTCTCCCGCCTCTCCTTCAAGCGAAATCGCTCGACCAGCAAGTTTTGGAACATAGCGTTGAACTGCTCCCGCGTGGACCCAGCAGGAACCTTAGCATTGATGTCGTATTCCCCGAAGGGCAACCAATCCGGGCCTATTACCTGCGAGCCTTGAACGTTGTACGCCATGGAGATAAAGCTCGCTAATGGCATGTTATTGCAGGTAAAACGCTCCGGATCGGCGGTGCCGGGGCCACCCTGACACTTTGCCAACCGAAGGTCAGGGATGGGAGTTGAGACCTTCACCGACGCGACTTCGAAAGTCGTTTCGTCATTCGCGGTGACGCTGAGAGGTGCGAGCCCTAGCGTCAGGAGCGTAGCGAGCAAAGTCCATCGAGAACGCATAACCATTCTTGCTCTCCGCTACCGGGTTGGAGTTTCTACAACCAGTTGATTCCGGAAAAATTCTAGCAGAGGCGCCGTGTTCGGAAACTGACGCGTACGTAAACAGCGTAGCGCGTTTGATATACTTCCAGAGGCCCGCGGAATGGGCCAATGGGAGGTTGCGGTGCGACAACACTTGAAACTTTTTGTGATTCTTGGGATCGCTAGTAGCGCCTTCGCGCAGCAGCCTGCCGCGCAGGGCGGCGCGGGCGCCGGCGCTGGACGTGGAGCCGGCCGAGGCGCGGGCGGTGGTGGTGGACGCGGAGCGGGCGGAGGACGCGGTGCGGCCGCTCGTCCCGTGCTGGTGTTCAAGGAAGAGTGGAAGCAGACCGCGGCCGGCGGCGAGCACGCCTTCGTCGCCGAGGACGTCGCCAATCCCAACCTCGACATGAAAGTCTATGGCGTCAAGCCGGAGGAGGTTCTCGTGACCGGTACGGCGGGCGATGAAGGCAATCCGGTTCACGTGTGGACCGGCACCTGTTCCACCGCATGCGCGGTCACACTGAAGGACAAGGCCAACTTCGTGGATCTCACTGGGCTTGCGAAAATCCGCTGGGTCTATAAGGTCTCCGGATTCCATCAGGTGCGGCCGGTGGTGAAGCTCGCCGACGGCACGCTGCTGGTGGGCGACCATGCCGACGACGCCAGGGCGGATTGGCGTCTCGCTGAATTCAATATCTCCGAAGTCAAGTGGCTCCGGCTGGACCCCGATAAGGTCCAGACCAAGGGCGATTTCGTCGCGGCGCCGGATTTGAGCAAGGTTGACGAGATCGGCTTCGCGGACCTTATCCCCGGTAGCGGCCACGGCGCGGGCGGCTGGATCGACGTCGGCCAGGTCGAAGTGTACGGGAAAGCCGTTCCCCGTTCGTAGGGCGCTTGCCGTTGGTTACCGGCCAGGGCCTGGACGACGGATATCTTACCGGAGAACAGGTTGAAGCGATCGCCGCCAGCGGCCTTGCTCGGCTTCCTGTCGATGGGCTCCGCGTTCTGGTCCTGATTCCGGACGGCACTCGCACGATGCCGATGCCGTTGCTGTTCGGCATCCTGGAGCGTGAGCTCGGCCCTCGCGTCCATGCCCTCGACTTCCTGGTGGCGCTGGGCACCCATGCGCCCATGAGCGACGCTCAGCTTTCGCGGCTGTTGGGCCGCGGCGTGGCCGATGGCTTATGCGGGAAGCGCCGAATCTTCAATCATCGCTGGGACGATCCCTCCACATTTGTGACGCTCGGGGAAATTTCCGCGGATGAGATTGAGTCGCTGACGGGAGGCCTGCTCCGTCAAGCCGTTCCGGTAAAGCTCAACCGCCTGATTCTCGATTACGACCATATCCTGATCTGCGGCCCCGTGTTTCCGCACGAAGTAGTGGGGTTCTCCGGAGGAGCCAAGTATTTCTTCCCCGGCATCGGCGGAGCGGAACTGATCAACCTGACGCATTGGCTGGGCGCTCTGCTGACCAGCTACGAAATCATCGGCACGCGCGACACTCGCGTGCGGGCGCTGATCCATCGCGCGGCGGAATTTGTTCCCGCTCCGCACTCGCTGATCGCTCCGGTGGCGATGCACAACGGCGTCGCCGGCATCGGCGTGGCTGGATTGTTTTTGGGGCCGACCATCGAGACCTGGGCCGAGGCCGCCGCGCTGTCTTCGCGCCGCCACATTGTTTGGCGGGACCGGCCCGTCGATCGCGTTCTTGCGGTGCTTCCCGCCATGTATGACGATCTCTGGACCGGCGCGAAGGGTATGTATAAGACCGAGCCTTTGATCGCCGACGGAGGCGAAGTGGTGATTTACGCGCCGCACATCCGCGAAGTCAGCCACGTGCATGGGCGTCTGATCGATGAAATCGGATACCATTGCCGCGACTATTTCCTGGCGCAATGGGACCGCTTTCGCGAATATCCCGGAGGGATTCTGGCGCATTCCACGCACCTCAAGGGCAAGGGCGTCTACGATGCGCATACCGGCGTTGAGACTCTGCGCATTCAAGTCACTCTCGCGACCGGCATTCCGGAGGAGCGTTGCCGCCGCCTGAATCTGGGCTACCGCGACCCCGCGACGGTCCATCCGGAAGCGTGGGCCGAGGAAGGATGGTTTGTCGTGCCGCACGCCGGAGAGATGCTTTACCGGGTTCGGGCTTAGGGCTTGTCAGGCAACCGCTCCCTCTGGTCGCGGCTCTGTAATGGCTTCCGAGCCGCGACCGAAGGAAGCGGTTGCACCGTCCTTAGCGCAAAAGCCTGGGACAGTATACTCATTTCCGCCGGACGCGAGTGTCGTCCGATGTCAATCGGCTGGACCGGCGGAAATGAGAATACTGTCCCGGTTTTTGCCGGCCCCTAATGCGTGATCGAGTACATGATGTAGTTGATCCCGTAGCGGTACGCGAGCGTGGTCATGTCCGCGGGATACTCCGGCGCGTCGGCGTATTCCCAAGCGTCGCCGATGTCGGTGTTGTAGTTGACCGCCACCACCATGCGGTCCTTGTCGTCATTGATGGCGTCCCACTGCGGAGACGTTCCAGCAGGCTGCCCCCTGTAGAGATGGCGAGTGCCGGGGATGTACGTTAGATCCTTCTGCTCGATGTCATAGAGTACGTGCATCACCGAATCGCTCAGCCGGATGGTGTTGATGGGATGGCCCGGCAGCACGCGCTCCATGGTTTCCTGAAACACGTCCCACTCCGCGGCGTTGGGTCCCCAGAAGTCGTCCACCATCAGGAACCCGCCGCGATTCAGGTATTCGCGCAGCTTCAGAACTTCGGCGTTGCTCAGATCCCAGTAACCAACCTGGGTGGCGTAGATCCACGGGTAGTCGAACAGGCGTTCGTCGGTCAGGTCCACATGCCGCGGTTCACCCACATAAAGCCGGGTCAGGCGCTGGAGGCCGAAAGAAAAATGGTTGTCGGCATCCGGCCAATCCTGAGCCCACCAGCCGCTGGCTCGCCCAGTGCGCGACACAAATCGATTGAAGCCCCGCCGGTACTGCGGCAGATCAGCATATTCGGTGCGGATGAAATGGAAGTCGCCGTCCTTGGGGAACTCCGCGACGAAGCTTTCGCCGCGTCCGAAGCCGCCTCCGCCTCCGAACTGCGCCAGCATAGCAACCGCGCACACCAGCACTCCCGCGATCAACCATACGATACGTGCGGCAGCGCCCATTCGCCAAGTCATGGCAGTCTCAATTGTACCGCTTCATCGCGAAATTTCTTCCAGCGCCAGCCGCCTGGTCTTGGGCCCGAATCCACCGATGGTCACCGTCATCACCACCATGGCCGCGGCGATGAACGACGCCACTGCCGGAGTTCCGCCCCTGCTCAGCAATGCGTTGATCGCCAGGCTGGCGCAGGCCGCGCTCACGCGGCTCCAGCTATACACGAATCCCACCGCGCGCGCGCGAATGCGCGTCGGAAACAGCTCGCCCTGATAGTTATGGAAGGCGAAAGACATCCAATTATTCGCCAGAGTCACCGCCACGCCAAATGCAATCACCAGCGCTGGATTGGCCTGATTCGCAAAGAGCAGCGTGAACACGCCGATTCCCACGCCCGCCGAAACGATCTGCCACTTGCGTTCCATCCGGTCCGCCACCAGCATCCCCAGCAGCGGCCCCACTGGATTGGCGATGGCGATGATGAACGCGTATTTCTGGCTGGTGGTGACCAGAATACCCTTGGCGATCAGCAGTACCGGCACCCAGGAGCCGAACCCATAAAACGCGATGGTCTGCATCAGATTGAAGATGGAGAGCACCAGCGTGCGCTGGGCATAGGGCGGCTGGAGAATCTCGCGGAATGCGCCTTGGCCCCCGCTCACTTCGGCCGGAGGGCCCGGCTCCGGCAGCGGTCCGCCGATATCGCGAGCCACGCGAGCCTCCAGCTCCGCCATTATCCGCTCCGCCTCGGCCTCGCGTCCGTGCACGGCCAGCCAGCGCGGACTTTCCGGAATGCCGAGCCGCAGCCACCACGCCACAATCGCGCCCAGCGACCCGATCAGCGTCACCAGGCGCCATCCATCCAGGCCGTACACTTGCCTCCGCACCAATAGCCAGCCGAAAAGCGCCACCACCGGAACGGCGCAAAACTCGACGAATTGATAAAACGCGAAGGCTCTGCCCCGGCCTTGCGGTGGAACGATTTCCGGCAGGAACGTATCGATGGTCACTTGTTCCAGGCCGACTCCGATGCCCGCGATGAAGCGCCATAGATCCACGCCTCCCGCCGTGCCTTGGAAGGCCATGATCGCGGTGCAGATCGAATACCACAGCAGCGAGAAGACGAAGATCGACCGCCGGCCCAGGCGGTCCGCGACGTAGCCAAATCCCACGCATCCTAAGAACATGCCCGCGAAATTGCAGGAGATGAAAAAGCCCACCGAGTTGAGGGAGAAGAATCCGGGGGCGTTGGTGGTGAACATCCCGCTGGCCACCAGGCCGGGCGTGATGTAGGTGCTGAGGAAGATGTCGTAGAGCTTGAACGCGCCGCCGAGCGAGATCAGCAGCACCAGTTTCCAAAGGGATCGCGAGAAGGGCAGGCGGTCCAGCCGCGCCGCGATCCGGCCCTCGCTAGACGGCATTTCTCACGGCCCCTGGCAGCCCGTGGCAGAAGTCTAGACAGGCTGAAAGCCTGTCCCACCAAACTTGCAGGCTGATGATGTCGCGTGGTGGGACAGGCGGTTTCGCCTGTCTTTCCATATGCGCGGGACTTTCACCACGGGCTGCTAGCGTCCGAAGTCGCGAAAACTTTCGGGGAGGG
>Ga0210394_10004731_pt1 | contig 15674 bp, 15 predicted proteins | sample IncBWC12MmetaG_FD_160121 | JGI IMG/M metagenome (GOLD analysis project Ga0210394, IMG submission 160121) | Forest soil microbial communities from Barre Woods Harvard Forest LTER site, Petersham, Massachusetts, United States - Inc-BW-C-12-M | ecosystem: Environmental > Terrestrial > Soil >... | reverse complement strand
TTGTCCGAAGTGGACATATCCCCATTTATGTTGGATATTACGCAATATATGCCCACCGAGGCTCAAGTTCACGAACACAGGAGCGGCAGCGCCGTCACCAGACCCTCCACACCTGCCCGGCGACGAAGTCCAACGGCTTACCACAATGGAAGCAAGTATACTTGCAGTTGCTTCGTAACATACTGTAACACCTATACGTAACAGCAGTAGTCAAAGCAATTACGATTTCTACAACACCGCTAGAACGCCGCAGCTCTTCACTGGGGATCTCGGCGACGGGCTGCGTCCCGCCTCCCGGCCTATTTCCACCTTGAGTCCGTGCTTGTCCGAAGGTGGACATATCCCCATTTATGTTGGATATTGTGCAATATGTGCCCACTGAAGCTCAAGTTCACGAACACAGGAGCGGCAGCACCGTCACCAGACCCTCCACACCTGCCCGGCGACGAAGTCCAGCGGCGCTGATCTTGTCGAGAAACGTCTATTGCTTATTGTCTAGAAATGTCGTAGACTCCCCGCGTCGAGATTCTCGACAGGAGCGACGACATGGTTGACCAAGCAAACAGCGGCTCGAAGTTGCGGTCTCTTATCGTGGATTCGACCGATAGTGACACGGAGGAGTCGGTATTCCGTGCGCTAGAGGGTCGGGTGGCCTTCGAGAAAGGGAGCGGGCGCCTGCTCGTTCGCCGCGGGCTGTTCGAACTCGACTGGAAGCGGCGACTGCTTGTTCTGCTGCTTGCACGACGCGCGATGGTTCGGCTCGGGATTCCGGGCGCCCTTGATGAGGTGGGAGCCGCGGCTCTTGCCGCAGAGTCCCAGGTCCAACTTAAGACGTGCCGCGAGTACCTTTCGCGCTTCAAGGCAACCGGGCTAATCGAGAGAAAGGGGGACGGCTACACGCTGCCAGAATGGAACACATTAAGGGCCGCCGAGGAGCTTCTCAAAAAGGAATAGCGTCTGGAGGAAGGCTATGACCACCATCAGCACGGCATTGGTCAGAGATCAAGTCGAGCGCGCTGACGCGATCAGCCGCGAGTTCCCAGAACGACGAGATGCGGTCTTCGCCGCAGTCTTGGCTGCGAACCTTGTTGCGAGGTTGCTTAGTGATGTTCCAAGCGAAGAGCGGACTTCGACGGTCGCAGTGAGGAAGGACATCACTCCAAGCGAATTGTTTGCCCGATTACGTCCCGGCCAAGACACAGACAAGGTTCTTGTGGCGGCTTACTTTCTGGACGAGCTTAGGGCAAAGGCAACATTCACAGCGGAAGAGCTACGCTCGCTGGTTCTCGAGGCGAAAGTGGCCGCTCCCAAGAACGTGAGCCTCGCCGTTCTTCGCAATGCGCAAAAGGGGACGATCGCGCAGACAAGCAAGGATGGAAGGAAGGTCTTCTGGATGATCACGCAGAGTGGGCTCGAAGTCATACAGCAGCGTCTTCAGGAGTTTGCTGGAGAGACAAAACACTAACACCGAGGAGGTTCAAGTGAATACGAAATCGCTGGAGCAAGCGTTCAGAGAGGCGCAAGGAGCAGTCAGCTTCATTCCAGAAGGACCATACCGGGTGGCCGCTTTTCAAGTAAGACTGTCAGAGCTCTCCGTTCAACCAAGCACTGCGGCGTTGCCCGGTAAGGCAACCAATATCCCGGTAAAGGGCACGGCGCAGGCCAGCACTCCGAAGAGCGACACGAAGGCCCGCATCCTTGAGATGCTGGGCGCGGGTTACTTCGACCAGCCGCATTCACCTTCCGAGGCTCGTTCAGAGCTGCGGACCCGCGGTTTCCACCACAATCCTCAGGACGTGAGAATGACGTTGCTCCGCCTCGCGCGAAGCAAGCAACTCCGGAGGTTGCGCGAGGGGGAGAGAGACTTTCGTTACGCGAAGCCGTAATCCCCCGCGACGAGCTGCTAGGCCACGGAGGCGCCCACGGGTGAACTCACCGGCGAGAGCCAGTTATGCCGGTCCGGCTTTGCGCCAGTGAGAATCGCGAAGAACTCCTCTTGCAGACGCTTGGTGATCGGACCGCGCTTGCCCGAGCCGATTTTGATGCGATCGACCGAGCGCAGGGGCGTCACCTCGGCGGCGGTGCCGGTGAAGAAAACCTCGTCCGCAATGTACAGCATCTCACGCGGAATCATCTGCTCGCGCACGGGGATATGCAGGTCCTCGCACAGGGCCATGATCGAATTCCGCGTGATGCCGGGCAACACGCTCGAAACCAGCGGTGGCGTGGAGATCGCACCATCCTGCACGACGAAGATATTCTCTCCCGAGCCTTCGCTCACGTGGCCGTTCACATCGAGCGCGATGCCTTCGGCGTACCCATTGATGGACGCCTCCATGCGGATCAGTTGGGAGTTCATGTAGTTGGCGCCGGCTTTGGCCATCGAGGGCAGCGTGTTGGGGGCCATGCGCGCCCAGGAGCTGACGCACACGTCCACGCCTTCCTCGAGCGCTTCTGGGCCGAGGTAGGCGCCCCATTCCCAGCAGGCCATATACACTTCCAGCGGGCAAGCCACCGGATTCACGCCGACGTCTCCGTAGCCACGCAGCACCACGGGCCGAATGTAGCAGGAGCCCAGGCGATTCGCGCGCACCAGTTCGTGAGCGGCGGCCGAAAGCTGCTCCGCCGAGTAGGGATTCTCCATCCGGTAGATTCGGCCGGAGTTAATCAGGCGCTGCATGTGGTCGCGCAGGCGAAACGTTGCAGGGCCCTGCCGAGTCTCGTAGCAGCGGATGCCCTCGAAGACCGAGGAGCCGTAGCTGATCACATGCGAGAGGACGTGAACCTGCGCTTCATCCCATGGAATAAGTTTGCCGTTGTGCCAGATCTTTTCAGTCTTCTTGAGGCTCATCGCTGCTCTCCGTTTGAGAATTATAACACACCCGCCTGCATGACCCTTTCGGCTCGGCGAGAAACGCGCGGAGAGCACGCCCTCGGGGAGGACGCGCGGCAGGTAGACACTCGGTGCTTAGCGCGGGATGTCCGTGCGCGAGGGCTGCTGGATGGAAAGATAATCGGCGTGCGCGTCGGCGCGGAGCTGGCCGTGCGCGTTCTCCCAGAAACCCAGCAGCAGGAAGGGGATAACCGCGGATGCGGCCCAGAGTTTCGCCCGCCGCGGAGCTTTGGCTTCGGGTTCCCAACGAAACAACTGCTGGCTCACAACGAACGCGATCGTGGCACACAACGCCAGCGACAGCAGTTCCGGCGCCAACTGGAGCACTCCGACCTGGCCGACCATCACCCGCTCGAGCCCCGTAACCAGATAGGTAGCCGGCTGAAATGCGGCGAGGTTCTGCAACCAGCCCGGCAGAATTGGTAGCGGTATCGTCGCGCCGGACAGGACCATAAATCCCCACCAAAGGATCTGATTGATGATCTGCGTTTCCTGCATCGTATTGGTCACGCTGGCGACGATCAGGCCCAGCGCCGCAAACGTCACCGTACCCAGCGTGACGAGCAGAATGATCCCGACAATGTTGCCCCAGCTGCGCAGATGAAATATCCCGCGCGCAACCGAGAACTCAATCACCACCGTTGGTATGGTCATGATGTAGTTGGAGAAAATGCTCGAGGCCAGCATCGCCCCGGCGCCCACCGGCGTCACGCGAAAGCGCCGGAGAATACCTTGCTCGCGGAACGTGACCAGCTGTACGCTCAGGCCCCAAAAGCTGCCCATGATCGTCAGCGCCAGCACCGATGCCAGAAAATAGGGCACTCGCGCTGCAGCGCCCCGCGTACCCAGTCCGAGGAAAAGGAACAGCAAGCCTAGCGGAAAAATCAGGCTGAAGAAGATGAAGGCGCGGTTGCGCAACGCCAGCCGTATGCGCACCTTGGTCAAAGTCCACGCGTGTCTCAATCCCTTAGCCTCCTCCCGGTAAGCTCCAGAAATACATCCTCAAGCGTGGGCGCGGTAATCTCCAGGCTCGCCAGCTCGTTGCCCTGCGCTTCGAGGTGCTTCACGAGCGCGACGATTGTTCGCGGCACGCCGGTCGAATGCAGGATGTACTCGCCGTCGGAAGCCCGGCAATCGGAGACGCCTTCCAGGTTTCGCAGCGCGCCATCCGGTTCGGGTCGCGCGAGACGCAGCTCGATGCGCGTGGTGCCGGCCGACCGCTGCTTGAGCTCCCGCGGCGTGCCCAGCGCAATCACCCGGCCCTGGTCCACGATAGCCACGCGATCGCACAGCTTTTCGGCCTCCTCGATGTAGTGCGTCGTCAGCAGGATGGTTTTCCGCTCCTTTTTCAGCTCTTCGACGATGTCGTAGATTTCGCGGCGCACTTGCGGGTCGAGTCCAGCCGTCGGCTCGTCCAGAAAAATCACCCTTGGTTCGTTCACCAGCGACATCGCCAGGGCCAGCCGCTGTTTTTGCCCGCCGGAGAGCTGCGAGTAGAAGGCCTGCTTCTTGTCTTCGAGCCCGAACCGCTTGAGCAGGCCGCCTGTTTCCCGCCGGTGCGTGTAGAAGCTGGCGAACATGCTCAGCGCTTCGCCGACGCGGATCTTGTCCGGCAACGCGGTGGATTGCAGCACGGCGCCGATCACCTGTTTGAAAGCTGCCCCGCTCGTCTGGGGATCGAGGCCGCACACGCTGACACGGCCCCCGCCCGGAGGGCGGAGCCCCTCGAGGATTTCAACTGTAGAGGTTTTTCCGGCGCCATTCGGGCCGAGCAGTCCGAATACCTCGCCCTCCTCGACGGAAAAACTTACGCCGCGCAGGGCTTGAACATCGCCGTAGCTCTTCGTCAGGTTGTCCACTTCGATGATGGCGGCGCCCACGGTAAGTCATTATCTATAGCACATTCCGAGTCACCGGCGAACCGCGGGTACGGCGGCCCAGCCGGGATAATTTCCTCTAGCGCCTGCGATTTCGCGCCTTCGGCGGGGCCCACTGGTGCGCGGCCAGCTCTACTCGGCCTCGTTCGAACGTCACCCCCTCGCTCTCCAGGAGACGGCGCTGCAGGGCCGCGTGCGGCTCCCGCAGCAGGATCCGTCCGCCGGCGCCGACGACGCGATACCAGGGTATGCCTTGGCCTCTTGGGCAGGCAGCCATCGCATAACCGGCTGCGCGCGCGCCCGCCCGGAGTCCCGCGGCGGCGGCGAGCTGGCCATAGGTGATCACGCGCCCTCGAGGAACGCGTTTAACCAATTCGTATACCGGCTCCCAGGGCATCGGTTGTCGCTCCAAAGTCGAAAGTACGGTACTAGCCCGCGACGCGCGGATCCCGCCGCCAAGGCCGCAGACTGCATCTAACCACATGGAGGGCAACTGAGTCATGAGAACAGGGAGCGACCGAGCGTGCGGGACGTGCTGCCATCGGGCCGCGGATTGTGCCGCAGCCGCAGGGGGTTACTCATACGAGGCAAACCTGCGACAGAATCGCGCATCTTACTTGACGGTGTAGTGGAAGATGCTTACACTACGCGCAGAAGATAAGGGACTGAGGCATTTCACATGGCTTTTCTTCGCCGCAAAGGCAGTGCCTACTACCTGGTGCACAACGTGCGCCGGGAGGGCAAGGTCAAGCAACTCCACTTGGCCTGCCTGGGGGAGCGTCCGCGGATCACCGCCGACGTCGTTCGGCAGGTTTCCCGCGCTTACCCCTTCGTGGACGTGAATTGGACGGCCCTTCGTGAGGAAGTGAACAATCGCGTCGAATTGTTCGATCCGAAGTCCGTATACGTCCGCAAGCTGGTCGCTACTCTTCGCATTTTGAATTTGGATTTGGCCGATTTGTTCCCGCCGCTCCTGGATGTGTCCGAAGCGCCTGCTACCGGTCAGGAACTGGTAACGCAGCTGCGCCTTTTGCACTCCACGGTCGGTGTGAAACTCGACCAGTTCGACCGGGCCCCGCGCCGAGCGGTTATCGACGAGCGGAATTTCCGGTAGGAGAGAGCCATGCGTACCAGCCAGCCGCGTCAACATCTGGATCCAACGCTCCGCAGCGTCGAATCTCAGGAATTCGAGGCCGCCCTCCGTCAGAAGATTGTTGGGCAGGAAGAGGGCGTCCGCGCCGTAGTGGACCTGTATCAGGTCTATTGCGCAGAGATGTGCCCGATGGGCCGCCCCGTGGGCAATCTGCTGTTCCTGGGGCCGACCGGCTCGGGGAAAACCCGCATCGTCGAGGCTGCGGCCGAGATCTTGTTCAGCGATCCGCGCGCGGTCATTAAGGTCGACTGCGCGGAGTTCCAGCACTCGCATGAAATCGCCAAGCTGATCGGCTCGCCCCCTGGCTACCTGGGCCACCGCGAAACACATCCGCTGATCACGCAGGAAGAGTTGGCGAAATATCATACGGACAAGATCAAGCTGAGCTTCCTGTTGTTTGACGAGATCGAGAAGGCTTCCGACGCCCTCTGGCAATTGCTGCTGGGCATGCTGGATAAGGCGACCTTGACCCTGGGTGACAATCGCCGCGTGGACCTCTCGCAGACCATGATTTTCCTGACGTCGAACTTGGGCGGCGGAGAAATCACCGAGCTGATGACGGGCGGCATGGGTTTCGTGCAGCCGGGAAACAAGCCGGCCGAGGCCCTGGACGGAAAAGTGGAGCGCACGGCGCAGGAAGCGGCGCGCCGCAAGTTCTCGCCCGAATTCATGAATCGCCTGGACAAAATCGTTGTATTTCATCCCCTGCGGCAGGTTCAGCTCGAACAGATACTGGATATCGAGCTCACCATGGTGCAACGCCGCGTGCTGGACACCGCTCGCGGGCAGTTCCTGTTCCGCGTGACGCCGGCCGCACGCGCCTTCCTCCTGCGGGAGGGGACGGAACTGAAGTACGGCGCTCGCCACTTGAAGAGAGCCATCGAGCGCAATGTGGTTTACCCGCTGGCGAACCTGCTGGCCACCGAGCAGGTGCGCCTCGGCGACATTCTGTGCGTTGATTGGGACGAAGAGGGGCAGAGGCTGGTGTTCGAGAAAGAGGGTGAAGGGGCCGTGTTACCGGTGGCGGCACCGGCAACCGCGGCCGCGAGCGCGTCGGCTGCGGGCGCGTCTGGCGGCAAGATGGTCGAACAGCCCTCCCGGGCTGCGGCTCGTGAAGCTCCCGCGCCGGCTGCGCTTCCTCCGGCCTCGCCCTTGCCCGTTCCGGCGGCTCGCCGGAAGGTTGATCCCTAGTCTTTCGGCGATCTCGAACGCTTTTACGCGGGGCGTTTGCCGAGCCGGCCCGGCTCTGTAAACGCCCCGTTTGTTTCGAGGGCCCTTTTATGGAGGGGCGAACCGAAGAGGGGGCTAGTCAGCCGCTTCAGAAGAGGGCTTCGGTTTCCAGCGCAGGATCGGTTTGCGGGCCGCAGCGACTTCGTCGAGCCGGCCCACTCGCGTTGAATGCGGCGCCGTTTTTACGGCTTCCGGCTCCGTTGCTGCTTCCTCGGCGATCGTGCGCATCGCCGCGACAAACAGGTCGCATTCCTCTTTCGATTCCGATTCGGTTGGCTCGATCATCAGGGCACCGGGCACGATGAGGGGAAACGCGGTGGTGTAGGGATGAAAGCCGTAGTCGATCAGCCGCTTCGCAATATCCATCGTGCTTACGCCGAATCTCTTCTGCCGCGCGTCGCTGAAGACCACCTCGTGCATCGAAGCGGACGCGTAAGGAAGCTCGTAGACGTCTTCGAGCGCCTTGCGAATATAGTTTGCGTTGAGCACCGCGTCTTCCGTCGCTTGCCGAATTCCTGGCCCGTAAGCCAGCGTGTAAGCAAGCGCACGCACCAGGACGCCGAAATTACCGGCGAAAGCGCGCACTCGTCCGACGGCCTGCGGGCGGTTGGCGTTGAGGGCCAATCGTCCATCCTTCTCCACCAGCACCGGCACCGGCAGGAACGGCTCGAGGTGCTTTTTGACCAGCACGGGGCCCGCCCCGGGTCCGCCGCCCCCGTGCGGCGTTGAGAACGTTTTGTGCAGATTCAGGTGCATGACGTCCACGCCGAAGTCGCCCGGCCGCGCGACGCCTGCAAGCGCGTTCATGTTGGCCCCGTCCATGTAGAGCAAGGCGCCGCGCGAGTGGAGCAATTCCGCCACTTCCGCGATGCGCGGCTCGAACGTTCCCAGCGTGGAAGGATTCGTCACCATGAGTGCGGCCACGTCCTCGCTGACCAGTTCCTTCAGGCTCTCGACGTCCAGCTGCCCGCGCGCATCGGAGCGAATGTTCTCGACTTCATAGCCGGCGATGACGGCACTCGCGGGATTCGTTCCGTGCGCGGAATCGGGAATCAGGACCTTTTTGCGCGGATTGCCGCGGCTCCCGAGGCAGGCGCGAATCAGCAGGAGCCCGGTGATTTCCCCCTGCGCTCCCGCCGCGGGCTGAAGCGTGGCGGCATCCATGCCCGTGATTTCGAGCAAACACTGCTGCAGCGTCGCCAGAATTTTCAGGCAGCCCTGCGCAAGCTCCGGCGGCTGGTAGGGATGTTCGGTGGCGATGCCGTCCAGCCGCGCGACGAATTCGTTGACCCGCGGGTTGTACTTCATCGTGCACGACCCCAGCGGATACATGCCCAGGTCAATCGCATAGTTCCAAGTCGAAAGTCGCGTGAAATGCCGAATCACCTCGATCTCGCTGACTTCCGGCAGGCCTTCGATCGTCTCGCGCGCGTATTCGGCGCCGAGCAGTTCGCGCGTATCGACTGCCGGCACGTCGAGCGGCGGCAGGTCCGTGCCGCGCTTGCCCGGAGCCGATTTCTCGAAGATCAGCCCTTCGTTCTGGCTGGTATGCTGCCGCGCTTTCTTGATCCGGTCGGTCAAGTCAGATTCTCCCGGATGGGCCTATCGAGAATCCGCCGCACGGCGGACGCGAAGCGCTCGATTTCCGCTCGCGAGGTGGTCTCCGTGACGCAAACCAGTCCGCACTTGGTTAGCTCCGGATAGAATTGGCCGAGCGGCAGCGGCCCGATGATTCTCTCGCGGACCAATTGGGCGTTCACCAGCCGCACTGCCCGCGGCAGCCGAATGACAAATTCGTTGAACACGGGACCGGTCAGCCCGCGCCGCACGCCCGGAATCTTCTCCAGCTCCGACAGCGCGAACTGCGCCTTGGCGACGTTCTGCTCGGCCGTTTCGCGCAGGCCCTCCTTGCCGAGCAAGCAAAGGTGGACCGTGGCGGCCAGCGCGCACAGTGCCTGGTTGGTGCAGATGTTCGAGGTCGCCCTCTCGCGGCGGATGTGCTGTTCGCGGGTCGCGAGCGTCAGGCAGAACCCGCGGCGTCCCTGCGCGTCGCTCGTCTGCCCGGCAAGCCGGCCGGGCATCTGGCGCACGTATTTTTCGCGTGTGGCGATCACCCCGGCATACGGCCCGCCGTAGTTGGGCGCCATGCCGAAGCTCTGTGCTTCGAGAGCCACGATGTCCGCTTCGGCGGGCGGCCGGACAACGCCGAGCGAGACGCCTTCGGCGATCGCGACCACTGCGAGAGCTGCCGCGTCATGCGCGAGCTGAGCCACCCGAGTCACGGGTTCGAGCACGCCCAGAAAATTCGGCGTCTGCACGACGATCGCCGCGGTCTCGGCGTTGACGGCGAGCGCGAGTGCGGGAATGTCGACCTGCCCGGAAGCGGCATAACCGATTTCGACGATCTCCAGACCCAAATTGCGCGCGTACGTCGCCAGAACCGCCCGATATTCGGGATGAACCGACCGCGCGACCAATACGCGCCGCCGCCCCGTCAGCCGTTCAGCCATCAGCACGGCCTCCGTCATGGCCGTCGAGCCGTCGTACATCGAGGCGTTGGCGACCTCCTGCCCGGTCAGCTCGCACGCCAGCGTCTGGAACTCGAAAATCGCTTGCAGCGTGCCTTGGCTGATTTCCGCCTGGTATGGCGTGTACGAGGTAAGGAACTCGCCGCGCTGGAGAATCGCGTCGGTGACCACCGAGCGCAAATGGTTGTAGACGCCCGCGCCCAGAAAACTGCTGTAGCCCTGCGCGTTTTCCGCCGCGCGCTCGCGAAAAAACTGGATCAGCTCGCTTTCCGAGAGCGGTCCCGGCAGCCGCAGCGGGCTTTGCAGGCGAAGGTCCTCGGGAATGGAGCTGAACAGGTCATCGATATCGCGCACCCCAATGGCGTCGAGCATTTCCCGGCGCTCGGATGGGCTCTTGGGGAGATAGCGCATCAGGCCGAGGCTTCCTTTTCCTTCTCGGCGACATAGGCTTGATAGGCTTGCGAATCCATCAGGCCGGATAGTTCGGAGGGGGCCGCGAGCTTCACCTTGATGAGCCATCCCTGGCCGTGCGGGTCTTTGTTCACCGTTTCGGGAGCGTCTCTAAGCGCCGCGTTAACTTCGACGACCTCGCCCGAGACCGGCGCGAAGATCTCACTGACCGCTTTCACCGATTCCACCGTGCCGAACGATTTGCCGGCCGTGAGTTTCGCGCCGACCTTCGGCAGGTCCGCGTAGACTACGTCGCCCAGCTCGTGCTGCGCGTAATCGGTGATGCCGAGGATCGCGATGTCGTCCTGCAACCGGACCCATTCGTGCTCTTTCGTATAGCGATAGTCGCTCGGATACATTTGCGCTCCCTGGATTTGGCTATCTTGCCCGCTTGTAAAACGGCATGGGCGCGATCGCGGCGCGCGCCTGGTTGGCGCGAATCGCGATATAGAGTTCCGTGCCGATGGCGCTCGATTCCGCGGGTACGTAGGCCATGCCGATATTCTTCTTGAGAAAAGGCGCGGGCGACCCGCTGGTCACGCGTCCGGCCTCGCGTCCATCGATACGCACGGGGCAGTCGTCCCGCGCGATCAGCCGGTCCTGTACCTCGAAACCCACCAGCAGGCGCTCGACGCCGCTTCGCTGTTGCGCCAGCAGTGCATCACGGCCCACGAAGTCGCCCTTGTCGGGTTTGCAGATCCAGCCCAGTCGCGCTTCCCAGACCGTTGTCGTGTCGTCGATCTCGTGGCCGTACAGGCACATCGAGGCCTCGAGCCGCAGCGTGTTTCGCGCGCCCAGCCCGCAGGGCAGTACGCCCGCGGCGCGCCCGCCCTCCAGCAAGTCATTCCATAGTCTTTCCGAATGTTCGGGCGGGAAATACAGCTCGAAGCCGTCCTCGCCCGTGTAGCCGGTCCGCGCGATCAGGCAGGTGACGCCGTCCACTTCGTCGAACATGAAACGATAATACTTGAGCGATCCGATAGGCGCTCGCGTGAAACGCTCCAGGATGGCAAGCGCCTTCGGCCCTTGGAGCGCCAACTGCGAGTAGCGCTCCCCCGTGTTCTCGACCTCGGCGCCGAAACGATTGTGGCTGCGGACGTACTCGAAGTCCTTGTCCTGGTTGCTGGCATTGACGCACAGCAGGTACCGGTTCGCGGAGATCCGGTGCACGAGCAAGTCGTCTACGAACGTTCCCGCGGAGGTCAACAGGCCGGAATAGTGCGCCTGGCCGTCGGTAAGCTTTGCGGCGTCGTTCGAGGTGACGTACTGCACCAGATCGAGAGCGCGCGGCCCCCGCACTTCGATCTCGCCCATGTGGCTCACGTCAAAAAGCCCGGCGGCGGTGCGCGTTGCCAGGTGCTCGTTGACGATGCCCGAATACTCCACCGGCATCTCCCAGCCTCCGAAATTCACCATCTTGGCCCCGAGGCGGCGATGAGCGGCATTCAGCGCGGTCTTGTGAAGCTGGGTGGTTGTAGGAGCCGTCACGGCTGTATTCTCTGTAGTACCGGCAAGATCGCGAACGTAGCACGCGTCTCGGAAAAGTGTCAACTGTGCGCGCCGGACCAATTTGGGAAATATTTCGTCGCCGGCCGTTTCGATCTACGAATCAGCTCGCCAATTGCGGCTTGTGGCCTGATCGCCAGGCCGCCTATATTCGTTTCGATGGCCACGGTTCTCTGTTCCCAGTGCGACAAACGCGAGCAGGAGTGTCAATGCGACCGCTACTGCTGCATCTGCATGGGACAAGAGGGCGTGCGGCTTTGCATGGACGGATTGTATTACTGCCCGGCTTGTCGCGAGGCTTGCGAAGTCAGCGTCGTGGACCGGGGCCCCGAATGAGCGTGTTCCACTAGGGCCTCAGCTGACGCTCCCCTGAAATTTTCAGCACGCTACTGGACAGCGAAGGTATTGCGCTTGATCAGCCCGAGCACCTGATTGTCGGTGAGCGATAGGCGCACCTCCAGACGGTCTCCTGAGGGCGCGATACTGGCTTGTTCGAGCATCGCGGCCATGTCGGGGTTGGTGTTTGCCACTTGGTAGCGCTGGTAGAGAACGCCCGCCTGGAGCAGCGCGGCAAACGTGTTGGCGTCGTCAGGAGTGGCGCAGACTGCCTCGAAGTGCGCTTGGACGCCGCTGCTGGCGGCAAACTCGATCGTAAGGGCGCGCAGCTTCGCCACCAGTTGCTGCGTCTGGGGGAATTGCGCCGTCTCCGGGGCGAGCTGCTGCATCGCCAGACGCGAGTATGGCGCGTCCATCACCGCCCAGACCAGGCTTTTGCCGTTGGCTTGCAGGATGAGGGGCGATAGGTCCGCGTTGGAGAGCATGCCTTCGCCCTCGCCAAACCGCAATCCGATCATCTTCTCTAGTTGCTGGCGCTGCCCGAACGCCGCCGTATTGGAGTCGATGAACACGAAGAAAAGATCGCTCGCGCCGGTGCCCCCTCCGAAAGCGTACAGGGAAAAGTTACGCACCTTCACGACGGCAAGCTTTTGGGCTTTGAAGTAGGCTTCCGTGGAATCGGGTTGATAGGTACCGAGGGCGATGCCGACCACTTCCTCGCCGGTTGGCACGGCCGTCGGACTATTCCCCACGCCCGACGGCACCAGCGCCCACGCCAGTTCTTCCACCTGGGAGTTCGGATCCACCCCCGCCGAAGTAAGGAGCTGCTCGAACTGTTTGAATCGTGCCGGAATCATCTGCTGCTTGAGTTGCGGGAACCAGCTCAGCGAGCGCGCCTGCCGCAGGTCGGCGTAGGCGAACTCGCCGGCGTTTTTCGGAAACATGCCGATTACGTCGAGGCCGAGCGTGCCGGCCCGCGCGAGCGATGGCAGAAGGCACGCCAGGAACAGGATAGTGGCACAAAGCAGTCGTCGGTTCATCGTTGGTCTCCCGGTATCGTGTTGCGCCCTACTGAACTGTACCCGTCGCCAGCGCGCCTTCGGACATCTCCTCGCCAAAGACTGCGGCGAGCCGATTCTCCAGGATCTGCGCCGGTGAAAAGCAATCCAGATGGAAAAAATAGTCGGCCGTGATGTCGAGCGCCTTTTGCGGCACCAGTCCGACGATTTCGCTGCCGGCGATCACACAGCCGTACCGCGCCGTCTCGTGGAGCACCGCGTCAAAGACCTGGTGGATCGGCGTCACCTCGAAGTCCGTCAGGTTCATCGAGACCTGCGCGAGCCCCCGGGATCGCAGGGCAACGCCCATGGCCTTGAGCGCGGGCAAGCCGCCGCTCGATGTGCGAATCGTGCGCGCGATTTTCTGGGCGATGGACAGATCGTCCGTCTCCAGGTTGATGTTGTAGGCGATCAGGAACGTTCGCGCGCCCACGGCTACGGCGCCGGCCGTCGGATGCAGGCGCGGCTCGCCCACGTCGGGAGCTCGCTCGGCATCGTGGAGAAGGGCCTCACGCAACGCTTCAAATTGCCCCCGCCGGACGTTCGCGAGATTCGCGCGCTCGGGCCGTATCGCCGCAGCCTCGTAGAAATAAACCGGAATCCCGTACCGTCGCCAAATCTCGCGTCCCACGCGCCTTGCAAGCGTCACGCAGTCTTCCATAACGGCACCCTGCAGAGGGATGAAAGGCAGCACGTCGGTCGCGCCGATACGCGGATGCACCCCCTGGTGGCCATTCAAATCGATCAGTTCGGCGGCTCTGCCAACGCCTGCCAGCGCGGCTTCCGCCAGCGCCTCCGGTTCCCCCGCCAGCGTCACGACGGTGCGGTTGTGATCCGCATCGCTATGGCAGTCGAGCACTCGCGCGCCCGCAAAACCGTTCAGCGCGGTTACCAGAGATGCGATTTTGGCCGGGTCGCGCCCCTCGGAAAAATTCGGCACGCATTCAATCAGACGCTTCATGGGAATCTGCGCAAACCGCCGCGACACGCTCGAGCGCGATTTGATTGCCTTCTCGTGCGAGACCGCATCGACGCCGGCGGATAATCCGTCCGGCGATGGTACGAAATTCCGCGTGCTTGAGCCATAGCGAAACGCGTCTCGCTGCGCCTACTCGCCAACTTCGACGATTCCGCAACCGCAGGTTGCCTGCTGATTCGATGCCTCGCTGGGCCTTGCCGGATGTGCGCTAACGCATGGGAATCTTGATGGAGCGGAGGCGAGCGGCTTCGATCGCCGCGGAATATCCCGCGTCACCCAGCCGCACGACGCCCAAGCTGGCGTCGTTGCTGAGCACGCGCTCGATTCGCTCCGCCATTTCCGGCGTTCCGTCCGCTACGGTCGCCTGGGCGCGGTGCAGCGAGTGGGCGATTCCCGCGCTGCCGTCCTGAACGGAAACCCACGAAGCGCCGCTCGCCGTGCCGAGCAGCGCACTTAGAATCGCCCAGTCCGCAACCGGGCCCGACGCGTCCCACGTTTTCTCGCTCTCGCGGGCAGGAAGCGCCGCCGAGGCGCCGCCCGGATGCTGACTGCCGATCACCACCGGCGCCTTCAGTTCGCCCCGCGCCACAAGTTCGTTGAGCGCCACGCCAAACTTGGCGAGCGCCGCGTGTCCGACCCAGCATGTCCGGGCAGGCAGCCCCTGGAATCGCGCGTGTTTGGCGGCGAGCTCGATCGACCGCGCCGCCACGTCGTCGCCGGAGAATATCTCGAGCGCCAGCCTGTCCGCCCGCGCGATGTCGGCCGCATCGCCGGAAAGCGCCACCCACAAAAGCGGGACGCGCCCTTCGCTCAAAAGCGGACCGATGTACTCGGGCATGAAGCTGGGAATGTCGTAAGCATCTCGGACGCCTCGCGCGAACGCCCACTCCCGGATGCCGTTGCCGAAATCAAATGTGACCGCGCCGAGCCGCTTCAGTTCCAGCATGCCGCGCACCTGAGCGACGATCGAATCGAGGGCGCGCTCGCAATAGCTCCGCGCGTCGTCGCACCGCAGCTGCCTCGCATGTTCGATAGTCAGGCCCCGGGGAATGTAGCCGTGCAGTGGATCGTCCGCCCCCGTTTGGTCGGTCAGCAAATCGGGCACGATGCCCCGGCGCGCGAGTTCCGGGATCACGTCGGCACAATTACCGATGAGTCCGACCGAGGCCGCCTCGCGCTTGCGCACCGCGTTCTTCAGGATGCGCAGCGCTTCATCGAGGTCGTTCACCATGACCTCGCAGAAGCCCGCCTTGACGCGCCGCTTGATGCGTTCTAGGTCCGCCTCGACGCCCAAAAACGCCGCGCCGTTCAGAGTCGCGGCGAGGGCCTGCGCGCCGCCCGCCGCGCCCATTCCGCCCGCGGCGACCAGCCGGCCCGCGAGCGTCCCGCCGAAATGCTTTCGCGCGGCCGCCGCAAACGTTTCGTACGCGGTCGCCAGAAAAGTCTGCGTGCCGGCGTAGAGCCAGCCCTCGGCCGTCCCGCCGGCGAAGGTTGTCAAGCCGGCGCATTCCGCCGCGTCAAGAGCCGCCGAGTCGTTCGCCCGGCCCCCGGCATTCGAGCTTGCGATAAGCACGCGGGGCGCGCAGGCGTGCGTGCGAAACACGGCGACAGGTTTGCCCGACTGCACGAGAAGCGTCTCGTCTCCTTCGAGCTCCCGCAGGCTC
>Ga0210394_10004729_pt1 | contig 15675 bp, 14 predicted proteins | sample IncBWC12MmetaG_FD_160121 | JGI IMG/M metagenome (GOLD analysis project Ga0210394, IMG submission 160121) | Forest soil microbial communities from Barre Woods Harvard Forest LTER site, Petersham, Massachusetts, United States - Inc-BW-C-12-M | ecosystem: Environmental > Terrestrial > Soil >... | reverse complement strand
GTATTTGCTCATGCGACCTTTCCCGGGCGCAGCACCTTCTCGAGTGCTTGCGCAGTGTAGCTCTTCTTGAATCGCAGGATTTGCTCGGGAGTTCCGGACGCCACCACGTTGCCGCCGCGCTCGCCGCCTTCCGGGCCCATGTCGATAATCCAGTCGGCCGATTTGATCACGTCCAGCTGATGTTCGATCACAATGACTGTATTGCCCAGATCGACCAAGCGCTGGAGCACATCAAGAAGCCGCTTGACGTCCTCGAAATGCAGCCCGGTAGTCGGTTCGTCCAGGATGTAAAGCGTCCGGCCTGTCTGGCGTTTGCTCAACTCGCGAGCCAGTTTGATGCGCTGGGCTTCGCCCCCCGAGAGCGTGGTCGAGGACTGCCCGAGGTGGATGTAGCCGAGTCCGACATCATGCAGCGTGCGCAGCTTCGCATTGATCTGCGGAATGTTTTCGAGAATCGGGACCGCGTCTTCGACGGTGGATTCGAGCAGATCCGCGATGGATAGGCCCTTGTACTTCACTTGCAGCGTTTCACTGTTGTAGCGCCGGCCACGGCACACGTCGCACGTGACGTAAACGTCGGGCAGGAAGTTCATTTCGATGCGCTTGAGCCCATCGCCCTGGCAGGCTTCGCAGCGTCCGCCCTTGACGTTGAAGCTGAATCGGCCGGCCTTGTAGCCGCGCTCGCGCGATTCTGGAAGCATCGCATAGAGCTCGCGGATGGGCGTGAACAGACCGGTGTATGTGGCGGGGTTGGAACGGGGTGTGCGGCCAATCGGCGATTGATCGATCTTGACCACCTTGTCAATATTTTCCAGGCCTTCGATGGAAGCATGCTCGCCGGGCGCGTCGTGGGATCCGTAAAGTTCCTTGGCCAGGGAGCGATAAAGAATGTCGTTGATGAGCGTGGATTTGCCGCTGCCGGATACGCCTGTGATGACGATGAAGGAGCCCAGTGGAAATTCCACCGTGACATCCTTGAGATTGTGTTCGCGCGCACCGTGCACTGTGAGTTTTTTGCCGTTACCGTGACGGCGCCCGGAAGGAGGTTCGATCCGCGCGGCGCCCGAAAGATACTGGCCGGTCAGCGAAGCGGGATTTCTTTGAATCTCGCGCGGCGTGCCTGCAGCCACTAACTGCCCGCCAAGTCGCCCAGCTCCAGGTCCGAGATCGATCACATAGTCGGCGCGCTCGATGGTCTCGGCATCGTGCTCGACCACCAGCACCGTGTTGCCAAGATCGCGCAGGCGCGTCAACGTATTCAGTAGGCGGTCATTATCGCGCGGGTGCAGTCCGATGGAAGGCTCATCCAGCACATAGAGGACACCCCGAAGTTTCGAACCGATTTGGGTGGCCAAACGGATGCGCTGCGCTTCGCCGCCCGAGAGCGTGGCTGCGGATCGCGCAAGACTCAAATAGTTGAGACCCACAGCGGTGAGAAACTCCAGTCGATTCCGGATCTCTTCGATCACGCGCGCGGCAATCTGCTGCTCGCGTTCGTTGAGCTTCCACGCTTTGACGGTCGCGAGCGCGCGATCGATGGAACTTTCGGTCAGCTCGGCGAGGCCCGCGCCCTTCACGCGCACCGCGAGGCTGCTCGGGCGGAGCCGGCGGCCGCGGCAATCGGGACAAAGCGCTGGCGACATGTAGTCCATCAGCCATTCGCGGTAGCCGGGTCCGGCCTCCTCGTAAGTATCAGTGAGGATCTTTATGATGCCGTCGAATCCGTTGCCGCCTTCCAGCAGGAGTGCCTGCGACTTCTTGGGAAGATCTTCGAACGGCTTATTGATTTTGATGCGCAAGCGGGCCGCGCCGTCACTGAGCTGCTGCTGCATATAGGAGGCGCTGGCGCCTGGGCCGAGTCCGCCGTCGAGCAATGGCTTGGAGGAATCAACGATTACTTTCACCGGATCGAAGCTCCAGGTGCTGCCCAGTCCATGGCACGTTTCGCATGCGCCAAAAGGGCTGTTGAAGGAGAACGAGCGCGGTTCCAGCTGCGGGATGCTGGCGCCGCAATTGGGACAAGCCAGCTTTTGCGAATAGAGCTTCTCGTCACCGTTGACAACCGACACCGTAACCAGGCCGTTGGCGAGCTTCGCCGCCGTTTCAATGGACGCCTCGATACGCTTTTCGGATCCCGGCTTGAGCGGGAGGCGATCGACCACTATTTCGATGGTGTGGTTCTTACGTTTATCGAGGGGGATCTCTTCATCCAGAGAGCGCAGGACGCCATCCACGCGAGCACGCACAAAGCCCTGGCGCGAGAGTTTTTCGAGATCCTTCCTGTATTCGCCTTTGCGGCCGCGCACGATGGGCGCCAGGATCATGATGCGCTCGCCTTCGGGTAGCGCAAGGATTTGCTGGAGGATCTGCTCTGTGCTTTGACGCGATATTTCGATACCGCAGGTGGGGCAATGCGGAACGCCAATGGATGAGTAGAGCACGCGCAAGTAGTCGTAAATTTCCGTAATGGTCCCAACGGTGGAGCGAGGGCTGCGATTGGTGGTTTTCTGCTCGATGGAAATGGCGGGGCTGAGCCCATCGATCGAATCAACCTCCGGCCGCTCCATTTGATCCAGAAACTGTCGCGCGTAGGGCGATAGCGTTTCCACGTAGCGGCGTTGACCTTCGGCGTAAATGGTGTCAAACGCCAAAGAGGATTTTCCGGAGCCGCTCAGCCCGGTGATGACGGTGAAAGTATTGCGGGGGATCTCGACGTCGATGTTTTTGAGATTGTGCTGGCGGGCGCCGTGCACGGTGATGCGTTTGAGCATTTGTCGCGGGGAGGAGCTTCTATTTTAGCAGTGCGGAGGGGGGCGGAGGCTGGGGATCGTGACCTAGCGGCTGGACGATTCAAGTCCGTGTCGTGATCAAATTCTAGTAGTCGAACTCTCACCGCGTGCAAACGCAGAGGCATCCTGCGCTACCTTCTCGGGAGTGTCTTCCATTTTGGGCTCGATCGCAACTAGCCGCTCACTGCGAGGCAGCAGATAAACCAGGTATATGGATCCGGCTTCCAGCGCCCGGTAAGCCGCCAGATTGACCGGCATGGTGAGGTACCGCAGCGAGAAAAAGTATTTCTCGATGGGATCGCGGCCATTGGCCCGATTGGTCGTTTCTTCCCGCGCCACCACCCGGCCTTCTTTCATGATCACCTGGCGGTCCAGGAGATCGAAGTAAAGCATCAATGGAACGCGTGTCGCCATCACCGCCGCTATCGCAAGAGAAATCAGGATGGACCCGAGCATAAGCCCTCCGCCCAGCTTTCCATGCGCCTCAAACAGATCCTTCACATGCATCAGCTCTCTAATCAGCGTTGGGAACGCAGCCGCGAAGGAGATCTGCTGCTGGGAGGACGTGATTTGGGTCCATACCAGGAAGGGCGCCACCGCAAAAATCAACGTCAGAAACGCGGGCTGAGCGCAAAGGGGAGAGAGCTTCATGGCCTGGTCCTTGGAGAGCCGTCCTTTGCGATTGGCTTCCAGACACTCGGGCGCGAATTGCAGCGCCTTTGACAGGTCAAGCAAGACCTGTTCCTTGGAGCGGTAAGTTGTGGAGTCTTCAATCACTCGAGTACCACTTTGGAGATATCGACCGACGGCGCCGGATACTTTAACCGCATATTGTCTAACGCCTTCGCCACCAATTCGGCCACCAGGTAGTTCCGGAACCATTTCTTGTTGGCTGGAATCACATACCAAGGGGCCTCCGGGGTGCTGCACTTGCTCAGGGCATCCTCATAGGCCGCCGTGTAGTCGTCCCAATGCTGGCGTTCCTCGAAATCGGGCAGCGAGAGCTTCCAATTTCGCGACGGGTCCTGAATGCGCACCTCAAACCTCTTCCTCTGTTCTTCCTTGCTGATATGCAGAAAGAATTTCAAAATGGTTACACCGTTTTCGGTCAGCATCCGCTCGAAATCGTTGATCTGCCCGTAACGCTTCCGCCACACAGATTTGGAGACCAGGTCATGAACCCGCACAATCAGGACATCCTCGTAGTGCGAGCGGTTAAAGATTCCGATGGTGCCTCGGGGCGGAACGGCCTTGTGGATACGCCACAAATAGTCGCGGGCCAGCTCTTCGTTGGACGGGGCTTTGAACGACGTGACATCGCAGCCCTGCGGATTCACCCCCGACATAACGTGCCGGATGGTCCCGTCTTTGCCGGCCGCGTCCAACCCCTGCAATACGATCAGCAGCGAATAGCGCTTATCGGCGTACAGCAGAAGTTGCAGCTCACGCAGCCGGTTGAGCGTCTTCTCGAGCGCCTTGTCGTTGCGTTTCGTACCGAACGTGTCGTCGGGATCGAACTTTTTCAGGCGCACGTCGCTGCCCGGGCGGACGATGCAATGTTTGGCGAGATCCATAACTGTAGTATCGGCCCTTTCAGACCGATCTACGCTGGCTATCCCCTATTTTTGGGAGAATTGGCATTTGATCCCGGGCCGGACGAATGTGAAAACGCGGTCGTCGTCTAAAAATAGACTCACCCTCGGCTATGTCGCCATCCTCGCCGCGACACTCGCGCTGGCGATTCTGTTGGGATGGACCGCGCTCGCCGCCCAGATTGACGACTACGCTTACGATTGGATGTTTCGCTTGCATCCACCCGCCAGCGGTCCGTTCCACTCGATAATCCTGGCAATTGACGACGATACCTTCAACTCGATGGGCGGCGTGGGCGCCTATCGGACCATGTGGGCGAGAGCGTTTGATCTCGTCAAGGGCGCAAATCCGAAAGCGGTAGCGCTCGACGTGGTCCTCTCAGACCCCTGGAAAAATCCGGCGGAAGACCAGAGGCTCGATCGCGCCATGCAAGGCGTCAGTAACCTCGTTCTGGCGGGGCACCTGGATAGCGCCAGATGGGAAGATCCGCTACCCATCTTCCGGCAACACGCCGCCGCGGTGGGCCACGACGGCGCCGACGAGTTGTCCACCGACGGCGTCACGCGCGAGATTCCTTTGGAGGAACGGACAGTGGCCGAGCGGCACTGGTCGCTGGCCTTGGAAGCATTTCGACTCGCACGAGGCGCGCGAATCCTGGAATCCCCCGCTGATCTGCAGGTTGGAGACGAAGTGATTCCAGCCCCGCGAGCCGGCAGCGTCGGACGGCCGCTGCGAGTCCTGTACACACAGGAGCCGATTCCCAGCGTTTCGCTGAAGGAATTGGTGGAAAAGCCGGAATTGGTGGCCCGATTCAACGGACAGGTTGTGTTCATCGGCGTCACTTCCATTTCGGCCACCTACGACCGCGTGGCGACGCCCAACGGCCGGGGCCGCATTCCCGGCGTCGAAGTGCATGCGCAGCTCTTTGAGACCTTGGAACGCGGCCGATTCCTGACGGACGCTTCGAATCTCGCTGTTCTGGGGTTTTGCATCGCGGCGGGCGTCCTGGCCGGCCTCATCTTCTCGCTACTTTCCGGTTGGATCGCTTACGCGGCAGCAGGCGTCATGCTGCTTGGGGCGCACGCCACGCCCTTCCTGCTCTTCCGCCAGGGCATTGTGTTCCCATTCTTCGCGCCGCTGGCCTCGGCTTGGCTTACCACGATCGCCGCGGCAAGCTATCGGTACTTCATCGTCCGCAGGGATCTCCGGGACTCGGAAACCGAACGCCATCGTTATCAGCAGGCCATCCACTTCGTAACGCATGAAATGCGCACACCACTCACCGCCATCCAGGGCTCCAGCGAGCTGATGGGCCGCTACAACTTGAGCGAAGAGAAACGCAAGCAGATGACCGACATGATCAACCAGGAATCCAAGCGGCTGGCACGCATGATCCAGACGTTCTTAGATGTAGAGCGTTTAAGTGACGGTCAGATGGAGCTGAAGAAGGAACCCTTCCAGGTCAGCGAGATTGTCGGCGCGTGTCTGGGACGCGTCCTCCCGATCGCGGAGCGCAAGAACATCCGTATCCAGACGCTGGCGCTGGACGGAAGTCTCGAAGGCGATCGCGAGCTGATGGAATATGCCGTCTACAACCTGCTCACCAATGCGGTGAAATACTCACCGCCCGATACCGAAATCACCGTCGCGAGCCGCCTGATGTCCGTTGGAAAAGACGGCGCTCAACTGCGTCTATCGGTCCAAGACCAGGGGATTGGAATGGACGCCAAGGAGCTCCGCCAGATCTTTCAAAAGTTCTATCGGACCAAGCGCGCCGAAGCCTCGGGCGAAGCCGGCACCGGAATCGGGCTATCCATCGTCGAGCAGATCGTTCATCATCATGGCGGCAAGATGGAAGTAGCCAGTCAACCGGGTCAAGGTTCCTGCTTCACGGTGGTGTTTGCGGCGGGCACCCGAGCGTCGCGGCCTCCGGCTGTGTCAGTCTAAAGATATAGGTGCCGTGAGCGTGCAGCGACTTCTGGTTGTTGAAGACGACAATTCCGTCCGAAATACGATCCGGACTTTTCTCGAATTGGAAGGCTATGCCGTGGATGCAGTCTCTTCTACTCGGGAAGCATTGGAGCGTCTTTGCACTGACTCATATCCGATCGTCATTTCGGATATTTACATCGATGAGCGCACCGGTTTGGACGTTCTCGAAAGCGCGCGCAAAAATAACCCCAAATGCGCGGTAATCCTGATGACCGCCCGCGGAACCATCGAAACGGTGATGAAGGCTACCCAAGGCGGTGCGTTCGATTACATAGCCAAACCGTTTGAGCTGGACCGCATGCTGGACACCGTCAAGCGCGCCGAGGCCAGCGTCAACCAGCCGCCGGACGACCAGGATTCGGAAATCGACGATCTGCCCGAAAGCGAAATGATCGGCAGCTCGCCCAAAATGGTCGACATCTACAAGACCGTCTCCCTCGTCGCGCCCACCAACGCCACCGTGCTGCTGGAAGGCGAAACCGGCACCGGCAAGGAAATGATCGCGCGCATGGTGCACAACAACAGCTCTCGCGCGCATCAGCCCTTTGTGCCCGTGGACTGTGGATCCATAGCGCCATCGCTACTGGAAAGCGAGCTGTTCGGTGCATTGAAGGGCGCCTACACTGGCGCCGATCGCGATCGGATGGGCGTCTTTGAGGCCGCCAATAACGGCACGGTGTTTCTGGACGAAATCGGAGATCTGGAATTCGGGTTTCAATTGAACCTGCTGCGTTTCCTGCAGGAAAAAGAGATACGGCCTCTAGGCTCGCCGCGTGGGCGAAAGGTGGACGTGCGCGTGATTGCGGCCACCAATCGCGATCTGCAAAAGATGGTGGACCAGGGCAAATTCCGCGAGGACTTGTGGTACCGCCTGAATGTGGTTCGAATTATTTTGCCGCCTTTGGTGGAACGCCGCGGCGATGTTCCTCTGCTGGCGCACTATTTTCTGAAGAAATACAACGAGCGCTACGGCCAGCAGGCGAAAATCACCGAGTCCGCGTTGCGTGCGCTCGAAAACTACAGTTGGCCGGGTAACGTCCGCCAGTTGCAGCACATGATCGAGCGGCTGGTCATCGTGACTCCGCAAGGCCGCATCGATGACGCGGCGGTGCGCGATGCCATCGAACTGACCGAGCCTCGCGATACCGCCAGCGAGAGCCTGGCCGATACCGAAGCCGACCAAATCCGGCGCGTTTTGGCAGCTACCGGCGGCAATAAGAGCCGTGCGGCCAAAATCCTGGGAATCGAACGCAAGACGCTTTACCGCAAGCTCGAACGCATGACAATCTGAACCGCCGTTCAAAACAAAGCAACTAACGCCCTGTCATTTCATGTCGATGAGGAATATACTGAGGCTGGCTCGTTTTACATACCGGACTCATAGGGGAGGTAATCTATGTTCGAAAGCCTCGACGAGCAAATTAAATTGGACGAACATAAATCGTCGTCCAACGCCGAGCGGGTTTTCCGCTGGGGCCTGGGTATCGCAATCGCCTTGATCGTCTTCGGTGCTCTGTACTGGGGCGTTCACATCATGCAGGGCAGCTAAACGCTATAAACCAAGGCCTTCGCTCCAGAACGTGATCCCAGTTACATTCATGGTTTGTAGTGTGTCAATTCACAGCCAGGTTCGCTGACCGGGTTGGAGATCCGATGGACCGCATCACCGCCTTCACGCGCTGCGGGTATTCGGGGAGGGGATTATAGATGTGAAGCTGCCGGTCAACGCCTTTACCCTTGTATCTGCTTGATTTTCCAAGCTGAGCCGCCACGTAGTGAATTCCCGCTCGAACCGATGAGAACCGCTCCCTGCACGAATCCCAGCCGAAAACGTTGTTGTTCTTGTAATCCTTGCCGCCGCTGGATTCGATGATGGAAATGCTCGGCAGCAACCTCCAATCGAGCTGGTTCTGGTCGGCCGCTACCAGGAAATCCTGGGCTGAATCTCGCAACGGGCAATCGCGATCTGCAAAAAACTTAGTCAACTTGGAAAGGCGCGGGTCGCTCTGATCCACATACGGCTGCACCCGGTACTGCTGAACACTGATCGTGTACGGTGCTGCCAGCAATCCTGCAACTAAAAGAACATCCTTCATGAATCTTCCTCCCTGGGCTTGGCTCCAAGCGGAAGGCGCTTGGTTTGGATATCTTTAGAAACGAAAGAGTTAGGTAATTTCTACGCAGTTAGCACTTTAGAATCAATCACTTAGCAGATGGCACGGTTATCTCCGACTCCGTCAGTATAGCACGCCAAGCAGGACGTCATAGCCCTGTACGATCTACGCCCGGCGGCGGCTGTACCCGTGCCCGACCGTCCCCAAATCTGCTATGACGGCGATCAAAAGCCATAGCAGGTTGATCCCTGCCACGGGCAGGTGGCTGTTGACCATCCACGCGTACACCAGTGTCGTGAACGGCAGGAATAGGAAGCCCAGGATAAGCAAAAGGAAGCTAGGGAACCGGTCCAAGTAATGCGTGAACAAGTACAGAAGCGCCAAGGCAACGCGCGGAAACAGCAGGATAACGATCAGAAATAAGCAGGGCACTGGTAGCCGTCCCCCCTTGGACGCTCTCCCAGCATAGGCGTTTCAGTTAGCGGGCGTGAATTCCCTGCCCGGGGTACACGCCGGTCTGCAACTTGCCGTCCCGCACCACAAAGGCGCCGTCAACCAGCACATAGCGGAAGCCTGCCGAGTATTGGCGGGGGTTTTGGAAAGTCGACTTGTCGATCACGGTGGCGGGGTCGAAGACAGAAAGGTCGGCATCGGCGCCCACCTTCACGCGTCCCTTCAGGCGCATTTGCGGCGACATGGCCTCCAGCCGCTGGGCGGGCATCAGCGAGGATTTGCGGATGGCATCCATCAGGGTCAGCGCTTTCTCCTCGCGGACGTAGTTCCCCAGGATGCGCGAGTAAGTACCCTGACCCCGGGGATGGTCCAGGGATCCGTCGCTCGCCACCATGACAAAGGGACTCGCCACGGCGAGCCGCACCATGTCTTCGGTGTTGCCGAACCGTACCACGGTGCCACCTTGCTTGCGGTAGCGGATGAAGGATTCACGAGTCAGCCGCTCGCCAGTGGGCGGCCACAGTAGCGTCGCGAAATAAGCGGGTGGCTGGCTTTCCCAATCGGAGAATGCCGCAGACTCGATGCGAGTGGCAGAAGCTACGTACGGATACGCCTCGGTTGTGACATCCAGACCGCGCGAGCGGACGCCCTCGATCATGCGCAGCGCCTCGCCCGTCTTGGACGTGGCCATGCTGTTGATGTGCACCACGTGCAGCGGCGCACCCGATGCCGCGGCATCCGCGATCACTTCCTGTAGCGACGCGATCACGTTGCCGGCACGCATGTGAACGAACACCGGCCGTTTGAACTTCGCTGCGAGATAAAACAGATTCAGGATCTCATCGGGCGTCGCGGTCGGCGTGTAGGTGATTCCCATGCCCAGCCCGAGCGCGCCTTCATCCAGACCCTTTTCGACGACCGATTCGATCGCTTTCTGCTCCTGGGGAGTGGCCAACCTGTTCATGGCGGCATCGCGCGGGAGAAAATCGCCGGTATCTTTCATGATCGCCATGCGGGCCGCAATGTGCCCGGAGCTGGCTCCAAAATTGATGACCGACTTACCCGTACGCGCGGCGTACCATTCGCTGACCGGCGAAACGCCCACTTCGAGCTCGAGCGCCGTGGTTACACCGTCCATGGCTTTGTAACCGTACGCCTCGGGAGTTTGGCCGTGCTGGTGTAAATCGATAAATCCGGGCGCGACCACCAGGCCGCTCGCATCGATTTCCACTTTGCCTCGCAGCGAGTTCTCGGAAATGGCGGCGATCTTGTTGGCCGTGACCGCAACGCTGCGGACGGCGTCCAAACCGGATTCGGGATCCATCACGCGGCCGCGTTGGAGGACGATGTCGTAGGTCTGCGCGGCAAGAAGTGAAGGCAGCAGCCAAAGCAGGAATCGCATGGGGCTAGTCTACCTGAGCGGCCTGACTCAGGGGTGTATACTCTTTCCCAGCGCATGAAGGTCTACACATTATTCAGCGCAGCGGTCATGCTCGCTGGCGCACAAGAAGCGCCCCCTGCGGGTGCTCAAAAAATTGGCAACGGCGTCAGCCCTCCGAGTATTCTTCGAAAGGTTGAGCCGGAGTATTCCGAGGAGGCGCGGAAGGCGGCGCTTGAGGGTGCCGTGGTTCTACAGATCGTTGTTGGAACGGATGGGCAGGCGCGGGACCTTAAGGTTCTTCGCAGCATTGGGATGGGCCTGGATGAAAAAGCCATAACGGCCGTGAGCAAATGGCAATTTCAACCTGGCGCTAAGGACAGGCAACCGGTACCCGTCTTTGCACAGATCCAGGTGAATTTCCGCCTGCTCCAGGCAAAGTGGCATCTGGCGCGAGTAGAATTCCATATTCCTGAAGGTGCGTCGCGGCCGGTCGTCGAAAGGGCAGCGGCTCCCCGTATTGCGGACGAAGCGGCCAGCCCTAACGTGAGGCTGACATTCGATATTGACGAAAAAGGTATGCCCGTCAACATCCCAATTGAGGAAGCGTCCAACGAAGGTTTCTCCCGCGAGATCGCCGCCGCGCTGCGCAACTGGAGGTTCAAGCCTGCCTTGCAGGACGGCCGGCCTATTTCCGTTTCTTGCACCATGGATTTCGTTCGAGGGAACTAGCCTATGAAGCGCTACTTTTTGCTATGCCTTGCTCTGGCGATGCTTAGCCTGCTGCACACTCGTTCTACTGTTCACGCCGCCGCGGTGATGGCGCCACGCTTCGAAGTGGACGCGTACTGGCCCAAACCGCTGCCCAATCACTGGATTCTCGGCCAAAGCATCGGCGTTTCGGCCGACGCGCAGAATCACATCTGGATCATTCACCGCGTGGGTTCGCTCGAAGCCGGTGAACAGCACGCCACCACCACACCGCCCATCTCGCAATGCTGCACGCCGGCGCCGCCGGTTCTGGAATTCGATCAGGAAGGCAATCTGATCGGCCACTGGGGCGGTCCGGGCCCAGGTTACGACTGGCCCGACTCGGCGCACGGCATCACGGTCGACTACAGGGGCAACGTTTGGCTGGGCGGCAACGGCCGTGGACCGCAAAGCGGGCGCGGCGCCATCAACGGCCAGGATGAAGAAATAAAAGCCGGCGAAAAGGTCGACAGTTTCCACGACAACCAGATCCTCAAGTTCACCCAGGACGGCAAATTCCTGTTGCAGATCGGCAAGCCCGCCCACAGCAAAGGCAGCAACGATATAGAAAATGTCCGCCTGGCTGCCAAAACCTTCGTCGATCCGAAGACGAATGAGCTGTACGTCGCGGATGGGTACGGCAACCACCGCGTAATCGTCTTCGACGCCGACACCGGCAAGTACAAGCGGCATTGGGGCGCTTACGGCCACAAACCTGACGACGCCGATCCTGGCCCTTACAATCCGAGCAGCCCGCCCGCGCAACAATTTCGCAATCCAGTGCACTGCGCCATGCCCTCGAACGACGGCCTGGTGTATGTGTGCGATCGCGTGAACGACCGCATTCAGGTTTTCCACCCGGATGGCACGTTCGTCAAAGAGGCGTTCATCGAAAAGCAAACGCTCGGTTCCGGCTCGGTCTGGGACATCGCCTTCTCGCAGGATCCGCAGCAGAAGTTTTTGTATGTCGCCGACGGCGAGAACGACCGCGTGCACATAGTGGATCGCGCGTCGCTCGAAGTTCTGACTACTTTTGGCGAAGGCGGCCGCCAGCCCGGTGAATTCTACGGCGTGCATAGCATCGCCACCGATTCGAAGGGCAACATCTACACTACCGAAACCTACCGTGGCCAGCGCGTGCAGCGCTTCGTGTATAAAGGCCTCGCGCCTGTTACGAGCAAAGACCAGCGCGTGTTGTGGCCGAAAACGAGATAAGGTGAAGCAAATGAGGCAATCAAGAATTCCGCTGATGATTCTTTTCGCGGTCCCTCTCCTAGGGCAAGACTCGCACCCCAGTTGCAACAAATGCTCGGGCACTTACATCACTAGCGCGGAGGTCCAGGCGTATCTGAAGCGATCGCCGGCCAACGCCGTGGTCACCGATCAGCAGGTTCGAGCCGTTGACATAGGCAAGAGCAACGTCGACATTGGCGTGGTCTATCGAAGCAAGACCGCGGGCGGCGGCGCGGTGGCCGAGCACGATCTGGTCAGCGAGGTCTATCACATCATCGACGGTTCGGCCACGCTGGTTCTGGGCTGGGATATTACGGATTTGAAGCGGCGTCCGGCTGACGACCGGGCGGTCCGGATGCTCAACGGTCCGGGCGGAAACGGCGCGACAATTCGCAACGGCGCAACGTATGAGCTCAAGCCGGGCGACGTGGTGATCATCCCCGCCGGCGTCGGGCATTGGTTCACCAAGATCGACGACCACATCTCGTATCTGATGGTACGGATCGACCCGGACAAAGTGACGCCGCTCAAGGACGAGGCCGCGTCCAAGGCCGACTTGAGCAGCGGCGTAGTGCGCTGATCGCTACGCCTTCTCGTCTTCCCAAGGATTTCCCTTGCGCTTCATAATCTGCTCCAGGCCGGCCGGTTTGGGCCGCCACTCGGCGCCGAAGTGCTGGTCGATATCTTCCTTGTAATTCATGCGCGGCCCCGGATAGCCCACCAATTGCCACCCGATCAGCCCCGCATTCCCACCATGCATGGGATCCGAGAACATGCCCTCAATGGTGTGCGCCCGCAGCAATTGGAAGAAATGCGTCTTCTCCATCGATTGAAGCTTCTGGATCTGCTCGTCCACTCGGAGCTCGTCAAAGTTCGTCCCCAGCTTGGCGATGCCCTGATGATAGGTTTCGCGCGGATTTTCCTTGCCCTGATAGCCGTGTTCGGGAACCGATTCGACGAACGGTCCCTTGGTGTAACGATATTTGTCTGCACCGTAGGGACCAGCCAGTTGCCGGTCGATATAAATCACAACGCCGGCTTCCTTCGCGCCCGGTCCAGTGGCATCGCTGGGGAAGATTCGCTCGCACGCGGCCGCGATCACGCGCGCTTCCTCGGCAGTGAAGAACCGCAGCGGAACTTTCACTACGCCGTCCTGCGCCTGCAGCCGGAACGGTTCGCGAGCCAGCGTGTACAGCAGCGTGCCGCCTAATGCCGCAGCGGGTATCGTTAGAAACTCGCGCCGTTTCATGCTAACCTCCCCGGATTCTTTAGATACTTATTGATCATCGCGTCCGCCGCCCAATAAGTCGTCGCCAGCACTGTAAGCGTCGGGTTTCCAGATCCAGTTTGCGGGAACGACGATGCGCCGATCACCCACAGATTCGGCATATCCCAGTGCTGTAGATAGGGATTCACCACGCTCGTTTCGGGCGACGATCCCATCACGGCGCCTCCTTGGATGTGCGTGCTTTGGTAGTTGATCACGTTGTACTTGGCGCGTGAGGGCCGCGTGGGATCCACTTTGGCTCCCATGGCCGCTCCGACCTTCGCCGCCAGATCGTATGCGAATTGACGCTGTTTGTGCTCGTGTTCGGTCCAATCCAGCGTGAAGCGCAGTATTGGATCGCCAAACTTGTCGGTATATGTCGGATCCAGATCGATGTGGTTCTGGCGATACGACATGTGTTCGCCGTACATGTTCAATTGCGCCACTCGATCGTGCCACTGGAGTGAAGCGGCCTTCCACTCCGCACCCCAGTTGGATTTAGACGCGCCCGGAGGCAGAGCGCCGAAAGCGCCAATCGGCAAATCGCCATTGCCGTTCAAACTCAGCATTCCATACCGGAGCAAGCCGTCATCGCCCTTCAGGCCGTTGTCGCCGTCGAAATCCGAGAAGCGCCTACCGAGCGATCCCGCGCCCATGAATGCGTTCAGTGGCGTGTCGAAGAAGATTTTTATTCCGCCCTCCACCTGGTGCGTGAGATTTCGCCCCAGCGTTCCCTTCCCCGACGCCGGATCGTACGGCGTTCCAATCTTAGAGAGATAGAGCAGCCTATTATTGTTCAACGTGAAGGAAGCCAGGATCACGGTTTCCGCGGGTTGGAAAAACTCTTCGCCGTTGGCATCGGTGAACTGGACCCCCTTGGCGTGCCCGTTCTCATGCACGATGCGCCGCACCCAGCTGCCGGTTCGCAGTTGAAAGCTCTTGTGCTTCTTGAGCACCGGCATCAGCGTGTTGCTCGGTTGCGATTTGGCTCCGATCATGCAGCCAAAGCGCGAGCAATAGCCGCAGTAGGCGCAGCCGGCCCGCGAAACGCCGTCCGGATTGGTGTAGTTCTCGCTTAGGTTGGCCGCGGGCGTCGGATAAGGATGATAGCCAAGTTTCCGCGTGGCTTCTTCAAACAGGTGGGACGCGTAGGAATGCTTCAGCGGCGGCGTGGGATATTCGTGTGAACGCGGCGACTCGAAAATGTTTCCGCCGTCGATCAGCTTGCCCTTCAAGTTGCCAGCCTTGCCGCTGACTCCCATCATCTGCTCGGCGTACCAGTAGTGCGGCTCCAGTTGATCGTATGTGACGCCCCAGTCCTGGACAGCCAGATCCTCGGGTAATCGCGCGGCTCCGTGCTTTTCCGTCAGATGCGTCCGCAAATTGAATACGCTTGGCAGAAACCGGAAACACATCCCGGTCCAATGCTCGCCTGCACCGCCTACGCCAGTCCCCGGATGGAACGAACCATATTGCCGGACGGGAACTGCTGTGTCGCGCGCCGAGTGCCGGTGCGTGACGGTCTCTTCGGCGATGTTCTGCATCATGCGCAGGCGGATGTTGTAGTCCAACTCGTCCATGTCCATGGCGTAGTCGGCCAAGCCTCGCGGCGCGCCGCGTTCCAGCGCCATCACGCTCACCGAGGTTCGGCTGACGAGTTCCTTCGCCATGGCAAGGCCGGTCCAGCCGCCGCCGACGATGGCGACATCTACAGGTTTGAGGTTGGTCATTTTGAATGTCTATGCTCAGCTATTGAGCCTAGATCGATTCGGAATGGGCGTCAACTCACTTGGCGGCAGACGTCCGGTCCACTACCACCTTGCCGCCCTTCATCACCCAACGGACGTTGCGGATGACCGCTCCAATGTCTCGCAATGGATCGCCCTCAACCGCGACGATGTCGGCAAAATAGCCGGGAGCGACGGCACCCAGAGTCTTCTCCATTCCCAGCAGCGCAGCTCCGTTCGAGGTGGCCGTGGTCAACGCCTGCTCGGGTGTCATGCCCGCCTTCACGAACCACTCCAACTCGCGGGTATTTTGACCGAACATCGTGAACACCGCGTCCGATCCCATGGCGAAGCGCACGCCCGCCATGTGTGCACGCCG
>Ga0210394_10004728_pt1 | contig 15679 bp, 9 predicted proteins | sample IncBWC12MmetaG_FD_160121 | JGI IMG/M metagenome (GOLD analysis project Ga0210394, IMG submission 160121) | Forest soil microbial communities from Barre Woods Harvard Forest LTER site, Petersham, Massachusetts, United States - Inc-BW-C-12-M | ecosystem: Environmental > Terrestrial > Soil >... | reverse complement strand
AGCCCGGCGATTGATGCGGGCAACCCCAGTGGCTGTACTGACGGCCAGGGTCATCTGCTGAAGACCGATCAACGCGGCGCACCGCGTCCCGACAAAGAGGACACTGGCGGCTGCGACATGGGAGCGTACGAACGCCAAAAGGATTAGCGAGGTTGTCGCGCGCGTCGAGCACTGCGTGGCAAACGTGGTCTTCCGGGTGACCGAAGTGATGCTCTGACCTGTTCGGGAATCAAAGAGTAGGGCCGCCTGATGCCTGGGGCGGCTTTTTCTTGGCATTACGCGGAGGTTGAGCGCGACAACTGTTGTTATCAGGCGATTACACTCATCATGGCTCCATTTCCGACAACTCGTCCTCGGAATATGCTACGAGAAACCTCCCGTGGGTCCGTAACATGAATATCGACGAGAGATTTTCCGCTTTCAACGTAACTCAGAAAGTGAGGAAACAACTTTGTGCCGATGGGCATCATTTCTTTGTCGAAAAAAGGCTTTTGGCGAACAATAGTAACTGTAGATGCATCGACGCAGACTTCCCTACTATGATTTTCGTGATCCGTGATTTCAACGCATTCTACCTTTACCCCATTCACTTTCTGGTCCTTGACTTTCTTGACAGTTTCGTTAGGACGGGGCGCTAGACCGAGAAAGGAACCTGTGAGGCCAAATCCATGGCCCAACGTCGAATGTAGCCGGGCGATCTGCAGGGGAATGAAATCCATGTTCCGCTTGAGGAAAACGACGCCTTTAGCGCCCACCCTAACTTCACTGTAGGCTGGGAAATTGATCTCTTCTCGCCACCGTTCCGAGCCATTCCAGAGAAGCAGGTAAGTACCGTCGAGAGGCTTGCCATTGTTGTCGATTCTGAGGTTCGCTTTCATTTCGAAAGATGGCAGCTCAAAAATATCTGTTTTCGTTTCTGCCTGTTCTATCAAGTCCTGGCCTTCCTGCTTCGCCATGTCTGTGGCGGCGAGGAGCCTCGGTTGGGTTACCAACAAGAAGACCAGTAGCAGGTAACATTTCATGGATGCCTATCTTAAACCAGGGTCGGCTGAGTGGAAAGGATCTATGACATTCGGAGATTGCCTTTGCAAAATCGCCGTGGCACTCATTGAGGTCAATGACTGTAAACGCCTGTTCTCGACAAGTATTTCCTTGGAGGCGTAACCTCAGGCCCGGAAGCACGATCAGCATGAATCCATTGCTCTACAGACAGGCCCAAGAGACCGATATCCCGGCAATGGCGCAGATTCGCGCCGCCGACTGGGGTACGGAGGAATACTGGAGGGTGCGGATCCTTCAATATCTTACGCAGCAGTTACATCCCCGAGAAGCACTAGGGTCCCGGGTCTCCTTTGTTTGCCTAGAGCGTGAAAGCGTCGTCGGCTTGATTGCAGGACATCTAACGCGCCGCTTCGGTTGTGACGGAGAATTGGAGTGGGTGTCAGTCAGGCCACGGTACCGCGGCAAGGGGATTGCGTCGGAGCTACTCCATCGACTGGCGGAATGGTTCGCCACACATGGTGCAGTGCGCGTCTGTGTTGACGTGGAGCCTTCTAACGAAGCCGCACGACACTTCTACCGATGTCACGGAGCTGATGATCTAAAACCACACTGGATGATCTGGAAAGACATCGGGCAGGTTCTCAGAGCTCAGCGTAGCCCGCGCCGGTAACTGTTGCAAAATCGCCATCTCAACTCATTGACCCGGTCGCCGGTTCTCAATGAGTGTAAACGCCTGTTTACAACAGTCATCTCTGCAGAATGTCTAACAAACCCGTGCACGCCAGCACAGCGACTACCGCACAATCAGAGTAAGGCTCGTATTGTGAGTCAACATGGTCGTGCCGGATGTGAACGTGCCTGCGACTGTGAGATTGTAGGACGTCCCTCCAGCACTGCTCCCGCCTCCCCCACACCCTGACCATGTGACCCCAAGAGAGAACAGGCACAGCAACGCCAAACCGTAGAGGAGGCGCCGACAGTGATTGCGACGCTCAGCACCTGGCATGCCCAGGATGACCAGACCTGGCAATACACCTAGAGCCAGCCACATCGCACTCCTGCTGCTAAGCGGTGAGAAACCGCCGGGTTGTGCCAGGTTCGCCGAAGTTGCTCCCCTCACAGTAACGTTGACTGTTGTCGTGGCGGAACCGTTGAGCGTAACCGAACTGGGCGCCGAGCATGTAAATCCCGCTGGCGCACCGCTGCAGGTGAACGACACCGTCTGCTTGAACCCACCGCCAGGCGCAACCGCAAGCGTGTAGCTCGCGGTCCCTCCGGGAGAAACTGTCGCCGTCGATGAACCGGAGGGACTCAGGGAGAAATCCTGTCCCACGCCCGTCAGCGATGCCGTCTGTGGACTACCGCTGGCACTGTCGGTGACAGTCAGGGTTCCGTTCCGGGTGCCGCTGGTGGTCGGATCAAAAAAGACCCCGATGGAGCAACTCCCGCCGGGTGCGAGTGTATTGCCGCAGGTGCTGAGCGGTGCAAAGTCACTCGGGCTTGCAGCCACGCTGGTGATGGTAAGTGCAGCGTCGCCATTGTTGGTCAGTTGCACACTCTGAGGAAGCCCTGAAGTCCCAACATACTGGTCAGGAAAAGTTACAATCGGCGGCGACAGACTTACTAGGGAACCATTGCCGGTGCCGGTCAAGGGCACATTTATTGGGTGGTTGAAGGAATTACTGGTGACGCTGACTGCGGCAGTCCGGGTTCCAGGCAGGCTCGGGGTGAAGGTCACGTTCACTTGACAGCTCGCATTGGCTGCAAGGGTTGCTCCGCAATTATTGTTCTGGGAGAAATCACTGGCGTTTGGGCCGGTCAGGTTAATGCTTGATATGCCGAAGGTGGCATTGCCGGTGTTAGTCAGAATAACGCCCTGTGGAGCGCTCGAAGTGCCGACATTCTGCTGCCCAAAGCCTACGCTTGGGGGAACGGCGGCGAGAGCCGGCCAAGTTCCTTGCAGCAGCACCAGAAGGTTGTTGCTGGTGTTTACCAGCGTAGCCACCAGATCGGCCTGACCGTCGTCGTTAAAGTCGCCCACGGCCAGGGCGAAAGGACCACAGACGTCCCCTTGTGTACAGTCAGGTGTGTCTGTCGGAAAAGTCACCGGGCCCTGAAAGGTACCATCTCCGTTGCCGAGCAGGATGGTGACGGTGTTTGATTCCCCATTTGCTACGGCGACATCGAGTTTGCCATCCGCATTGAAGTCGCCCGCAACCCCGCCGGTCGGAAGACCCGCTCCGGTTGAATATTCGACAGCCGTCTGAAACGTGCCATCGCCATTGCCAATTAAGACGGAAATATCCGGAATAAATCCCGACTGTTGGTCTGGGGCCGTGACCAGGTCAAGTTTGCCATCTCCATTGACATCGGCTGCGAACATCCACTGTACGCCGACGTCCGTCGACATGCCACTTGTCAGCTGGAAGGTACCATCACCGTTGCCCAGGAAGACGAAAAGGTTGTTCCCCCCACCACCAATTGTCGTAAATGCGATGTCCAGCCTGCCGTCACCGTTAAAGTCCCCCAACGCCAACGCAACGCCGTAAACAGGGCCCGGTGGTGGTGTGTAATCCGTGTGTGTTTGAAAAGTTCCGTCTCCGTTGCCGAGAAGAACTGATATGGTGGGCGGCGTGTCATTGCAAGCCACCGTGAGATCGAGTTTTCCGTCTCCGTTGAAATCACCCGTGGCGACTGCGAGGGGAAAGCCAGCCGTGGCAAAAACCTTGGCTGCTTGGAAGGTGCCATCGCCGTTACCGAGGAAAATGGAAACTGTGTTGTCCCCTGCATTGGTTACCGCGATGTCCAGCTTTCCGTCCCCATTGAAATCGGCAGCGAGCAGCCCGACCGGATCAGTCCCAACCGAATATTGGAGAGGTGTTTGGAAGGTGCCGTCACCATTCCCGAGCTCCACAAGGAGCACATTGAGCACATTAGGAATCTCGGCCACTGAGGCCAGGTCGAGTTTTCCATCACCGTTGAAGTCAGCTGCTATTGTCGAAGCTACCTCCAAATTCCCGTTCCCACCGAGGCTGCTATAGAAGTCGGAAAACAACAAGCTGGGAGCCCGGTTTGCGACATCGAAGTACATCACATTTGAAACACCGCCGCCGGGAGCGGGATTTGTAACCGTGACACTCGCCGTGCCGGGCGTCGCGATGTCAGACGCAAGAACCGTTGCAGTCAGTTGCGAGCTGGTGACAAAAGTGGTCGCCAGCGCTGTCCCATTCCAATTCACCACAGAACTAGAAACAAACTCCGTGCCATTGACTGTTAGCGTGAAGCCCGGGCCGCCTGGCGCGGTGGTCATGGGCACAAGCGGCTGGTTAATAAAGGGAACTGGATTTGATTGCGCCAACAGCGTGGCGCTGGTCAGAAGAACGGACAGCCAAACCGACCCCACAGATTTCATGGCGGCCTCCGGCGAGCAAATTTTGATTTCTCATTGGAACTCCTGGCCGCGACCGGCAAATGCCCAAGAGAGGTGCCGGGGTCGGAAGAGGTGCTCCGAAAGGACCTTCGACGGTCTGATTGTATCCCCAAACCGACTAACCCCAAGCGGAAGGCAAAGTTTCTGCGCCCATTTGAAACAACGCCAGAGTCCGGTTTCTGAGGGCCGGGCTGGCGATACTTGGTGAAAAATCGCCATAGCACTCATTGACCCGCAAATGGGGTTTTGAGTGTAAACGCCTGATTTCGTCAGCTATGCCCGTTCCGGTTGGAAGTGGGCCGAAAGTCTCGTTGACAACTTGTGCTCTAGAGATAGCATGGGTTGCACCTTGAACAAGGAGGCGGCCATGAAGGACCTTGTGTCGTTTCGCAGTTGTATTTTAGAAATACCGAGGTGTGCGCAAATCGGCGCGGAGGCGTTCGTGCTTGTAATGGTCTTTTCCGTGTTGTCGGTGCGGGCGCAAACCCTAAGTGTCCTCCACACGTTCATTGCTGGGACAGACGGTGCGATGCCGTTTGCCGGCTTGCTCCTAGATGCTGGCAACCTTTATGGAACCACCGAGATTGGCGGCCCCGCCTCGGCTGGTACCGTATTCAAGCTGGATGGCCATGGCAACGAAGCGTTGTACGCCTTCACCGGCGGAATGAACGGCCAGTTGCCATCGTCAAGCTTGATCCGTGATGCCGCTGGGAACTTTTACGGAACCATCTTCGCGGGTGGCGCGCAGGGCAAGGGTGCGGTCTACACGATCAGCAAAAACGGTAAAGAACGAACCCTCTACAGCTTCAAGGGTCAGCCCGATGGCGAGAATCCGTACCCGGCCTTGCTACAGGATGCCCAGGGAAATTTCTATGGCACGACTTACATTGGCGGCACCGGCGGAGAGGGAGTGGCGTTCAAACTGGATGCGATGGGCACGGAGACCGTGCTGCACAGCTTTACCGGCGGACAAGACGGCAGGTTTCCCTATGCGAGCTTGATCATGGACGACGCGGGCAATCTCTATGGTACGACTCTGGATGGCGGGCCGCAGGATCTTGGGGTAGTTTTCAAGTTGGATGCGAACGGCAACGAGACCGTCCTTTACCGGTTCGCTGGAGGCGCGGATGGGGCTTATCCTTTCGCAGGTCTGTTTCGGGATCACAGGGGCAACCTTTATGGCACGACATTCATGGGTGGGGGAAATGGATGCGGTGGCCAAGGATGTGGAACCGTGTTCAAGCTGGATTCCAGTGGCACAGAAACTGTGTTGTACAGCTTCCAAGAACTGCATGGGGCGAATCCTTATGGAGGCTTGATTCACGACTCGGACGGAAATCTCTACGGCACCACGCTGGCTGGTGGACCTTCCAACGCTGGTGTGGTGTACAAGCTGAATAGGCAGGGCCAGCAGACGGTTTTGTATAGCTTCACGGGAGGGCCTGACGGTGCTTATCCTTACGCAACTTTAGTTCGAGATACGGGGGGCAATCTGTACGGCACGACCTGGGAAGGCGGCGATCTGACCTGCAATAACCCGAACGGCCCTTACGGTTGTGGAGTTGTGTTCAAGCTAGCCCCGGAGTGATGCAGTTGATATGGCCAACGTTCTGCGAGGCGAATTCCGCAGAACGTCAGCCCAGCACGACTCGATGAGATATACATGGGTGCGGGGATAGCTCCATGGGAGCAAGGGCTATGGCCCAACACATCAAAGTGAATCCTCGGACACTGTGGTCTATGGTCATTGTTGATAAGTGTCTATTGCACTCATTGACTAGGCAGGACGCTCATTCCGTGTTTTGGGGGCTTCCCGCCCGGCCTCGAAATAGGGACAAAGATTCCCACGCACCTTACGCGTGTTGCAAAATGGTTTGCAGAGCCTTAATCACATGGGGTGCCCGTGGCGGACTTTCCGCTATCGTGCCCGCAGTCTTGCCAACTGGATCCGTGCCCCACTGTTGTTGGGATTTAATTCGAGTGATTTGCTGTAGTTCTTAATTGCGAGCTCCTTATCGCCCCGGTCCATGTAGGCTTCGGCCAGACTGTCCCACGTATTGAAAGAGCCAGGAAAGGCCTCCACGTTGAGTTTCAATACCAGAATTGCCTGATCGAACTTCTTATCGTTGATGAACTCGTAACCCAAACGGTTGATCTCTGCTTCCGCGGTACTATACTTGTGGAGTGGGTCCTGGGTGAACTTCAGCAAAGCTTGTTTGGCCCCAGTGTAGTCGTTTTTCTTTGCCGCCTCGCTCACGAGTTCGGCGATACTGAGGTCGGGTTTATAGTTGAGGATCACCTCCATGGCAGGATCGCGGCCGGCGCGGTAATCGGCGAAGGTAAGCTCGGTCGAAAGATCGGGCGCTTGCCAGACGCGTTGGTCGCGGGGGTCCATGTCCTGCCACCACAGGGTCGAAAGACGTACCGTCAATTTGCTGTTCGGCAGGACCACGGGCGCGTTGTCGCCGTACTGGTTGGGGCTGGAACCGGTCGGCTCTCCGACGAAAAGAGTATTCGTGTTCAACTTCATGCGATTGACGCAGTTCATGGCCGCGGAGAAAGTCTGCCGTCCGATGATGGTAAATAATTTCCCCGACTGGTTCACGGTGTCGGAGCGGATAAAGGCGTGGATGATCGGGCGCAAGAGGTAATTGTTTCCTCCACCATTGAGGCGCTCATCGAAGACAAATCGATCCACAGGATGGGTGTCCGCGAACGCCATCACCCGCTTGATGAACACCTCGATGGTCTCATCAAGCTTCTGGGCCACGGCGTTGAATTGCACGTAGATCGTCCGGGAATCGCCTAAGTACTCGAACCAGTAGTTGTTGCCGGGATCTTTTTGCCACAGAGGTGGGGGCGAAGCCGGGTCGCGAGCGTCCACCCAGTGTTCGGGTAGGGCAAATGCATGCGGTGACAGCTCCCCCTCTTCAGGCGTCAGAATGACGGTGGTTTGCTTTCCATCTTTTTCCACAGTGAGCGGAACACGCTCTAGGTTGTCAACCAATCCGAGCCCATCGAGCACCTCTGCAAGACACATGTAAACCGGCGTCATCCATTTGATCTGGGACTCGTTGTCGTGTGGAACCACCTTGCTTACCGCCGCGTAAGCATCCTGCTCTGAGACTTGGCCCAAGCTGACGACTCGACCGCCAACGGCCGCGGCGTATTTTGCGTCAGCCTGCAACACGTAAACACCATCGGGGAACCAATAGAGCTTCAGCGGATAGTGCCTGAAGTTGGTTGGAGGCTCCTGGGCAGGGACATAGGTATGTCCATCGCCAATCATGGCGACGATGCGCATGATCTCCACAATGATCTGATTGCGAGACAGGGTGGGAATACGGTCATCGAGGCGCTTCACCGCCCTCTCGAACTGCTGTCGCGTCATGGAATGGAAGAGGTTTTTATGGACCTGCGGCGCTTGCTTGGCGAAGTAGTGAAGGTCCTCACCCCACCTGGCGGCCTGTGCCGGAGCGACTGGGGAGGCGTGACATAACAGCGCAACAAGGACAACAAGGCAGCCCGGAATTGCTCGGAGAGCGCGACAACGGCCCTGCATGGCTGTAACCCCAAGCGATGGACGGGAAATCCCGGAAAATGTTAGCGAACCTGTTGGGGGTTCCTTTGGAGTGCGGAGAGGCGCCGCTTGGTAAAACGCCAAGCACCCTCAAACCATCACCCTTACTGATGTTGGGGGTGGCGGCTGTCCGCCTAGTAAGCTTTCACGGCTGATTCGGGCTCGCTGGCTGCTGTTTGCTCTGCAATTTCTGCTGCTGCTGTGCGTGTTTTTGCTCCAATTGCTGCGTCTGTTGCTGGTGCTTCTGCTCGATCTGCTGTTGTCTCGCTTCGTCTGCCTGCTGTTGCGCTAGCCGCTGGTGGTCCTGTTCTTGCTTCTGCTGCAGGTTCTGGTGTTCCTGTTCCTGCTTAGCGTTAAGTCTTTCCTGCTGTTGCTGATATTTCTGGTCCAGTTTAGGGTTTCCCGTGTTTGGAGGAGCGGGGTTTGGGTGCGGTGGAAGGTCCTTTGCATGGACTGCCGGGGGAGCAGTTGGACGGGCCGTTTCCGGTCGATTGTTCGGCTGTGTGGACACCGGCGGATTCGGTTGCGCCGAAGGTGGACGATTCGGTTGTGCGGGATTCGCTGTGCCCGGGTGCTCGTTCGGAGCCGGCTGACTGCCCGGGCGGTTCGCGGGTTGGTTGGCGGGCGGAGCGACGGCGGATTCTCCCTGCTTAGCGGCATTCGGCCGGTCTGTCGCTTGGTTATTCGAACGGCCCATGGTCGGCGTTGCCGGTCTGCCAGGAGGGGCCTGTTTGACCATCGGGTGGGCCTCCGCTGCAGTCGCTGGACGCAGGTTCTGCACCTCTCGTCTTGCCAACGGCTGCCCGGGATGCGCTGCAAGAGCCTGCTGCTGTCTTGCGAACGACACTGGCGGCGGCGGTGGCGTCGCCTTCGCGATCACCTGGCGGTTCATCACTGCCGGCGGCGGTGTGGCCACGTGGTTGGCGGTCGCGGCCCTTGCTCCGAGTACGCTCTCCCGTGTAGGGGCCACGGTTACCCGCGTACTCACCGGCGCGGCGGCGATTTGCCTCGCGTTGACTGCAACTGCTGCTCGGGCCACAGGTTGCGCAGTCGCGAAGGAGTGTTGCGGAACCGCTGTCACCGCACCCTGTACATTCCGGTTCACGTAGGTCACGTTGGTAATGTTTGTGGTCTTGTTGTTTATGATGGTTGTGTTGTACACGTTTGTGATGGTGGTCGTATTGACGGTGGTATTGCTAACGTTCACCCGGTTCACATATCCTCGGCTGACGGGGTATGACGGCACATAAACTTCCCGCGGACCCAGCGGAAACCATCCCACATTGCCGTCGAAACCTCCGCCACCACCAATAAAAACCACCAGCGCCGGCGCATAAACGGGCCGTACCGCGACCGGGCCGGCCACCCAACCCCAGCGGCCGCCGACCGTTACCCAGCGTCCGTAATGGAATGGCGCGTAGCCCCACGGAGAGTCGTCGACCCACGTATATCCCCACGGGGCAATCCAGTCCCAGTGTCCGGCATGGTAAGGCGCCCAGCCTGCGGCAACCTGATTGGGGAACCACACATGGCCGTAGTTCGGATCGTCCTGCCAGTCGCCATTGTCATCCAGATCCTCATAGCCGACGACATCGTGCGACAAATACTGCGCCGAGCGCGACTCGTCATAACGGTGATCCCGTTGGTACGCCCAGTTATCAAATTGGTCGGGTCCACGGATGTCAACTACATCGGCATTCAGAGAGTCCGTCCCGCTGAATGTGCCCATCTGCCCGGTATGCAGCGTATAGGTCTGTCCGTTGCCCGTCGCCTGGCCTCCCCCGTCGCGAATGCTGATGACAGTGTTGCTGCCGTCCTCACTGGCCTGCAAGCGATAGTTTCCGGGCTGCGAAATCGAAAACGCCAGATTGGTGGTATCGATCTCGAAGACATCATTCTGGTCGAGCCGGCGGACACGAACGTTCACCGAGCCCGACGTAAGTTGGATTTGAACCGTATTGTCATCCAAGTTCAGGAATGAGACGCCGGTGTTGGCATCCACACGAATCACTGCCGATCCCAGTTGTAGCTCGGCGCGCGAGTCCTTATCCGACCAAAGATTGTCGCCCGTCGTCATCGGTCGATTCGCGACGGCTTGCACCCAATCCGTTTCGCCGGCCGGCTGGAATGAAACCGAACCCTCTAGGTAGCCGATTCGCGCCACCCGGCTGGGCGGATCGTCCCGTTGATCCTGCTGGTCTTGGCCTTGGTCCTGAGCGGTTGCTCGTATGATGCTAGTCGAAAGCACCAATCCGAGCACTGCACTCCACCAGGCCAACTTCTTGAGTATTTGTGTCATAAGAAGTGTTCCTCTCCCAAGCTTTTTTGTCGCGAACCCCGACGTTCGCAGAATTCTCGTCGAACTTTGATGCTGAATATGGTCGTTGCAGCCAGGATTTCTCGAAGCACGCCTGATAGGGCCCGTTCGCAAGGTAGGCGGGGCTCAGGCAAGAAGGTATGGCTTGAGGTCACGCCGGCTCTGGGCTATCTCGGCTAAACTTGACTCTTTGTGTGGGCTTTCTTGTCTGTGGACCATCCGTCGATCGCACATCTTCCACGATCAGCGCGGGGCTTCTTTGCCTTCCGCCACTTTGGATTTCAAGTAGCTTTTGTATCAAGTCGGTGATGTCTTCCATGAATTCCTCGAACGTGGCAGGGGGCTCGTAGATAGAGATGATAGGAGACGTCCAGTCCAGAAAACTGCTCAAAAGTGAACAGTTCAGGCCTGGCCAAGATCGTAAAGGGCTACCAGTTAGAATCCCCGTGCGAGTGGCGATGACACAGTCCAGCGAGGCCGAAGTTGTATACACGCCCGCTGACCAAAGCATTTGGGCCAATGGAGGGATCCTCGACCTCAACAACGATGGAATTGCAGATTTTAAATTCGTGGCCGAGTCCGGCACCAGCCACACGACCTGTGGATTAGGTAGATTTGGTGCTGTGGCCGTTAGCCCAGTCGCGCTAGCCAATGCCGTTAGAGGGCCAGCCGCTTATGATGCCGTACACGTCGAGGTGTCCGCGCTCCCCAGCTCATTTTTGATCGGAAGCAACCCAACAAAGTTCAAGCCAGGGGCTACGATCCGCATGGTTGAGTTTCTCGATTTTAGATATGGGTTTTGCCGAGGTACATCTCGAACACCGGTATACGAGACATTCGGTTCAATGGCCAACACCACGGACCGCTACCTTGGCCTCCAGTTTTCGATCAACGGGGAAACCCACTATGGTTGGGCGCGTTTCGACGTTACAGTGGATGCGAAAACCGAGCAGATCTCGATTACTTTGACGGGTTACGCCTATGAAACCATTCCCGGTGCACCGATTTTTGCCGGTGACGAGTCTGGAAATGAATTGAGGGAGAGTCCCAAGTCCCGCACACAACCTGCAAGGAGTCCCGTGATTCCAACTGGCCACCCCGCTACCTTGGGTCGCTTGGCTCAAGGCGCTCAGGGGCTTCCGGCCTGGCGAGTTCCTGCAGTTGGAGAACAGGAATAAATAGACGCAAAAAGTTTTGTTCCTCGCCTTCTTCTTGAAGTATAGGAAAATCAGAATGTCGTGTTCCGGGCGGACGTGGTGCGGTAGTGCGATATGGTCTGGCCAACCACTGCTGCCGAATCTTATGTGTGTAACGCAGGCAAGTCAATGAAAGCGAGGGAGTTGGCACTGTCCGCAAAGAATAGTTGGCGTAACATCGCCATTTCACTCATTGACCCGTTGTGAGTGTAATTGATTCCATAACAATGTCGGCTCCCGCAGCCGAGAACCTCAACAGGGGTCCGTTGCTACTTCCAAACGTCTGTAATCGGTTTCGCCTTTGACGAATTGCCCAGATGCGGCAGGCCGTACATATCTTCGAGGGTCCGCAGGACGTTGTAGTGGTTGATCAGTTCGCTGTACTTTCCGAGCTTGACCATCGGCCCGACGAAAATTGTGGGGATCCGGTTAGCCTCGCTTCCGTCGTCTTCATCCCAAGTAACGATAAGCAGGCTGTTGTGGGTATGAGCCCATTGCAGATAAGGCGATAGGTTCGTCTGCAGCCAGGTGTCACCTTCCTGAATCGTGCCGTCGTGCATGTCATCGAGCAGATCGGGAATGACCCATGAAATTGTAGGCAAGGTCGCGAAGTTGGTAGGGAAACTCGTGAAGGGCAGATTATTCCCCGGAGGGTCATTGGTGAAATTGGTCCAGGGAACGTGCTTGCGAGCGTACTCCCCCGAAGTGCAGACTTCGGACCCCTTGGCGGGCAATCCCTCCGAATAACCGGCAAAAGTCTTGCCCGCGGTAATAAGTTCACTCTCCAAGTTCTGCGTGGAAAAAGTGTGCGGACAGGAGTCGTCGGTCACGCCTTGATTCAGACCAGAAAACAGGTCCAGATAATTTGGCTGACTGGGGTGCGTAATCGCGTTAGAGTTGGTGAATAAGGCTCCCGCTGCCACCAGAGCGTTGATGTAAGGCGCATCCGGCGAACCAATGATCTCCGAGTAGCTGTGGTTCTCTTCCATGACCACGATGACATGGCTGGGAGGGACAAAGTGTCTTGCCGGAGCGGCCTGACCCATCACCGGTGTGGTCGCGATTACGGCCAGCAAGAGAGTGGTCTTGAGGAATTTGGGGTGAGTAAACATAAAAGCAGGACTCCTTCTAGACTTCAAGAACGGCACTAATTGTACAACCCTGGATCGAGCCAAAGGTCGTAGTCGTCTGGATCAAGAATGACTGGCATGCGGTCGTGAATGGCTGAGGTCACTGCATTCGGGGTCGTCGTTAGGATCGAGCAGGTCTCTACCGGTTTGCCGGTTGGGTCCATCCAGCGATCCCACAATCCCGCGAAAGCGAACAGAGCGCCTTCATTGACTTCAAAACAGTACGGCTGCTTCGCTCTCCCCGCTTTCTTCCACTCGTAGAACCCGTCTGCGGGAATCAGACACCTGCGAGATTTCAACGCATCGCGGAACGCGGGCTTGGTGTCTGCTGTTTCCGATCTTGCGTTAATCATCTGCGCCGCGCCAACCGCGTCCTTCGCCCACCAAGGGATTAGCCCCCAGCGAAGTAGCGATAAATCCCGAACTGGTTCCTTGGGATTCTGGCGGATGACCGGAACAGACTGGGTGGGGGCTATGTTGTACCGGGGAGTCCACTCATGCTCGCTTTCGGCAGCCTCAAAATATTCCTCGATGAGTTGTTTTCTCCGTGAAAGTCGATAGCGCCCGCACATTGAGGTAGATTATGCCAGATCAGACGAGAAGGTTCCGACTTCGATGCCTGCGAAAAGACTTCCAACCTTCATCCGGTCATCCACAGGTCAACATCAGGTAAACGTAGTTCTTTCCCTAAACGGTGATCACTGAACGACCACGTTTCGCCGGACCCGCGCGCCGAGTCGCCGATATTCACGTTTGTATGGGTACCCCCCTCTTTCGAAGGTTAAAGTGGCGCGCGTATTTTTTCCACAGCCTTCGCTACTCCGCCGTACATCTTGGCGCAGGTCACTCAAGCTCTTGAAATGAGCGGCGATGGGAGTCCCTCGGCGCCCAGCGGCTCTCCGGGAATGTCCGCGGGACAGCTTTCGGTGAGGTGCGCGGTACAGGAAGAAGACCGGCGCGCCGCGCTAACAGAAACGCTGGCTGCGCTAAAGGAGACCTATCGCCGGCTTCTCGGGGCGGTTGGTTGGGAAGCAGGGACAGCGACGTTTTGGTTGCGCGGGGGTTGCGGATTTTGCAAGACTTTGCCGGAATCTGCCGAGCGAGCGTTCGCTCAAGCTCGCATCTGTTCGCAGTGTCCGATTCGTGTCCAGTAATTGTTCCGTTGGCTTCCCTTGCGGTATTCTGGCTGCCACCCGAGTCCCGCAAGTACCACAAAATGTTGAGTGGGGATAGGTTCGAATCCTATAGCGCCCACCATCGTTCAACAGATGTTGGCGTTACTTGGATATGGACAAAGGGAGGTCCCTCGTTGCCTCGGGATTTCGGCAGCAGGCTCCCGTTCGCGAAGTCGCTCACGCCTGCTAGCGCCTCAAGTTCGAACCCATAGCGCCCACCATCGTTCAACAGCCGTCGCCGAGGCCACCCAGGCCTCGGCTCTTCCAACACGAATAACTAGCCGGTTGGCGCGTCTTTTGGCCGCGTTGCGGGTTTCCTCTCGCGCACCCTGTAAGAAGTATCCAAACCCCGGCTTTTGAGGTATCTTGGCGCAACGCATTTTATCGGCCTCGCCAAGCCTGAGGAGAGCCTTATGAGATCCGCTCTGAGAACGATTCCTATCTGGTTGCTGGCAGCCGCATCCGCCTTTGCAGCGCAGCCCAATCGTATTACTGCTCCCATTGACGGCAGTCAAACCGTGGTCCTTAAGGGCAGTGTGCACGCGCAGGCGCAGCCAGAGTTCGACCAGGGCCCAGCCGACCCCTCGTTGCCGTTGCCGTACGTAGTGATGGCGACGAAGCCTTCTCCAACTCAGCAGGCTGATTTGGAACAGCTCTTGACGCAGCAACAAGACCCGGCCTCTCCCAGCTATCACAAGTGGCTGACCCCGGAAGCCTATGCTGACCGCTTTGGCCTCAGCCCGAGCGACACCGAGAAGATCAGCATCTGGCTGCGGTCTCAGGGGTTCAGCGTCGTCCAAGTGGCCCGCGGCCGAGACTGGATCGCCTTCACCGCCACTGCGGGACTGGTCGAGAACACCTTTCACACCCAGATCCATCGCTACAGCGTTGATGGTGAGTTGCACTTCGCCAACGCCAGCGAATTGGCCATCCCGAAGGCTTTGGCAGGCGCGGTGGCGGGCTTCCGCGGCCTCAACGACTTTCGCTGGAAGCCGATGGGAGTTCACGAGGTTGTTCCCTCGGACGTGATTCTGCCAGTCATCATGGCGCAGCTTTTCACGATTAACGGCGGGATCAACGGGAGCAACTTTCTGGCTCCCGACGATTTTGCCACCATCTACGACCTCACTTCGCTCTATACCGCCGGAATCGATGGCGCCGGCATGAAGCTGGTAGTGGTGGGGCAAGTGAATGTGGTCATGGCGGACATCCAGGCCTTCCGTTCCGGTTTCAATCTGCCAACAAATAATCCGACCGTGACAGTGGTTCCCGGCACTACTCCAGGCACCAATAAGGGCGATCTGCTGGAATCTGATCTGGACTTGGAGTGGTCAGGCGCGGTGGCGCGCAATGCCAACGTCATTTTCGTCACCTCGGACGACGTTTTTGGCTCTGCCACCTACGCCATCGACAATGACCTTGCCCCGGTCATCAGCATGAGCTATGGCGGATGCGAGGCGATCAATGGCGCCTTCATCGCGGCCAACGAACCCACCATGCAGAAAGCCAACGCCGAGGGGATTACGTTTGTCGCGTCCTCGGGGGATTCTGGCCCAGCCAGCTGTGATGACCCGGCCGAGACAGAAGCCGCGAAAGGCCTGGCAGTGAGCTATCCCGCCAGCAGCCCTGAAGTGACGGGCGTCGGCGGTACCGAATTTAGTGCCGACGTGAACAATCCCGGTTTGTACTGGAACACCACCAACGGTGCCAACGGCGGCTCGGCCATCATGTATATTCCTGAAACCTCGTGGAATGATGCAGCTCAACCGCCCGCCTCGCTTGCCTCTAGCGGCGGCGGCAAAAGCAGTTGCCATAGCTCTCCCTGTACCACGGGGTTCCCCAAGCCGTC